>Ga0187893_10011218_pt1 | contig 13086 bp, 13 predicted proteins | sample MA1701074metaG_FD_139574 | JGI IMG/M metagenome (GOLD analysis project Ga0187893, IMG submission 139574) | White microbial mat communities from a basaltic lava cave in the Kipuka Kanohina Cave System on the Island of Hawaii, USA - MA170107-4 metaG ...
GAGGACCGCCATCCCCCTGATGAGGCCGTCGGTCGAGGAGAGGGCGATGGTTCGGACCCGGCTCTCGCCCAGGTGCTGCGCCACCTCCAAGACCAGGCGCTCGCTATACGAGAAGATGTCGTGAGCCTGTTTCGCCTTGACCTCGAGGGCGTTATAGATGGCCGGCAGCTTTCCCGAGTCGAACTCGACGTCCACGACCGGCCCGATCACCTGCGCGATCTTCCCTTCGTTCATCGTCCCGCTCCCCACCTTTGTTGTGAACCGTGAATGGCCAAGCCGCTACGCGCCGGCCTGCCGCAGCGCTTCGGCACCCGCGACCACTTCGAGCAGCTCCTTGGTGATCCGTTCCTGGCGAGCCTTATTGAATTGCAGCGTGAGGAGATCGATCATCTCCGAGGCGTTCTTCGTGGCCGCATCCATGGCCGTCATCCGAGCGCCGTACTCGCCGGCCAGCGACTCCATCAGCGCCCGGTAGACCTGGACCTCGACATGCTTGGGCAGCAGCCCCTCCAGGACCGCCTGGGGCGACGGCTCATAGATGAAATCGATGGCGGCGAGGTCCTCCGGAGGGGGCAGCGGCTCGATCGGGAGGAGTCGCTCCACCACGACACGCTGGGTCGCGACCGACTTGAATTCGTTGTAGACCAACTGGACTTCGTCGGCCTCCTCGGAGACGTACGCTTTCACCAGATCCTGCCCCAGCATGGCCGCATGGCTATAGGCCAGCCGGTCGAAGAACCCCACCTGCTCCGATCGGATCGTGTAGGGCCGCCGGCGGTAGAAATCCCGCGCCTTGCGGCCGACCACGACCATGGTCATCGCGATCTCGCCCGCAGGTTTGCGGAGCAGCTCGAGAGACCGGCGCATGATGTTGCTGTTGAACCCGCCGCAGAGCCCCTTGTCCGCCGCGATGACGACGAGGATCTTCTTGCGGGTCTCGTGCCGCTGCAGCAGCGGGTGGAGCTGCGGGTTGGTCCTCAGCGCCAGACTGGCCAGGACCTCCTGCATCTTGAAGGCATAGGGGCGCGCCTCGATGATCCGCTCCTGGGCCCGCCGAAGCTTCGCCGCCGCCACCAGCTTCATCGCTCTGGTGATCTGCTGGGTGCTCTTGACCGACCCGATGCGCCGCTTGATATCGCGTAGAGTCGCCATCGCGCCTCAGGCGGCCTTCCTGGCCGCCAGGAACTCGGCCCTGCACTCCTCGATCGCCTTGTCCATCTGGGTCCGAAGCGGGTCGCCGAGCTCGCGCTTCTCCCGAATCTCTTGGAAGATGCTCGGGTAGCGACCCTCGACGAACTTGTAGAGCGCCGCCTCAAAGGGGAGGATCGCGTCGACGGGGAGGTCATCCAGCCGGCCGGCCGTCCCGGCGTAGATGATCAGGATCTGCCGCTCGACCGCGAGCGGCACGTACTGCCCCTGCTTCAGCGCCTCGACCATCCGGGCACCCCGATTGAGCTGGGCCTGGGTCGCCTTATCGAGCTCGCTGCCGAATTGCGCAAAGGCGGCCATCTCCCGGTACTGCGCGAGGTCCAGACGGAGCTTGCCGGCAACCTGCCGCATCGCCTTGATCTGCGCCGAGCCACCGACCCGCGAGACCGACAGTCCGACGTTGATCGCCGGCCGGATGCCGGCGAAGAAGAGGTCGCTCTCCAGGTAGATCTGGCCGTCGGTGATGGAGATGACGTTGGTCGGGATGTAGGCCGAGACGTCCCCGAGCTGCGTCTCGATGATCGGCAGCGCGGTCAGCGACCCGCCCCCCAGCTCGTCGTTCAGCTTTGCGGCTCGCTCGAGCAGCCTGGAGTGCAGGTAGAAGACATCCCCGGGATAGGCCTCTCTCCCGGGCGGGCGGCGCAACAGGAGCGACAGTTGACGATAGGCCTGGGCGTGCTTCGACAGGTCGTCGTAGATGCAGAGCGCATGGCGTCTGGAGTCGCGAAAATACTCGCCTATGGCGCAGCCGGCGTACGGCGCGATGTATTGGAGCGGCGCCAGCTCCGAGGCGGTGGCCGCCACGACGCTCGTGTACGCCATCGCGCCGTAATCCTCCAGAGTCTTGACCACCTGGGCGACCGTGGACCGCTTCTGCCCGACGGCGACGTAGATGCAGAAGACGTCCTTCCCCTTCTGGTTGATGATCGTATCGACGGCGATCGCGGTCTTGCCGGTCTGCCGGTCGCCGATGATCAGCTCGCGCTGGCCCCGGCCGATCGGGATCATGGCGTCGATCGCCTTGATCCCGGTCTGGAGCGCCTCTTTGACCGGCCGCCGGTCCACCACCCCCGGGGCGAACCGCTCGATCGGCCGATACTCCTTCGTGTCGATCGGCCCCTTCGCGTCGATCGGCTGCCCGAGCGCGTTGACCACCCGCCCGACCAGGGCATCGCCCACCGGCACGGAGGCGATGCGGCCCGTCCGCTTGACCTGATCCCCCTCCTTGATCGACTCGGCCTCCCCCAGCAGGACCGCGCCGACGTTATCCTCCTCGAGGTTCAGAACCAGGCCGAAGACCTCGTGAGGGAACTCCAGCAGCTCCCCGGCCATCGCCTTCTCGAGGCCGTAGATGCGGGCGATCCCGTCACCGGTTTCGATGACCGACCCGACCTCCGCCACATCGACCGCCGCTTCGTAGCCGGCAAGTTGCCTCCTGATGATCTCGCTGATCTCTTCTGCCTTGATCTGCGCCATGCGATTATCCTTTCAGCAGGTGTTCGCGCATCCGCCTGAGCTGGGTCTTGAGGGAGCCGTCGTAGATCGTGCCGCCGACCTGGGCCACCAACCCACCCAGGATGGTCGGGTCGAACCGCGATTGCAGATAGACCTCCTTCCCTGTCGCCGTCCCAAGGCGCGCCTTGAGCTGTTCGAGGACCGGGTCTGGCAACGGTATCGCGGCTGTCACCGTCGCCTTGACGCGGCTGAGCCGCTCGTCGATCAGTTCCTCGTATGCGAACGCCATCTCCTCGAGGTGGGGGAGCCGCCGCCTCTCCAGGATCAGGCCGAGAAATCTGGCGCTCAGCGGGCTGACGCCCACCCGCTCAGCCAGCGACTGGAGCACGCGCCTCTTGTCGGTCAGCGGAATGGCGGGATTCGCAAAGAAGGCTGCGGCCTCTCGATGCTCTTTGAGCAGCCCCGCGACCGCCCGGAGGTCCCGCCCGACCGGCTCCAGCACCCCGCGCTCGGCCGCGACATCCGCAAGCGCCTTGGCATACCGCCTGGAAAGCCCGCCCGCCGTCACCGGCCGTTCCCGATCTCCCGGGCGACCTCGTCGGCGAGCCGCCGCTGGTCATCGGGCGTCAGACTCCGACTCAGGACTCGCTCCGCGACGCCGAGCGAGAGTCCGACCACCTCCGCGCGAAGCTCGACCTTGGCTCGCTTGACTTCCTGCTCGATCTGGCTCTTGGCCTCCGTCACCAGCCGGGCGGCCTCCTCCCGCGAGGCCTGAAGCAACCGTTGTCGCTCCTCCTCGACCTCTCGAACGGCGGCCTCGCGCACGGCAGCAGCGTCCCGCCGGGTCGCGGCGATCCGCGCCTCGTACTCCTCCTGCGCCTTGGCCGCGGCCTCTTTGGCAGCCTTGGCCTCGTCCAGCGAGCGCTTGATCCCCTCGGCACGCTTCGCCAGGAACTGCGTGAGTGGCTTATAGAGGAACTTCTGCAGCAGGGCAATCAGGATGAGGAAGTTCACGACCTGCAGGAGGAGCGTCATGTTCAAATTGATGATCCCGGACCCCTCCTCCCCCCCGCCCCCTTTGGCCGCCAGGGAGGGGGACACCCACAGCAGCGTCAGGCTGACCAGCAGCATCGCCACTACGACGAGGCCCAGTCGGTCTTTCGTCACGGCTTCCCATCCTCCTCTCCGACGCGTTCAGTTTCCAAGCTGGAGTAACGCACGATCAGGTACCCTCCCATCCCGAGCTGCACGGCAAGGAGTCCGACAGCCATCCCGATGAGATTGACCGGCAGGTAGCGAACCGCGAGAAGCAAGAGTAGGGCAGCCCCGAGGAGCCTCAAGAGCGACCGGACCCACCAAAATCTCCTGGCGGTGGGCCTGGAGGGGGTCGGCCCCATCAGTCGGATGACCGACGCGACGATCAGCTGAAAGCTGATCAGGCTGACCAGGGCGCCCACAGCAAAGCCCAGCGCCCAGCCCCACATCCTGAACCATCCGAGGGCGAGGAGCGCGGCTGCCATGATGCAGGACGCGCCGATCAGCGTGCCCCGGACGAATCGCTCCCGCTCGTTCACGGCCCTATGCCGCGGAAAGCCCCGTCCCGCCTCCCGGTCGCGACCGGCGTTGTGTCACGGAATCTTCCGTCAGAGAGACGGTACGAACCCGGGCAGTACGGAGGCCACTCCGCACGGGTCCACGATCGGCGGGCGCGCCCAAAAAAGAGTGCCGGTTCGCGTCGGGCGAACCGGTCACCTCGTGAGATCGTGAAAAGCGGCCCAAGCTTGCCCGACGCCCCCAGGTTTGTCAAGCCATTTTTGGCCGAGCTGGACGGTCACATTGGGCTGGAGCGGCTGCCGCGATGGTGGCGCCGCCCAGCAGCAGGTCGGGGTCCGATGCGTCATAAAAGACCGCGGCCTGGCCGGGGGCCGACAATCGCTGCGGCTCCCGCCATCGGACCCGCAGGCGGTCACCGGGCAGAGGGAGAAGATCGGCCAGCGCCGGTACCTGCCGATAGCGGACCATGACCCGCGCCGGGCGCTCGCCTGCCAGGTGTTCCCAAGCCACGAAATTCGGCGCCTCAGCCACGAACTCCCTGCACAGGAGCTCGTCGGCCTTTCCCACTACGATCTCGTTCGCTCCTGCATCCATTCGAACGACGTAATACGGCCCGTCGCCTGCTGCCCCGAGCCCGCTCCGCTGGCCGACCGTGTAGAGCGCCAGTCCCTGGTGCCGCCCGACCGTCTGCCCCGCGCTGTTCTTGATGGCGCCCGGCTTGATGCCGTCCCCACAACGCTCTCGCAGGAAGGTCCGGTAGTCCCCACCGACGAAGCAGATCTCCTGGCTGTCCGGCTTTGTGGCCACTGCCAGACCCAATGACGCGGCCCGTTCCCGGACCTCCTCCTTGGTCATCTCCCCGAGCGGAAAGGCGATTCGTGCGAGCTGTCTTTGCGTGAGATTGTAAAGGAAGTAGGTTTGGTCCTTCTTCGGATCGTGGGCCCGACGGAGCAGATAGCGGCCGGTCGCCCCGTCGCGACAGACCCGCGCGTAATGCCCGGTCGCCACAACCTCGGCCCCCAGGCCCAGCGCGCGGTCCAGCAGCGAGCCGAACTTGACCCGTCCATTGCACAAGACACAGGGGTTGGGGGTGCGCCCGCCCATATAGGCGGTGGAGAACTCCTCGATCACGAGGCGGTCGAATTCCCGCTCATAGTTGAGCACGTAATGGGGGATGCCGAGTTGGCTCGCCACCATCCGCGCATCCTCGACATCCCTGGGCGAGCAGCAGCTACCGAAGCGCTCCTCGCCGCCCATCGCCCGCTTAGTCGAGAGGAGGCGCAGGGTGATCCCGACGACCTCGAACCCTTGCTCTTTCAAGAGGGCAGCGGCCACCGAGCTGTCCACCCCGCCGCTCATCGCCACGACAACACGTCCCTCGGTGCGCATCCCCACAGTGCCTATCGGTACGCCGGGGCCGGCTGGGGCCGTCCCTGTGCCGCCCGGATCCGCTCGACCAGCCCAGGAAGGAGGCCGAGGACCCGGTCGATCTCCGCCTCCGTCGTTCCGGCGCCGAGGGAAAAACGGATGGCGCCCCCGTCGATTTCCGGGTGCCTCCCCATCGCCCGGAGGACATGTGACGGCTCGAGCGAACCAGACGTACAGGCGGCACCCGCCGCCACCGCGATCCCTTCGAGATCGAGGGCCAGGATTAACGACTCGTCGTCCGTCCCCTGAAACGAGATGTTCGAGGTGTTGGGCAGCCGGCGCTCCCGATGGCCGTTCCGGCGCGTCCCCTCGATCCGCTGAAGGATCCCCTCCTCGAGGCGATCTCTGAGGAGCCGGACGCGCTCTGCCTCGTCCTCCATCGACGCCAGCGCGAGCTCGACGGCGCGCGCCAATCCGACGGCGGCCGCCACATTCTCGGTGCCGGGCCGGCGGCCGCGCTCCTGCTGCCCTCCGTGGACCAGGGGCACCATCCGAGTCCCCGGCCGGACGTAGAGCGCCCCGACCCCCTTCGGCCCGTAGATCTTGTGGCCGGACAACGAAAGGAGATCGACCCCCAACGACTCGACGTCGATCGCCATGCGCCCGAACGTCTGCACCGCATCGGTGTGAAAGACGACCCCACGGTCACGGGCAAGGCCGCCGATGTCGGCGAGCGGAAAGATGACCCCCGTCTCGTTGTTAGCATGCATGGTGGACACGACCGTGGTCTCGGCCCGAAGCGACCGCTCTACGGCCTCCGGATCGATCAGGCCATCTCCGTCGACCGACACATACGTCACGTCGAACCCCTGCTCCTCGAGGGATCGGCAGCTATTGATGACGGCATGGTGCTCCACCGCCGTCGTCACGACATGCCGCCCCCGGGCCATGGCAGCCCAGGCGGCGCCCTTGAGGGCAAGATTGTCTGCCTCGGTGCCGCTCGAGACAAACACCACGCTGTCTCGCTCCCGGGCGCCCAGCGCCGACGCGATAACCTCGCGCGCCCCCTCCAGGGCCTGTCTGGCTTCCCTTCCCCACCCGTGGATCGAGTTCGCGTTTCCGAAGCGCCCCCGGAGGTGAGGCAACATCGCCTCCAGCGCCTCCGGCCGCATCGGCGTCGTTGCATTGTGATCGAGATAGACCCGCATAGTTCAGAGTCTAGAGTTCAGGGTTCATAGCGAATGCTTTGATGCCCAACCGCGATCTGCCCACCATGAACTATGAACCACGAACTGCGAACTGGTTGTTAGCGCGCCTCGCCGCCCTTCAGCTCCTCCTCACGCTTCTGATCCAGATGGACCACCTTGGCCTCTTCGCGTCGCATCTCGCACGTCCCGTTCAGGATGGCCCCATCGCCCACAACAAGGCTCGGGGTCTTGATCGTTCCGGTCACCCGCGCCGTGCTCAGCAGCTCCACGCGCTTCCGGGCCACGATGTTCCCCTCGACCCTCCCGCCCACGACAAGCGACCCCACCTGAATCTCCGCCCGCACCGAGGCTGCTTGACCGATGATGAGGAGATCGCTTCCCGCGACGTCGCCCTCGAAGCGCCCGTCCACCCGAACTGTCCCGTCAAACTGCAACGACCCGCTGAAGCTCGTCCCCTCCCCCAGAAACGCGCGAATCTCGCCAAAGTCCTGGGATGGCTTCGTCCGCTTGGCGAACACAGACCCCTCCTTCGAATGGACCGTCGTTAACGGTTTCCGATCGACGGGCCCGGCGCAAATCGAGCTGCGCCGTCGCTCCCGTCAGCGGCCAACCGGCTGCTGTCGTGGCAAGCCGCTATGCGGCCCCCAGGCACACGCCCCCGAACAGGCGGGCCCCCGCCACCATGAGGTAAAACGCCAGAAAGGGCCAGGCCAGGGCGCCCAGAAATGGGACAGTGCCGATGAGGCCGACGAAGATGAACGCCGCGATGGCGGCCAGGTAGGCGGCCATGTACTCCGCCAGCACCTTGCGGATGTTCTGCCATATGACGATCGGATGAAATGCGGCCTCAACTCGTCGCCCCTCAAGATAGCGGGCCACGGCCATCGGGAGGAAGAAGCCCAGCACGAGGCCGGCCAGCATTGCGAGCAGCATCATGATCAGGCCCAACACCATGGCCGCCCCGCCCCTCACGAACAAGCCGAGCCCCGAAACCATGAACAACAGCGGCACGACCCCGTAGCCCAGCGCGAGCATGAACAGCAACAGCCCTTTCAGACACAGGTCGTTCCACCGCCTCCATTCGGGCATCGCGTGGGCCTGGGGTGCTCGAAGCGCCCCCTGGAACACCTGCAACACGAATCCGAGCGCCGGAAAGTTCGCGACCAAGGCCAACGGTGAGGCCGCCAGGGCGAGTTCTCGAGAAAAGAGGAACCCGGCCGCCACAAACAGCGCCTCCGCGGCAAGCCCAACGGCGCCGCCGATCGCGATCTTTGATGGCCACTCCCGATCCTCAAATGGGAACGCCAGTGCGCTCGCTAATCGCTTACGCATGCGCGCCGACGCATTGTTGCACGTGAAACACCTCCCGCCTGGTGGCGTCCAGCTATTCGGCGCTAACTGGGCGACCGCTCTGCCGGGCCGAACAACGAGCCGGGGATCCACCGCAGGTGAGTGCGGGCGCGGCGCCCGGGGCCGCACCTGAGTCGCGGGTACCCGGCGTACGTTCCTGGGTACATCGCGGGGGGTGCCGCGGGGCCGGCAACGCGGGCGACGTCAACTGGACCGGCGCTAAGCGCGCCCAGAGATCAGCCCGTAGATCCGATCGAGGTCCTCCATCGAATAGAACTCGATCTCGATTCTCCCGCTGGTGCCCTTTCTGTGAATGCGAACCCTGGTCCCAAGCGCCTGCCGGAGGGCGTCCTCTGCCGCCCGGACCGCCGATTCTGCCGGAGGGCTCGCCCGCTTCACCCGCGCGGGGCGCTTCAGCCGCCGCGCAAGCGCCTCGGTGGCCCGAACAGACAGGCCCAAGCGGACGACCCGGTCTCGCGCCTTAAGTTGGTCGGCGGCCCGCTCCAGACTGAGCAGCGCCCGGGCGTGTCCCTCCGAGAGTGTGCCCGCGATCAGATCGGCGCGGACCCGCTTCGGCAAGCGCAAGAGCCTGAGCGAATTGGCCACGGAGGAGCGGTCGCGCCCCACTCTCCGGGCCACGTCCTCCTGAGTCAACCCGAACTCTTCCTGGAGCCTCAGATAGGCGTCGGCCGCCTCGATCGGATTGAGGTCCTCACGCTGCAGGTTCTCGACGAGGGCCACCTCCAGCCCTTCGCTGCTGGAGACCTCCTTCACGACAGCAGGAATGGAGGTGAGCCCGGCCATGCGGGCCGCCCGGAGGCGCCGCTCCCCGGCCACCACCTCCAACCGGCCCCCCTCCCGCCGCAAGAGGATCGGGGAGAGGATCCCGTGGACCTTGATCGAGGCCGCCAGCTCTTTCAATTTGGCATCGTCCATCGAGCGCCGCGGCTGGAGCCCTCCGGGCCCGATCTCCTCCACTGGGACCTGCATGACCCCGGACGGGTCGGCCCCGGGGATGAGTGTCTCTAGGCCTCTACCGAGTGCCCTGCGTGACGCCATCGATCATCTCCTTCGCGAGGCGGAGGTAGCTCTCCGCCCCGACGGAGCGAATGTCATACAGGATCACCGGCTTGCCGTAACTGGACGCTTCGCTCAGGCGAATGTTCCGAGGGATGGCCGTTCGGAACACGTCGCGGGGAAAGTGGCGCCGCACCTCCTGCTCGACCTGCTCCGTGAGGTTGACCCGCGCGTCATACATCGTCAACACGATCCCCTCCAGCTTCAGTCCCGGGTTCAGCTTCAGACGACACAGGCGAACGGCGTCCATGATCCGAGCCAGCCCTTCCAGCGCGTAGTATTCGCACTGAAGCGGGATCAGGACCGAGTGCGCGGCGGCCAGCGCATTGACGGTCAGAAGCCCGAGCGACGGGGGGCAGTCGATCAAGATGTAGTCGTATGCTTCGACGCCTTCGCCGAGGGCCTCTCTCAGCCGCATCTCGCGGCGCGGCGTCGTCGCAAGCTCGACCTCGCCCCCGATCAGCCGCTCGCCCGCAGGGACCAGGTCGAGCCCGGGGGTCGCGGTGGGGCGCACGACATCGGCGATCCGTGCCTCCCCCATGAGCAACTCGTAGGCACCCGGCGCCGCCGATCGCTCAACTCCGAGCCCGCTGGTAGCGTTGGCCTGGGGGTCGATATCGACCAGGAGGGTGCGTTTTTCCGCTGCCGCAAGGCAGGCCGCCAGGTTCACGGCCGTCGTGGTCTTGCCGACCCCCCCTTTTTGATTCGCGATGGCGATGATGCGCGTCGTCGCCCTCCCGTGCTTGGACGAGCCAGGATATCACACCTCCGGGGGTGGCGCAAAGACGAGAAAGGGCTGCCCCGTTTCACGTGAAACAGGCCGCGCCCGGCGCCTCGACGGTCCTAGGGCTGGCGACGCTCCGACAGTTCGCGGGTCGGGTTCGTGGCCGCTGGCAGGCAGCCTCCCAGTGGCTTCTCGATTACAAGCAGCTCGGTCGGCTGCATTCCGGGATCGACGGCCTGCGCCACGCATGTTCCCACCGCCAGTCCGGACTCGATGAGTGTTCGGCGATCCTGCGAAACCGACGCGGCCCGGCGACGCCCCACCTGGAGAACCAACCGCCCCCCGGGGGCCAGGAGGGGCACTGCGAGCGCGACCACCTCCGGCGGCGCTCCAACCGCGCGCGCGAAGGCAACCTGATATCTCGCGCGATGCTCGACCTCCCCGTGGAGCTGCTCGGCCCGGCCATGAAGGCAGCGAACGTCCGGAAGCCCGAGGTGACGAATCAGGGATCGCAGGAACGAGGCGCGCCGACGCGAGGCCTCGACCAGGAGCATGTCGATCTCCGGGTAGCAGATCTTCAGGACCAGCCCAGGGAAACCGGCGCCGGAGCCGATATCGACTGCCCTCATCCCCGGCGCGGGGTGGAAGGCCGCCTTGTAGCTTATCGAGCGCAGGAACCCTTCGCGGACGAACTGGTCTTCGGTAGTGAAGCCGGTCAGGTTGATCCGTGCCCCCCATCGCAGCAGCTCCGCGCGATAGACGGCCAACCGCTCGAGCTGCGCCGGCGTTGGCTCGAGCCCGAGCCGCTTGAGGCCCTCGCAGAGGGCCTGCCCGACGAGAGCTGGATCTCGACTGCCGGCTGTTGGGCCCCCCGCTCCCATTCTAGGTCTTTTCCGCCCCACGCTGGCTGAGCTTCCCGCGCCGTTCTAGCCAGTATTGTTGGCCGATCTGCAAGATGTTGTTGACGAGCCAGTACAGCACAAGGCCGGAGGGAAAGGTCCAAAACATGAAGGTGAACATGGTAGGCATCAGGTAGAGCATCAGCTTGGCCTGGCGGGGATCGCCCGCGACCGGCGCCTGCTTCTGCTGGACGAACATCGTGACCCCCATCAAGATCGACAGGAGATTGAAGGGGTAGTCCTTCAGCCCCCAGACGTCGATCGTGAAGAGGGCGTCGGGCTGGGAGAGGTCCTTTATCCAGAGGAAACGGGCGCGCCACATCTCGACCGAATTGGATAGTGCATTATAGAGGGCGATGAATATCGGGATCTGCAGGAGCATGGGTAGGCACCCCCCCATCGGGTTGACGCCGTGCTTCTTGTACAGCTCCATCATCTCCTGCTGTTTTCGCTGCGGGTTGTTCTTGTAGCGCTCCTGCACCGCCGCGATCTTCGGTTGGAGGGCCTGCATCGCTTGCATGGAGCGAAGACTCTTGATCGTAAGCGGATGGAAGAGGACCTTCTGTAGAATAGTAACGAGGATGATCGCCAGGCCGTAGTTGCCTGTGAAGCGATAGAGGAATCGAAGCAACTCGAGCGCAGGACGCGCCAGGAAGTCGAACCAGCCCAGATCCACGATGCTGTCAAGGTCAGGCCCCACGGCCTTCAGCCGGTCGAGCACCTTCGGCCCGGCATAGACGGCGAACCGGCTCACCGCCTCGGCCCTGGGCTGAAGCGTCTGGGCCGGGGCCGCGAGGGCGATGAGCGGCTGGCCGTGGGGGTCCTTTCGCACGGTTGCCACGACGGCCTCCCCCTGAGGCAGCAGTGCCGCGGCGAAGTACTGGTCGTACAGCGCGATCCAGGAGACCGCGCCGCTGTGCGTGGAGGGCGCTTGAAGCTTCTCGAGGTCATCCGTGACCCGGCGGCCGTCTACCAGTGTCGTCGGCGACTGAAGCTGTGATCGGGAGCTGCGGCGATCGCCGTGCAGGCCGGGCCCCCACGCGATTTCCGGCAGGATCCCGATCGGTTTCTTTCCCTCGTTCTCCCACACGAGCTGCATCTCGACCTTGTAGATATCGCCACTGAACGTGAACCGTTTCGTGAGGCGGAGCGGGCCAGCGGCGCGCGACCTGAAGGTGACTGTTCCGCGCTCCGAGGGAGAGCGAAGGTCGAGGCGGCCCCTGTCCGCCTCGAAGTCGATCGGCGCCGCCTCTTCCAGCTTCCCGCTCCACGCGAGGAGCGGAGCCCAGGGCCCCTCCGTCTGGGCTACAAGGTCTACTGGTTTCCCATCATCGGCGGTATATCGTTTCAGCTCCCAGCTCTTCAGGGTCGCCCCCCTCGTCGTCAAGACAGCCCGAATGAGATCGGTGTCAACGATGACCTCGCGCTCCGGAAGCCTGGACGAGACCGCCGCGCCTTTCAGCGGCGATACCGCCGCCGGGCCCGCAGTCGGCCGGGGCGCGGGCGCCTTCGGGGCCTCGGGCCCCGTGGCAAGCCTCTCGCGCTGCGGCGGCTCGCTCGGTTGTTGTGGGAAGAGAAACCCCCACGCGACGAAGATCACGAGCGCAAGTACGGTCGCGAGTAGTGCGCGCTGCTCTGTGGACATCGGTTTCGCCTTCGTGTCTTCGGCGGCGGTTGCGGCCTCTATCGCACCGGATCGTTCCCGCCGGGGTGCCAGGGATGGCATCGCACGACGCGGCCAAGAGCGCAGTGCAGCCCCCGGGCGAGGCCGTACCGGCCAATCGCCTCATGCGCATAGTCGGCGCAGGAAGGATAGAACCGACAGGCCGGCGGGAGGCCGCAGGAGAGCGTGCTCTTGTAGAGAACCAGAATCGACTGCGCAATCGCTGCGAAGGTCATCATGTCGATCGGCTCGCTTGGGCTGGGGGGACCGGCGGACGGATCCCCGCACGATCGAAAAGCTGGGCGAGTTCTCTCCGTATGTCGCGCCGGGCCAGAAGGTCGATCCTCCCGGAGCTTGCAATCACCAGCTCCTTGCCGCCCGGAGGGGTGTGCTGGGTCAGTCGATAGAGCTCGCGCGCGTATCGCTTTGCCCTGTTGCGCGCCGCCGCATCGCCTGACCGAACGCTCAACCGGAACCTCAGCCGCCGTGTTTTCTTGGTTGACGGGGTCACCACGGAAAGGGTAAAATGCCTTGAACGAACCGTCGTTTCGGCTCTGCCTGCCCGCCCGGGCTGAGCAC
>Ga0187893_10011219_pt1 | contig 13086 bp, 12 predicted proteins | sample MA1701074metaG_FD_139574 | JGI IMG/M metagenome (GOLD analysis project Ga0187893, IMG submission 139574) | White microbial mat communities from a basaltic lava cave in the Kipuka Kanohina Cave System on the Island of Hawaii, USA - MA170107-4 metaG ...
CCCGCGATGGAGGACTACGAGCTGGACATTCTGATCGGGACGGGTCCGGGCGCGCGCTCGGTCAAGGTGCCGCTGCCGCGCTTCACGCTCGTCGGCGCCACCACGCGGGCGGGGCTGCTGACCTCGCCGCTCCGCGCGCGGTTCGGAATCGTGCATCGGCTGGACTTCTACACCGAGGAGGACATCCGGCTGATCGCCCGGCGCTCGGCGGGGATCCTCGGCGTTCCCATCGACGGGCCCGCGATCGACGAGATCGCGCGCCGCTCGCGCGGGACGCCGCGTGTGGCCAACCGGCTGCTGCGGCGGCTGCGGGACTTCGCCGAGGTGCGCGCCGACGGCCGGATCACGTCCGGGGTCGCGCTCGACGCGCTGAAGCTGCTGGAAGTGGACGAGCGCGGATTCGACGAGATCGATCGCCGGCTCCTCCGCGCGATCATCGACAAGTTCGGCGGCGGCCCGGTCGGTCTCAACAGCCTGGCGGCCGCCACGAGCGAAGACAAGGACGCGATCGAGGACATCTACGAGCCGTTCCTGATGCAGATCGGGTTCCTCGACCGGACGCCGCGCGGGCGGGTGGCGACCGCCCGCGCCTACGAGTATTTCGGGCTTCCCGCCCCTGGAAAGGATTCGAGATTGTGGTGAGACCCGTCAAGATCGCCTCGCTGGCCACTTACGTCCCGCCGCGGGTGCTGACAAACGCCGACCTGGAGAAGATGGTCGAGACCAGCAACGAGTGGATCCTGCAGCGGACGGGAATTCGCGAGCGCCACGTCGCCGATCCCGGCGTCGGCACGTCCGATCTGGCGAAGGAGGCGGCGCTGTGCGCGATCAAACAGGCCGGCCTGACGCCCGCGGACATCGGCTTCATCGTGGTCGGTACGACGACCCCCGACATGATCTTCCCGAGTACGGCGTGCCTCCTGCAGCACAAGATCGGCGCGAGCCGCGCGTGGGGGTTCGATCTCGGCGCCGCGTGCTCGGGCTTCACCTACGCGCTGACGACCGGCCACCAGATGGTCGCCACCGGCGCCCACGACCACGCGCTCGTGGTCGGCGCCGACGTGATGTCGAGCATCATCGACTACACGGATCGCGCGACGTGCGTGCTGTTCGGCGACGGCGCGGGCGCCGCCGTGCTGTCACCCGCGAAGGAGGGTGAGCCCGCCATCATCGACTTCCTGCACGAAGTGGACGGCGGCGGCGGCCCCGCGCTCTGCATGCCGGCGGGCGGCAGCCTGCGCCCCGCGTCGCACGAGACCGTGGACCAGCGGCTCCACTACGTCAAGCAGGACGGGCACGCGGTCTTCAGGTTCGCGGTTCGCAAGACCGAAGAAATCAGCCGCCGGCTGCTCGAGAAGACCGGCACCGACCCGAAGGACGTGGATCTGTTCGTGTCGCACCAGGCCAACGCGCGCATCATCTCGGCCGCGGCCGAACGGCTCGGGTTCGATTCGAACAAAGTCGTCATCAACCTCGCGCACTACGGCAACACGACCGCCGGAACCATCCCGCTCGCGCTCGCCGACGCGGTCGCGCAGGGGCGCGTCAAGCGTGGCGATCTCGTGTTGCTGGCGTCGGTCGGCGCCGGCTTCACGGTGGGCGCCGTCCTGTTGAGATGGGCGATCTGATCGGCACGGTCCGGCTGAAGCCGGACACTACAGGAATAAAAGGGTGTGGCGTCCGGCTTTAGCCGGACCTGACGTACGTGAACAGAATCTTCCTGTTATCACCCGCGAACTGTTCGGGCCGGCGCGCGCAGCAGATCGTCTCGCCGCGCGCCTCTTTCGATCTCGCGGTCCGTCTGAGGCAGGGCGACGCCCCGATTGGCGAGGTCTTCAGTTTCGTCAGCGGGCTGTACTTCCGCGGCAAGCTCATGTACGCGAGCGCGTTCGCGCGGATGACGGACGTGGCAGCGGACGATTCGCTCGCCGGCCGAGGCGTGCTCATCATCACCTCGAGCGCCGGCCTGCGCGCGCCGGATACTCCGGTGACGCTCGACGCGCTTCGGCGTTTCGCGAGCGAGAGCGTGGATGCCGCCAACGCCGCGTACCGCGGCCCGCTCGTCCGGAGCGCCGAGGCGCTCGCGCGCGAGATGGGTCCGGACTGCGATGTCGTGCTGCTCGGGAGCATCGCGTCGCCGAAATACGTCGAGGTGCTCCTGGGCGTCTTCGGGCAGCGTCTGCTCTTCCCGCCCGAATTCGTCGGGCGGGGCGACATGAGCCGCGGCGGGCTGCTGCTCCGCGCGGTGGCGGCCGGGCGGGAGCTCGACTACCAGCCGCTCGCGGGCGCCGTCCGGCATGGACCGCGTCCTCCGAAGCTGGAGCCTCTGCGTTCTCAGCGCTCCCTGCGTTGAGGCCCTGCCCGCGGCCTCCTCATGCTGCCCGTCAAGATCCCGAGAAACACCGACAACATCCTCCTCGAGATCGGCGATCGCAGGGTCCAGCTCACGAATCTTCGAAAGCCCTTCTGGCCAGACCTCGAGATCACGAAGGGCGATCTGCTCCAGTACTACGCGGACGTCGCGCCGTACCTGCTGCCGCACTTGAGGGACCGCGCGATGGTCATGAAGCGCTATCCGAACGGCGCGTACGGGGAGTTCTTCTTCATGAAGCGCGCGCCCTCGCCGCGTCCAGACTGGATCCAGCTCTGCACGATCGTGCACTCGTCGGGCAACGTGATCCACTTTCCGATGATCCAGGACCTCGCCGCGCTCCTCTGGGTCATCAACCTCGGCTGCATCGATCTGAACCAATGGTACGCGCGCTGTGACGACGTCGATCGGCCGGACTACCTGCACCTCGACCTCGATCCGGGCGAGGGGGCGACGTTCGCGATGGTCCGGGAGACGGCGCTCATCGTGCGCGAGGCGCTCGAAGTCCTCAAGATGAAGCCGCTCGTGAAAACGACCGGATCGCGCGGCATGCACGTCTACGTGCCGATCGTGAGGGGTCCCACGCAGAAAGAGGTCTGGACGATCGCGAAGACGCTGGCGATCGAGCTGGCCTCGCGGCACCGGCGCGTGATGACGGCGGTGTACGCGGTCGCGAAGCGCCCGAAGGATCGCGTGCTCGCGGACTACAACCAGAACGCGTGGGGCCGGACGCTGGCGTCTCTCTACTCTGTGCGTCCGCGCGCGCGCGCGCCGGTGTCGACGCCGGTCTCGTGGAAGGAAGTCGAGCGGGGTGTCGACATCGAGGACTGGCGCTTCGACAACGTCCGCGCGCGGCTCGCGAAGGTCGGCGACCTCTGGAAGCCGCTTCTCGGCAAAACAGGCCGGACGAATCTCGGTCGGTACATCGGTCCGTAGCGCGCCATTTCTGAGATCGGACGAACAATCCTGGAACGACGGCCCTCTCCGGAGCGGGCGAAGGGGGCAGAAGGAGCCCGACTTCCGGGGCACAGGCCTTGCTCGGTCGGTGGCGGATGGGTCGCCCCTTCAGCCTGATGGTCGCGCTGACGGCGTGCCTGCTGGCCGGCGGCTCGTTCCCTGCCGCCACCGGCGGTTTTTCGCTGCGGTTCCACGGCAACGGCGTCAACGACATCGACAGGGTCAAGATCCTGCTGGAGCCGGGGTACCCGGTCAACGTCGGCGCCACGGATCTCACCGTCGAGTGGTGGATGAAAGCGAACCCGGGCGAGAACTCCGCCGGCGCGATTCCGCCCAGCGGCAATAACTGGATCTTCGGCAACATCATCGTGGACCGCGACGTGTTCGGCAGCGGTGACTACGGCGACTACGGCGTGTCGCTCGGCGCCGGTCGCCTCGCGTTCGGTGTTGGGACCTCCGTCGGGGGGGACCATACGATCGTCGGCTCGCGCGTCGTAGCCGACGGGACCTGGCATCACGTGGCCGTGACGCGGCGCCGATCGGATGGCCGGATGCAGCTCTTCGTCGACGGTGCGCTCGACGCGAGCGCCATCGGGCCCACCGGCCACGCCAGCTATCGGTCCAACCGCCCGACGGCCTGGCCCGCGAGCGACCCTTACCTCGTCATCGGCGCCGAGAAGCATGACGCCGGACCGCAATACCCGTCGTACCGCGGCTGGTTCGACGAGATGCGCATCTCGCCGACCATTCGCTACAACGGCGCCTTCATCCGTCCAACCGAGCCGTTCGTGCGCGATGCCAGCACGGCGGGGTTGTATCACTTCGACGAAGGAGGCGGTGACGTGGTCTCCGACAGCTCCATGGCACCGTTCGGTCCGAGTCACGGCGTGCGTCGCTTCGGCGGATCGCCGGCGGGTCCGGAGTGGTCGACGGAGACGCCGTGGGTCCCCCCGCTGTCAGTTCCGACCAACCTGCGCGTCATGCGCTGAGTCCGGGGCCACCGATCAAAAGAGCGACCGGGAGATCGCGCAGCGCTTCCCCCACGAAAATCCAGCTCTGTGACGCAGTCCGCGTCGGCTCGATGCACTGACCCGTCAGAACGTTGCGGTATCGGCGCGACCCGAGCTCGGGCGGCAGCAGGATCCGCGACGTCTTCCAGCGATCCGGCCCGACAGGAAACGGATGCTCGGGCGAGTCGCGCGCTTTCCGGTTCCGCTCGCCGATGTCGTCGAACGCCTGCGCGAGCACGTTGAGCTCGCTTGCCAAAGACGTATCCATGATCAACCGCTTGCACTCGTAGGCCACGTCATGGAACGCGGCGTTCAGACCCGTGAAACGGGTATAGCTCCGGCGCAGCCGGCGGGCCCCCGCCTCGTCCACGAAGAGGCCGCTGACGAACCGGAGGAACGTGTAGCCGGTCGTGCCGTCGACCCGCCACGAGTCTGGGATCGATTCACCGCCCGAAAGGATCTTCTCGACGACGACGAAGAACGGAGGGCCGGCCGCGAGCTCGGTTCGCCGCGCGCGCGCCGCCAGGTCCTGCAGCATCTCGGTGTAGCGGCTTGGGTCGAACAACCCGTCGGGATGGTCGACGCGGACGCCCTTCACCTGACTGCGCTGGAGGAGCTCGAACAGCAGACCGTGTGTGGCCTCGAACACCTCCGGATCCTCGACCCGCAGCGCCGCCAAATCATTGACGTCGAAGAACCGCCGGTAGTTGATCTCGTGGGCGGCCGTCCGCCAGTACGCCAGCCGGTACGACTGCGCTTCGAGGAGCTCGTGCAGCGCGTCGAAGCTCGAGGGCCGGCCGACCTCGCCGTTGACCGCGGCGATCGCCTTCTCCACGTGGCGCCGCAGGCGCTCGGAGGCGTCGACGACTCGAGACAGCCGTTCGCGCGCGATGTCACGTTCGCGCCGCCGCTCCGCAACCGCCTCCGGGGCCGGATCCTCGGAGCCAGGCATGTTGCCCAGCGCCGAGAGAATGCTCAGAAACTCGCCGAGGGCCGGATCGACGCCGAGCTCGGTCTTGAGCGCGTCGAGCCCGTGGCGAAGCACGATCGGAAACTGCTTCGGATTGAGGGGAGCCGGCGATCGCCGTAGTGCAGCTCGAGGCGGCCCTCGCCGTACGCGACGCGGAGCTCGCCGCGCTCGAGCACCAGGCCGTATTGATCGCCCAGAATCGGCAGCAGCACGCGGCCGTGCAGCTCGGCTTTGACGGGGGTCCAATCGATATCGAAGAATCGCGCGCCGACCGAGCAGCGTCCGTTCTCGAGCAGGTCGCGCCACCAGGGGTTCGTCGCCGCATCCACGCCCATGTGATTCGGGACGATGTCGAGGAGCTGCCCCATCCCGGCGCCGGCGATCGTGGCCGACAGGCGGTCGTACTCGTCCGGCCCGCCGAGCTCGTCGTTGATCCGGTTGTGATCGGTGACGTCGTAGCCGTGCGTGCTGCCGGGGGTCGCCGCGAAGTTCGGCGATAGACAGCAGTCGGTGACGCCGAGCCAGGCCAGATACGGCACGGCGGACCGCGCTGCGGAGAACGGAAAGCTGCCGTGGAGTTGCAGCCGGTACGTGCTCAGCGGCATGTCACGGTTAGGGATGGACTCATACGCGTTGCTACGGCGTTCGTCTGAAAACGGCGATCGCGCGGCCCGCGAGCGGAAACCGATCGCCGGCGGCGAAGGAGCGGCGCGCGCGGTCCGGGTCCTCCGTCTCGAGCAGGCTTTCCCACGTCGGGTTGGTTCCGGCCGTCCCACGCGCTCCATCGGCCGGCAGGACGAAGGTGACCGGCGCCGGCGCGGCGTTGTAGAGAACGAGCAGCGTGTCGCCCGAGACGCGGCGGCCGCGCTCGTCCGCCTCGTCGATCGCGTCTCCGGCCAGCAGGACGCCGAGCGACCGCACTTCGGGCGCGGCCCAACCCGTGTCGGTCATCTCGCGCCCAGACGAGTCGAGCCACATGATGTCCTTGATCCCCTCGCCCCGGATGCCGCGGCCCTGAAAGAAGTTGCGCCGATGGAGCGCGGGCTGTGTCTTCCGGAGGGCGATGAGGCGCCGCGTGAACGCGAGCAGCGCCTCCGCCTCGGGCGACCGCGTCCACGGCGTCCAGCTGATTTCGTTGTCCTGGCAATAGGCGTTGTTGTTTCCGCGCTGCGTGCGGCCGACCTCGTCCCCTCCGCTGATCATCGGCACGCCCTGCGACAGGAGCAGCGACGCCAGGTAGTTGCGGCGCTGCCGGGCCCTGAGCGCGTTCACGGCGGCGTCGCCGGTCGGTCCTTCGATCCCGCAGTTCCAGCTCAGATTGTTCGGCTCGCCGTCGCGGCTGGCCTCGCCGTTCGCCTCGTTGTGCTTCTGGTCGTAGCTCACGAGGTCCGCGAGCGTGAAGCCGTCGTGCGCGGTGATGAAGTTGATGCTCGCGTAGGGACGGCGGCCGCTCCGCTCGTACAGATCGCTGCTGCCGGCGAGCCTCGTGGCCAGCTCCGAGACGACGCGGCCCTCGCCGCGCCAGAAGCGCCGCAGCGTGTCGCGGTATTTGCCGTTCCACTCGGTCCACTTCGTCGGGAAGTTGCCGACCTGATAACCGCCTTGGCCCAGATCCCACGGCTCGGCGATCAACTTGACCTGCGACAGAATCGGATCCTGATGAATGATGTCGAAGAACGCGCCAAGCTTGTCGACAGCATGCAATTCACGAGCTAGTGCGCTCGCAAGATCGAACCGAAACCCGTCGACGTGCATCTCCAGCACCCAGGATCGGAGGCTGTCCATGATGAGCTGGAGGACGCGGGGGCTGCGCATGTTCAGCGTGTTGCCGCACCCGGTGAAGTCCTCGTAGCGCCGGAGATCCGTCGGATCCAGCCGGTAGTACGTCAGGTTGTCGATTCCGCGCAGCGACAGCGTCGGGCCGCGCTCGCTGCCTTCGGCGGTGTGGTTGTAGACGACGTCGAGGATGACCTCGAGGCCCGCGGCGTGCAGCGCGCGTACCATCATCTTGAACTCGCGCACCGCTTCGATCGGCGACGGTGAAATCGCGTAGCGCGCGTCGGGTGCGAAGTACGCCAGCGTGTTGTAGCCCCAGTAGTTCGAGAGGCCGCGCTCGACGAGCTGCAGATCGTCGAGATGGAAGTGAACGGGCATCAGCTCCACGGCGGTGACGCCGAGATCGAGCAGGTACTGGATGGCCTCGTCCGAGGCGAGCCCGAGATATGTGCCCCTCCGAGCTTCGGCGATCGCGCCGTTCAGCTTGGTGAATCCCTTGACATGCAGCTCGTAGATGATCGTGTGATGCCACGGCGTCCGGGGCGGGCGATCGTCGCCCCACGTAAACGCCGGGTCGACGACGGCGGCGAGCGGCGCGTACGGCGCGTTGTCTTTCTCGTCCGGACCGCCGTCCGGGTCGGCGGAGCGGTACCCGAAGAGCGATTCGTTCCACCGCGTCGTTCGCCCGACCACCTTCGCGTAGGGATCCAGAAGCACTTTGAGCGGATTGAAGCGGTGGCCGGCCGCCGGTTCGTACGGGCCGTGCACTCGGTAGCCGTACAGCTGTCCGGGACTCACGTCCGGCAGGTAGCCGTGCCACACCATATCCGTGTGTTCGGGCAGCGGAATCCTCGCGCTCTCGGCGGTCGAAAAAGGCGAGTCGAAAAGACAGAGCTCGACCCGCGTGGCGTGCTCCGAAAAGATCGCGAAGTTGACGCCGATCCCGTCCCACGTGGCCCCCAGAGGGTAGGGGGAGCCCGGCCAGACACGCATCACCAATCGTTCCTCGGGCCTCGGGCCTCGTGCCTCGTGAGGTCCTCGTGCCCCGGGTCACGGGGGTGCCTCGCGCCGCGTGCCTCCAGCGCGCCTGGTGCGTCGTCACGTCGGCCGGCATGCGGGAGCAGCGCGAGCGCAACCAGATACAGCACCATCGTGAAGAACGCGACGTAGCCGGTGACCGCGCGGTGGACCGGCTGCGTGAGCGACCCGAGCGTGACGCCTTCGAGCAGAATCTGAAGCGCCCGACCCAGCCGACCCTGTACGGGGTCTGACAACGCCGCGAGGACGACGAACTTCAGGACGAACGCCGCGCCGAAGATGACCAGCAGGCTTCGGAGCAATCGCACGCGGTCGGGCGACGCCGCGTGGGTGTTCAGCAGGAGCACGAGCAGAAAGGTGCTCGCGGCGATTCGCGGCAGGCCCCAGTCGGGCGTGACGAGCGCGAGCGCCTGCGCCGACGCCCCGAGCAGCGCCGCCAGGACCGTGAGGCCATTGAGATTCGCCAGCGCACCACGGGTCGCGTGCATCAGCCGATCGGGCGCCAGCGCGCCGCTGCGCACGAGGGCGCCGGCCAGCACCATCGCGAGAACGAGCGAGAAAAGCGAGGGTGGCACCAGATCGACGCGGTCGCCGACGCGCAAGCCCCCCAGGAGCGCGACGCTCAGCAGCAGCAACGGGAGTGTGAAGGCTTCGCGCGCGACAGTCATGGGCGCTGACGGAATACCCGCAGCGGGTTGAGGTCCGACGCCTCCCGTCGCATCCCCGCCTCCAGCTCCGCCTTGAGCTCGTCGGCCGACCGCAGCCCGAGCGTGGCGTCGTCGACGACCAGGCGTCCGGAGGGCGCCAGGGCTATCGCCAGGTTCACTCGTTCGAGGCCGCGGGCATACAGCGCGTCGTCGTGGTAGACGCGGCCCCAGCCTTGCCTCAAGTAGGTGTACGCAAGGTAGAACTGCGTGCGCGCGTCGCGTTCCGCAGGATCCGCGCGCGCGAACGCGGCGCGGGCCTCCTCGAACCGATCGCTTCGGAAAAACCGAAGCCCGTCATCGAAGGCCTGCGGGTCGGCGCGATACGCGCCGATTTCGGCGACCAGCCCGCCGGTCACCTGCGCCATGGTCTGAGGCTGGCGCGCGTACGCCCATCCGATCAGGAAGGCGTAGGCAATGGCCGCCGCGAGGCCGGCGGCGCGGACGGTCGGCTCGCTCACGAAGGGATTGTAAGGTCCGATACCGCCGAATGCCGAATGCCGAAGGCCGCATGCCGAAGCGGACTGACCGGGAGAGGTCTACTCGTTGTTGACGAGCGAAGCGCGGCTCGGCAGTTGGCCTTCGGCATTCGGCATTGACGGTGGAGCGGTCCAGATCGGATCGCGGGCGATTCGTTGAACCGGCTCGCTGTTGCGCGCGCGACGGACGCGCTCGGCGCGGGTGTCCACGAATCCCCACTCCTGCGTGTCGATCGCAAAGCTGAACTTCGAGATGAGCGGCCCATTGGTGATCGCTTCGTCCGGGTCGTCTTTCCCCGCGCGATCGCGGGCCCGGTCGAGCAGCGTCTCCATTATGTGCCGGGGTACTCGGCTCCGAAAACCGGGATACGCGTAGGAGAACACCTGGAGCTGCGCGAGGAGCAGCGGCCAATGCGGGCCGACGCGCTTCAGCAGGCGGTCCCAGTCCAGGGCGTCCCCCACGGTGAGGACCAGGTGCAGGATGTCCGACATGTCATGCCGGTGGCGCTCGTGGATGAAGAGCCGATGCCAGAGCAGCTCCTCGGCTGGCGCGATCATTACGGGCGTGCCCGCCAGCGTTCCGGGGCGTGCGAAGGTGTGCCAGAGGTTGTCGATGAACGCTACACCATTGCCCATCCCGTAGATCAGGTCGACCCAGACCGAGCCGCGAAACGCCTTCGCGAGCCAGTGCTCTTCTTCGAGGCGCAGATCGAAACCGGCGTCTCGAAGCGCGTAGGCCGCCGGCAGCAGATCGTGCGGCTCGAAGAACAGGTCCAGGTCCTTGGTCTGCCGGTAGATGCCGGTGTGCTCGTAGATGGCGAACGCGCCGGCGACGACGTACGGCGTTCCGGCGTGGTTGAGCGTCTGGAGCGCCAGGCGGTAGACGTGCCGCGCCTCCTCGGGGATCCAGAAGTCGCCATGTGTGACTGACTTCCGCTCCTCTTCGGAGAGGCGGTCGAGCGAAGCACCACGGCGGAGGCGTTGCGGGCGCACCATAGGTGAGGGGGCGGGAATGCAACTCATGCGCCACGATCAACCTCATCCACGCAACTCTCCGCGGCTCTCATCCGTATTGTCGAACATGGAGGCGCCTGCCATGCGAACCCTCGGCGTCCTGTTGGCACTCGTCGCGGCGGCGGGGCTCCCGGCTCCGGCGCAAACGCCGGCCGACGACCCCTCACGAATCGAGCGTCCGTTTGCCGCCGGCGGCAAGGTCCGCTTGGACCTGTCGGCCGGGTCGTATCGAGTGGAAGGGCGGCAGGCGGACACCATCGTCGTTCGATGGACGACGAAACATGCCGATCAGAAGGTCCAGTGGAAAGTCGAGACGAAGGGCAAGGAGGCGTGGATCGAGCTCGACGGCCCGCACGACAATTTCCGCGTCGACATCCAGCTGCCGGCGCTGAGCGATCTCGATCTCGACCTGAGCGCGGGCGAGCTGTCTATCCGCGAGATCACCGGCAGCAAGAACGTGAGCGTCTGGGCGGGCGAGATCTCGATCGAGGTCGGCGACTCGGCCAAGTACCGCCGCGTCGACGCGGCGGTCAAGTTCGGCGAGATCGACGCGCGCCCCTTCAACATCACGAAGGGCGGCATCTTCCGCTCGTTCAAGTGGGACGGGCAGGGCGGCTACAACCTGCGCGCGCGGCTGTTCGCGGGGGAGCTGAGGCTGCTGAGATAGGTTTGGGCCGGTCTTTAGACCGGCCCTTCGTCACCCTACCGCATCGCCTCGAAGAACTGCCGGTGTCCTCCGAGGACTCGCTTCTTTCGTCTCAAGGTCTGGATCGAGCAAACGGGATTGTGAAGGCGATCCTGAGGCCGTCGACAAGGGCGCGAACATCATCTCGATGTCGCTAGATTCACCTTTTCAGTGCTCGTCAAGGAGCTCGACACAGAGGTCCGCGAGACAGCCCGAGAGCTTCGCCTTCTCCGTGTCAAATGCGCTGAGGATCTGCATTGCGTCGCGGGGCGTCGGGTGCTAGACTCGCACTCCGCTCTCGGGAAGGCCCTGCGGGTGCAGTCCGAACCCAAGGTCTCCCGGCCCTCTTCTCACGCTGGTACCCGAGTCCGGCGCCGCGTTTCAGCGTTCGCGATTCTTCTCTGCCTTCCGCTTACGATCTGTGTTGCCGGCCTCACTGGCCGCTCAAGCACCGAGACACAGCCCTCGGAGCCGTCTAAATCCGACCTAGCTGAAGAACTACTAACGGCGGACGTGAAGAGGTCACCTGCGCCGACACTATGGGCGCGCGCGCATCGCATCGTCGCCTTGCATGGCCACACGGCGACGGCGGACGCTCAGTACTGTCTCGCGCGGCCGCGCATGGCGAACTGCTGTGGATTGTGAGATACAGCGAGGTGCAGGGCCGGTCGCGGGCATCTATCGCCTTTAGGGCGTTCGAGGGTGCGACGGCAGAAGTTACGCTTGGAATCGCACGGCCGGGGTTGAACCGTGAGTGACCGCCCGGCGTGTGCATCCAGATCATGAGCGGATCCTACGCCCTTGGCTCGGCGGCCGCGGGCGCCGCCACGATACTCTGGCTCGTCTTTCTCTTTTGGAATCCGTACCGTCAGACGGATTCCCAAGGGGCGGTCATCTCCGTCATCATGTGCGTCATCAGCCTTCTAGCTTTGGGCGCCGCGTTGCTGGAGGCCCCTGTTGCCATGCTTCTGTTTGGAGGAGTGGCGCTGGTCCCGGTAGGGCTCTACCTGCTCCTGACTCCCGGGATCTTCGCCTTCATCGGCGTAGCAGATATTGTTGTCGTGCTCGCCGGCATCTGGGCGCTGTGGGCGCGCTACCGTCGATCGACATCGGAGATGGTGGATTGACCTGACTTCGGGGTCTGCAGCTACTTCATGCCACTGAAGAAGCGCCGGTGTCCTTCGAGAATTCGTTTCTCGGTCTCCGGATCCGGTGCGAGTGACCAGTTGCCGCGCTCGAACGTGCCGCCGAGCAGGATGCCGTCGCTTCGCGGAAACATGTACAGCGGTCCGTCGAGCAGCGTGATGTAGTCGATCTCCAGCTGCGGCAGCAGGAACGTCAACTGGCCTTTGACGGGCGTGAGCTCCTCGTCCGCGGCGAGCGGCTTCGCTCCGAGACCGGTGCAGTTGAAGATGATCGGCTCTTCCACCGCGATCAATTCCTCGCGCGAGGTGAACTCGCGCACGACGAGCCGGCCGCCCGCGACCAAGAAGTCTCGCAACATGGCGGTCATGTAAATGGGGGGCTCGATCAACATCGTCGTGAAGCGGCGAACGTAGCGCGCGGGGAACGGGTGCTCGTCGGGGCCGAGATCGACGCCGTTCACGTAGAACGGACTGTCGAGCGGTCCCTCGGCCGGCGTATCCCCCACGCTGTAGTTCTCGATCCAGCGGATGCCGTACGCTGATCCGGGCAGCTCCTGGAACATCCGCCACGCCAGCCGTGCGGCGCGGCCGAACTGCTCGTCGAAGGCGGCCGTGGTTTTCCCACGCTCGAAGACGCCGAACGGCCCCCATTGGGCGCCGGCGATGTTCGACGTCGTGTTTGGCGGTAGGTCCTTCGCGTAGATGGTCACGGCGGCGCCACGGCGCTGGAGGAGCCGGGCGGTCGCGAGACCCACGGCGCCGCAGCCGACGACCGCCAGGCGATCGGCCGGTCCGGTCCAGCCGCCCAACTCATCGACCGCGAGACGCGCCGTGCCCCATGAGAGCGTCACGCCGCCGCCGCCGTGGCCGTAGTCGTGTATCAGCAGCTTGTCTCCGGCACGCTCGGCACGCAAAACGAATCCCGCTGGCCGATACG
>Ga0187893_10011221_pt1 | contig 13085 bp, 11 predicted proteins | sample MA1701074metaG_FD_139574 | JGI IMG/M metagenome (GOLD analysis project Ga0187893, IMG submission 139574) | White microbial mat communities from a basaltic lava cave in the Kipuka Kanohina Cave System on the Island of Hawaii, USA - MA170107-4 metaG ...
GATCATCATCCAGCTTGTGCTCCCGTCAGGAACGCGCTACAACACATTCGGCCTTGAGCGCCCGCTCCTTTGGCCGGTTTTGCCCTGTCCATCTATGGCCGGATTTGGGGTGTCCACCGAGGCTCACTTGGCCGGAGGACCTGCGGGCAATATAGCTGCCGGCTTTCCCTCTTGGCCACAGCCATTGGCACAGTCAACCTTGCTGTATTGTCACCGTCTTCGCAAATGGCTCCCCTGAGCTGCCCAGCACCCACCCCTCCTCGTGACGTTTGAGACCATCCAGACGATGCCGTCGGCCTACTCCACATCGGTTGTTGCCGCAATCGGTTACGATTCCGAGCCAGGAGCGCAGTTAAGCTCAAACTCTTCAGCGAGAAGCCGCCCGAAGCCTTGGGGTTCGCCAGAGCCCGGGAGGATCACCGTGAAATATTTACCGCCGCCCGCGTTAGCCTTGCAGACCACAAACTGACCCGGGCCGAACTGCGGCACCGGGGTACCCGCTGGCCCAATCGGTGCCGGTTCCGCGAATGGCCCGCAGTCAAGCTTAAGCGCCTCAGCGAGAAGCCGCCCGAAGCCTTGAGGCTCCCCCCTGCCCGGGAGGATCACTATGGAAGAAGATATACCGTCGCCAGTGTTAGCCTTGCAGACCACAAATTGAATCGGGCCGAACTGCGGCACCGCGCTCTCCTCTGCGTACCCGGGTGCAATTGACGCCCCGCTGATGAGGCCTGCGAACATCAGGACCACGATACGTGCCCTTGGCGTCCGAAAAATGCCGTGCCTGCGAATACGAATCTTCATCCGTTGCCTCTCATACTCTTATTTTGAGTCTATACACAGTGATAAACCGCCACGTCTGAGGTCCAACAGAGTCTGTCCGTGACCGCCTGGGACATCTAGAAAATAAGCGCGCGCTAAGGCGGGCCGCGCCCTCGCCTTCCCTTGGCGGCGACTATTGGCGCGGGGGATATAGCGACATCCCACTGTGACGAAGGTTGACCTCGGAAGGCCCGGCCCAAGCACATGATCGCCTGACAGAGACGTCTCAAAGACCTCACACGAATAAAATAGCCGTGCGGCACCGAATGCCCACCAAAGATAATTACTCCACTCTCGGCAGGGTCGTGGTCCTCACACCGACGTTCCCTGAGGTGCGCTCGTTCACTCTAAGACCGCCAGTCACTTTGCCGACAGCAGTGCCGCAGCCCCGCACCGTCGCCATTAGAAAGTTCACCCACGCCAAACACGCGACGAGCATACACGTGCGACATCACACGCCGCGTCGCTGTTGGGGTCAAAGTGCATGGCAGATACGTTTCGTCACTGGCATAGAGGCTGCATAGCGCCGGCTGGCTTGCCCTGTGCATCGGACTTTTCCCGCTCAATATATCGGCAAATGCCAATATACTCCGCAGTGCTCGCCAGGTCGGGCACCGACGGTACCAGATTCAATGGTTGCTTCGGCACATAGCGCCGCCGTGATACGGCAGGATTACAACGCTGACCGGCTGCGTGTGAGCAAATTGCGGCCGCCTATGTAATGAAGCAAATCAGCCAAGCCAGAGTGTGCATCTACCACACCAGAGGCAACGGAGCGCCCCCATGCTGGATTCGCCTATCGACAAGATGCGGCCAGAAACAACGAAACAGCGCCGCTCGAGGCGAAGCAGAGTGGGTGACCTATCGGCACGAGACACTTCGTATCGTATCTGACGGGCAGTGGGAAGCCGCCCAGCTGCCTGGGAGGGATCTGCGCAGCTCTGTCCTCCACCATAACCCTGCCCGTGCGCAGTGGTGGATCCACCGGCTCTCGGCCGCCCACGATCCAATCTCGATGATCACGCGCCGATGCACGACGCCCTCGGCCGGTGGGTCTCGGGGGGGGACTCGTGGGGATACTGGCGCACTGCTGCGGAGTCACCCCCAGGAGGCCGCACGGGGACCGAGAGAGGCACCTGACGGCTTCGCCTCTCCACCTCCTAACTACACCGGTGATTTGACTAGTCCCGCCAGGTCGCGTTAGCGTCGGACACCCCCCGACGGAGGCTCCGATGACTTGCCCGCGCTGCCAGCAGGAAAATCCGGCTCACGCCCGATTCTGCCTCGGCTGCGGTGTCGCGCTGGCCCCGACCTGCAGCCGCTGCAGTACCGAGCTTCCGCCCGGCGCCCGTTTCTGTCTACAGTGCGGACAGGCGGTCGGCGCACCGGCCCTGGGCTCGGCGCGCTTCGCGGCGCCTGAGGCGTACACCCCGAGGCACCTCGCCGAGAAGATCCTCACAGCGCGCACGGTCCTGGAAGGCGAGCGCAAGCAGGTCACGGTTCTCTTCGCCGACCTCAAGGGCTCCATGGAGCTCCTGGCCGACCGCGATCCCGAGGAGGCCCGCCGGGTGCTCGACCCGGTGCTCGAGAGGATGATGGAGGCGGCTCATCGCAACGAGGGCACCGTCAACCAGGTGATGGGCGACGGCATCATGGCGCTGTTCGGCGCCCCGATCGCCCACGAGGACCACGCCGTCCGCGCGTGTTACGCCGCGCTGAGGATGCAGGATGCGATCCGGCGATACACCGACGAGTTGCGGCGAGCGGACGGCCTGGAGGTGCAGATCCGCGTGGGGCTCAACTCCGGCGAGGTCGTCGTCCGGTCGATCGGAAGTGACCTGCGCATGGACTACACGGCCGTCGGCCAGACGACGCACCTCGCGGCGCGGATGGAGCAGCTCGCTCCGCCGGGGACGATCCGGCTGACCGCCGAGACGCTGCGGCTCGCCGAGGGCTTCCTTCAGGTGACGCCCCTGGGCCCGATTCCGGTCAGGGGGCTGGCGGAGCCCGTGGAGGCGTTTCGAGCTCACCGCCGCCGCTGGAATCCGGTCCCGGCTGCACGCCGCACGGGCACGTGGGCTGACACGCTTCGTCGGCCGCGACACCGAGATGGAGCAGCTCCGGGAGGCGGCGCAGCAGGCGTCACGAAACCGAGGGCAGGTGGTCGCGGTGGTGGGAGAGCCTGGTGTGGGCAAATCCCGCCTCTACCACGAGTTCGTGCACTCGCACCATATGCACGGCTGGCTCGTGCTGGCGTCCAGCTCCGTCTCCTACGCTCAGGCCTCACCGTTCCTCCCGCTCGCCGATCTTCTGCGGGTCTATTTCCACATCGACGACCGCGACGACAACCGAAGCGTGCGCGCCAAGGTGGTGGGCACGTTGCTGACGCTCGACCGAGCGTTCGAGGACGCGTTGCCGGCGGTCCTATGGCTCCTGGACGCGCTCAGCCCCGACGACGCGTTCCTGGCGCTGGACCCGGCTCTCCGCCATCGGCGCGCCCTCGACGGTGTCAAGCGCGTGCTGCTGCGCGAGAGTCAGGTCCAGCCTCTGCTGATCGTGTTCGAGGACCTTCACTGGATCGACGCCGGGACCCAGCGCGTGCTGGACGGCCTGGTCGAGAGCCTGCCGACCACTCCCATCCTCCTGGCGGTGAACTATCGCCCGGAGTACGGGCACACCTGGGGCGGCAAGACCTACTACCGCCAGCTCCGGATCGATCCGCTGGGAAGCGCAAGCGCCGACGAGCTGCTTGGGACGCTGCTCGGCGACGATCGCTCCGTCGAGCCTCTCAAGCCCGTGCTCATCGGGCGAACGGAGGGCAACCCGCTCTTCCTGGAAGAGAGCGTGCGGGCTCTCGTCGAGACCCATACCCTGGTCGGCGAACCGGGCGCCTATCGGCTGGCGAGGCCTGCGGACGTCAACAAAGTGCCGGCGACGGTCCAGGCGATCCTCGCCGCGCGCATCGACCGCCTCCGTCCGGAGCTGAAGCGCCTGCTCCAAGCCGCCTCTGTCGTTGGCAAGGACGTGCCCGCGATCCTGCTGGGGGCAATCGCCGAGATGGACGAGGACGAGCTCGGGCGGTCTCTCGCCGAGCTCCAGGCGTCCGAGTTCCTCTACGAGACGCGACTCTTTCCGGACCTCGAGTACACGTTCAAGCACGCGCTCACCCACGAAGTGGCCTACGGCAGCCTCCTCCAGGATCGCAGGCGCGCGCTGCACGCGGCGCTCGTCGGGGCGATCGAGGGCCTCCACGCCGGTCGTCTGGCCGAGCAGATCGAGGCGCTTGCCCACCACGCTGAGCGGGGCGGCCTCACCATGAAGGCCGTGCGCTACCTCCGTCAGGCAGGCGCGAAGGCGGTGGCGCGCTCCGCCAATCGCGAGGCCGTCGGCCTTCTCGAGCAAGCGCTCGCTCTGCTGCGAGACCTTCCGGAGACGGCGGAGACCATGGACGAGACGCTCGACACCCGCATCGCGCTCGGCCCGGCGCTCGCGGCGTGGAAGGGTGCGGGGTCGGCCGAGGTGGAAGCTTCGTACCTGCACGCGCACGACTTGGTGGAACGACTCGGCAACGGCGCGCGCCTGTTCCCGGTCCTCTGGGGACTCTGGTTCGCCAACTACAATCGCGGCCGATACGCGGCCGCCCGCGAGCTTGGCCAGCGGCTGCTCGAGACCGCGCAGAAGGGCGACGACACTGTGCAGCTCGTGGAGGCCCACCACGCGCTGTGGCCGACGCTCTCCGCGATGGGCCAGGCGGCCGCGGCCATCATCCATGCTGAACGGGGCGTAGCCCTCTACGACCGCGAGCGGCACGCCTCGCAGGCCTTCCTGTACGGGGGCCCTGATCCCGGTGCCTGCTGCCGCTACATGCTGGCCTTCAACCGCTGGCTGCTCGGCTACGCCGACCGCTCCCTCAGCGTTCTCCACGAAGCACTACGGCTCGCCGATGAGCTGAAACACCCGCTCACGTCGGTCATCACGTTCTGGCACGCCGCATGGGTGTACTACCATCGCGGCGAGCGCGCCGCCGCCGCCGCGACGGCGGATCGGCTCCTCGCGCTCGCCGGCGAGTACGGCTTCTCGACGTGGACCGACGTCGCCATCGTGATGGTCCACGCCAGGCCCGACGCGCGTCTGGACGCGGCGATCCTCGCGGATGTGCATCAACAGCTGGTGGCAACCTGGAGCGGCGCTGCTGTCTGGCGGCAGACGTTCTGTCTCTGCGTGCTCGCCGAGCTAGCCGCCGAGGTCGGTCAGCTTGAAGAGGCGTTCAGCGCTTTCGCGTTGATCCCCCGCCGGGGCTCGCGATGCCTTCTACGCGCCCGAGATCCGCCGGATCGAGGGCGAGTTGCTGCTCCGCGGCTCTGCGCCAGCCATGGATGAGGCCGAGCGGTGCTTCCGGGCGGCAATCGATCTCGCGCGCGCTCGCACAGAGAAGTCGCTGGAGCTTCGCGCCGCGACCAGCCTGGCTCGGCTCTGGCAGCGTCAGGGCAAGCGCGACGACGCGCGGCGCCTGCTCGGTAACGTCTACGGGTGGTTCACCGAAGGCTTTGACACGGCTGACCTCCGCGCCGCTCGCGGCCTCCTGGAGGATGTCTCCTGAGCGCCAACACCGAGATCGTCGGTGTCGAACGCAGAGCCGATCTGGTGCCCGCGCCAAGGACGAGGCCGAGCTGAGCTCCTTCGCCGTCTGGGTCATTCCAAGCCCCGGCCTAGCAGCATCGTCCACATTCGGCCCACGGATTGACCTCCGCCGGGCCGCTCCTGTCCGGTGCTCTCACCACCCCATCCGGCCCCTCCTTGCGGCGCGCGCGGCCCGTCGTCTATCATGCGGCGCATCCCTGTCCCTTCCACGTGCTCCGGGAAGGAGATCCGACAATGGCGTCGCCCCAGATCGCTAACCTCGTCGAGATGTTCGAACGATCGGTCACGACATTCGGGCCCAACCCCCTCTTCGGCGTCAAACGCGGTCCCCAGTGGCCCGAGGCCCTGTACGCGGAGTAGCCATGGCCGCCAAGAACCCCCTCGATCCCATTCCCAATCCTCCGCGGACCTTCCTGCTCGGCAACCTGCTCGCCCTGGGCGCCACCACACCGGTGCAGGACTTGATGAAGCTCGCCCGCCAGTACGGGCCCATCTACTGGCTGGACATGCGAGGCAAGCCGTTGATCGTGGTCTCGGGCTTCCCGCTCGTCGACGAGTTGTGCGACGAGGCCCGCTTCGACAAGAGCGTGCGGGGGCCGCTGCGGCGGCTGCGAGCCTTTGCCGGGGACGGGCTGTTCACCGCCTATACCCAGGAGCCCAACTGGGCCAAGGCCCACAAGATCCTGTTGCCCGCCTTCAGCCAGCGGTCGATGCAGAGCTACCACCCGATGATGCTCGACATCGCCGAGCAACTCGTTCACAAGTGGGAGCGCCTCAACGCCGAGGACGAGATCGACGTCACCCACGACATGACGTGCCTGACCCTCGACACCATCGGTCTGTGCGGCTTCGACTACCGCTTCAACTCGCTCTACCGCGAGCGGGATCATCCCCTCGTCGATGCCATGCTCGCCGCGCTCGGGGCCTCCATGGAGGCGCGGGGGCTGCCCCTCGAGGACATCATCTACAAGGACCGGCAGCGGAAGGTGCGCGCGGCCAGCCGGTTCATGAACGACATGGTGGATCGGGTCATCAAGGAGCGCCGGGAGAGCGGCGAGGATCTCGCCAGCAAGCCGGACCTCCTCAGCTACATGCTGGCCGGGGTGGACAAGACGACGGGCGAACGCCTCGACGACCTCAACATTCGCTATCAGGTTCTGACGTTCCTGATCGCCGGCCACGAGACGACGAGCGGCTTGCTCTCATTCGCCATGCATTTCCTGCTCAACAATCCGGACGTGTTGGCCCGGGCCTCCGCCGAGGTCGACCGCGTGCTCGGCCCCGATGGTGCGGCGCTTCCCACCTTCACGCAGGTCAATCAGCTCGCGTACGTGTCCCAGGTCCTCAAGGAGTCCCTGCGGATGTGGCCGACGGCGCCGACGTTCGCGGTGTCCCCGTACAAGGACACCCTCATCGGCGGCCGGTACGAGATGAAGCGGCAGTATCACATCGTGGTGCTGACCCCCATGCTGCACCGGGACGCCACGGTGTGGGGCGCCCAGGCCGAGGTGTTCAACCCCGACCACTTCAGTCGCGAGGCCGAAGGGGCGCGACCGGCCAACGCCTACAAGCCGTTCGGGAACGGACAGCGCGCCTGCATCGGTCGACAGTTCGCCATGCAGGAAGCCACCCTCGTCCTGGGCATGATCCTGCAACGCTTCAAGCTGATCGATCACACGCGCTACACGCTCAAGCTCAAAGAAACGCTGACGGTCAAACCGGACGGCTTCAGGATCAAGGTCCGGCGCCGCACCGATCGCGACCGCCTTCCCCCGGCGCGCTCCGCGGTGGTCTCCGCCGCGGCAGTGCCCCAGGCGCCGGGTGCCGCCGCACGCCCGCAGCACCACACGCCCCTGCTGGTGCTCTACGGGTCTAACCTCGGCACCGCAGAGGAAGTGGCCCGGCGGCTGGCCGAGACCGGCGAGGCCAGCGGCTTTGCCACCACGGTGGCGCCGCTCGACGACTACGTCGACCGGCTACCCCGGGAGGGCGCCCTGCTGATCGCCACTGCGTCCTACAACGGCACCCCACCCGACAATGCCGTCAGGTTCTGCGACTGGCTGCGCGGTGGTCGGCTCGCCGCCGGCGTGCTGGGAGGAGTCCGCTACGCCGTGTTCGGCTGCGGCAACCGCGACTGGGCCTCGACGTTCCAGGCCATTCCCCGGCTCATCGACGCCAAGCTGGAGGAGTTCGGGGCGCGGCGGCTGTGCGCGCGCGGCGAAGGCGACGCCCGCGACGATTTCGACGGCCAGTTCCAGGCCTGGCACGATCCGCTGTGGTCGGCGGTCGCCAGAGAGCTGGGGATCGAGCTCGCGCCAGCCCACGCCGCTGAGCCCGAGCATCTCTCGGTGGAGGTGGTGGCGGGGCAGGACATCAGCCCCTTCGTCGATTCGCTCGGCGCGCGAGCGATGACGGTGGCCGTCAACCGGGAGCTCCACACCAAGGATGGTCCCTGCCCCTCGGAACGGTCGACGCGGCACCTCGAGCTGGAGCTTCCGGTAGGGGTGACCTATCGCGCCGGCGATCATCTCGGCGTGATCCCGCAGAACAGCGACGCCCAGGTGAGGCGCGCGACGGCGCGGTTCGGCCTCGATCCCGAGGCCCGGGTCAGGCTCCAGAGCCCGGGCAGCCGCAAGACGTTCCTGCCCCTCGCTCGGGCCATCGCCGTCGCGCAGGTGCTCGCCGACTACGTGGAGCTGCAGGACATCGCGACCCGCAAGCAGATCCAGGTGCTGGCCGAGCACACCGAGTGCCCCTTCACCCGGCCGAAGCTGACGGCGCTGGCGGCCGACGAGGCCCGCTACAAGGACGAGGTGATGGCCAAGCGGAAGTCCCTCCTCGACCTGCTGGAGGAGTTCCCGGCGTGTCAGCTGCCTTTCAACATATACCTCGAGATGCTGCCTCCGCTGCGCCCTCGTTACTACTCGATCTCGTCCTCGCCGCTCTACCAGGAGCGAAACTGCAGCATCACGGTAGCGGTGGTGGACGGGTCGGCTCGATCCGGTCGGGGCACCTTCCAGGGGGTGTGCTCGAACCACCTCCTCCGTCAGCCCGCGGGCGGTATCGTCCACGCGTTCGTCAAGGACACGAAGTCCGCATTCAGGCTGCCCGAGGATCCTCGCACGCCGGTGATCATGATCGGTCCAGGCACCGGGCTGGCGCCATTCCGCGGCTTCCTCCAGGAGCGGGCCGCGCGCAAGGGCCGAGGGGAGCCGGTCGGCCCCGCCATGCTCTTCTTCGGCTGTCGCCATCCACGACAGGACTTCATCTACGAGGACGAGCTGCGGGCCTTTGCCGAGGCCGATGTGGCGCGGCTCCATGCCTGCTTCTCCAGGGTCGCGGACCAGAAGAGGGTCTACGTGCAGGATCAGGTGCTCGAGCACGAGGACGAGGTCTGGACACTGCTTCAGGCAGGAGCCGTGGTCTACGTCTGTGGCGACGCGAGCCGCATGGCCCCGGACGTGCGGCGGGCCTTCGTCGCGCTCTACCGGGAGAAGAGCGGCGCCGGCGGGCCTCTGGCAGAGCAGTGGCTCGACGAGATGACGGCGCGGAACCGCTACCTGGTCGACGTCTGGGCCGCGAGCTGAGGCTTAGTCCCGGGGCCAGGTGGCGGCGGCAGGGGCGTCGCGGCGGAGGAGGCTCTCCGCCATGGACCGACGTACCGCCCGCTTCACGTCGCGCCCCGTGAAGTCGCCGAGGTAGAGCGTCGCATAGTGTGTGGCGTCCTCGAAGCGCTCGGCGAACGCCACCAGGCGCCCGATGCGCTCGGGCGTCGCCGGCCGATTGGCCAGGACATCGAGCAGCCCGTCGAGCAGGGTCGTGGTCAGGAGCGGTGGCTGCAGAGACTCCAGAACCTCGAGCACTGTTTCCTCGCGCCCCTGCTCGGCGAGATAGGCCGCCGCCGCCACCCGGGCGGTGTCGGCAGGGCCGAAGCGCAGAACACCCTCGAACAGGAGGGTCACGTCGAGGCCGTAGCCGCGCGCGAGCTGGGCCATGAAGTCCAGCGCGCGCTCGCGTGAGCTCCCCTCGACACCGAGCAGTTCCCGCCAGACGCGCATCGCCTGCTCTGGCCCCTGGAGGGCGCGCGACATTTGCCCGAAGAAGCGCTGGAGGTCGGCGCCGGGAAAGGGCGGCGGGTTGGTGTCGGCCGGCATGCCTACGCCGTCACGCGCGATCCAGGAATTCGCGGATCGTGTCTCAGCATGCCCCCCTCACTCCTTGCCGTCGGTCGCACCCGAATGCAGCAGGTCGGCCAGCCGACGATAGACTTCCGGATTGCCCGCGAGGCCCACATGGCTCCCTCGTACCTCGAGATTGCGCGCGCGTGGATCCCTCGCCACGCCGGCCGGGTAACGCACGATGCGGTCGTCGCGACTGTAGATGGCCGTGAAGCGCACGGACTCCGGCACCGAGCCGCGCACCATCACGAGCGGCGACCCGAGGGCGATGACCTGGCGGATCGAGGCGGGCCGGCGGACAGCGATCGAGCGCCCAAGGATCCCGCCCATGCTGTGCCCGATGATGGTGAGGCGCCGGCCCGTGCGGTCGAACACGGTGTCGGCCCGCTGGCCGAGCGACTCCACGAGCTCCTCCGACCAGCCCGGATTGCGGTCGAGACCGGAGCGCATGGGAGTGTAGCCCACCCGGCGCAGCCACTGCCGGAGCGGCTGCAAATAGTCGTCGCCGGCGAGGAGGCCGGGCAGGGCCAGCACCGGATGGCCGTCACCGCGAGGGACGCCCCAGCCCCAGTACACGGGGTCGCCGAGCAAGAGACCGAACTCGGCGGCTGGCTGCCAGGCGCGGAGGGCCAGATCGGCGAGCGTCCTGGTGATGGCCATCCCCGGCGGCACGGCGGAACGGCGAACGGTCATGACCCCTCCTCCTCGCCCCTGGCGCAGCACGGGTGCGCCGCCGGGCTCCGCCCGACTACGCCCGTTGCGCCAGCACCCGCGATTCGAAGGCCCGGATCTGGCGCTGGGTCTGCTGCTCGAGCAGATAACCTCCGACGCCCGCGAACAGCAGGCCGAAGAGCGGAAGCTCGTAGTCGGCATGATACGCGACATCCGTGCCGTCGCCACGCGGGGCGAACGTCCAGCGGGCACGAAAAGCGCGAAACGGACCGTCGATCTGCTCGAGGTCGATGGCCTGACCCGGGATGAAGCGGGCGCGCGAGACCAGTCTGACCGGCACCAGCCCCATCCGCACGGTCATGTCGACCACGTCACCACGCCTCTGCACGCTGACCACGTCCGGCAGGAACGCCGGGTACTGCTCCGCGTCGGCCACGACGGCGTAGACGAGACTGGGGGGGGCGGCGATGTGCGCACTCAGCTCGAGCTGTGGCATGACGTCAGGCCGGGGACGTGGGCGCCACCGGCGTCAGGATCGCGAAGACGATCCCCAGCCACTGGCCGAACGGCGCCAGCGCCCCGGCCAGACAGCGCACCAGGGGCGACATTTCTTGCAGTCGGAGGGCGCCCCGTCCCGAGCCGACGACGACAGCCGTTGCCTCGCGTGGGCGGCCGTGCATCCAGAATCGCACGCGCGGCGTGTGCGCGACGTTCCTCACCCACTGCGACTGCTGGCGCACGGTGCTGACCAGCACGAGATCGCCCACCAGGCTGGCCAGCAAGGTGACGTTGAACGTGCGGCCGGTCCGCCGCCCCGTCGTCTCCAGGACGATCGCGCCTGTGGGCCAGGGACCGGGCGAGCCAAGGCCAGCCCGCACCAGCGGCTCGACGAACCGATTGAGGACCCGGAAGAGTTCCGCTTCCATCGCGTGATCCGGCGAGGGTCGGATCGTCACGACCCCCGCCGTCTCTGCGTCAGCTTCGTCCGTGGATGTCCTTGAGGCGATCCACGCACGACCCGACCACGCTCCGGATCTCCTTCGTCATCTGCTCGGCCGAGGCCTCGAACCGCTCGACTCCGCGGCCGACGATCTGGGCATTGGTTTCGACGAGCTTGGCGATCCGTTGCGTGGCATCGGTGGCGCTCACGACGCCCTTGCCATACCAGGCCAGCGGGTCGCGCCGGAGTTCCTCGAGCCCCTGGCCGGACAGCAGGGCCGGCGCGGGGGCGATGCGCATGGTGTCAAGCAGGGCCGACTGAAGCTCGGCGTACGTTCGAACAGTCTCACGCGCCACCGTCGAGGACAGGTCGATGAGCTTGCGGATGACGCGCTCGTTGGCCTCGGCCAGGGCGGAGACGGATTCGAGCGTCTTCGCACGGATCCGGCCGAACGATTCAGGGGACATGGGAGCTGCCGTTTCGAGGGAGGGCTTCGCTGCCATCTGCGTTCTCCTTCAGCCGCGGCAGGACTTGCCTGTGCTGGCGCGGCTCCGTCGTGGATCGATCACGCGACTTCTGACGCAAATCATTGTGACACGTCGCGTTATTCAGTCAAGCATAAAATGACTCTATGCGTCATGTCCGGGCGGTCGGGTGCAAGTAGGTGATTGACAAGGCCCTGTTAGTTCAACGGCCAATCGTCTCTGGATAGACACCCTGGTCCGCTCGCGGCCCGGCCATAGGTCGCTGGGCTTTTCGCGCCGGGCCGGAGTAGAGCCCCTGGCTCTTCGCACCGGCGACCTGAAGGTTTGCCGCCATGCGTCAGGTCTGAGACAATGCCGAGCATATGGACGCGCCTTCTTCCCGCTTCGATCGAGTCGAGCAGCCCGCCTCCGTTCCCATCTGGCACGAAGCCCTCATGGGCCTGGATTGGCTGGCCCTGCGCGCGTCCCCTCTGTTCTACGGCCTGGGCGTTGCTCGTGGGGACGGCTCCGCCGTCGTCCTTGTTCCCGGCTTCCTCGGAACGGATCTCTACCTCGGCGAGATGTACTGGTGGTTGCGACGCATCGGTTACCGGGCGTACATGTCGCGGATCGGTCGCAACGCGGACTGTCTCGACGTTCTCGGGGACCGCCTTCTCTCGACCGTCGATCGGGCGCAGGCTTCGACGGGCCGCAAGGTGCACCTGGTCGGCCACAGCCTGGGCGGGGTCCTCTCCCGCTCTGTCGCGTCCATGCGTCCGGCCCGGATCGCTTCGGTGGCCACGCTGGGCTCACCCTTCCGAGGTGTCCGTTCGCATCCGTTCGTGATGGGGGCCACGGACGTGGTGCGCCGCCGCATCCGTCGGGAACGGGCCTCTGACATTCCCCCCCGCTGCTACACGGGCTACTGCACCTGCCAGGCGGTGACGAGCCTCCAGACCGAATTCCCCCCGTCGATCCCCCAGATCGCGGTCTACACGCGGACCGACGGCATCGTCGATTGGCGCTTCTGCGTCAACGGCGACCCGGCCACCGACTTCGAGGTCCCCGGTAGCCATGTGGGACTCGCCTTCAATCCCTGCGTCTATCGCCTGATCGCCCAGCATCTCGCCCGCGTCGGTCGCGCGACGTCCAGGCTTGAAGTCAGCGCGTAATCCTCCGCCGCTGGCCAGCCGCCGTCCTTTCGCTGTAGGCTGAGGGCCCGGTTCGCACCAGCGGACGGTCATCCCGCGTCGGAGTAGAGATGACGATTGCTCGTAACCCCCTCCACGGATCCGGACGAGCGGCATTACCGCATCCGGCTCTTGCCTCAGGTGACAACGCCAAGTCGCCTCAGGGGATAGGGGTGACAAA
>Ga0187893_10011222_pt1 | contig 13085 bp, 10 predicted proteins | sample MA1701074metaG_FD_139574 | JGI IMG/M metagenome (GOLD analysis project Ga0187893, IMG submission 139574) | White microbial mat communities from a basaltic lava cave in the Kipuka Kanohina Cave System on the Island of Hawaii, USA - MA170107-4 metaG ...
CGATTCGAGGCCTATTTCACCGGGTCAGCGGAGAGCACGTCGGGAACATCCGCAGGCAGGTACTGCAGGATCTGCTTCACCTGACGGATGGCGTGGGGGCGATCGCCGATCCCGCAGTGGACTTTGTCGACAAGGACCGGAGCCTGGAGCTGACGCTTCACCTCGGCGCCACGGGATGGGGGTTGGAGCGCGAGCTGCCGGGGGAGGACCCGCGGTTGCTTGTCTATTACGACCGGACGAGTGGGATTTGGGATGCGGTGGCCTTGTGACGGGACCCTCTGGGAGGCTTTGCCTCCAGGAGGGTGTCTCGCGCACCCTCCTGGAGGCAAAGCCTCCCAGAGGGTCAGTGCCCGCCAGAGGTCATCGTGCAGGGATGCGGCCGACAGGCATCGTCTCTCCTATATATCCGGCGATGGCACCTTGTTGAAGGGACCCGCTTGATTTGTAGAATGAGGCGCCGAAAATGAGCGCGCGCGAACGTCAGGCCGGCATCGGCGGCATCTGGGTCATCCTCCTCCTCTTCTTCACGCTCATCGTGTGCGTGACCGCCGCCCTCCTCTGGGTGGACTACAAGGACAAGCTCGTGCGCCAGCAGGTGCTCAAGGATATGATCGAAACGCTGAAAAAGGAGGAGGGCGACCTCCAGAAGCTCGTCAAGGAGAAGATCGAAGCGACCGGCTTCACCCCCCAGGACGGCACCCTCCCCACGAAAAAGGCCTGGGACTGGATCATCGAGCACAAGTACAAGAGCGACGACAAGGACCGCCGCATGTTCCCGATCGACCCGATCGAACATGCCGCCGCCGTCCAGCAGGCAAACGTTTCGAAAATCGAAGACAAGATCAAGCGCACCCTCCTCTACGACAACGTGGAGGACGTGGTCCACCTGTCGTTCATCCGGCTGATCACGCGCAAATACATCCACGACGCCGCCTTCCGGCAGGCGGAGCTCGTCAAGCTCCGGCCCGAACTGCTCAAAAAGCAGCCCGGCTACGACACCTTCTCCGCCCTCAAGCCGCTCATCAAGAACGACGTCCTGAAAAAAATCGGCGAAGTCCAGGAGCTGATCAACAAGGAGAACGCCGAGTACGCGGGGCAAAAGTCGGAACTGGAGCGCCAGACCGACAAGGTCCGCGAAATGAAGGACGAGGAGGCCCGCCGCCACCCCCGCGCCATGGAGGCGTACAAGAAGGACAAGAATCTCCAGAAGACGATCTTCGAGGACCTCCTCCGCACCAAGGAGCATGTCGACTACTACGTCACGTGGCGCGACGTCCACGGCTACCTCGAGGAACCCGACACGATGAACCAGCGCGGCTGGATCAGCCTCGGGAGCCGCCACCGCGTCCGGACCGGCATGCGGTTCATGGTCGCCCAGCGCGGCGCGCGCAACTCGTTCCGCTACAAGGGCGAGGTCGAGGTCAAGCGCGTCTTCCTCACGAGCTCCGAGGTCGAAATCACCAAGGTCTTCGACAAGGACAAGCCGCTGATCCACGGCGACATGCTCGTGAACCCGTTCTTCAGCCCCGAGCGCCCCCTCAAGATAGCGTTCGCGGGGGCCAGCAAGCCGCCCGCCCACAAGTTCGCGATCGTCGAGGCCAAGCGCAAGATCGTCGAGCTCGGTAGCGAGATCCAGGACGCCCCCAATTTCGACACCGACTATCTGATGTGGACCGATTTCGAAGCCAAGCCGGCCGGCGAAGAGGGCGGCGCGGGCGCGGGCCCCGGCGAGTACCCCAAGGAGTGGTGGACCGCCGCGATCCTGGGCGTCCCGATCGCCACCGCCAAGGACCTCTATAGGTTCCTGGGGGACTAGTGCTCCGTTTCGCAAGTTTGTGTAGGGTCAGGCCTGAAATGAGAAATCCGAAAGATGCCCTCAACAGGGTCCCGACCCCGCTTGGCGGAACTTGTCCTCCATTTCGGAAGCACTCAGCGCGCTTATCGAAATGGAGGACCGGCGATACGGTGCACGAGTCCTCCATTTCGATAAACCCGGCACGGATTTCCGAAATGGGGTACTAGACCATGGCCGCCGTCATCACCCAGCGGGAAAACAAGCGCCGGTTCTGGACCCTGATCATCCTTGGCGTCATCAGCCTCGGCGGCGTCGTGGTCATCATCATGGCCGCGTCGAATTCCGACAGCCTGGAAGACGACCCCGAAATGGCGGACAACTTCCAGATCCTCAATCAGACGATCGACGAGATCGAGCCGAAGATCAAGGAGCTCAAGCGGATCCTCGCCGAGTGGTCCGATCCGTTCCGCTCGCACCATTACGCGAACGACACGGTCCACTCCCGCAAGGCCACCCTGATCAACAACGAGGCCGTGAAGGACCTGCTCGACCTCTACGGCGCCGAACTGACCTCCGTCTTCCGCTCCACCAACAAATTCGACCCCTATTACTCGACCAAGCAGGGCAAGCGCAAAAAGTGGGACCCCGTCCGGACCAAGGTCGTCACCGATCCTGAGACCGAGAAGAAGATGCTCGAGTACACCGGCGGGGAGGAGATCGACGAGGAGTACGAGGAGGAGGTCCGCGTCCCCAACGGCGGTCAGAACCGCCTCTGGCTGACCGAGCTCCTCAACATGGCCGTCAAGGAGCGCAAGGAGCTCGATGTCGCCACCGAGCAGCACAAGAAGGACGCCGCCGCCGCGGAGCAGGTCGAGAAGGACCTGAACGAAAAACTCGAAGTCGAGGACCAGGCGAGGCTCAACGAAATCCCCCCGCTCGTCACCCGCCTGGCCGATCTGCTCAAAACCTTCGACGACCAGGAGCGCACGCACTTCGCCGAGATCCAGAACCTCAAGGATCAGCTCGCGAAGGAGCGCGACGAGTTCCACAAGCTCATCGTCGACAACGCCAAGGTCGAGGAGACGATCCTCGCCGAGATCGCCGACTACAAGACCCGCATCCGGCACATCAAGCACATGCTGGAGGAAGCGGAGGAGCGCAAGGAACCGGACGGGTACCTTTTGTACGTCAACCCGGAGGACCAGACCGTCCACACAAGCCTCACCAAGCGCGACAAGGTCTTCAACTACTGGAAGTTCCGAGTCTATCGCGTCGAAAAGGGGCAGACCCGCGTCATGAAGGGGGTCATCACAATCGTCGAGCTCGGCGACCGCTGGTCGATCGGGCTCATCGACAGCGTCTTCGACAAGACCAACCCGCTCAAGCCGGGCGACATCATCTACAGCGTCCGGCACGACAAGCGGACGGCGAACTACTTCGTCTACGCCGGCCGCCCGAAAAAGTACTCGCGCGTCGAGATCGAGCACAAGCTCACCGAGATGGGCGACGTCTTCCAGGAGCGGATCGACGAGCGCACCACCTACTGCATCGCCGGCGAGGATTACGAAAAGGACCCTCTCTACCTTGAGGCCATCGAAAAGGGCCTGCGCGTCTACGCGGAGCGCTATCTCGCCTGGTACATGGGGTTCCCCTATTAAGCCGTAAGGCGGAAGTCGGAAGGGGAGAGGGAGGGACTATTGACCCTTTGAGGTTAATGGTCAATAGTTAACCGTCTGGCCATGGACGAACGTCGGATGACCTTCGCGGAGCACCTGACCGAGCTCCGCTCGCGGCTGATCAAGGCCCTGCTCGCGTTGGCCGCCAGCGTGATCCTCTGCCTCGTCTTCATGAAGGAAATCACCACCTTCATCATTCAGGGGCCCCACGAACGGGCACTGGCCTACCTTCGAGAGGACTATGGCGACGAGCTCAAGTTCAAGCTGATCGCCGAAAGCTACCAGGCGCCGTTCATCGCGTACGCCAAGCTCTCCCTGATCGTCGCGCTCTTCCTCGCGTCGCCCGTGATCGGCTATCAGGGATGGCGGTTCATCGGGGCGGGGCTCTACCCCAACGAACGGCGGTGGATCCTCTTTTTCGCCCCCTTTTCGCTGGGTCTCTTCGTCGGCGGCTGCGTTTTCGGGTTTCTGGTCATGATCCCGGTCGCTCTGATGTTCCTGGCGCAGATTTCGAATCCCACCGTGGTCGAGCCGCTCTTCTCGGTCTCCGAGTACCTGAGCCTGGTGACCCTCCTCACGCTTGTGATGGGCGGCGTGTTCCAGCTCCCCCTGCTGATGATCTTTTTCGCGAAAATCGGCCTCGCCTCGGCGAAAGGCTACCTGCGCTATTGGAAGTTCGCCGTCGTCGCCATCTTCATCGTCGCGGCCGTCCTGACCCCGCCGGATCCGTTGTCGTGCATCCTGATGGCCGTCCCCATGCTCCTGCTATATTTTCTGGGCGTTGGGATTTCGGCGCTCGTCACCCGACCCAAGCCCGCGCCCGCCCCGGGAGCCTGACCTCCATGGCCGGCCGTCCGCCCGTCCTCCGCCTCGCGATCATCGGCCTGCCGCAATCCGGCAAGACAAGCCTGTTCAGCCTGCTCTCCGGGATCCCCTACGAAAAGGCCGTCTCCAATCCGGGCGGCCCCCTCTCCGCCCAGGTGCGCGTCATCGATCCGCGCCTGACTTGGCTGCACGAGGCCAATCACCCCAAGGCCAAGCTCACCTATCCGACCGTCGAACTCTTCGACACGCCGCCGCTCGTTTTCGAGGAAGGGAAGGAGCGCTCCGAAGCTTTCTCCGCGTTCCGCGAGCTCGACGGGCTGCTCGTCGTACTCCGGGGATACGACCGCGCCGGCCCTATCGCCGAAAAAACCCGGGCGCTGGGGCAAGAGCTCGATCAGATTCGATCCGAGCTTCACCTGATCGACCTCGAAAAAGTACAGCGCAAGATCGAAAAACTCCAGGCGATCGTGAAAAAGCCCGTGCCCGATCTGGAGGCCTCGAAGCGCGAGCTGGCCGTGCTCGAACACCTTTTCGAGGCGATCTCGGCGGGCCGCAAGGACGCCTTTGAGAAGCTCTCCGCCGACGACGAGAAAAAGCTGCGCGCCTTTCAGCTCTTTTCGAAGCGGCCGACGATCGCGATCGGGAACGTCGCCGACGTCGACGCCGCCGCCTGGCCCGCCGGCGCCTTCGAGCCGATGTCGCTGAAGCTGGAGCTGGAGCTTTCGCAGATGGCCGAGGCGGAGCGGAAGGAATTCATGGACATGTACGGGCTGAAGAAGCTTTCGAGCGGAGGATTCCTCAACGGGCTCGTGCGGCGGATGGGACGCATCTTTTTCTACACCGTAGGCGAGCCCGAGGTGACGGCGTGGGGGATCGCCGCCGGCACCCGCGCCCAGCCCGCGGCCGGGAAGATTCACACCGACCTCGAGGAGGGGTTCATCGCGGCCGAAGTCCTCCCCTTCGAGCTCGTGCAGAAACACGGAACGGTGCGCGCCGCGGAGATCAAGGCCAAACCCCGGCTCGAAGGCAAGGACTACGTGGTGCAGGACGGCGATATCCTTCACTTCCGATTCGCCTCCTGATTCAATGGGCCGCCGATGGGGGCCAAGGTGGCGCTGGCCTATTCGGGCAGCCTGGACACCACGATCTGTGTCTACTACCTGCGCGCCATCCGCGGCCTGAAGGTCTTCAGCTTTTCGGCGAACCTCGGCCAGGCGGAGGACCTGCAGCCCCTCGTCGAGCGCGCCCTGCAGATCGGCGCCGAAGCCGCCCACATCGCGGACGTGCGCGAAAAATTCGCGCAGGAATACGTCCTGCCCTGCGTCCGCGCCCAGGCGGTGTACGAAGGGGGCTATCACCTCTTCAGCGCGATTTCGCGGCCGTTGATCCTGGAGGAGGTGGTCAAGATCGCGCGCGAAGAGGGGTGCGAATACGTCGCGCACGGGTCCCGCGGCCTCGGGAACGACATGATCCGGTTCCAGAACGGCCTGCGCGCCCTGGCGCCGGATATCAAGGCGGTCGCGCCGCTGGAGGAAATCAAGCTCACCGCCCCGCACATGGACGTGGAGTACGCCAAAAAGCACAACATCAAATTCGAAGAGCCCACCAAGACTCTCTACAACATGGAGCAGAACCTCTGGGGCGTGAACATCCAGATGCCCCACGACAGGCCTTGGCCCGAGCCTCCGCGCAACACTTACGTCTGGACCGTCCCTGTCTCCGAGACCCCCGCGAAGGAGGAGATCGTCGACATCGAGTTCGCCGACGGAAATCCCGTCAAGGTCAACGGCCAGGCGATGGCGCCTGTCGCGCTGATCGAGGAGCTCAACCGAATCGGCGGCCGACACGGCGTGGGGCGCTACGACGTCATCGAAAACCGGATCATCGGCCGGAAGACGCGCGAGATTTACGAGGCGCCGGCCGGCGAGATCCTGCTGCGCGCGCATGCGGCGCTGGAGTCGCTCGTCCTGGACAAGGAAACCCTGCACTTCAAGCCCCTGCTCTCGCAAAAATACGCCGAGCTCGCCTACGAGGGGCACTGGTTCTCCCCCCTGCGCGGATCGCTCGACAGCTTTTTCGGCGGCCTCAATTCCCGCGTCACCGGCCTCGTGCGCGTCGGCCTGCACCACGGCAACGCGACGATCCGGAGCCTCGAGTCGCCGAACACGCTACTGGAGCCACGCCGCCCCTAGTACCCCATTTCGGAAATCCGTGTCGGGATTGTCGAAAGGGGGGACTCGTGCTCCGTTTCGCAAGTCCTCCATTTCGATAAACACCCTGAGTGCTTCCGAAATGGAGGACTTGCGAAACGGAGCACCAGGGTTATCGTCAATCGACAATGGTGGGCGGTCAATTATCGATTCTCGATGGGTCGTCCGCATCGACACTGCTCCCCGCCCGCCCTTCCCGTGCAGTGATCGCACGCGCAGCCCGGCCGCTGCAGGCCGCATTCGCAGCCGCCGACGCTGCAGTAGCATTTCGAGCGGGGATCCTCGGCCCCTCGAACGCAGTGCAGGCACCGGCACTTGCCGGCGAAATTGTGTTCGCACGTGCACTCGGGCGCGGGCCGGGCATACCAGCTTCCGGTTCCGCATCCCGCGCCGACGGCGGCGAGGATCGCCGCCAGAATCCATGCCCGCATAGCTGACGTCGCTGCCGCTAATTCTATTCGAGGACCGCTCGTAAGCATATAGTAGGAGGGCAAGGATGGGCGGAGGGAAGGACCGAAAACGGGGGCTCTCCCGGCGCGATTTCATCAAGGTCGTCGGCGCGGGCGGGGGAGGCCTGCTCGCCTCCGGGGCCGTGCCGGTCGCCGCGCAGGACAAGCCCGGCGCCAGGGTCCTCGGGCCCGACAAGGTCCCCTGCACCCTCAAGGTCAACGGCAGGGAGCACGCCCTTCACTTCGAGCCTCGGACCACGCTGCTCAACGCGCTTCGAAACAAGCTCGACCTGACCGGCCCGAAAGAGGTGTGCGACCGCGGCGCGTGCGGCGCCTGCACCGTCTGGCTCGACGGGAGGCCCGTCAACTCGTGCATGATGCTCGCGCTCGACGCGGAGGGGGGCGACATCACCACGATCGAGGGGCTCGCCAGAGGCGACAAGCTCAACCCCGTCCAGGCCGCCTTCGTCGAAAAGGACGCGCTTCAGTGCGGCTACTGCACGCCGGGGTTCGTGATGTCGATGGCGGCGTGCCTCCGCGACCGCCCCAAGGCGACGCTCGACGAGGTCAAGCAGGGCTGCGCCGGAAACCTCTGCCGGTGCTCGGCCTACACCCAGATTTTCGAAGCCGCCCAGGCGGTCGTGCGCGGCGATACCTTCGACACGAACGTTTCGAAACTTTCCGGCGACGCGCTTCGGGAGCATCTCGAAAAAGAGGGCGTGCCGCGGCTCGACGCCCCCGCGAAGGTCAAGGGCGAGGCCCGTTACACGAGCGATCAAAAGCCGCCGCGCCTCCTTCACGCCCGCACCCTGAACAGTATGTTCGCGAAGGCGAGCGTCGAGGGCGAGCCCGACCTGGAGGCCGCCCGCAAGGTTCCCGGGGTCCAGCATGTCGAGGTCATCAACCGCAATCCCGGCATCGGCGCGCCGGTCGCCCTCGCGGCGGCCGACGACCCTCAAGCGGCCGACGAGGCCCTGGCGGCGCTCAAGATCCGTCTCCGCCCCGAGCCGGCCGGCCGGGACGTCGACAAGATCTTCCGCGACAACCTCAAGGCGGACCCCGCGAAGGAGGGGCTGACCTATTTCATCCAGACCGTGCAGCACTGCCCGCTCGAAGGGCACGGGTGCATGGCTCACTGGCAGGAGCCGGTCGCGCTTTTTCAAGAATCCACGCAGGGGATCCACGCCGCGCGCGGCGCCATGGCGCAAGCCTTGCGGATGGAACCGGGAAAGCTGCGCGCCGTCGTCGAGCACGTCGGCGGCGGCTTCGGCTGCAAGATCTCGCCGTGGTCCGACGCGCCCCGCGCGATGAGGCTTTCGAAAGACCTGGGCGTGCCGGTGCTGTACATGGAGAACCGCGAAACCGTTCTGGCGAACGGCGGCGGGCGGAATCTGGCGATCGTCGCGGACGGGCGGCAGGTCCGCCTCGGGCTTCAAGGGTACGGCACGATGCCCGCCCTTCGCGCGCCCGGCACTCCGCAGGCCCGGTTCGTGGCCGATCTCCGGCTCGACTGGGAGGCCGAGCAGGCCGGCGTCGATCCCCTCGACTATCGGAAGGAGAAGGACGCCGCCCACGCCGAGTGGTACGACCAGGGGGCCAAGGCGATCGGCTGGGAGCGGCGGCAGAAAAAGCCGGGCTCGGCGGCCGGGCCGGTCAAGCGCGGCCTCGGGATCGGCTACGGAAAATTCCAGTCGGGCGAAGGGGTCGATTTCGCCGAGGTCGAGGTCGACGTCGAAATCGGCGTCGTCCGGGTGAAGAAGATGGTCGTCGTTTTCGGCGGCGGCTGGATCAACCGGCGCGGCGCGATCAGCCAGATCACCGGCGGGACGATCATGGGGCTTTCGTGGTGCATGTTCGAAGAGCGCATGATGGACCGCGCGGTCGGCGGGATGATGAACCCGAACCTGGAGTTTTACAAGGTCGCGGGGCCGGTCGACATTCCGGAAATCCAGGTCATTCTGCGCGGCTCGCACGGCAACGCGGGCGGGATTGGCGAGGCCCCGGTGTGCGCGGTCGCCGGCGCGATCGGCAATGCGATTCATAACGCGACCGGCGCGTGGGTGACGCGGCAGCCGTTCGTCCCGCGGAACGTGCTCGCGGCTTTGAAGGCGCGATGATCGTGGCGCAGGTGAAAATCTACAAGGACGGCAGGGTGGAGGCGCTGATCGGCAGTCAGGACATCGGCGGCGGCGCGCGCACGGTGATCCTGCTGGTCACGTCCTCGAAGCTCGGATACCTGCCGCTGGAGAAGGTTAGGGTGAAGATCGGCGACACCGACCTCCCCCGGTCGGGCACGAGCGCGGGGAGCTCGACGACGCCCTCCGTGACGCGGGAGATCACGGCGGCCGTGGAGGAGGTCAAGCGCCGGCTTTTCGAGCTGGTGGCCCCGGAGCTGGGCGCGGGCGCGGCGGACCTGGAGATCCGCCCGGGCGGCAAGGTCGGCGGCCGGGGGGACGCGGCGAAGGAGCTGGACTGGGACAGGGCGACCCGGCTGATTTCCGAATCCATCATCGGGCACGTCCCCACGGAGCTGAAGGAAGTCGCGATCTATTATCACGCCGACAAGCGCGGCAAGCTCACGCACGTCACTCTCGATGATTGCGAGCGATCGGCCTGACATGAACCGTTTCGAATACGTGCACGCGGCGACCGCGGCGGAGGCGGCCGGGTTGGTTCCGGCCGACGGGCGGGACGTCACGCTCAAGGGGGCGGGGATCGATCTTCTGGCGCTGATCAAGGACCGGGTAATGGCTCCGAAGCGCGTCGTGAGCCTGCTGCGGGCGGCCGAACTGCGGAAGCTCGCGGCCGGCCGGGAGGGGCTGACGATCGGCGCGCTGGTGACGCTGGCGCAGTTGGGCGCGCACGACGAGGTTCGCAAGAGCTTCAAGGCGCTCGCCGAGGCTGCGTCGCATGCCGCCACGCCGCAGATCCGGAACGTGGCGACCGTGGGGGGGAACCTCTGCCAGCGGCCTCGCTGCTGGTATTTTCGAAGCGCCGACTTTCAATGCCTGAAAAAGGGCGGCGCCCAGTGTTTCGCGGTCGACGGGGAGAATCAGTTCCACGCGATCTTCGGGGCGTCGCCGTGCAAGATCGTGCACCCGTCGAATCTGGCGTCGCCGCTCGTCGCGCTGGAGGCGAAGGTGCGGGTGGTGGGGCCGTCCGGCGAGCGGACGCTGACGATGGAGGAGTTTTTCGACGTGCCGGGCGGGGACGTCAGCGTGGAGAACGTGCTCAAGCCGAACGAGGTGGTGGTTTCGGTGGAGGTTCCGTCGGCGGGCTGGAGCACGGGCTATGGGGAGGTCCGAGAGAAGCAGTCGTTCGACTGGCCGCTGGTGACGGTCGCGGCGGCGGTCAAGGTGGAGGGGGGCAAGTTCAAGGCGGTCCGGCTGGTGTTCGGCGCGGTCGGGAACAAGCCGTGGCGGATCCCGGCGGTCGAGAAGATGCTGGAGGGGGCGGCGGCGGCGGACGCCGACGCGGCCGCCAAGGCGGCGGCGCGGGCGTGCGAGGAGGCCAGGCCGCTGGCGCAGAACGCGTACAAGGTGGCGATCCTGCGGGCGCTGATTCCGCGGGCGCTGGCGGCGGCTTCGGGGGCCAAGCCCGACGGCGGCCGCGAGTACTGATGTCCGCCGGCAGGCGGAAAGCCCCTATTCGCGCTCGACGGCCTGCAGCCTCACCCGGCGCTCGGGCACCTGCAGGATCATCGCAAAGTTGGCGGTCGCGTAGGTCGGCCCGAAATCCATGTCGTTGGGCGTCATCCGCAGCTCCTTCGGCACGTCCCAGATCTTGTCGAGGCTCCCGTCCTCCTTCTGCCGCGCCACCAGCTTGTCGTACATCAAGGGGACGTACGAGTCCCACTCCTTCCGCCCGAGCGCATAAAACGCAAACGCGCAGATCGTCATGTGCAGCGACGGCGTGTGATGCGACATGGTGTTCGCGACATTCCTGCGCGCGTACTCCAGCTGCGCCTTGAATTCCTTTTCGAGCGGAACCCCCATCCCGAGCAGCGCAAACACCGTCGCGATGCTCCGGCCCGGCCGGGGCTCCTCGGGGAACATGTTGTGCTGATCGTACTTGAACGAGCCGTCCGGATCGGCGATCGACGCGTAGTACTTTTTCGCCAGCCCGAACACCGTGTCCTGGACCGCGAATCCCGCCGCCTTGGCCCGCGTCAGCGCGATGATGCACGAATTCACGAGCGCGGTCACGCCGCTCACGAACCAGACCGTGCCGGTGTCCGCGCCCTTCTTCCAGGTGCTGACGCCGACCTCGCCCCCCATCGCTTTCGAAACGAACTGGACGAGGCTGGTGACGACGTCCTTGTCCGCCGCGGATCTGCCCTGCTCGTACAAGTGGACGAAAAAGTGGAGCGAAAACGCCGCTGAGTAGACCGGCCCGCCGCCCGCCCCTATTTTCGCGCTGTTGTTCTGGAGGACGTCCTTGACCCGTTCGTCAAGATAGCCGCGGATCTTGGCGAGGTGCTGGGAATACGGCCCCTCTTTCATGGTGGAGCCGTTGGCCAGAAACGCCAGGCCGGCGAGGGCGGAAGTCATCACGTCCGTCAAGTGCGCGTCGCTCGGCACGTACCTGAGCTTCCAGGTCGCGCCCGGAATCCGGCCGTTCGCCTCCTGCTTGCCGGCGAGAAAGTCAAGCGCCTTTTTGATCGCGGCGGCGTGCTTTTTTGACTCGGACGGCGGCCGGGCGGGCCGGGCCCTCGCGGTTTTCGGGAGGCCGCAACGGGCGCAGACCTCGTCTTTCTTGGCGCACGAGGCGCAGAACGCGAAACCCTTCGAAATCTTTGACTTGTCGCATTTGGGGCACGAGACCTTGTCCTTCGACTCCGCCTCTTTGCACTGATTGAATTTCGGGCAGATGCCCTCCTGCGCATCCTGGGCGGCCCAAGCCGGGATCAGCAGCAGGGCAATGGCGAACGCCGAGAGGGGCCCGAGTCGATTCATGCCGCCATCCTCCTCTAGCTTAGTACCCGCGGGCGGGGGCCGGTCCGCGAGAATTTGTCTAGATGCCTGTCGGCGGACATCGTCATGGCCACCGCCGCCCCTCCCCCCCCTTGCTCTCCACCATGATTCTGGCCCATTTGGCCTCCTCCTCCGGCCCGCTCGAAAAAAGGGCGAGGAGCAAGCGAAAAACGCCCTCCGGAGGCTTGGGCACCTCCGGCCAGACAAGCACCCGGGCGACTTCTGCCCGGGCCGCCGCCGGCGCACGCCTGACAAAACCCGGTAGCCGATCGGGCGCGAACCGGGCCGCCAGCTTTGCGTACACGATCGCCAGCGTATCGTACCCCACCAGGCGGAAGTTGCCGGGATCGAGGAGCGCGGTCTCGATCTCCCCGACCGCGTCCCCTCCCTCAGACTCCAGCTCATCAAACGCGGGATCCGACACCAGACATCCGATCACCTCGCGCCGCCGCTGCCGGAGGATGTCGTCGATCAGGGACGAGCGTTTCGAGTCCACCGCCGCCGATTGTATCAGTTGGCGGCCCGGCAGCAGGCCCTTGAGCGGAGACCCTCTGGGAGGCTTTGCCTCCCAGAGGGTGCGCCTTTCCAGCCCCGCCGGCGGACGGTACAATGCCGCCATGCCGCTCCAGACCCCCGCCTCGCGCCGCCGATGGAGTTTCGCCGCCATGGCCCTCTTCGGCCTGGCGCTCCTCGGCCTGGACCTACTCCTCGTCACCCGCGGCGAGGCCATCACCCTCACGATCCGCGAACAGCTGGAAACCCGCGTCGGCTCCGGCCTCACCGTCGGCGACGCCACCCTCTCGCTTTCCGGCGTCGTCACCCTGACCGACGTCCGGTTTTCGCCCGGCGGCCGCCTCATCGCCTCCGCGCCCGAGGCCCGCATCGAGCTCGACGTCCTCCGCGGCGAGCCGAAATCGATCCGCATTCCCCGCCTGGACATGGCCCTCGACCCCGACCGCATGCGCGACCTGGAGGCCTGGACCCCCGCCGAATCGAGCGGCACCGGCAGCCTCCCCCTCATCCTCGTCGACCGCGGCACCGTCACCTTCCACCACCCCCTCATCCTCGCCGAAGGCCCTGGGGTCCGCTTCGACATCCGCGACGGCGAAATCGTCAAGCGCGAGGGCGCCCCGCTGCGCGGCTACCTCGAGATCGAA
>Ga0187893_10011223_pt1 | contig 13084 bp, 8 predicted proteins | sample MA1701074metaG_FD_139574 | JGI IMG/M metagenome (GOLD analysis project Ga0187893, IMG submission 139574) | White microbial mat communities from a basaltic lava cave in the Kipuka Kanohina Cave System on the Island of Hawaii, USA - MA170107-4 metaG ...
AGCACCGGCATGCCGACCAAGCCCGAGCAGAGCGACCTCAACCTGATGGTGTTCGGAGGACACGGGGACTTCCCGCGCATAGTGCTTACGCCGGGACATCCCGATGACTGTTTTTACCTCACCGTCGATGCCACGAACCTGGCGGACAAGTACCAGTGCCCGGTCTTCCTGGCTATGGACCAGGCGCTGTCCCAGAATATCGCGACCGTCGAACCGTTCGACCTCGACGGGGTGAGCGCGGTTCCTGGTAAGCGTCTCGAAGCGGGGGATATCGAAAAGCTCGGGGTCTACAAGAGATATGAATTCACGGAGGATAATATCTCGGCGTTTGCCGCGCCCGGTACCCCCGGAGGATTGTCTCTAGTTACAGGGAACGAGCATAACGAATGGGGGCTCGTCACCACAGACCCGGTCAACCGTGTGAAAATGATGAATAAAAGGATGAACAAGATCGAGGTCGCGAAGGACGAATTGCCGAGGGCGCGCCATTTCGGCGACCGGGGCGCGAAGATCGGATTCATAGGGATCGGCTCGCTGTTCGGGGTCATACTTGAAGCAATGGAAGACTTACAGAGGGAGGGCCTGAAGACGCAGTATTTGCAGCCGAGGACCATATGGCCGGTGCTCGAAGACGTACTCGCCTTTATAGACAAATGCAGCAGGGTTTACGTGGTCGAGCTTAACGCGCAGGCGCAGCTGGCCCATATACTCATCCACCAGGGTGCTGACCCCGGAAAAATAGTCAACATATTGAGATACGACGGGATCCCGTACAGACCTGCCGAGCTTGTAAAGAGCGTGCTCCAGGCGGAAAACAGCAGTAAAATTAAGAAGGGGAAAAAGGAGGCAAAACTTCAATGACGATGCATACCCACATCAAGACTTTCGCGCCTGCACGACCCATATGGTGCGCCGGGTGCGGAGACTTCGCTGTTCAGGGGGTCCTCGAGAAATCACTTCACAAAATGGGCATACCTCCTCACAAGCTCATGGTGCTCGCCGGCATAGGGTGCTCCGGGACCATACAGAATAACCTGCCCTGCTACGGTTACCATGCGCTCCACGGTAGGGTTTTGCCCGCGGCCATAGGAGCGAAGCTGGCCAACCCCGACCTTACCGTTATAGCGGCGGGAGGGGACGGCGACGGATACGCCATAGGAGCGGGCCACCTCGTTCATACGTTTAAAAGCAACCCCAGCATTATGTACATAGTCATGAACAACTGCAATTACGGGCTGACCAAAGGCCAGGCATCCCCCACGAGCCCGACCGGATATCACGACAACCCCGAATCGGGCATGGACTCGATTCTATTGGGCTTGAGCTTCCCTTCGGCGACATTCATCGCTCGCGGTTTCAGCGGAAACCCCGAGCAGCTCGAAAGGCTGATGGGGGCTGCACTCGACCATACCGAATCCAAAAAGGGGTTTGCATTCCTCGAAGTTCTTTCGCCCTGCGTAACCTATTACGATACTCACAGGGAATGGCGCGCAAGGGTTTATAACATGGACGAAGAGGAAGGGTACGACCCGTCTGACCGCGGCATGGCGTTTCAGAGGGCTCTACAGCTGAGGGCGGAGGGGCGTATACCGATAGGGCGGATATTCAAAGGAGAGCACGCTTCGCTCGAATCGCTGATCCTGAATAAGGCCGAGCTCCCGCCCGCTCAACAAATAGTGGGACGAGACAGACACAGAGAGCAGTACGAAAAGTTCATCGATTCTTATATGGGCTAGCCCTGGGGATCCGGGGGCACGATCCGCTGCCGGAGCGAAACGCCCGGGAAGCCGTTTTCCATTCGATCGGGCGGGTGAATTCGCCCTTTTGCCCAATACTTCCCTGATACCGAAGAGAACACGAAAGAATTACTCTGTAATATCGGACTATTAGACGCCGTGAGATTGCACAAAAATATAGCTGTGCTAATATAGTATCGATTAATTGATACTATATTACCAACCCGATCAGAATACTGAAGAATCTAATCAAAAGGGCAAGAATAAATGGATATTTCACATATTTTTCACGGACCTAACTCAGGTTATGTGCTTGAACTGTATGAGCGTTACTTGAGGGACCCCGACTCGGTCGACTCCTCAACGAGGGCGATATTCGACAAGCTGCGTCCCGAGATATATGAAGAGAAACAATCCGAGATCACCCAGCACGATATAGATAAAATCGTCGCAACGGCGAACCTCGCCCAGGCGATCAGGGCCTTCGGCCATCTCGATGCCGATATAGACCCCCTGGGCAGCCCTCCGCCGGGAGACCCATCACTCGAGCTCCCGACGCACGGATTGACGCCGGAAGATCTGGCCGTGCTCCCCTCGAGCCTCATCGGCAGACCCGTCTCGGACAAGACCGACAATGCTTATGACGCGATCGAGGAGCTGAGAAAAATCTATTCCTCCAAGGTTGGTTACGATTATTATCACATTAACTCTCTCGAAGAGAGAAAATGGCTCAGGGAAGCGGCGGAAACCGGCAGATTCAGACCGCCCGTAGACCCTATCAACGAAAAATTGCTGCTCGAAAACCTTACCCGAGTCGAGGTGCTGGAAAAGTTTCTCCATCGGATTTTCCCCGGCAAGTTCCGCTTCTCGATCGAAGGCGTGGACATGCTCGTCCCTATTCTGAACGAGATCGTCGGCATAGCGGCCGAGACCGGCATGCGCCACATCTTCATGGGCATGGCTCACAGGGGTCGCCTGAACGTCATGCACCACGTCATGACCAAGAGCTACAAAGGCTCCCTGATTAAATTCAAAGACCCGGTACAGGAAAGGGATTTCAGGGACTACATGGGCTGGACGGGGGATGTGAAATACCACGAAGGGGCGCGCCACGCGATAAAAAACGGGAGAGAGATAGAAATGCAGATCAGCCTTTCGCCGAATCCGAGTCACCTGGAGTCGGTGAACCCGGTGGTGGAGGGAATGGCGCGGGCGGCCGGAACATCCGTCAACGCGAGCGGAGAGCCGAAGTTCGATCCGGACGTAGCGCTCCCGATAATCGTGCACGGGGACGCGGCTTTTCCCGGCCAGGGTATAGTAGCGGAGACGCTCAACATGTGCAGACTCCCGGGCTACACCACGGGCGGCACGATCCACGTAATTACGAACAACCAGCTCGGATACACGGCGCTGCCGGGCGAGAGCCGGAGCACGCTCTACGCGAGCGACCTCGCCAAGGGCTTCGAAATACCGATCGTCCACGTGAACGCGGACGACCCCGAAGCGTGCATCGAATGCGCCCGGCTCGCGTTCGCATACCTGAACAAGTTCGGGAAGGATTTCCTGATAGATCTCGTGGGATACAGGCGGCACGGACACAACGAAGCCGACGAGCCCGCATTCACGCAGCCGGAAATGTACAAGATCATAGACGACCACCCTACCGTCAGGGAAATCTGGGCGGAGGCGCTCGCAGAGCGGAATATAATGAACAGGGATGAAGCCGACGAGCTCGTAAATAAATACAACGAGATACTCCACAGCGATTTCGAATCCCTGACGCCGGAAGACTTACCCGAAGAAGCCCTCTCCACGATACCTCCAGCAGGGGCCGCTCAGAAGACCATAACCTCGGTGCCCGCGGAATCGCTCAGGGAAATGAACGCTTCCCTTCTCAAGGTCCCTGAAGGGTTCACGATAAACCCGAAACTCAGGCGCGGAAGGGAGCGCAGGGAAGCGGCACTCGCAAATATCGACGAAAAGACAGTCGACTGGGCCATGGCGGAAGAACTTGCGTTTGCATCGATACTGGCCGACGGCACGTCTATACGGTTCACGGGGCAGGACGCCGAGCGCGGCACGTTCAGCCACAGGCACGCGGTGCTGCACGATTTCAATACCGGGCAAACCTACGCCCCGCTCCAACACATACCGCAGTCGAAAGCGGCTTTCGAGATATTGAACAGCCCCCTTACCGAAAACGCCTGCATAGGGTTCGAATACGGATACAACATACAGGCCCCCGACAGGCTGGTCATATGGGAAGCTCAGTACGGGGATTTCATCAACGGCGCCCAGACGATAATAGACGAGTACGTCGTCTCGGCCAGGGCCAAGTGGGGACAGACCCCTTCGCTCGTACTTCTGCTTCCTCACGCATACGAGGGCCAGGGACCCGATCACTCAAGCGGACGCATGGGCAGGTTTCTGGATTCGGCCGCCGAAGTCAACATACGTATCGCCAACTGCACGACCTCTGCTCAGTATTTCCATCTGCTCAGGAGACAGGCCGGAGTGCTGGAGATAGACCCGCTGCCGTTAATCGTGATGACGCCCAAGAGCCTTTTGCGCAACCCCCTTATTTTTTCTTCTCTTAGGGACCTTTCGGAAGGCACGTGGCAGCCTTTCATAGACGACGAAATGAGCAACAGTCAGGCGAAGTCCGTGAAGAGGCTCATCCTCTGCAGCGGTAAAGTCTACATCGACCTTATCGCGAGCGAGCTCAGAAAACAGAATGCAAAAGACACCGCGATCGCCAGGCTCGAGCAGCTGTACCCGGTCCCGACGACACTGATCCAGAAGGCGCTCAACAGGTATCCGAAGTTGAAGGAAGTCATATGGCTCCAGGAAGAGCCGGAGAACATGGGGGCCTGGATGTTCATATACCCGTTCTTAAGGAAATTCATAAAGGGAGCCGTACCGCTTCATTTCATAGGGAGACGCAGGAACTCGAGTCCCGCGGAGGGGACGGCTTCGATGCATAAGGTAAACCAGGAAGCGCTCTTAAAGCAGGCTTTCATGATCGGAAAGCAGCTTCCCAACATCGACGAATTGGGCATTACGTGGGTAAAAAACGTCTAAATACCGGAGAAACAGCATGACTATAAACATCGCCGTACCCGAATTGGGTGAATCCGTCGTGGAAGCGACTATCGTGAGGTGGTTCAAATCCGAAGGCGACCCCGTGAAAATAGGGGAGCCGCTCGTCGAGCTCGAAACCGAAAAAGCGAACTTCGAGGTCGCGGCCGAGAAGGAAGGGACACTGATCAGCATACTTAAAAGGGACGGAGATGATGTCGAGGTCGGGGAAGTGCTCGCCGTGATCGAGGAAGGGAAAGCCGGGGCGGCGCCCGGGACCAAGGAAGCCCCGAAGCCAGCGGCAGAAGCAAAAGAAGAAGCCGTAAAGAGGCCGGAACCCGCCGAAGAGAGGGTGACCCCTGTAGCGAGACGTATCGCCGAAGAAAAGCAGGTCGATCTCGGTAAAGTGGAGGGCACGGGACCGAGCGGCCGGATAACGAAGGAAGACATCGAAATTTACATAGAGAAGCAAGCGAAAGTGACCGCCCGGACGGAGGCGCCGAAGGCCGAGCCCGGGCGGGGCAAATCCCCCGCTCTGGTCGAGGCGAAAGAAGCGACAATCCTCCGCATTTCGAGGGACGCGAGGGAGGAGAGGATCAAGATGTCCCGGAGGAGACGGACGATCGCCCGGCGGATGCTCGAAGCCACGCAGTCGACGGCTATGCTCACGACCTTCAACGAGATCGACATGAGCGCGGTCATGGAGCTCCGCAGACGCAGAAAAGAGTCATTCAAGGAGAAATTCGGGGTCAGCCTGGGACTCAATTCCTTCTTCGTCAAAGCTTCAATAGGGGCATTAAAGGAATTCCCGCAGGTAAACGCCGAGATCGACGGCGACGACATGATAATCAAGCACTATTACGATATAGGGGTGGCTATAGGGGCGACCGAAGGGCTCGTAGTCCCGGTACTGAGAAACGCGGACAGCATGTCGTTCGCGGCCATCGAAAAGGCGATCAAGGACTTCGCGCAGAGGGCGGAGGACAATACGCTCACGCTCGAAGAGATAATGGGAGGCACTTTTACAATAACGAACGGCGGGGTTTTCGGCTCGCTCATGAGCACGCCCATACTGAACCCCCCGCAGTCGGGAATACTCGGGCTTCACAAGATCGAAGACAGGGCGGTCGCCGTAAACGGCTCGGTGGCAATAAGGCCGATGATGTACGTCGCGCTAAGCTATGACCACAGGATCGTGGACGGGCGCGAAGCCGTGCAGTTCCTGGTAAGGATCAAGGAGCTGATAGAGGATCCGGAATCTTTATTGCTCGAGGGCTAGACTAAGGCAGCGGCTAATTTTTCTTTCTCGAGGTATTTTCTTTCCAGTACCCCTCTCCCCACCTATCCACCGGGATTCCGGCCAGATCGAGGAACCAGATTTTTATATCCCCCGCAAGAACACTATAGATGCCCCCTCTCAGGAAACGGCGGGGCGAGGTCTTGATATTTTTCTTAATCAGCTCGAGCTTCCCTATTTTTTTTAGGGCTTTACAAAAATATGCGGTCTCAAGCAGACGGAGCTCCGGAACCCCTCCGACGGCTTTGAACGCGCGCGCCCTGACGAATACCCCCTGGTCCCCGTAGTACCTCTGTCTGACCCTGTATCTGACCCGGTTTATAAACTCGACGACACGAAGTCCGAATTCCCCGCCGTCGAGAGAAAATTCGAAAGCCCCCCCGACGGTGCCGGGATCTTCGAGCGCATCCCTTATGCTCTCGTCGTAACCCTCGGGCAGGGAGGTATCGGCGTCGAGGAAGAGAAAGACGCCGCCCGAGGCGGAAGCCGCCCCCTGATTTAATGCCGACGCACGGCCCGGAAGGGGGTTAACGCACCTGACGAGCTTTAAACCGAGCTCCAAGGCTAAATCCTGAGTGCCGTCGCCCGAGCCCGAATCCGCAATAATGATCTCGCACGGCTCCGTAATTACCGCATTCTCCCTCACAGATCGGATCGTTGATGGAAGCGAGTCCTCTTCGTTCAGTGTCGGAATAATCACGCTCAGGTTCATCGGTAAGAGCTCTCTTGCGAACGGATCACGTCATGTCGCCAAAAACCGCCCTAAGAACATAGATAGGATGCCGAGGGGTGAAGAATCTTTATTAACGATGACTGAGATGCGAAGGGCGTTTGAGATAATTTCAAGAGATTCCCCCGAGCTCGAATACCGCGCCGTAGCGTTTCAAAACCTCTTTCATTAATGCAGGATAATTCTCGAGGCGTGGGTCTTCCGTCACTATACGGAACGCGTCTTCCCTGGCCTCCAGCAGTATCCTCGCGTCTCTCATGAGGTCGGCGAACCTGAACTGCGGCAGGCCTGACTGCTTCGTCCCTAGAAAATCCCCCGGTCCCCTGATCGTGAGGTCGGCCTCGGCTATCCTGAAGCCGTCCGTAGTCTCCTCCATTATCGAGAGCCTCTTCTCCGCATCCTCGGACCTCTTGAAGCTCGAAATCAGAATGCAAAAAGAATCATGCCCTCCCCTGCCCACCCTGCCCCTAAGCTGATGGAGCTGAGTGAGACCGAACCTCTCGGCGTTTTCCACGACCATGACGGTCGCGTTCGGCACATCGACGCCCACCTCTATCACCGTCGTCGCGGCGAGTATATCGATGTGGCGGGAAATGAACCTCTTCATCACGGCCTCTTTCTCCCCGGTCTTCATTCTACCGTGGAGGAGCCCAACCCTGAATTCGGGGAATATGTCGTTTTTAAGCTCCTCTGCCATCCGGGTCGCGTACTTGAGGTCCTTGAAATCCTGGTTCTCCGATTCCTCTATCATCGGGTAGACGATATACGCCTGCCTGCCCTTCCCGAGCTCTTTCCTGACGGCCTCGTATGCACGTTCGCGGGAGCCCTTCTGGTCGTAATAGACCCTTGTCCTGATTTCCTTCCTGCCGGGCGGGAGCTCGTCGAGCAGAGAGACGTCGAGGTCGCCGTAGACCGTAAGGGCGAGGGTCCTGGGTATAGGTGTTGCGGTCATGACGAGAACGTCCGGGTTCCTGCCCTTTCCCATGAGCCTAGCTCTCTGCATCACGCCGAACCTGTGCTGCTCGTCTATGACCACGAACCCCAGGTTCCTGAAGTCCACCTTCTCCTGAAGGAGGGCGTGCGTACCGACGGCAATCTGAGCCTCTCCCGAAGCGATCGCCTTGTAATACGCACTCTTCTCTCCCCTCCCGAGCCCGCTCTTGAGAAATACGACCCGCAGGCCCATGGCTTTTACGTAGTTCGTGACCGAGGAAAGGTGCTGTTCGGCAAGAATTTCCGTAGGCGCCATCAGGACCGCCTGATAACCGCTCTCGACCGCTTTCAGCATGGAAAGGAGCGAGACGATTGTCTTGCCGCTTCCCACGTCCCCCTGGAGAAGCCTGTTCATGGGCCTTCCCGAGCGCATGTCCCGCTCGATCTCCGCGAGCACGCGCTCCTGAGCGGACGTGAGCCGAAACGGCAGCCCCGCCATAAGCCTCCCGGTCAATTCTCCGGTCGGCGAGAGGGATATGCCGTCGAGTCCGGCTATGTCGCGCTTCTTGAGCGCGAGACCGAGCTCCAGCAGAAAGAACTCGGTGTAGGAGAGGGTCTTGTGCGGAGGCGACACGTAGACGGAGTCCTTGTCCGAGAGCTCGACCATATTTTCGTCATTCCCCGGAAAGTGGGCTCTAGATACCGCCGCGCCGAGATCGATGACCCCTCTCCCGCTTTCGAGGGCGGAAGGGATTACCGACGAAAGAGAATCCGAATACCCGTCCACGACGGACTTCATTATCCTCCTTATGCGCCTCTGCTTCAATCCCTCGGTGAGTGGGTATATAGGCACGATGCGGTTAAAGTGCACGCTGCCCTCGTCGAGCTCTTCCCCCTCTTCTATGACCTCTATGTCCTCGGGCCTCGGATGGACTATCTGGAGCGCGTCCCTGTAACCGACGCTCACGTCTCCCGTCAGTATCACGGAAGCCCCTTGTTTATAGGCATTCCTCAGGTATTTCTCATTGAACTGGAACCATACCAGGGTCACAATTCCCGTTCCGTCGGAAACGGTTATCTGATAGAGGCTTCTGCGTTTCGTGCGGACCTTTCCCGCGAGAACTATCTTCCCCACTATGGTCTCGCGATGGCCTGGCCTGATCTTCGATATGTTCTTTATGGTCCTCCTGTCCTCGTATGTCCTTGGGAAGTAATAGAGCGCGTCCTCTACGGTCTCGATTTCTTTTTTCCTCAATATTTCTGCGATCCTGGGCCCGACCCCCTTGATATATTGAATCGGAACCCGGTCCGGCTCTCTCGTGTCCCGAGCCGTGGCAGCGCCGGTATCCCGGATTGAAGCCGACTCGTCTTTCCGATTTTTCGCTGACGATGGGGGCGAGTCCCCCGACGGTTTGACGGATTCAATAGAGACCTTGTTATCTTTAAGCCTACCGATTATGGTAAGCGCCTTCCGTATAATAGCTTTTCGCTCAGCCTGGCCGAGTCCGTCGTACGCGGAGAAGAAATCCTTCAATGCTTCGAAATCCCTGATCTGCGCGGCTGAGAGCTGGAGGGAAAGCGCCTTTAGCGTGAGATCCCCTACAAGCTGCTCGAGCGCTATCACCTTATCCAGGTTCGAAAAGTCGTTTCTCGACGCAAACCTGAGCGGCTTCTCGAGCGCTTCGAGTATCTCATTGAGCTCATTCGACATTAATAAGATTTTACAGGTACTTATAGAGTAAATTCAAGTTCGGGTCGTGTAAACGGGTCCGCGGAGACATATTTAAACCGCATGGACTGCCGCCATTAAAGCCCGAAGACAAAACATGCAGATGCAAAGTGAGAAAAACATCCGGCGCGGTCTCCCGGGTTCACAGGAGACGAGCCTACGTCACGACATGGGTCCGCATCGCATTCCCGCGTGATATTTATAGGGTGATTTTCGTACACCTCAAACAGTGTATTTTTACACACTGAAACGCACATTCATCCTCAATAAAAAATTCAATTCTTATAAGCTTGCTATATCACAAATAAAAAATAAAGCTGAGTAATTTGGCACAGATATTGCTCCTATTCCACCAATTGAGAAGGAGACAAAAGACCTGAAGGCCGAAAGTCCATAAAGCTTTCATTCGCTTTCTACCGATAGACGAACTCAAGCCGCAAAAAATTCAAGAAAGGGAGGCGAAGATGAAATACGACGAAATAAACGCACCGGAAATAGAGACTCAAAGCTACCCTGAACATTTCGAAGAAATGGCGGAAGACGAGGACTTCACGGACGACGAGCTGTTCTCCGTCGAAGAGCCGGTGGAAGATTACAACGGAGCCGCCGCAGGGCTGCCGGAAAGGACGGATATATACGATAGACAGGACGACCAGTTCAGAATATTGAACGATTACTTCAGGGATATCTCGAAAGAACCCCTGCTCTCCATTAAAGAAGAGGTGGAGATACCGGCGAAGATAAAAAAATGCGAATATAAGATCAAACAAATAACTTCCTATCTGGAAGCCTCGCACGCTGTTAACGGAAACGGAAGAAAAGCCAACGGTCATATTAACCATAAAACGAACAGAAACAGGCTCAATGCCTCCCTCAAAGCCTATTCCCATCAGGCGGAGAAACTGAAGAAGAGGTTCGCAAGCGCCAACCTCCGGTTAGTCATAAGCATTGCCAAGCGGTACGTCAACCACGGCCTTCCCTTTCTCGACCTCATCCAGGAGGGGAACATAGGCCTCATGAAGGCGATAGAAAGATACGACCATTCGAGAGGGTTCAGGTTTTCCACTTACGCCTCCTGGTGGATATACCAGGCGATAACGAGAGCGATCCTCGTACACAGGGGGGCGGTGCGTGTCCCGGTGTACCTGCTGGAAGTTACGAGCCGGGTGTACCGCACGAAATCGGTTCTATTAAAAGAATCCGGCAAGAATCCGACCGCTGAAGAGATTTCGGAGCGGTCCGGGGTGCCTCTCAAGTACGTGAGCCGCATATTGAAGATCACAAACGAGTCGGTGAGCCTCGACACACCGGTCGACGGGGAGAAGAGGACGCTATATGACTTCATAGAGGACGAGGAATCGGCTTCCCCCGATCACATGGTCGTGGATTACGAATTAAAAGAGGTCATACGGAGCTCCCTGTCGCTGCTGAGCGTGAAAGAAGAAGAGGTACTGCGGATGCGCTTCGGGATAGACAGGAGCGACGTCGTGACACTCGACGACATAGGCAGAAAATTCAAGCTCACGAGAGAGAGGATAAGACAGATCGAGAAGAAAGCGCTGCGTAAGCTTTCGGTTTCGAGAATGAAGGAATCACTCAAAAATTTCCGCACCTGATTCTATATATAAAGTGGCTCTAGACCCATGCAAAATGTGTAATATTACACAATTTATTGTGGTTTTTAACGCATCCGGAACCGACATCGATGCTGTCCTCAGTAATAATATATTATTAACCCTCAGTGATAATTAGATTTTCCACATTCTTGTATTATTGGTATAGTTATTGCATTATAATTATTAAAGCTGCCCGGGGAAAACCGGTCGGTAAAAAAAACTCAGGAGGGTTTGAAGACATGAGAGTAATCGCTGTTTTGTTTGCATTGCTGTTGGTAACGGGACTTTCCTTCGGTGGAAATTCCTTTTTCGGAAGCGTTACATCGTTAGCACAGGACGCCCCTGAAGGCGAAATGCCGGGCGGGGAGATGACGGATGAAGCGACGGACGGCTCGGGAGCCGACACCGGTACAGCCGACGAAGCTACCCCGGGCGAAATGCCTGGCGGAGATATGACGGATGAAGCGACCGACGGTTCGGGAGCTGCTACAGATCCTGCTGACGAAGCCACCCCTGGCGAACTGCCGGGCGACGAAAAGCCGGACGAAGCCACACAATAGGGAATCAAATTCTTAATTATCGTGAAAGGGGGGCATCTGCTCCCCTTTATTCGGCGGTGGGTCATTTCCCAATTTATGGGCACGGGCAGGGGAAGCAAGTGCTCATACGAGATTTGCAATACTTGCAATAGTACAGCATTAAACTCAGTTTCAAGGAGGTATTAAAATGAAGCGTTTATTATCTCTGTCTTCCATATTTCTATTCTTAGGGATTTTTGCAGCTCATTTTACGGTATATATGGCATATGCCGATGACGCGACGACGGTCAAAAGCAGCAAGTCGAACTCCCAAGATCGCCAAGTAGATCCGGCGCCCGCTCCCGAGCCTGTCGAGGCGACAACGGTCAAAAGCAGCAAGTCGAACTCCAGCGAACGCCAAGTAGATCCGGCGCCCGCTCCTGAGCCTGTCGAGGCGACGACGGTCAAAAGCAGCAAGTCGAACTCCAGCGAATGACTTCGTGCGGGCGGCCCCTATTGAGTAGCAGTTTAAAATAACCTCGGATAGCGTCCTTACACTCTGTTTCTTTGACCAAAATGGCTCCCCGAACAGCTTGAAGCGACGTCGTTGAGTTTTCTTGACTGTTTCCGTATCCAGGATTTGGACCGAGATAAAAGCCTAGAGCTTTATAGAAAAACCTCAATGCCGACTGTAGACTTAACCGCATGTCGAAGCTGTTGAACGGCAGAATAATAGCTCTCTTTGCCTTTGACATCGGCTTTGAGGTTGCACTCGATAAGCTCAGAGAATTGCCTTCGTCAGCACCTGTGCAGCCGCTCTCGCCCAAAAAACAGACCCCCACTTTCTTACAGTATTCGAAGCCACCTCTCGTCGTGCATTTGGGAGAGATAAAACCCATCCTTTCCGAAGCAGGGCGGGCGCAGGTCACAGTCTTCGATTTCGGCGCCGCCAGTATAGCTTACCAATGGCCGCTGCCCTCCGGCCAAGAAGCCCTGTCATTAGCAGATTTGCAACAGCTCAGCCGAACGCTTTACGGCTTTAATCTGGAAGCTCAAGCGAAGAAACAGATTCAAGCATTTCTGGAAGAAATCCGCTCCGCAATAATCCGGCCTGAATTGTCACCTCTGGTAGAAGATTATTATTTGTTCGTCATAGAGGAATTTGATCAACCCTGGTCCGCCGCCGATTTGCTGGCGCGGCACGGTCCGCTCATCGCACAGGTGCTGCGGTTCGAAACTCAGCAGCTCAGTTTAGAGCAGCAAGGCGAGGCGCTCAATCAAAGGCTCTCATACTACGAGCGCGATCTGGTCATTGTGGATTGGAACGCGGCGCTCGTCTATGACCGTGATTATCACGATACCGTCAATGTTCTGGAATTACTCAACGTGGAGTTATTGGAAGCGCGCTATATGGACGAGCAGCTGGACCGGCGCATCGGCGATTATC
>Ga0187893_10011224_pt1 | contig 13083 bp, 9 predicted proteins | sample MA1701074metaG_FD_139574 | JGI IMG/M metagenome (GOLD analysis project Ga0187893, IMG submission 139574) | White microbial mat communities from a basaltic lava cave in the Kipuka Kanohina Cave System on the Island of Hawaii, USA - MA170107-4 metaG ...
ATGTCGGGCCGATCCCCCCGAGCACCCCGTCCCCGTCGACATCGCGGCCGCCCGCCACCGCGATCGCCGTGCCGGGGAAGTCGCACAGGTCGCGGTCGCCGCAGTCGAGCCGGGTCGAGCCCGCGGCCGCGTCATGCAGACAGAGCGCGGTCGAGCCTGCGGCGTGCTCGATCGCGACGCGCGCGAAGCCGAGGAGGATCCCCGGGTCGCTGGGGACGACCTCGAAGCTGTTGCAGCCGTGCGGTTCGAAGCCACGCGTCGCGGCCGGGCCCGTCAAGGTGACCACCAGAGGCCGGGCATTGCAGCCGCAGGACTGCGACGTGGGGATTCTGGCGAGGAGGTCCCCGTTCATGAGGAGGTCGAACGCATGCGAACCGGTGCCGCAGTCGGCGTGGAGGATGGTGAACGTGATCGCGGCGGGGCGCACGGGGCCGTCGCGGGCGGCGACCATTGTCGCCGCGGCCATCAGCAGAACGGGGAGCGCAGGCATCGGCCAGCGTCCGGATGGAGAAAGCAGCAAGTCGTCCCCCCCCACCGTGGGAGACGGTCCCGGCGGGGTGCCGGACCGCCCGCCTGCCCGGATTCATTCTAAAGGAGAACCGTGCGATTCCGGCCCGTTTTTTCGGGCCCCCCCCGGGGGACGTCGGTGACGGAGGCGCGCTCTACAGGTGGAAGGAGAGACCGGCGTAGGGGCCGGTCTGGTTCATGTCCACCTCGTTTCCCTCCTCCTCGTCCTCCGCGTCGAGGATGAAGGCCTTGTACCCGACCGTCACGCCGAACTTCGGGACGAAGTGCCAGTCGATCCCGATGTAACCGTCGAAGAGCTTCGCGTCGATGTCCGAGACGTTGGCGGCCATCCCCGACACCTTCGCATGAATCGACAGCCTGTCGTTCGGGTGGATCCCGAGCGTCGCGCCGACCACGGGGATCGGCACGTCGAGGTCCTTCTCCTCCACCGTCCCGGTCTCCGAAGTGATGGTGGAATCGAGGTTGATGACCTGGACCCCGGCCAGGATCCCGGCGTTGACCAGCATGGCTCCGAAGTCGAATCCGAGCAGCCCTTCGTACCGCTGGAGCTTGAGCTCCGTCTCGATATCCTCCCCGGTCCCGAAGATCGTGTCCTCGAACGCGAAATCGTCGGACAGCGTCCCGCTTCCGGTCGTTTCGTCGTTGTAATAGGAGGCCTGGAAGCGCATGCCGAAGAACTTCACGAACAGATCGACTCCGGCGAGGTTCTGCGACGGATCGACACCCAGGGTCTCCTCGAGATTGAAATCCGTGCCGCCGGCCGAGCCCGACACGCGTCCATCCGCGGAGAGCTGCGACGCCTGGAAGAAGGGGGCGACGTAGAACCGCGCCTCCCCCGCCGCTGCGGCGGAGACGAAGGTCAGAGCGACGAGAGCACAGACGAACGAGCGAGCGCGATGGTGTTTCAAGAGAGCCTCCCGCGGGATGGTCCCCGCACCGGTGCCGATCGGGTCGGTCTCAAACTTGGGCGCCGCCCAGGGTGGAAGCAAAGCCCGAATCGGCCGCCAGGCACGACATCGCCCGGCACCCGCGGAATCACGGACGGGCCGCCGGGTCCCGCCTGCCGCCGCCCCGGTCTCCGTCACCGAGGTCTCACGCCGCCGTCACAGTCCCGAAACAGGAGCCCGATACCGTGAGCCGTGATGAATACCGGACGATTGAAGCTCCTGATGGCAGGAGCCGCCCTTTGCGCCTGCCTGACCGCCGCCCGCCAGGGGGATGCCCTCGCCGAGGGCGCGGACGCCGACGCCGCCCGCACCACGGTCAGCAAGTGGATCTCCACCCAGCAGATCATCCTGAAAGAGAGCAAGGAGTGGCAGCAGGGGAAGGAGATCCTCCAGTCCCGCATCGAGCTGCTGGAACAGGAGATCGCCGGGCTCGAAGAGAAGCTCGCCCAGGCGCGGGAAGGCACGCGCGAGGCCGGCCGCAGGGAAGGGGAGCTTGCCGGCGAGAGCCGCATGCTGGAACAGAGGGCGGCGAAGCTCGCGCAGGAAGTGACCGACCTGGAAGGCGCCATCAAAACCGTGCACGTCTCGCTGCCGCCTCCCGTGCAGGAGCGGCTTGCGCCGCTCTACCAGCGCATCCCCGAGGATCCGGCGGCGACCAGGGCGTCGGTCGGCGAGCGGTACCAGAACGTCCTCGGGATCCTCAACGAGATCAACAAGTCCAACGGCGAAATCATGCTCGTGAACGAGATCCGCGCCCTGTCCGACGGCACCCCCTCCGAGGTCAAGAGCGTCTACGTGGGGCTCGGTCAGGCGTACTTCCTCAGCGCGAGCGGCGAGGCCGGCGTGGGCCGGCCGGCGGCCGACGGCTGGGAATGGGTCCCCGCCAACGAGCTTGCGGCGAACATCCAGGAAGTGGTCGATATCCTCTCGAACAAGGGCAGCCCGAAGTTCGTCCCCCTGCCCGTCGAGATCCGGTAGATGCGAGCCAGGCGAGGAGCGAGCCGATGAAGTCGGTGAGAACGTGGGTCCGGGTCGTGGCGCTGTGCGTGTCCGCAGGAGCCGTCCCGCCGTCGGCCGCGGCCGAGACAGCCGGAAACGTCGAGGTGGGACAGGCCGCCGCGGCGGCGCAGAAGGACCTCGACGCAAGCCTCAGGGAACTCTCGACGTTGCGGGAGAGGATCGCCGCGGAGAGACTCCCGCTGAGCCGCAAGCTCGCCGATCTCGAGCAGAAGGTGTCCGAGCTGCGGCGCCGGAACGACGACACGCTGCGCGCGCTGGACACCGGGAGCCTCGATTTCGCGCGGCTGGAGAGCGAAAAGAAGCTGCGCCAGGAGGAGCTGGCGTACCTGGGGAACCTGCTGGACGAGTACGCGCGCAACTTCGAGAGCAAGCTCGATATCAGCGAAGTGCAGGTCTACGCCACGATGCTGGAGCAGGCGAAACAGGCCCCCGGCTCCATCGACCTCACCGAGGACCAGAAGCTGGACCGTCAGCTCGCGCTGGTGAAAGAATCGCTCGTCCGGGTTCAGGATCTCGTCGGCGGCAAACGATTCGACGGAAGCGCCGTGGACCCGAAAGGCGCGATCCTCGAAGGGCAGTTCGCCCTCATCGGACCGCTCGCGGTCTTCGCATCGACGGACGGCCGGACGTCGGGCCTCGCCCTGCCGCAGACCGGCTCGACGCGCCCCGCGGTGCGCCCGCTGGAGGCCTCGATCAACGCGGGGCTCGCCTCCATCGTGAAGCGGGGGATGGGGATCCTCCCCGTGGATCCGACGCGGGGCTCGGCGCTCGAGCAGCTCGTCCATCGCGCCAGCCTGATTCACATCTTCAAGAAGGGCGGTCCCATCATGTGGCCGCTGCTCGCCGTTTCGGTGCTGGCTCTGGCCACCGTGCTGGAGCGGGTCTTCTTCATCATGTCCGAGAAGCGCCGGCAGGACTACACGGCCCTCGAATCGCTGCTGGGCGCCGTCGAGAAGGGAAACATGGGCGAAGCGGCGCGGATCGGCGGTGAGTCGAAGTACTACGTCGTGCGCGCGCTGGGCTACGCCCTCCAGCACCGAGAGAAGTCGCTCTCCCAGGCGCTGCTCTACGCGAACGCCCAGGAGATCAAGAGGTACAGCCGGGGTCTGGCGATTCTGGATACGTCGATCACCATCGCCCCGCTGCTGGGGCTGCTGGGCACGGTGACCGGGATGATGCACTCGTTCTCGCTGATCGGCGGGGAGCTCGGGGCGCCCGGCGCCATTACGGGCGGCATCGCCGAGGCGCTGATCGCGACGGCCTTCGGTCTCACCATCGCCATCCTGGCGCTTCTTCCTTTCAACTTCCTCAACAACAAGATCGAAGCGGCGCGTCACGAGCTGGAAGCCGCGGGCAACCAGCTCGAGCTGCTCGTCCGGGCCCCGGTGCCGGGGATCGATCCTGTCCTGACCGCCCGGCCGGCGCACGCGGGAGCGTGACGTCATGCACGCCGGCGGAGGCGGCGGGGTGAAGAAGGCGCGGATCGAGATCATCCCGCTGATCGACATCATCTTCTTCCTGCTGGCGACCTTCGTCATGGTGTCGCTCTCGATGACGAAGAACCAGGGGATGAACGTCGCGCTGCCGTCCGCCGGCTCCGCCCAGTCGCTGGGGGACCAGAAGCAGATGGAGAAGGCCATCACCCTGACGGTCACCGAAACCGGCGAGGTCTTCTACAACAAGGAGAAGCTCACGCTCGCCCAGGTCCCCTTCAAGCTCCAGACCCTCAAGGCCGTGAGCAAGGACCCCAAGGTGATCGTGAACGGACACGCCAACGCGGACTTCAAGACCATCGTCGCCGTCCTCGACGAGGCGCGCAAGATCGGGATCAGCAAGGTGGGAATCTCCACCGAGAAGAAGTGAGGCAGCCCATGCGACGCGTGATGACCTTTTTCGGCGCGGCCATCTTCATCCACCTCTGCGTGCTGCTGTTCGGCGGGCTGTTTTTCATGAGGCCTCCGGAGGAGGAGACCGCGGCCGAGGTCGCGGAAGTGGAGATCATCTCCGACGACACCGAGCAGGAGGACAAGAAGAAGGACGAGGTCGTCGAGAAGAAGGAGTCCGAAGCCTCCGAAGCGCAGGAAGCGATGGAGGTTCAGGCGGAGGCCCCTCCCGACATGGCCGAGATACTGAATCTCCAGATCGACGCGGCCGCCGCGGTCCCCGAGCTGCAGGCGTTGAGTCTCAACGCGCTGGAAGGCGCCCTGGCTCCGGCGATGACCGCCGGGGACTTCGGATGGGGCGTGAACCTCGGCTCCGGGGGGCGCATCGGCGGCACCGGCACGGCCATGGATGCCGAGCTGGCGGCCGCCGGCGGAGTCTTCGACGCCGCCGACCTCGATCAGAAGCCGCGCACCCTCTTCCAGGTGCCTCCGATGTACCCTGCCGAGCTGCGCCGCAGGAAGGCGGCGGGCACCGTCTACGTCCTCTTCGTCGTGGACGAGCAGGGACGCGTCCTCGACCCGAAGATCGAAAGCTCGCCGGACGCCGCCTTCGAGCGCCCCGTCCTGGAAGCGGTCAAGCGCTGGCGCTTCGAGCCGGGAACGAGAAACGGCGAGAAGGTCCAGTGCAAGATGCGTCTCCCCATCCGCTTCTCGGCCGAGAGCTGAGGCACCTCACTCCAGGAAGGAGTGGGTCCTCGCCCTGGGCAGCTGTTTCACCCGTCTGAAGAACTCCGTCTCCGTAATCTCCGTCGGCCATTCGAGCCTGGCCCTCAGTCTGAGTCTGTGCGAGCTGTTCGTCACGGTTCCGATGGCTCCCAGTTGAATCAGCTCGTTCAGATCGCGCACCATCGCTTTTCTCACGTTCTTGAGCGAAGCGTACCGGGGTTGAATCCTGCTCATGAGTTCGTCGGCATCGATCTCCTCCGTGTCGAGCAGCAGTGTGAGGATTTCCATCTGACGGTTCGCGATGACCCGCCTGCGGGGCGACTTCAACCTGGCGAACAGCTTGAGCATGACATCCCGGAACAGAGCCTTGGAGACCTGGGTCCGCAGTTCCGTGAGGATCCGTATGTTCTGCTGCCGTATGCCGGCCAGCCCGAAGATCAGGAACGGAGTGAGATCGTAATCAGCGGCCCGCACGGCCGTCAGCGCGCCCAGGTATCCTTGTTTCTCATCGTAGTAGTAGTTCGACATCGGGATGAAGCAGGTGTCTCTGAGGCCCGCCCGCTGGAGCATGAGCGCTTCGAGCGCCCGGGCCGTCCTTCCGTTGCCATCGAGGAAGGGATGCATGGCCGCAAGATGGTAATGAGCGGCCAGCGCGGCGATCAGGGGATCGTGCCGCCGGAACTCATCCTGGAGCGCGCCCGCCCACGTCATGAAGGCCCGTTCGCACTCGGGTCCCCCCTCGGCTCCCCGGTGGCGCGGCGTACCGAACGTCACGTTCTGGTCAGGGCCGCGGAGCGCACCCGGAGCGCAGTGGTCGTCATCGGCGCCCGTCACCAGACGCCGATGAATCTCCAGGATGATCTCCGCGTTCAGCGGGCGGTCGTCGGGAATGGTGGCGATCCATCGATAGGTCTGCGCGGCCGCGTGCGCCTGGCGTTGCGAACGCGTGAGAAGGTCCTGCGGCGACTTCCTGATGGCGTCCTCGAACTCGCGCTCGGTGAAGTCGGCTCCTTCGATCCTGCTCGTGCCGGCGATCTCACGCTTGAACTCCATGTCCTGGAGCCTGACGACCCACGCCCGCTGATAGGGCATCTGACGGAGGGACATCACCGCGGCCTTGGCCTCCGCCAGTGGCTGGGCGATGGCCGACGCGTCGTACACGAGCCACCGATCCGGGACTAGGTAGGGAATCATAGACCCAATCCTAGGGCCTTGTCATTTCCTCGTCAATTCGGCCGATGTCATACATAACTACAAGATAAATATAGAGTTGTATAATTTACGCATTCGGCCATTGCATCGGCTCGTTTCCAGGTCATTTCCGAGTCACTTGAGGCAGAGGATGCCGGCTGGTCGTGCGATGGAGACCTTCTCAGCGCTGGGCGCGGGCGGCGCGCTCGACCTGCTCGAGGAATCGGGCGACCTCGTCGCGCGGGCGCAGCTCCTGGGCCCGCTTGAGCAGCGGCAGCGCCTCGCCGTAGCGGGACTGGTTCACCAGCAGGCGCGCGTGGCGGATTCTGACGTCCACCTCGTTGGCCTCGATGCTCTCGGCGCGCTCGTAGTAGAGGATGGCCATCTCGACGTCGCCGGCCTTCTCATAGTGCTGGCCCAGCAGCAGGAGCGCTTCGCCGTCGAGCGGGTCGATGGCGACGATCTCCTCGAGCGTCGTCACCGCGCCGGCATCGCCCTCGGCCACCGCGATGCGGGCCTTGAGCTTCAGCATCCGGCTGCGTGTCTCCGGCTCGCCGCTCACGGGGCTCTTTCCGATCTCCGCGAGCAGCGTGCGCGCCTGCGCCAGCGCGCCGCGCTGCGCGAGCGCCTCCACGCGTTTGAGCGCCTCGTCGGCGGGCGCGTCGGGGTCCATGCTCACGGCGGAGGCGTAGGCGCGCACGGCGAGGTCCGGCATCCCTTCGTTCGTGTAGATGTCGCCCAGGACGCGCTGCGTCCGCGGCGTCGCTTTCCCCATGTGCGCCAGCAGCTCGAAGTTCTCGGCCGCCTTGAGCGGCTGGCCGAGGCCGATCCAGGCGTTGGCCTGGAGCATCCAGAACTCTGTCCGATCGGGCGCGCGCTCGATCAGCTCGGCGCACAGCGAGACGACCTCGGTGTACTTCTCCTGCTTGAGCGCGGCCTGCGTCAGGCCCACCTTCCAGTCGAGCACGTCGGGCTGGAGGAGTACCGCGCTGCGGTAGGCGGACTCCGCGGACACGTACTGGCCGGTGCTGCTGTAGCAGTAGCCGAGCAGGCCGAGGATCAGTCCGTCGCTGCCTCCCAGCTCCACGACCTTCGTGAGAGAGCCGATGGCGGTGCCGAGTTCCCCCTGCCGCACGCGGATGATGCCGAGGTTCTTGTGCGCGCGCTGGAAGCTGGGGAACTTGCGGATCGCCTCTTCGTAGTGGGGGACCGCCTTGTCCACGGCGTCCTGCTGGAAGCGGATGTTGCCGAGCGTGAAATCGAAGACGGCGCTCTGGACCTGCGCCTTCGCGAACAGCGTCTCGATCTCCCTGGCCGCGGCCTCCGGGTCGGTCTGCATCATCACCATGATCCTCTGAAGGTGTTCGCGCTCCGGGGCGGTGGTCGAGGGCTCGATGTCGGAGTTGGTCCCGTAGCTGCCGAGGAAGTGCTTCTGGAACGTCGGGTCTTTCCACACTTCCAGAGGGATCGGACTGGATTCGCCGGCTTCGGACTCCGCGCTGGTGTCCGGCTCGGCCGCGACGGGCGCATCGACGACGCAGAAGAGCATGGCGGCGAAGATCAGTGGAATGAACGGGATTCGGCTCATATGCCTCAACCTCTCACCGGCTCGTTAACCGCTTGGATGCTCTGCGTGTCGATTGCGTTACGGCGCACGCGTGCGCGCCGGGCTTCAGGAGCGTGCCGGCGGAACGGTGCCACTGCTAGAGCGAGAATTTGGCTCCAATCGACCAAGTGGCCGACGTGTCGCGCAGGATCTTGGTCGTGTCGTCGCCGTCCACGCGCCAGACCTGCTCGCGCGTGTCGGTCGTGATGTTGCCCATCTTGAAATTCACCGTGAAGCCCGCCTTGAGCTTCTGGCTGACGGTGAAATTCATCGTCTGGAAGTCCTTCTCGAAAGTGTCGGGGTTCGCATCGGTCTCTCCGAGGGCGGCGCCGCTGACGAGCATCTCGCCCGTCAGGTTGTAGAAGAGGGCGACCTGCGTCCCCCAGTCGGTGTTGTCCCAGACGACGTTGAGGTTCAGGATCTTGTCGGGCTGGCCCTGAAGACGCCGCGTCTCCTCGTCGAGACCGGTCGATGCCAGCGCGTCCCGCTCCTCCTGGGGGATGTCCACCTCGGAGTCGATCCAGGCGTAGTTCAGTCCGACCGAGAAGAACCGGAGCTTCTCCGAGATGATGTCGAGCGTCGTGCGCGCTTCCAGCTCGACGCCCGACACCTGCCCCTGCTCGTAGTTGACCGGCTGGTTGAAGACCCTGCCTGCGGCCGAGAAGGCGATCAGCTCGATCGGGTCCTCGATGTCCTTGTGGAAGAGGCCCGCGGCCAGCAGCTCCCCCGGCCTCCGGTACCATTCCCATCGCAGGTCGTAGTTGGTGATATGAGAGATTTTCAGGTCCGGGTTTCCCACGAACTCGTCGCCGGCGATGAACTCCTCGGTCGCAACCGGGGCCAGTTCGCGGAAGGTGGGCTTCGCCAGCGTGCGGCTCCACGCGGCGCGCAGCTTCATCGGCTCGGTGATGTCCCAGATGAGACTCGCCGAAGGCAGGACGTCGGTCTGGTCGATATCGGCGATTCCTTCCTCCTGGGGGACCTGAACGACCGCGTTGCCGCCTGAACTGAACAGGATCACCTCGATGATCCCGGAGCCGGTGGTCGGGACGACGCCAATCTGCGTCGACTCCACCCGGGCGCCGAAGACCGCCTTGAGCCGCGGGGTCAATGGAAGATCGGCCATCCCGTACCAGGCGCCCGCGTCGTAGTCGCCGGTGTACTGGACGTCGTAGTGGCTCGCCACAGGCTGGATCACCCAGAGGAGCTGGTTGGGCGCCGGAGGATTGTTCATGGCGAGGCCGATCCGGGTTTCGTCGGTGAAGACGTCGGTCCAGAGCGTGCCGTTGGTAGGGGTGACGTAGAAGTTCTTGGACAGATTCTCGCGGCGCGCCGGATTCGAACTACCGCCGACCTGCGGCGAGCTGAAGGAATATGTATAGGAGTGTTGCTCGTATTCGCGGTCGTTGCTTTCGAGGTAGGCGCCGACCTTGAACTCGCCGCGAGTGTCGGTCCATTGCTCGAAGGGAAAGCCGATGTCGAGCTTTCCGAGCGGCCCCTCCTCCTCTCCCCGCCGCCATATCCGGCGGGTGTTCTGGAATACCGTGCTGTTCTGGGGCGTCGAGGAGACGTAGCCGCCCGGCGTATTCTCATAGTCGTTGCGGAAGTACCGGACATCCGGTTCGTCCTGCTCGGTGTAGTTCCAGGAGCCAACCCAGCGGAACCAGAGCCGATCGAACGTGTGGCTGCCATGGAGCTGCGCCGATGCGACGGTCCGCTCCGTGTATTGCAGCGCCTGGTTCTGCTGCACCCTCTCGGCGCTGACGTCCTCCTCCTGGTAGCGGGCGCTGTCCTCCGACGACGCGTTCCCGATCAGCTTGAGGGAGATCTCGTTGGTCTCGTTGGGCTGCCATATCCCGTTGATGAGCGCGCCTTCGAGCACCTCATCCACGCCCCGCGTGTCCGAGCGCCCCCTGACGGCGACGTTGTCGCTGACGAACCCGTTGTAGCCGCCGGTGTTGTAGACCGCATCCTCGTAGAAGAAGTACTTGTGGCTGTACGTGACCGCCCCCAGCAGACCGAAGACGTTCTCCGGCGTCTCGAAGCGGTCGCCGATCAGGGCCGACCAGCTCTGGTTGGGGCCCGGTGTCTCCGTCTCCACCCCCATGGCGGGGTCGAACGAGCGGACCAGATTGCTCCACGCGATCGACGCCTGCATCTGGGCCGGCGTGGGGTTGGCGGAGAAGGTGGGGAAGAGGGGCAGAGGAGTGGCAGTCTCCGCGGGGAGACGCTTGTCGTCCGCCTTGAAGCCGAAGGGGCCCGCGCCGCCGTTGCTGTACGTCAGGAAATCGTCCTCGCCGGTCGCGAGCGAATCTTCTTCGATGGAGCCGCTGGCGGAGAAGGTGAAGTCGTCGGGGATGGACTTGGTGATGATGTCGATCCCGCCGCCGGTGAAATCACCCGGGAGATCGGGGCTGAACGTCTTGCTCACCGTGAGGTTCTCGATCGTCCCCGTGGGGAAGATGTCCACCTGCACGGCGCGGCGCCGCGGGTCGGCGCTCGGCACGCGCACGCCGTTGAGCGTGGTGCCGATGTAGCGGTCGGCCAGCCCGCGCACGACGGCGTACTTGCCGTCCACGATGGAGGTCCCGGTGACGAGCTTCAGCGCTCCGGCGACGTCGCTGACGCCGGACTGGCTGATCAGCTCCGATGAGATCGCGTCCTGAAGCGAGAGCGATTCGGCGCGGATTTCGAGCAACCCCATCTCCGTCCCCGCGAGCAGATCGGCGCCGCTCACGACCAGCTCGTCCATGTCGATGACCTCCTGATTCATCGGCACGCGGACCTCGCGGATCTGCCCCCCGACGACGACCTCCGAGCGCGTGATCCGCTCGTAGCCGCTCAGCGAGAACACGAGCGTCCACGTGCCGGCGGGCACGTTCTCGATCAGGAAGTTGCCGTTGTCATCGGCCCGCGCCCACAGGGACGTGCCGAGGATGGCCACCCTGACGCCCGACAGAGGAAGGTCGTAGTCGATGTCGACGACGGTACCCCGGATGATGCCGGTCGGCTCGGCGGTCTGCGCCCGCAGTGGTGTGACGGCCAACAGCGCAGCGAGGAGGAGAAGGGCGCAAACCCCACGCCCGCGAAACGGCGCGCTGCGGCGGGCGGCGGTGCGGCTCGTCACCGTGTCCGGCATCGACATCCTCTCGTCGGAGAACGCAAGACCTACCAGGGGTCCTTCAGCCCCGCATAGAGCCCGTCGAAGCGGTTCTTCACGGCGTCGTCCAGCGGAAGGTTCTCGCGACCCATCGCGCGGCAGACTGCGACCACCGCGAGAGCGCGCGGGCGCGCGTTGGTCAGACCCTCCGCGGTGGCGATGGCCTTGTCGAAGACCCTGCGCGATTCCTTCCCGTCGCCGATGGCGTGCCATGCCGCGGCTGTCTCGGCCAGGATCGCCGGCTGATCGATGGCCTGAGTGCGCGTCATCTCCCGCTCCGCGAGGCCGAGCAGCTCCTTCGGCTTCGCAGCGTCGCCGGCGCGCCCGTACGTCACCGCCAGACGGCTGAGAAGCGCCCCCTTGATCGGCTCCGTGGCGGCGACCGATCGGACCACCGGCTCGATCTCCGCGAGGATCCCCTTGGCCGTCTCCCGATCTCCAATGTCGATCCATGCGCGCGCGACATCGTCGCCGAGAGACGCCGACATCCAGCCCGGGGCGGTCGCCGCCGCCGCGCGGGCTGTCTCGAGCGCCCGCCGGCGCTGCGTATCGGTAAGCCCCTTCATGCCCGCGATCTCGAGGTAGGCGCCGACGCGCCCCTGGACCATGACGTAGTCGGCGTTGCCGGCCGCCGCGTCGAGCCCCGTCATGGCCTTGTCGAAATCCCCGCGTGAGGCGTGGAGCACCGCCATGACGGCGAGGGAACGTCCGGCATGCTGGCGCTCGTCCGACATCAGGTCCCGCGCGATGCGCTGCGTGGTATCGGTCTGGCCGAGCCGCGCCGTCACCTCGGCGACGCGGGCGTCGATCATCGACCCATGCCAGTCAGTGATTGTCGCCCTGATGCTTCGCGCTTCCTCGATGAGGCGGCGCGCCTCGTCATTCCGCCCCTGCTTCGCAAGCATCGAGGCGAGGTCGGCATAGGCGGTGCCGCGTCTCCACCCGTCGATCTTCCCGGCGTTGCGGATGGCCGCGTCGAACGCGCCGAGACGCCCGTACTCGATGACGACAGATTCCTGGGCCATCGCCTTGTCCTTGGGATCGGGGTCGATCGCCGATGCGAACCGGAACGCGAAATCGAGCGCCGCGATTCCGGCAGCCGGCTGCGTCGTGGACGCGGCGAGCGAGGCGACGCATCCGAGCAGGAGGATCGGGAGAACGGACGCGCGATGTGTCCGGGGTCTGTGTCGCTTCATGACGGGTCTTTCTCCAGGGGGCTGCCGCTGATTCGGGTTTCGCGGCTGAGACTATTCGGCGCTCGTTTCCTCGATGGAACACGACGATGAAGAAGACGTTACGGGAGACGAGCTTTTCCGCCACAGAGCCGTAACATTTCGGACCTCCGGGCTCGGTTCGCCGGAAAACAAGAAACGGAAGGCGATGCCGCATCGCGCGCGACATCGCCTTCCGTCCAGTAACCCCGGGGCGGCGGCTTCGCGTCACCGCGCCGGGCCTGAATGTCTGCCTTACGGGCAGCTCGTCCCCGTCCTGGCTGCGCCGGCCGAGTTGGTCCCCAGGGAACCATTGTCGCAGCCGTTGTTGGCGCGGACCAGGTAGTACCAGATCGTGCCCGACGACGGGGTCTGTGTATCCACCGCCTCGAGGTCCGTCCCATCGATCTCGAGACAGACGGCGCTGCCGAACCCGTCACCGCTGGTGGCGCGCAGCAGGTCGAACGACTCCGACATCGACGCGCCGAGCGGCCAGTTCCAGAAGAGATACTGGTTGTAGCTCGCCAGCCCCGATCCTGTGAGGTAGCTCCCCGGAACGAACGCGCCGAACGACAGCTCGGGCACGGCGTTTGGTCCCAATCCGACCGAGCCGTTGCACCACGGGACGACGCCGAGCTGCGACAGGCTGGTCCATCCCGAAGCCCAGAACTCCTCGCCGCTGAACGCCCCCTTGTAGGGAGCGGGCATGAAGAAGCCGTCGGCAGGAGGCGTGCGGTCGGTGGTCAGAAGCGGGCTTCCCGGAGCCGGTCTCGGGTCGAGCGTGGTGACCTGATCCGGGGTCGCCGCCAGG
>Ga0187893_10011225_pt1 | contig 13083 bp, 10 predicted proteins | sample MA1701074metaG_FD_139574 | JGI IMG/M metagenome (GOLD analysis project Ga0187893, IMG submission 139574) | White microbial mat communities from a basaltic lava cave in the Kipuka Kanohina Cave System on the Island of Hawaii, USA - MA170107-4 metaG ...
GCCGGCCTCCTCCGGCGCGCAGCCGTGCTTCTGCGGCTCGCGCGCGACGTTCACCTGAACCCAGACCGGGAGCGCGCGGTCGAGCGCCCCCGCCTCGCGGTCGAGCCGCTCCACCAGTTCGGCGCGGTCGAGGGCGTGGAACTCCGCCACCGCGCCGACCGCCTTGCGCACCTTGTTGCTCTGCAGCGGGCCGATCAGGTGGAACCGCGCGCGACCTGCGATCGCGGCGGGGCGCGCCAGCAGGGGCTGGACGCGGTTCTCTCCCAGATCGATCAGGCCGAGGTCGAGCGCCGCGAGGACCGTCTCGTCCGGAACCTGCTTGATCACGGCGACCACCGCGACGCTCCCCGGATCGCGGCCGACCCGAGCTGCCGCCGCCTCGATTCGCCGGGCGAGCCGTTCCCACCGGCGGGAGAGCTCGCTCGAGCCTTGATTCGCGGCCGGGTCCACCCGATCATCCTGCGCCTTCCGCGGCCGCCGTTACCCTGCCCGGACGGGGAGGCTACGTTCGGCGCGCGATCCATCCACCATATGGCAACGAGGCTCTCCATGTCACTTTCGCGCAGCGCCGCCTGCCTCGCCCTCGCGTTCGGAGCGGCTGCGTGCTCGGCGGAGCCGACCGGGGAGACGGGCCCGGCGCGTCCCGCCGGACCGGGCGCTGCGCGCGAGGCGATGACGCCGCGCATCGACTCGATCCTGGCGGCCGCGCGCCTGGGCGGCGAGATCTGGCGCCTCAATCTCACCGAGCGCTGCGGGAACGAGGTGCGACTGCGGAGCATGATCGTCGACGGCGGCCTGCTGATCGGGCAGGACCAGACCCACCGGATCCACGCCATCGACGTCGCCAGCGGCATCCACCTCTGGCTGGTCGACCTGCCGGGCGCGCTGACGCAGTCGGTGGGCGGCACCCCGTCGACGGCGACGTTCGTCTCGGCTGACGAGATCGTCGCCGTGCAGCGCCGCGGCGGCGCGCGCCTGAACGGGACGCGCGACCTGCCGCGCGCCTTCAACCACATGCAGTTCTTCCCGTCGGGGAGGGCGGTCTCGGTCGGGTCGACCGCCTACGTCGGCCGCCTCGCGCCCTTCAGTCTGCAGTCCCTCGACCTGACCGGGGCGCAGGAGGGCTGGTCCTACGCGACGTCGGGCACGGTGGTCGACACCGTGGTCTACGGCGACGGCGCGACCGCGCAGGTGATCACCGTCACCGAGGACGGCTTCCTCTTCGCGCTGCCGCCGCGCCCGGCGACCGAGAGCTCTTGGTCGCCCAAGGAGAACTGGCACCGCCGCCTCGCCGGCACCCGCGTCGTGACTCCGCTCACGCTCGCGGGCGACAGCCTCCTCTTCGGCTCGGACCACGGGTTCCTCTACCACGTCGACGCGCGCACCGGGACGGTGCGGTGGAAGGTGGGTTGCGGCCGCGACCTTCGCGGCAACGCGGCGACCGTCGCCGGCGGCGCCGTCTACCAGCACACGGACGGGACGCTCAAGTCGTTCGATCTCGCGACCGGTGCGGAGCAGTGGACGCTGCCGGGGGCCAAGCGGGCGATCACCCGCGTCGGCGACCGGGTCCACGCCGCGGTCGGCGGCGAGGTCGTGGTGGTCGACGCGCGCAGCGGGAAGGAGCTGTCGCGGTTCAGCGCCGCGGGGCTGGTGCTCCCGACGATCCAGGGAGGCGGGATGCTCCTTGCGAGCGACGGGACCAACGTCTTCGCGCTCCAGTAGCGCCGCGCCGCCCGCGCTACCGCCGGCGAGGCCGCGCGACCTCCTCCTCGCCGCCGCCGCCTACGCGCTGCTCGCGCTGGTCTTCACCTGGCCGGCCGTCACGCAGCTGAGGACCCACCTGCTGGCGGGCGCGTGGGACGGCCCGATGTTCCTCTGGAACACCTGGTGGGGCCCGCACGCGCTGTTCGAGCGCGGCGAGGATCCGCTCTCCACGCGGGAGCTGTTCTTCCCGGCGGGAACGAGCCTCGTCGTGAACTCGCACGCGCTGCTGCCGGCGCTCGCCTCGTGGCCGCTGCAGAAGGCGTTCGGGCTGGTTCCCGCGTTCAACCTCATGGTGCTGGCGAGCTTCGTCCTCGCGGGCCTCGGCGGGCTGCTCTTCGCGCGCGAGCTCTCCGGCGACGGCCGCGCCGGCTTCGTGGCCGGGGCGGTCTTCGCCTTCTGCCACCTGCGCGTCAGCAAGGTGATCTTCTTCAACCTGTTCCAGAGCTGGCTGCTCGCCTTCTGGGCGTGGGCGCTCTGGCGCGCCTGGCGCAGCCGGTCGCCGGGCCGGGCGTGCGCCGCCGGCGTGATCGGGGCGATGACGTTCTGGACCGACTACAACCTCGCCGTGCTGGCGGCGCTGTGGGGCGCCGCGTTCGCGGTGCACGCACTGATCGACTCCGGCCGGCTCGGCCTCTCGCGCGGCGCGCTCCTGCGCGACTGGGGGCTGATGGCGCTCGTCCTCGCCGTGCTCTCGCTGCCGCTGCTGCTGCGCCTGCGCGGCGAGTACCTCGGCGAGAGCGGCTACGTGAACGTCGCCCACGACGAGTCGGCTCGCGAGGCGACGCCCTGGTGGCGCCTCCTCGCCTGGGGCGATCTCGATCGCGCCGCGCAGGAGCAGCATCTGCCGCTGCGCCAGGCCGCCTTCCTCGGCTACGCCACGCTGCTGCTGGCGGGATCGGGCGCGTGGTCGTGGCGGCGACGGCGCGAGACCTGGTTCCTCGGCCTGGCCATGCTGCTCTTCCTGCTGCTGGCGCTGGGACCCGAACTCAACCTCGGCCGCTCGGTCCGCGTCGGAGAGGAGCAGGACGTCCACGTCCCGCTGCCCTACCGCTGGCTGTCGCACCTGCCGGTCCTTGGCGAGATCCGCGTGGCGCACCGGTTCGGGGTGCTCGCCGGGCTGGCGATCGCGGCGCTGGCCGCCCTCGGGGTGCGCGAGCTGCTGCAGCGGCTGGCGGCGGTGCGCTTGGGCGCGTCGCGCATCGCGCGCGACGGCGCGCTGCTCCTGGCCTGCGGCGCCGTGATGGCGGACTTCACCTGCCTGCCCTTCCCGGTGCGGACGGCGCTTCCGCCGATCGAGCCGGTGCTGCGGTCGATCGCCGAAGACCCGCGGGACTGCGCCGTCCTGCAGTGGCCCGGCGGCCGCCTCGGCGACCCGTTCTTCGCCTACTACAGCACCGTGATCGGCAAGCCGGTCTACCTCGACGGCAGCATCGCGAGGCTGCCGGCGAGCCTGCAGCAGCGAAGGCTCGCCTCGCGCCTGGGGCGCGTCCTGATCCAGATGCTCGAGGCGCCGGGAGAGGCGGCGCTCGCCTCCTCGGTGCTCGTGCGCGGGGCGCAGGCGGAGCTGCGCGAGCAGCGGATCGGCTGGATCATGCTCTCGCAGCTTGACCGCGAGCTCTTGTTCCGGTCGCGCGATCCGTGGCGGCCCGAGCGGCTGCGCGAGCTCGACGCGCGGCTGCGCGCCACCTTCCCGGAGGCGGAGCGCGCCTGGATCGCGAACGAGGACGCGCTGGAGCGATCCGCCGCCGCCCTCTCGCGCGGGCGCTGGTCGGACGGGACGCTGTTCGCGGTCTATCGGGTGCGTCTGCCTTAGCCGCGCCCCTCACTCTCCGTAGCCGATCTCCCGGAGCCGCTCGCGCTCCTGCGGGTCGATCGCGACGGCGTTGGCGCCGAGCGCGTTCGCCCTGCACTCCTCGATCCACCGGTCGAGGGCGTGGCGGAGGGCGCGCAGGCGCCGGCCGAGCTCCGGATCGGCGCCGGCCGCGGCGAGGAGATCCCGCTTCTCGGCGGGATCGGACTCGTGGTCGAAGAGCAGCTCCTCGCCGCCCTCGAGGTCGCGCACGAGCTTGAGCTGGCCCATCGTGACCGACCGCAGCCGGATGCCCAGGCCCGACTCGGTCTCGGCGAACACGGGCCGCAGCGGATCGGACTCCTCGCGCGGACCGAGCAGACTGATCCCCGCGAGGGGGCCGGGCGGCTCGATCGAGAGCGCGTCGAGGATGGTCGGGAAGACGTCGACCCCGGCCGCCGGGCGATCGTCCACCGCCGGCGGCCGGCCGGGGACGCGCACCAGGAGCGGAACGTTCACCAGCTCGGCGTAGAGGGTGTGGGTGTGCCCGAGCCGCCCGTGATCGAGGAATCCCTCGCCGTGGTCGGCGGTGAAGACGATCACGGTGCGGTCGTGGAGTCCGCGCGCGCGCAGGCCGTCGAGGAAGCGGCCGATCTCGCGATCGGTGAACGCGATCTCGGAATCGTAGAAGCGCACGATCTGCGCGACGTCCTCCTTCCCGAGCGCGCGTCGCAACGCCGTGAGCTCGGTGAACTTCATGCCCGACCGCACCGGGCCGGAGTAGCCCGGCTCGAGCGCGAACTCCCACTCCTCGTGCGCCACGTAGCCGAAGTGGGGGTCGAAGTAGTGCAGCCAGAGGAAGAACGGTCCCCGTCCGTGCGTGGCGACGAAGTCGAGCGCGCGATCGGTGACCTCCTTCGACGTGATCACGTCGTGGCCGCGCACGTTGCTCTCGTCGAACGACTGGAACCCCTGGTGGAAGTTCCACTTCGAGGAGCAGAAGGAGTGGCTGATGACGGCGCCGGTCGCGTAGCCCCGGCCCGCCAGCACCTCGGGCAGCAGGAGGGCGTCGTCGGGGAGGCTCGACGCCGCGTCGCGGATCCCGAGCGTGGAGGGATAGCGCGACGAGAGCATCGCCCCGATCGCGGGAGTGGTCCAGGGCGCCTGCGACGTGGCGCGAGTGAACCGGATCGATTCGCGCGCCAGCTCGTCGATGCGGGGGCTGGTCGGCCGCGTGTAACCGTAGCAGCCGAGGTGGTCGCGGCGGAGCGTGTCGACCACGATCAGGACGACGTTGAGCGGTGGGCCGGGGACGGGCGCTGGCCGCTCGGGACCGCAGGCGCCGGCGAGCAGCAGCGCGATCCACGCGTGCGGTGCGGTGCGGAGCATCGGTCGCATCATAGAGCCGCCGGCGAGCGCAGTCGGAGGTCGGGGAGCCCGTCGAATGCGATCGCGACCGCGTCGTCGGCGCGGCCGGATCGCACCACCGGAGCCGACCAGAGCTGCGGGACCCACGCGATCCGTCCGTCCACGAGCACGGCGGGCCAGGCGCGCCGCTCGACCGGCGGCAGCGCCGCGGCGTAGCGCGCGAGCCCGTCGCCTTCCGCGAGCGGGCGGACGGCGACGACCGCGCCGCGCGGGAGCCAGCGCGCGGAGGGATCCTCGCGCGCGGCGCCGTCCTGCGCGACGCGCCACTTCCCGTCGCAGCGGACCGGATCGTGGAGCGCCAGCCAGCGGCGCGACCGCTCGAGCGCGAGCGCCCCGCAGAGCCGGCGTCCGCGGACGGCGGGCGCCCGCAGCCAGCGGACGAGCTCGCGCAGCTCGCCGCCGCGCGTCGCCTGAGCGCGCCCCGGGAAGAGGCGCGCCGCCGCGCGCAGCACCAGCTCGCTCACGATCCCCGGCGCCAGCGGCGCGACCCGATCGGCCGGCAGGAGGAGGCAGCGCGCCCGCGCGCTGGGCACCGCGGCGTCGAGCCAGCGATCGCACGCGCGGGCGATCGCGGAGAGCGCGGCGGCCGCCGCGCGCGCAATCGGATCGAGGCGCGCGGCGAACGGGTCGCCCGCCTGCAGGAGCTCCGGAAGGAGGCGGTGGCGGATCCGGTTGCGCGCGAGCCGGAGGTCGTCGTTGGTGGCGTCCTCGAGCCACTCCTGGCCGCCCGCGCGCAGCTCGGCGCGCAGCCGGCCGGGGTCGCTCTCAAGGAGCGGGCGCCAGACGACGCATCCGCCGAGCTCGCGCAGCCCGGCCGTGCCGCGCAGCGCGCGCAGCCCCCCTCCGCGCAGCAGGTGCAGGAGCTGCGCCTCGCGCCGGTCGCCGCGGTGGTGGGCCGTGGCGATCGTCCGCACGCCGAGCCGCATCGCGCAGCGCACGAGCGCGGCGTAGCGCTGCTCGCGCGCCCACGCCTCGGGGATCTTGCCGCCGGCCGACCAGCCGGCCGGAGCGGGCGCGTCGAGGACGTGCAGCGTCGCGTCGAGCCGGCGCGCCAGCTCGCGCAGGAGGGCCAGCTCGCGAGTCGCCGCCTCGGGCCGGAAGCCGTGGCGGACGTGCGCTAGGTGGAGCGGTCCGATCCTTGCGCGCCGCAGCCTCCAGGCGAGCGCGGTCGAATCGGCGCCGCTCGAGACGGCAACCAGCACGCCGCCGGGGAGCGGAGGGATCAGCGCCATTCTCGCCCTCGACTCCCCGCGGCGCCGATCCGCGGCGTTTTCCGCGCGGCGCGGGTAGGCTTCCGCCCTCCCGCCGCCGCGGCGGGCCCGGCGACGGCGTCCCACGCATCCAGGAGAAGGTCGACCATGGCGATTCGGATCGGGATCAACGGCTTCGGCCGCATCGGCCGCAATGTCTTCCGCATCATGTGGTCGCGGCCCCGGGAGTTCGAGATCGTGGCCGTGAACGACCTCACCGATCCCGCGGGGATGGCGCACCTCCTCAAGTACGACTCGGTCTTCGGCCGCTTCGAGGGCAAGGTCGAGGTCGATGCGCAGGGCCTCGTCGTGGACGGGAAGAGCATCAAGGTCCTGGCGCTCAAGGATCCGGCGCAGCTCCCCTGGAAGGAGCTGCGGGTCGACTGCGCGGTCGAGTCGACCGGCGTCTTCACCAGCAAGGCGGACTGCCAGAAGCACGTCGCCGCGGGCGCCAGGAAGGTCCTGCTCACCGTCCCTCCCAAGGACGAGGTCGACCGGATGGTGGTGATGGGGGTGAACGACGACACGCTTCAGCCCGGCGACCAGATCCTCTCCAACGCCTCGTGCACGACCAACTGCCTGGCGCCGGTGGCGAAGATCCTGCACCAGAAGTTCGGCATCGAGCACGGCTTCATGACGACGGTGCACGCCTACACCAACGACCAGCGGGTGGCCGACCTCGTGCACAAGGACCTGCGGCGCTCGCGCGCCGCCGGCCTCAACATCATCCCGACCACCACCGGGGCGGCGCGCGCGGTGGGCAAGGTGCTCCCCGACCTCAAGGGCCGTCTCGACGGCACGGCGCTGCGGGTCCCGGTGCCCGACGGCTCGATCGTGGACCTCGTGGCCGAGCTCAAGGTCGACGTCACCCGCGAGCAGGTGAACGCCGCGTTCCGCGAGGCGGCCGCCGGCGCGCTCAAGGGGATCCTCGACTACACCGAGGACGAGATCGTCTCGAGCGACGTGATCGGCAACCCGCACTCCGCGGTCGTCGACGGCCAGGCGACCATGGTGCTCGGCCGGCGGACGGTGAAGGTCTTCGCCTGGTACGACAACGAGTACGGCTACTCGACTCGCGTCTGCGACCTCATCACGCTGGCCTTCAGCCGGACGTGACGGCTCCGGAGCGGCGGCCCTCCATGCGCTTCCACAAGCTCGACGACCTCGCGCCGCGGGGCCGGCGCGTGTTCGTGCGGGTCGACTTCAACGTCCCGCTCGACCCGCGGCGCAGGATCACCGACGACACCCGCATCCGCGCCGCGCTGCCCACCGTCCGCGAGCTCTCGGCGCGCGGCGGCAAGGTGATCCTCGCCTCGCACCTCGGGCGGCCGAAGAAGGGGCCGGCGGAGGAGCTGCGGCTCGCGCCGTGCGCGCAGCGTCTCTCCGAGCTGCTCGGCCGTCCGGTGGGGTCGCCGCCCGACTGCGTCGGGCCGGCGGTCGAGGCCGCGCTCGCCGCCATGGCGCCGGGCGACGTCGTCCTCCTCGAGAACGTCCGCTTCCATCCCGGGGAGGAGGCGGGCGACGACGACTTCGCGCGCAGGCTCCGGAACGGAGCGGAGCTCTACGTCAACGACGCCTTCGGGACGGCGCACCGCCCGCACGCGAGCGTGACGGGGGTCGCCGGCCTCCTGCCGCCGGGAGCTCGAGCGGCCGGGCGGCTCATGGAGCTCGAGCTGGCGGCGCTCGCGCGGCTGCGCGCCGGCGTGCGCCGGCCCTTCGTGGCGCTGCTCGGCGGAGCCAAGGTCTCCGACAAGATCAAGGTCGTCGACCATCTGCTCGACCAGGTGGACGCGCTCCTGGTCGGTGGCGGGATGGCGTTCACGTTCCTCGCCGCGCAGGGGCGCAGGATCGGGGCGAGCCGTTGCGAGAAGGAGAAGCTCGACGTCGCGCGGGCGGCGCTCGCCAAGGCGGCGGCGCGCAAGGTGCGGCTGCTCCTGCCGGTGGATCACGTCGCCGCGGCGACCTTCGACGAGAAGTCGCCGCCGCGTGCGATCGACGCGCCCGACGTCCCGGACGACCTCATGGGCCTCGACATCGGGCCGAAGACGGTCGCCGCATTCACGACCGAGATCGGCGCCGCCAAGACCGTGGTCTGGAACGGACCGCCGGGAGTCTTCGAGTGGGGGAGCTTCGCCGCCGGTAGCCGGGCCCTCGCCGAGGCGATCGCAGCGGCGACGGCGGGCGGCGCGACGACCGTGGCGGGGGGCGGAGACTCGGTGGCGGTGATCGAGCGGTTCGGCCTCCAGGGGCGTTTCACCCACGTCTCGACCGGCGGCGGGGCGTTCCTCGAGGCGCTCGAGGGCGAAGTGCTGCCGGGAGTGAAGGCGCTCCTGCTCGACTGACCGGGGCCGGCGAGCGCGTCAAGGTCGGGAGCGGCGGATCTGCGCGAGGGTGGGGCGGGGCGAGGAGCTCCTGGGCCAGCCGGCAGGCACCCGGCAGGCCGCGGCGCTCTCGACGTCGAAGCAGCGCCAGCACCAGGCCGCGGCGGGAGCGGCGCGAAGTCCGATGCGCGGGGTCCAGAGCACGCGGCGCGCCGCCCGGCCGCGCGCGATCCAGAGCTCTTCCGCGGCGGTCAGGTCGCGGCCGTCGTCGCGGCGGTCGAGCGCGAAGGCCGCGGCGAGGTTGCCGGGTCCGCGGCACAACGTCGCGTCGAGCTCGCCGCGCCGGAGCGCCGCGGCGGTGGGGCCCGGGCGGGTGCGCGCGTGCCGATTCCGACGCATGAGATCGACGCCGTCGACGGGCTCGGCGGCGCGCAGGAGGATCGCCGCCGCGTCGCGGCGCGAGCCGCCCACGACGTTGGCGCACCAGTGGTTGCCGTAGCTGAAGTAGACATAGAGGCGCCCCGCCGCTCCGAACATGGTCGCGCAGCGCGGCGTGCAGCCGCGGAACGAGTGGCTCGCCGGGTCGAGACGTCCGGCGTACGCCTCGGTCTCGACGATGCGTCCGACCAGCAGCCGCACGGCGCCGCGAACGCGCAGCGGGCGCACCAGGAGCTGCCCGAGCAGAGCGCGCGCCACCGCCAGCACCGGCCGGTCGTAGAAGCTCGCCGGAAGCGGTCTCACGCGCAGCAGGCTACCGGCCGCGCGCACGAGCGCGATCGGGCCGGCGAGGCGGCGCCTATACTCCCGCGTGCATGGCGACCGTGCGAATCGCTCCCTCGCTGCTCTCGGCCGACTTCGGGCGGCTCGCCGAGGAGGTCCGGCGCGTGGAGGAGGCCGGAGCCGACTGGCTGCACCTGGACGTGATGGACGGCCACTTCGTACCCAACCTCACCATCGGGCTTCCCGTCGTGGAGGCGCTGAAGAGGGTGGCGCGCGTCCCGCTCGACGTCCACATCATGATCAGCAACCCGCTCGACTACGCGCGACGGTACGTCGAGGCGGGCGCGGCGGGGCTCACGTTCCACCTCGAGGCGACGCGGGAGCCGGGGGCGGTCGTCGACGCCGTCCTCGCGGCCGGGGGGCGGCCTGCGATGGCGATCAACCCGGACACTCCGGTGGAGCGTCTGCTGCCGCACCTCGACCGGCTGGCGATGGTCCTGGTGATGAGCGTCCACCCCGGATTCGGCGGCCAGAAGTTCATGCCCGAGGTGCTGCCCAAGCTCGAGCGGCTGCGCGCCGCCGGCTTCTCCGGCGATCTGGAGATCGACGGCGGCATCGGGCCCGCGACGATCGGCGTGGCGGCGCGCGCCGGCGCCAACGTCTTCGTGGCGGGGAGCGCCGTGTTCGGCGCGACCGACGTCGCCGCGCGCATCGCCGAGCTGCGGCGGGGCGCGCAAGCCGGGGCGGGCGCCCCGGCGCGGCGCTGATCGGGGCGGCGGGAGGAGCGGATCGCGATGGCCTGGATGCGCTTCCGCAAGAAGGAGATGCCCGGGGGGCTGTGGACGAAGTGCGACGTCTGCAAGGAGATGCTGTTCCAGAAGGAGCTCGACGAGGCGTTCAAGGTCTGCAAGAAGTGCGGTCACCACTTCCGCATGAGCGCCGCCGAGCGCATCGCGGCCATCCTCGATGCCGGGAGCTTCGCCGAGGTGGCGGCCGATCTCGAGGCGGTCGACTCGCTGCAGTTCGTGGCGAAGGGGCAGGCCTACCCGGCCAAGCTCAAGGAGGAGCAGAAGAACACCGGGCGCAAGGACGCGCTCGTGATCGGGACCGGGCGCCTGCGGGGCCGCGAGCTGGTCTTCGGCGCCATGGAGTTCGAGTTCCTGGGCGGGTCGATGGGGGTCGTGGTCGGGCACAAGGTGCTGCTCGCCGCGGAGCTCGCGCTCGAGCGGGGGTTGCCGCTGTTCCTGGTCTGCGCGTCGGGCGGCGCGCGCATGCACGAGGGGGCGCTCTCGCTCATGCAGATGGCGAAGGCGTGCGCGGCGCTCGCCCGCCTGTCGCAGGCGGGAGGGCTCTACGTGACGCTCCTCACCGATCCGACGACGGGCGGCGTGACCGCCTCCTTCGCGACCATGGCCGACGTGGTCCTGGCGGAGCCCCGCGCCCTGATCGGCTTCGCCGGCCCGCGCGTGATCGAGCAGACCATCAAGCAGAAGCTGCCCAAGGACTTCCAGCGCGCCGAGTTCCTGCTGCAGAAGGGCCAGCTCGATCGCATCGTCCCGCGCGCCGAACTCGTCGAGACTCTCGACCGAATCTTCAGCGCCCTGCTCGGCCCGCCTGCGCCGTCGCGCGCCGCCGACTCGCCAGCCGCTGCGCTCAAGCCGAGCGAGACCTCCGTCCCGCAGATCTGAGCCGCGCGCTCCGCCGCCGCCGCGCGTCGCCCTCAAGGTCCGCTTGCTTTCGTGCCGAGAGGGCCTACGATTCCCGCCTCGTTCGCCGGGGCGGCGGCGCGCGGAACCCCTCTCCGTCCCTCGGCCGTTCCCCGATAGCTCAACGGTAGAGCATCCGGCTGTTAACCGGAGGGCTGTAGGTTCAAGTCCTACTCGGGGAGCCATTGCCCTCCGCCGGCGCAAGCAGCCGGCGACAGGCGGTGAACTGAGCCCGCTCGTCGATCGCTCGTGTCGAAGCCGCAAGTCGCGATTCGGGGGCAGCTTCTGACGGCGGTCGAGATCGGCCGAACTCTCTGTTCGCGTCGGAGCAGGTAGCGGCCCAACTGGAAACGTACCCCGTGCGACCGATGTCCGAGCGCACCAGCTCTCGAACTCTCTGCCACGATGGAGAGAGCAGCAGGATGGTGAACTGAGCCGCTCTCACCGAACGCACCCGGACGCGAAAACGCGCCGGTCCGGTTCCCGGCGGATCAACGCGCGTCAAACCTCGCAGAACGCGCTTGCGTTGGCGGCCCAACCGGTCCTGCATGTTCCACGGCGCGATTCGGCGTCGCGCCGTGGAGACGACGATGCCGAAGCGGCGCGTAGCTACGCCATGCTCGCCGCCGAGGGACGGGAAGAGCACCCCGTGGACGTAAGCGTCCGTCGACAAGTCGCTCGACCGGACCTTGAAAGGACCCTCGCGCGTGCTTCGACGGCGATCATCGACGCCCTCGGCCGGCGCTCGAGCCTCTGGTTCAAGTACGAGCGGGCCAAGGACGAGCTGACCGCCCTGCGAGAGGCCACGTACTTTGACGTCGGCGTCGCATACGGGTCTGCATCGGCCGCCGCTAAACCAGACGCGCGATGTCGCCCGAACGTCCGAGCTTTGGCAGAGCGGATTGTTCAGGACATCTTGAGTGCCGGCGTCGAGAGATGCGACGCGGTGAGCGCCGCGTTGGCGGCAGCGTCGACCCTCCTTGAGCAGTCCGAAGCCAAGCGCGTCGAGCGTTCCCGACGTTGAGCGGGTGGATCTGCCACGTCTACCCCCTCTTGCCAAATCCCGTTCTGTCTCCGCGGGCCGCTCCAGATGAAGAATCGTCGAAGTACGATGAGTTTGCCATGCCAGTTAGCGGAGGGACAGCCGACAAGCTCGGCGGGCGGTACGAGGGCCTATGGGCGCTTGATCGACTGATGTCGGTCGTCGCGTACGAGGCGCGCGACGTCACGCTCGAGCCGCTTGATCCCGTCGAGTCAAAGGGAATCGAGTTTCGAGTTTCCCATACGGACGGAACAATCGAGTTCTGGTCCGTGAAGCGGCAGACGACAGGGGTCGCCGGCTGGACCCTCCCGAAGCTCGCGCAAACGGAAGCCAACGGACGGAGCATTCTCAGTGACCTCGTGGCGCACGTGGAGCGGAGCCCGAAGCACGTCGCCGTCTTCGCGTCGACGCTCGGTGCGCCTCACCTGCAGGAACTCCGTGACTATGCCGCAGATGCGTCCATTTTCGATGCAAGACTATCTCGTGCCACCGAACTGAAAGAGCGGTTTCGCAAACACCTGCTCCCAATCCTCTCCGGGGATGTCAACCGGGCTCGAGAGTTCCTATTGCGCCTGCGTTCGCACGCTGAGGACGAAGCGCGACTTCTTGATATCACCCAGTTCAGAATCCGAATGCTCCTCTATGCCACGGATGGCTCACCAATCGACATCGCCGCCGTTCGAACGCATCTGTCCGATCTGCTCGTGCAGTACATAGGGCGTCCGATCGACCGCCAGATCATTCTCGACGCACTTGGATCAAAGGGGATTGGGTCGCGTGATTGGGCGACCGATAGAACGGTTTCCAGTCGGATCGCCGAACTCTGCGACGCTTACGTCGCACCCATTCAATCGGGCCTAATCAATGGAACGTCTCTGACAGTCGGTGGGTCGGAGGGGATCCTCGATCTACACAATACTCCGCTTCACGCGCGGACACTTGTCATCGGTAGGGCAGGCGCGGGAAAGAGCTGCACCTTGGCGAGTGCAGTTCAGCGTCTTCGCGCCGCTTCTATTCCGGTCGTGCCAATTCGATTCGACCAGCTTCCAGAGGGCATTCTGAC
>Ga0187893_10011226_pt1 | contig 13083 bp, 13 predicted proteins | sample MA1701074metaG_FD_139574 | JGI IMG/M metagenome (GOLD analysis project Ga0187893, IMG submission 139574) | White microbial mat communities from a basaltic lava cave in the Kipuka Kanohina Cave System on the Island of Hawaii, USA - MA170107-4 metaG ...
CGCTTTACATCTTCCAGGCTACTGTCGACACCCGTCCGGAAGATCTGATGGTCACGCCGGTCATTTCCGACGGTCAAAAGCTCCGCTACGTGGCCAGTCCAATCGTGAGCGCCATGATCAAGGGGGGCGTGTGCGTCATCGACGAGGGCAATCGTATGAGCGAAAAAAGCTGGGCTTCGCTTGCTCCCCTGCTCGATCGTCGCCGGTACGTCGAGTCGATCGTGGCAGGCATCAAGATCCATGCACACGCACTTTTTCGCGTATGCGCGACCATGAACGACGATGCCAGTACGTTCGAGCTACCCGAGTACATCCACAGCCGCTTACAACCGCAGATCTTGCTCGACTTTCCGGATCGTGAAGAAGAACGGGCGATCATGGCTGCCAATCTGCCGTTCGCGAACGATCGCGTGGTCGACTACGTGGTGGCATTCCTGCAACGTGCGCACGCTGCCGACGAACCATTTACGGTTCGCGATGGCATCAACATCGCACGTTATGCGCTCAAACTGAGCGCCGCCGGTGTGTTGCGGGGGGGTGACGAGATCGCGCCGATCGTTCACCACAGCGTCAAGCAGATTCTTGGCGAAGAAGCACTGCGCTATTTCGTACGCAGCCCGCACGGCGGGGTCGACGAAGATGCACGAGACGACGAGCCCGACCCCTTCGATTCGTGAGCTGAGACCGACGAGTCGAGATGCCACCATTCGAACCATTGCGATACCATCCGGGCAATCCCGATCCTTTGGTGATCAGCCGCTCGGAGCTGCAACACCTGGGATTGCAGCACGGCCGTATTTTCGTGCTGCCCGTGGTGCATGGACGCATCGAGTTCGCCTGGATGGTACGAACGACCTTGGCTCGCATGCATGTACGTGGCGTCGCAGTGGAGCTACCGCACGCGTTGGAGCCTACCTTGCGAAAGGCAGTTGCCCGACTTCCGCTGCTGAGCATCGTGCGTTATCGGTTCGTCGAGCATTCGCGTCCACTTTACTTTCCCGTGGAGCCCGGCGACGCCCTCGTCGAGGGCATCCGAACCGCGATCGAGAACCAGCTCGAGCTTGCGTTCGTGGACGCTGATGTCGAAGACCACCCCTCCATCCGCGAACGTATTCCCGACCCGTTGGCCGCCGAGCGTATCGGAATGGCCACCTATCTCGATCACTTGCTCACGCTCGTCGATACGCACGTGCGCCTGGGCGAGGACGACGTGCGAGAGCAAGCCATGGCCATCGGGGCCTTGCGACTGGCACGACTCGTGGAAGGCCCTGTCGCGTTGATCTGTGGAGTTCATCATGCCCGTCACGTAGTGGCCCGCATGACATCGATGGTATCGAGCGCACCCCAAGTAGAGCCGCTACGGCGACTTCGCGTCGCCGTAGCAACCACGTTCCATATGCAAGAAGACACCAGCCGAGAGATCCTTGCCGAAATGGGATTCCTGAACGCGGCGTACGAACGCTCGCGGCCATGCATGCACGCATCGGGCGAAACGTCGTCGATCCACGACGTGGCAAGTGAGGCCGTCGCAGATGCAAGCGACGGCCAGCGACCGCTTGCCCGTGTGCTCGAGCTGTTTCGATCCGACGGACCTCGACCCTCCGCCGGCAACATGCTCTCGATCGCGCCAGATCACGGCGATATCGATCCTACGCCGCCGCCGTTGGCCGCCGACGTCCCGTCGGGGCGCTTGGCTTTGTTCGCAGGGCTGTGCGCACACGCTCGCGCTCCCCACCAGCATCGTACGGGGGAATCCATTCAACCGAGCACGATACTCGCGCTGCTGCGCTACGCATGCCGTTACGCGCTCACGGAAGGACGACTTGCACCGGATCTCTACCAGCTCGTGGTGGCGGCACGAGGGTTCGCCGACGACAGCTACGCTCACGAGGTCTGGGAGCTCGCCACGCACTACCCATGGCAAACGAACAAACCCGAGCTGACGCCCCTCGAAATCACCGTTCGTGAGCTCTATGGGCGCGTCCGCACGCTTCGCTTTCGGCCAAAGTTGATGCAGCGTCGCCGCAAGCTGCTTCGCATCGTCAGGCCACGTCCGCGCGAGCGTCGTCGCGGCGAATGGGCCGAGCGATTCGATGGCAGCGGCATGTGCTCGCATCCACCAGAGGACATCGCCATCGAACAATACGCAGACCACCTTCGCACGCGCACGCAAAACATTCTGCGAGCCACGAACACCCGCGTGCTTCCGTTCACGACGTCGACATACGACGGCATCGACGTCCGCGAGACCCTGCGCAACTGGCACGAAAGCAAGCTCTACGTGCGCTTGGAACAGGCCGGTCGAGGCAAACCGGGTGCCGTCGTGGTCGTGTTCGACGACGAGGCGCTCGTGCATGAGGATGCCAGGGCCCCCAAATACCCATGGATCATGACCTGGCAAGGCGAACACAAGGATGAAGGCGATATGGCGCTTTACGCCACCAATCCATTCGACCAAGTGATCGGACCAGGGATTGGCCGCGCCCTCTATGGCGGTTTCCTGATCAACCGTCCGCCCGGGCGGATGTTCGCAGTGTGGGAAGATCCGTATTATCATCAGGCGCGCGGGAAAGCCGAGCTGTTGCTGCTGGCCGCTTTGGACCACACGAAAGACCCGATCGTGGTGTACGTGGCGCCCAAGCCACCCCGCCCGTGGTACCGGCAGCTCGCTGCGCGCATGGGTCGTAAGCTCGTCCACGTGCCACTCGGTCAGCTCTCCCCCGTGACCCTGAAGAAAATCCGGGTATTTCACGTCTTGAGCGGTCGAGACGTACGTTCATCGGCGAAGGACTACATTTTCTAGCGTCCTTCTGCACGACAACCGCCAAGGAGCCCAACATGCCCGCCCTCATCTTTCCCTCGGCTCGTCCTCACCGCCGCCTACTCGTGATGCTGCTCCTCGCCGCAAACACACTGTACCCGGGTTGTGCCAACGATGATGACGCCACCGGAACACTCACGATCAACTACACGCTCGGCTCGGGCAAGACCTGTCAAGAGGTCGACGTCGAACGCATCGTCGTGACGCTCGGGGACGACATCAGCCATCAAACGAGCTGTGGTTCGGGTGAAGTGACGCTCACCGACGTGCCTCCCGGTACCTACGACCTCTTGGTCGAAGCGCTCGATGACTTGAATCTCGTGGTGATGGATAGCATTGGTTTTCCAGCCAACAAGCAACGCATCGAGATCATGGGCGGCTCTGCCCGCGAAGAGGACATCACGCTCGCAGCAACCCCGGCGAAAATCATGGTCCGGTGGAACCTGAAAGCGGCCGACGGTGGCCAAGTTCAGTGCGCGGACGTGAACATGAAAAAGTTCCTCGTCACCGCGTGGGACGCGTCGAATCAAGTGCTCGTGTCCGACGACATCGCGTGCGATGCTCCTGTCGTCGAGGGCACGAGCTACAAACTCCTGGACGATCCCGAGCGTCGAATCTCCGGAATCAACGTATCGGAAGTGACCGTCGAGCCTCAAACGAGCACCGGCAGTCCCATTGGTGCACCACTTCGGTTTGTGTTCGAGCCCCCAGGAGCAGGCCAGGAAGTCCTACTCACGGCCGAATGCACTCCCGACGGATGCACGAGTACCGGCATGCCGGACTGAAAACTCGGTAACCAAAGCACGGCAAAAGATCTACAACTGGATCCACAACGGATCTCCACGAACCTGGACCATCGACCAGGCTCGCGATTCGCGGATTCGAGATTCGGCCGAGATTCGGGCTCGTTTACGTGAGAAGAACATCGTTCTCATGACCACGTGGGTGTGGGAGCCACACCGTCACAACGAGCGACGACGAAACCTCGAATGTCACCGTTAGGTCACCAACTTCACTTGCGCAATCAGCTAACGTCGATCAGCGCCGACTCGTCCCGAATTGCTGGTTGCGCTGCCTGGAAAGGAGGACTACTGTCGAGTGTGCTGCGCCCGCTCGCCCGCTTGGCATCGTTCCTGCTCCAGAGCCAACGAGAAGCAGATGCCGTCCATGCACTTCAGCCAAATCCCCCCTTCCATCGAGACCGTCATCGGTGACAGCGCTCCGCTGTTGCTAGTCCGTGCTCGCGGCATGCTCGACAGCGAAACGATCCGTCGGGAGCTGCGCCAGTGGTCGACGCGGTTCGCCGGTGGTTTTCCCCCATGCGTCTTGATCGACGTTCGCGACGTCGCTGGCTACACAGCCGGCTGCATCGTTCTCGCACGCGAGTGGCTGCTCCGCGCTCCCGCGTTGGGCATCCGTCGCGTAGCGCTGGTCGGCACGTCGTCGGTGTTCACGGCCGCACTACGTGTATTGGAACGCGGAGCCGGGATCGCGCTGCGCAGCTTTGCCAACGAGCCTGCAGCGCGCGCTTGGCTTGCTCGTGATCACCATGAGCGAGTCGAGAGCTCCGCCGCATCGCTCTTATGACCGGCCAGCGCACATACCGCTGTGCATTTCTGGAACGTAGGCTGTGCGACACGAGGCACGAATGTTTAGGGCCCATCAGGGCGATGCGTCCGCATCGCCCAACAGCTCCACGAGCTCGATGTCGAGCGCTTTGGCCACTTCGAAGATGCGTGGATCTCTATAGAAGTGCGCAAATACGATGCGTTTGAGTCCGGCGTTCGCAATGATCTTGAAGCACGACCAGCATGGTGAGGCCGTCACATAGATGCAGGCCTCTTCGATCGCCGTGCCATTTTTCGCCGCCTGAATGATGGCGTTCGTTTCTGCATGGATGGTACGTACACAATGGTCGTCTTCCATCATGTGCCCGCCCTCGTCGCAATGAGGTAACCCTCGCACCGAGCCATTGTAACCGGTCGACAGGATAGTCTTGTCACGTACGATCACTGCCCCGACGTGCTTGCGATCGCATGTCGATCGCGTTGCCACCTCGCGCGCGATGTTCATGAAATATTGATCCCAGGAGGCCCGTTTGCTCATTCCCCGACCTCGCTGGACAGCTCCGGTAGGTGCACGATCTGCAGCTTGTTACCGGCGGGATCGCGAACATAGAACGACGTCGCTCCGTCCCGGTGCTGTTCGACGGCCGTGAGTATCGTGATGCCGAATTCGTGCGTGCGTTTGGAAAGACGCTCGTGCCAGGCGCGTACGGAATCGGAGGTCGGGACCACGTAACCGAGATGATCGAGAGGAGATGCTTCGTGCAAGACACGATGCCCTGCTCGCACACGATGCAGAGCAAGATTGTCTCGACCAGACGTCAGGTACACGTTGTCGGGATCCGGTTGCCAGGCCACATGCATACCAAGTCCTTCCCGATAGAACGAAACCGCAGCTTCGAAACGGTCGTCGGGTATCGACAATGCCACATGCCAAACACCCAATGCCGGAGGGATCACCCTTTCAGTTCCTCGTACGTGTGCCCGACCTCGACGTCCGTTGTGCTCGGCCCCCCTGCGGCGGTCCATCCCGGATCGCCGTTGCCGCCATGAAACCCGCCGACGTGATCGAACACGCGTTGATAGCCCAGCTTCACGAGCACATCGGCGGCCGCTCGCGAGCGTCCGCCAGCTTTGCACGAGACGATGATATCGGCGTCCTTGCGAAAGGCCCGCTCGACTTCGCTTGCAAACGATGGATTGGGTATCATCCCGGCGTCAGCCATGTGCATGAGCGGCACATTGTACGCGCCCGGCACATGGCCCGCTTCGAACTCCTGCACGGAACGAACGTCCAGAAACAGCACATCCTCGCGGTCGTCGAGGAGCTCCATGAGCTCGGGGGTAGTGAGACGTGTCACGCCCATGGGCCAAAGCTAGAATATGCTGGCAGCCATGTCCACCCGGGGCATACGCGGAGCCATCACGGTGGCGCGCCCGAAGCCGGAGTCGCCGCAAGGCGCCGAGGAGAACGCGATCCTCGAGGCCACCATCGCGCTCTTGCGCGCGTTGCAGGAGGCCAACGGCTTTGCGCTCGAGGATATTGCCAGCGTTATCTTCACGACCACGGATGATCTCGACGCCGTGTACCCGGCCCGCGCTGCGCGTGAGCTGGGCTGGCTGAAGGTCCCGCTATTGGGGGCAAGGGAGATCAACATGCCGGGTGGCCTGCCACGCTGCATACGTGTGCTCATCCATTGGAACACCCAGCGATCCCAGCAAGAAATTCACCACGTGTACCTCAGGGACGCCACGCGGCTGCGCCCCGATCGAGCACGCTGACACTCACGGCATGGTCACGCTCTCATGCGGCACACCACGTGCGTGCGCATGAGACGCGTAGACCTCGCGCGCTTGTTCGACGTGTCCATAGCGCACAAGAAACTGGATGAACAGATCCGTCACTTCCGCATCTTGCGGATCGCGTTGCATCGCTGCCCGAAAATGCTCGAGCGCCCGCTCCGGTCGTCCCTCGAGATCGTGGAGTGCTCCGGCCAACGCCCAGGGCACCCCCCAATCCGGCATGATCGCGAGTGCGGCCACCACGTGGGGCTCGGCGGAACGAATTTCGCCTTCACGTAACAGCACCCGTGCATACCACGCGCGTGCGCGTGCGCTGTCGGGTGCATTGGCGGCAGTAACAGCCGTGATTCGGCGCTCGCTCGTGAATGCCCACGCATGCAGCATGGCGGCTACGACGTGTACACAGACAATTGCCACGAACACAAAACGGAAGAACGAGGCGAGCCGAGTCGACCTGTCCAATAGCGCCGCCACCACGATTCCCACGACAATCGCCAACGGAACGCTCGGCCCGTAGAATAAGCGCTCGGCAAACATGGCTGGCAACAAAAATGGAACGTTGCTCACCAACCCGAACGCACCGAGAAACCAAAGCACGAGCAGCACGAGTGTTCGATCGCGCCTGAGTATGGCCCAGACCAGTAGCCCCACCCAACCGAGCAGCACCAATGCTCCGCACACGAGGTAGACGGCCGAGATCCCGGCGCCGACCGGCACCGCGGCGTAACTATAGTCCGCGCTGAGCGGATGACCGACGATCGCAAGCACGTGGTATTTGCACAGGAACACCAGCGAAGCTGCCATACGGGCGGTCCATGGCTCGGCAACCAAGGGGTTCACGCCAAATGGGATGTGAGCACTGGTCACGGCACCGATCACCGAAGTGCGAAGCGCCATGGCACCTGCCATGAGCACGGCGATCATGACGAGGATCGTTCGACGCCGTCGCATCGCAGCATCGGGAGCCATGAAGGGGACCGCGACGCCCAAGCGGAGTACCTCTACGACTCCCAGCAGAGGAAACACGAGCACACCCGTTTCCTTGGCCAGAAATGCCCCCAATGCAAGCCACGCGGCGCTCCAGCGTGCGCGCAGGAAATATCGCACGCTGCCGAGCACGAACAGCGTCGACCACAGATCCGCAGCTCCCACTTTGCCAGCCACTGCGTCCATGTGAATCGGTAACACCGCGAACCATGCAGCGCCCAACCACGCTGCCGTTCGAGCAGCTCCGATGTCGCGCGCCACGCCGAACGTTGCGAGTGTGCAAGCCACGTGAAGCACGGTATTGAGCATCTGAAACGCCCATGGTGCTCCGCTGGATAGCTGCCAAACTGGCCACCATGCGAGTACCGTCCACGGACGCCATGACTCGATGGTGCGAAACATGCCGAGCTCACACCAAAAATTGCCGAGGAAAATAGCGTCGAGTCGCAGTGCACCGGTAACGCAAATGGAGTCCACGATGGCGGGGGTATCGTCCAATACCCAACCGGCATGCCAGGCGGGTGCCGAGACCAATGTGCCCAACACACCAAGCATCGCGAGTGCCACGCCAGCACGCGCGTTCATGGTCCTTCGACCCACACGGCCCATCCTTTTACTTCACCGGTCAATCGCATCAGCGCAACGCGAAGGGTGGCACGACCATCGAGCTCCATCGGAAACACGCTGCGTACCTCGCCGTGCAGCTGGAGCAGCCGATCCGACCGTTCGAGCGTGAGGCTTATCCGCACGGGGAGTCCCGTGGGAGAACGTTCCTGGGTAAGGCCGATCCCGCGCAACGGCTGGACGCCGCGCGGCTTCTCGTTCGAGAATCCTCCTTCGAGGGTGAGCCACGGAAAATCGGTGTGATGCACCCATCCGACCGTGTCGTCCTCCAGGCTGACAAGACATCGATAGCCCCATTTGCACGCGTGCCAATCGAGCATTCCCCATCCATGCTCGCGAATCACGGCACCGCGAATCGGCACAGCGCGATCGCCTAGAAGCATACTTCCGTGGCCGTCTCCGACCTGTACGTATCCACGACCGAAACCATTTCGCAACGCGCGAACGAGCTGTGCGTCCCAGGTCGCATCGCCCAAGTGCCTGGCACGAAGCTCGTCGTCGTCGTCGATGCCAGGGACGAACGCGGGCGCACTGGCGTCGAACGTCATATCCAAGACACACTGAGACACGCCGACAGCTCCATCGACCACGTCACCTGGAACGTGCTCGAGTTGTCCCGAGAAGCGCACCGTCCACACATGCAATGGATCGACGCAATCGAGCTCGAGTCCACCTGCCGACCATGCGGGTAGGTGTCTACCCGTGACGACGACAATTCCAGCGCTCGAAGGCGCATAGGCCTGTTCGCCCAGGAGCACGACCATCGAAACACGTCGTCGTTCCCGATGTGGGAGCCATTCGAGACGAGCCACGAGGGCCGCATCTGGCTGAACGAGCGCAAACGTATAACCCTCGACGTCTCCCGAAAGACCATGCAGCGCCTCATCTTGAGGTGTCGGCCGCTCGCCGCTGCACGTGGCTACGGCCCAGCGCGCGATCACGCCTTTGATGCCCCGACGAAGCGCGCCGGCGAGCGGTGCCTGCGTGGGTATGGAGCGCTGATCCCGTTGGGTTGCGTCTCCACGTCGTTGCTTGCGCCTCACTGGTGCTCGTAACCGTTTCGAGGTTTCGTCCCGAAACGGTTACTACCATTCACTCGGGAAGGCCGCGCTCGGCCCTCCCCGCGGCGGCAAAGCCGTTGGCGATTCCCCCACCCTCGCGGTCTTTTCCATTTGTTTTCATCCTTCACGCGCAAAATCCGCATCATGGAGGACCGACGTCGTGCATGGACAAGCATCCAAGCCCCATGCTACCTCGAATACTGGAGGATCTCATGCGCCGCATCCACGTTGCGTTGCTCGCCGTCGCGTTGACGCTACCCGCATGTGGGGGCGCAGAAGAAATGGATCCTTCGGCAAAGGCCGAGAAGATCAAAAACGATCTTGCCGAAGCAGACACGCGTTTCCGCAACGCAAAAGAAGCCGATGCCGAAAAACTCTACTTGCGCGTGCTCGACCTCGATCCGAGCAACGCCAAAGGACTGGCTGGCCTCGGTCGCGTGCGAATGTCCAGCAAGAACTACACCAAGGCCGAGGAGCTACTCACGAAAGCAGCTGCAAACGATCCGCAGGATGCCAAGATCCAGGCCACGTTGGGATCCTTGTACGACACGCTCGAGCGTCCGGCCGAGGCAGCAACCGCTTATGGAAAAGCATTCTCGCTCGACGGAAACGATAGCCAATACGGACTTTCCTACGCCATCAACCTCAAAAAGAGCAAACAGTACAGCGAAGCGGAACCGATTCTCGTTCGCGTCAGTGAGCTCGATCCCCAGGTTCAGTTCGTATGGACTGAGCTCGCTGACGTCCGGCGTGAGCTCGGTCGACTGGACGAAGCCCTCAAAACCTACATGAAAGCCCAAACGACCTGGGCATCCGACAAGATGGCGCGCGCCGGTGCTGCCATCGTCTACGAGCGTCAAGGCGACATCCGTCATGCCATCGACGAATGGTCGCACTATATTCGCATGGACTGCTGCTCGGAGTTTTCCAACAACGTCGCGAAGAAAAAAATCATGGAGCTCAAGGTTCCCGATTCCCAGCTCCAGGCAGAAAACAAGTCGACGAAAGCCCCTCCAGGGTAGCCACGCATCGTCATTTGGATTGCATCGTGACCTCTGCGAACGCTTCTGCCGCGGCGATGAGATTGTTCGGGTCGCCACCCAACAAATGGGCCTCGAAGAACTCGTAGGCCAGAACGTTGTAGATGTCGGCCTGAAGACTTTGGCCAATCGACCCCAAATAGAACGTGTTGGCAATCTGCCCGAGGTTCTCTTGCAGGAGCCCGAGGTCGCTCATGCCCGCGTGCGTCGTTCCCGTCACGGCAGCGACATAGGCGGGTCCCGTGAGCCGGGCCCAGACCTCTCCCCAGTCCCCGTCCAGGGCTCCATAGTTGGACTGAGCCGATCCCACCATGAGGAACGGTTTCGCGGTGCCGGTCCCCTCCATCCGAATGTCACCAAAAAACGTCCCATCGTAGTTTCCGCCAGCCAACACACGCTCGTCATCGAGGACCAGCTGCATCGAGGTCGCGCCGCCAAACGATTGCCCGAAGCTTCCCACCTTGGAAAAGTCCAACCGTTCCATCCATGCCGGATCGGATTCGTTGAGCCCTTCGAGGTGGTCGAGCACGAACTGAGCGTCCGCACTCCCGATGTGCAGCTCGGGATCATCGTTGGCGGTGTTCCGGCCAGGAACTGACCTGCCGTCCGGGAAACGAATCGGACCGGAGAGATAGGGATGATTGATGGCCGCCACCACGAATCCATGGCTCACCAGCCGCTCGACCAGAACGGCCGTATAGATGCACGTGAGGGTCCCCGTGCCTGGCATGAACACAATCACGGGGAACGGACCTGTGGCCACCGCCTCGCCTTCGACGGCGTTGCTGTAGCGGGTTTGGTACCCATCCGGTGCGGCGATGATTCCGACCTGCCCGAGCCACTCCCACTCGTGCTCGAGAAACCACAGGGCGGGTGGTTTGTCGCTACCCGGCAGAATCGGATACCAGAGGTTGACGAGCAACTCCCGCGAATCACCCGTCTCCATCGTGAACGTCTCCTCGCGGCTATCGTCCACGAGGTGCATCCGTTGGAGGCCAACGCAATAAGGCCCGCTCAGCGCAGGCGTTGCGGCGTCGTGCATCGGCACGCACGGTTCGTCCCCAACTCCTGGGTCATCCGTGGTCCCGCTCGCAGAGTCATCACCAGAGTCTGGATCGACACCCGTCTCGTCCACCGCCGTGGTTTCGGTTCCCGCCGTGTCCGTAGGCCCTGGGGTTCCTGTGACTCCAGTCGACTCGACCGATCCCTCGTCGATGCCCGTATCCATTCCCATACCGGTGCCGGCATCCGTGTGAGCAGAGTCACCGTGAGGAGCGTCACCGTGAGTAGAATCACCGGCGGTCGTCGGTCCTGCAGTCACGCCTGACGCCGTAGCGGGATCGTCTCCTTCCCCGGGGGCACATCCCGTCAGCACGCACGTCAACACGAAGTCTGCACGGAAGCTACGTGGCCTCCGAGAAGCGTCAATCATCATCATTTTGGGTAGCGTCATGGTGTCGAAATGAGTATTGAGGCGACCATGGGCCCAGGTTCCCCTCCCCTCGGCCCAAAGCAGCAGAACTTGCCAATGCCTCACTACGAGGCGCGCTTCTACAACGCGAAGCGCAGCACTCCACGTTGGCTTACCAATACAGGGCCACCGTGCGGCAAGCGCCGGACATCATTCGTTGCGCTGCAGCTGCGCAAGCAGCTCACCCACGCGAGCACACAGCTCATCGGATGAGATCGGCTTGGCAATGCAGCGATTGCCGACGTTCTTCAAGAATTCTCCGGTCGGACCCGCCGGGAAGCCACCCGTGAAAAACGCGATACGAGGTAGATAGGAGGGAACGGTTTGTGCGACCCGTTGATAGAGATCGATGCCAGTCATCTCCGACATCATGACATCGGAGAGCACGAGATCGAACGGTTTCGCCCCCCAAAGCAGCTCCAGCGCATCTTGTGCCCTAGCCACCGCGACGACCTCGTGATCACGCTCCAACATACGTCTTGTCGCGTTCAGCACCAGCGGCTCGTCATCGACGATCAACACCCGCCATCGCCTGTCGGCCGTTGGCCGGCTGGACGTTTCTTTTGCCATCGTCTAATCCTTTGACGTCAACACGTACTGGGATTATGGCTACCTCCAACGATTTTTGTACGATGTGAACTTTTTTACGCCTTGCGCTGGAAGCGCTGAGCTCTCATCGGGGGGATTGTGATGATTTCGATACCGAACATCACTCGTCACGAGCTCATGAGACGTCGTATCATGGAAGTTTTCCCTCGAGTATCCGCATGAGCTTGTCGGTATCGATGTTGCCACCCGACACGATGCACACGACGTTGAGGATACGGCCTGGCTGGGTGACGTCGTTGCCGTCGAACCCTGTCGCGGGTGATGACGCTCGTATGATCTCGTGCTCGTGCAAACGCCCCGAGAGCGCTGCTGCGAGCGCTGCCGCCCCCGCACCTTCTGCGACAACGCGCGCGCGCTCGAACAACACGCGAATGGCATTGGCGACATGAGCGAGCTCGACCACGACGACCCCATCGACCACCGATTTCACGAGCGGCCACATGTGTGGAACCAAGTTCCTTGCGCTGATGCCATCGACAAAGCTCGGAGTGTAAGAGCATTCGACCGGGTGACCTGCTCGCCAGGACGCAGACAACGGCGCTGCCGTAGCGACTTCGCATGCCAGTACCCGCCCTGTGGGTCGAATGGACTTGATCGCGCATCCGATGCCGGCAATCAAGCCACCACCACCAAACGGAACGAGCGCAATATCCACCTCGGGGAGATCTTCGAGAATTTCGAGGCCGATTGTCCCATTGCCGGCGATGACTGCCGGATCGCCGAAAGGATGTACGAATGTACCGGGCACCTCGTCGAAACGACCCTCGTGGAGCACCTGCCACCAGCGATCGAACGGTAACTTCACGATTGACCCGCCCAGACGAGTGATCGCGGCCAACTTGGTGGCTGGAGCGGTGTCCGGCACCACCACCGTGCAAGGAATGCCGAGCTCGCGTGCGCCAAACGCCACGCCTTGTGCCATGTTGCCTGCGCTGGCCGTGATCACACCGTCCATGAGGCGTGCTCGTCCCAGCGCGCGCAGTGCATTGGTCGCGCCGCGAAGCTTGAACGAACCAATCGGCTGCAGATTCTCGAGCTTCAGGTAGATGCGGATCGGCCCGGCATCCACCGCGAGCGGGACGAGCGGTGTGCGAACGACCCC
>Ga0187893_10011227_pt1 | contig 13081 bp, 13 predicted proteins | sample MA1701074metaG_FD_139574 | JGI IMG/M metagenome (GOLD analysis project Ga0187893, IMG submission 139574) | White microbial mat communities from a basaltic lava cave in the Kipuka Kanohina Cave System on the Island of Hawaii, USA - MA170107-4 metaG ...
AACGCCTGCTCGACGCCGTCCGCCGCAACGACCGGCCGACCATCGAGCGAGCGCTCGAACTGGGCGCACCCATCGCGGCCCGGGACGATCTCCAGCGAGGCGTCGTGCTGCTCGCCGTCAAAGACGCGCGCGACCTCGAGCTGGTTCGCTGGCTGCACGGCAATGGGGCCGCCCTCGACGATCCCGACCTCGGCGGCCGGACGGCGCTCAGCTTCGCGGCCGAGCTGGGAGCGCTCGATACGGTGCGCTTCCTCGTCGAGAACGGGGCGGTCCCCGATCGCGCGGACGGCCAGCAGCGGACGCCGCTCTTCCATGCCAACCTCGGCGACCATGCCGACGTGGTCGCGTTCCTCCTCGACCGCGGTGCTGCGGTGAACGTGCGCGATCGATACGGCGACACGCCGCTCATCGTCGCCTGCGGCAAGGGGCATGCGAAGACGGCGGCGCTTCTCCTGTCCCGCGGCGCGGATCCGACGGCGAAGGATCAGGAAGGGCGAACGGCCAAGGAGCGCAGCGCGCCGGGGACCGCACCGTGCCAGCAGCTGGAGCCGGCGTAGCCGTCCGACCCGGGCAGGCGCGCGCGTGGGGAGGCGCGGCGCTCGCCGGCGTCCTCTACTTCCTGGGATACCTCGGCTACGGCGCCTGGCCGTGCCTGCTGATCTTTCTGGTGCCGCTGTGGGCGTCGCTCGAGCACGCCTCGACGGGGCGGTCGGCCGCCGGCATCGGCCTCGTGTTCGGCCTGACCGCGTTCGCCGGCGGGTTCCTCTGGCTCTGGCCGCTGGTCGATGCGTTTCTGGGCGGCAATCGCCTCTTCGGAGGCGTCCTCTGGGTCGGCTACGGCGCCTGGTTCGCGGTGGAGTTCGTGGCGTACGCGCTCGTCTTCCACGCGATGCGCCGGCGTGGATGGTCGATGACGGCCGCGGGCGTGGCCCCGCTCGTGGCGATCGAGTGGCTCCAGCCGCAGATGTTCCCGCTGTACGCCGGCGGCGGGCTCGTTGCGGTGCTCCCGTTGGTCCAGGTCGCCGACCTCGGCGGCCCGCTGCTGCTCACGGCGCTCCTCGGTGCCGCCAACGTGGCCGCCTACGAGACGTGGACGTGGCGGCAGGGCGCACGCACGCGGCCGCTCGCGGTGTGGACGATCGCGCTCCTGCTGTCGATGGTCGTGCTCGTCTATGGGCGCGTGCGCATCGCGGCGATCGACGCGACGGTCGCCGCCACATCGGCGCTGCGCGTCGGCATCGTCCAGGCCAACTTGAGCCGCCTCGAGAAGGAGGTCCAAAGCCTCGTCGCGCACCGCCGGCATCTCGAGCAGACGCGGGAGCTGCTCGCCGGCGGCGCCGTGGACCTCGTCGTCTGGCCGGAGACGGCGTACGTGCGCGGCATCCGCCGCCCGCTGCCGCTCTCGGGACATCCCATCGTCGAGGACGTGTCCGTCCCGCTGCTGTTCGGAGCGGCGTCGGTGCGCGACGACGACGGGCAGCTCGTGAAGGCCAACTCCGTGTTCCTGGTCGGCGCCGACGGCATGATCCGCTCCGTCTACGACAAGAACCTGCTCATCCCGCTGTCGGAGTACGTTCCGCTTCGCGAAGCCGTGCCGGCGATCGCACGTTGGTTTCCGGACGTGCAGGACTTCACCGCCGCCGACGACACGCCCGCCGTCGAGCTGGGATCGTGGCGGATCGTCACGCCCATCTGCTACGAGGCGATCCGTCCCGAGTTCGTGCGCCGGATGGTCCGGGCGTCGAACCCGCACCTCGTCATAACCCTCGCCAATGACGCCTGGTTCGGTGATTCACAAGAACCGTGGCTGCACCTCGGCCTGGCGCGGCTGCGCGCCGTCGAGCATCGGCGTTTCGTGGTACGGGCGACCAACAGCGGCATCAGCGCCATCGTCGATCCCGTCGGACGGATCGTCGTCCGCTCCGGCGTGCTCACGCGGGAGAACGTGCGAGGGACCGTGCGGATGCTCGAGGGCGAGACGGTCTACGCACGCTTCGGCGATTGGCCGGGCATCATCGCCGCGGCCGTGGTCATCCTGGCGCTCTGCTTTCGCCCCCGGCCCTCGCTCGTGCGGCCGCCGACCGCTCCGCGAGATCGCGCAGGTTGAGCAGCTGGCGGCGGGCCATGACCAGATCGCCCCAGGGTAGGAGCGTGCGCTGCAGCCAGCCGACGACTCCCGGCGGGTAGCGGGCAAGGAACTTCATGATGAGCCGGACGGTTCTGCCGGTCGCGGGTGCCACGAGGTAGGTGAGCACGATCTCCGGAAACATGCGGCGCGCGCCGGCCACGAGCCGCGCGTTGCGTTCCGACTCGGTGGCACCGTCCCGAAGTCGCATCGTCAGATGACGATCCGGCTCGAAGGCGATCAGCTCGAAGATGCTCATGACGGGGTCGCCGACGGCGGGCCGTTCGACTCCGGGCGTCAGCGTGCGCGGGCTCTCCCGGCCGCCGTTGTCGATCCAATCGTAGCTGTACGGCGCCACCCGGAGCTGGCAGAGCCAGCGAAAGAGCACCGGCGCGGGTGCGGCCACGGTGACGGCCCGAAAATAAGCGCCGTCCGCACCGGGCAGGTGGCCGTCGCAGGGGTACGAGCGTGCACGTTCCTCGGCCGTCGCCCCCCACGAGCGACTCACCGAGAGCACGTCCATCACCAGCCTCGCTTCGGGTCAGCGCCCGCCCGCTCTCGCGTCGTACGACGGCGCTCCCCGCGTCCACGCCGGACCGCGCCCCCAGTCGAGCCGCGTGCGCTTCTTGGCGTGATCCGCGTCGTGCTGCGCGCATGCCTCCGTGTATTCCTTGAGCGTCGTCTGCGCCTGCGGCACCGCCCAGAAGTCTTCCTCGCGTCGCCACTTTCCCCCGCCGCCGTACTCGAGGATCGTGACGCCCGGGAAGTCGATGGTGCCCTTGCCGCTCGGATGGTCGCGCCGGTTCTGCATGTAGACGACGGCGCGCCCGCTTGCCGGGTCGACCACGTGCCATTCATAGGCGGTGTACAGCTCGCCGTACTGCGCCATGATCGGCTTGATCCACGCCCGGATGGCTTCGCGGCCCTTCATGTTGCCGAGGACGTGCTCGACGTAGTCGGCGTCCTCGGTGAAGCAATCCGCCCAGGCGTCCCAGTTCTCACCGACGGCACCGGCCTGCCAGTACTTGCGAAACGCCTGCTCCAACTCGTCGCGGTCGAATCCGGCCATGCGATCCTCCTCGTCCTCTTATGACACGGCCCCGGAGCCGACGTGAAGTCACGGCGATTGCACCGGCTCTCCAGGGTATGTTCACTCCCCTGCAGAGGAGGTCCTCATGCCGTTGGTTCGCCTGACCTACCCAAGGGGCGCGGTCTCGCCGTCCCAGAAGCGCCAGCTCGCGGCGGCGCTGACCGACATCGTGCTCGACGCCGAGGTCGACGCCGTGACCGACGCCGGCAAATCGGTCACGCTGATCCACTTCAACGAGGTCGGCGACGACGACTGGGCCGTGGCGGGCGAGCTGCGCTCCGCCGCCGAGAGCCGGCCGAACCACTTCATCGTCGACGTGGTCGTGCTGGAGGGTCTGCTCTGTGGCGAGCGGCGCCGGGCCGTCCATCGGCGGGTGACCGAGGCGTTCCAACAGGCCCTCGGAGACGATCCCATGCTGCCGCTGCGCGTCTGGGTGCTCGTACACGAGGTGCGCGAAGGATCGTGGGGCGCGGCCGGCACCACGGTCGGCGCGCTCGACGTAGCGCAGTTCATCAACCCGGCGCTCGATGCGGCGCGCCGCGCCGAGATCACGCTCAGCGTGGCCGGCTGACCGTCGGGAACGCGTCCGTGGAGGAGTCCCGGCCGGACGATCTCGCGTTCAGCGTCGTGCGCACGTCGATGCTCTCGCGCGACGACGAGGACGCGCTCGCGCGGCTCTTCGCGCAGACCTATCGCGATGCGGACGTCGACTATCTGCGCGACGGGCTCGGTCGGCTCGACACCATCGCCCTCGCGCACCACGGGGGGTCCCTGGTCGGCTTCGCACTGGCAGAGGGCCGTCATCTCGACCTCCCGCGGCTCGGCCGCCAGGTCGTCCGCCTCGGTGGGCTCGCCTGCGTTGCGCCCGAGCTGCGACGGCGCGGGATCCTGCGCACCCTGCAGGAGCGGGCCTTCCTCGCGGGCCCGCGCGACGCGCCGGGACTCGCGTGCGGCCGCATGGCGCATCCGGCCACGTACCGACACCTCTCGCGGCTTCCCGGGGCCGTGCCGAGGATCGGCGTGCCGCCCACCCCGTGGCAGCAAGAGGTCGGGGCCGCGGTGGCAGCGGCCTACGGCGTGGCACGATTCGATCCGGAGACGTTCGTGTGCGCGGGCCGCGGACGACCGATCGGCCATCCGCTGCTCGACGTCGAAGCGACGCCCGACGAATGGGCGCTCTTCGAACGCATCGACCGTGAAAAGGGCGAGTCCCTCCTCGGGATGGCATGGGTCAGGGACGTGCCGGCCGGCTGGTAGGGCTCAACGATGGAAGAGCGCGTTGAGCTCTCCGTAGGCGACGGTGGTCCCGAACATTGCGTCGTAACGCCCTTCGGTGAGCAGCTGCGTCGCCGCATGCATCGTGACGCCGTGCGCCGCCTGGGCGATCGCCGATCCAGCGCTCACGCGACGCACCCCGAGCGCAGCCAGCTCGGCGACCGGCGGGAGACCCGGCCGCACCATCACGTTGAGCGGCAGCGCTACCGCCGCCACGATGCTGCGTATCGCGTCGCGGTCGGTCAGGCCCGGAACGAACAAGCCGTCGCAGCCCGCCGCCTGATAGGTCCGGCCGCGCTCGATCGTCTCCGCGAGGGCACGCTCCGCCGGTACCAGCGCGCGCAGGTAGACGTCCGTCCGCACGTTGACGAAGAGGTCGACGCCCGCGAGACGCGCCACCGACTTCACCGCGGTGACCTTGGCGCAGAGGAGATCCGGAGAACCGCTCCCGTCTTCGAGATTGATGCCGACCGCGCCCGCGCCGATGACGGCAGCGACGATCTCGCCCACGGCCTTCGGATCGCTCGAGTACCCACCCTCCACGTCGATCGACAGCGGCACGGAGAGGACGCGCGCGATCTCCTCGACCGCCGTCGCCAGCACGCGCGGTGGCAGCGCGTCGCCGTCGGGATAGCCCCGGGCCCACGCGAGCCCCGAGCTGGTCGTGGCGATCGCCTCGGCGCCGCAGCGCTCGATCAGCCGCGCGCTCCCCGCGTCCCAGGCGTTCGGCAGGACGAGTGGGCCGCCCGCCGTGTGTAGCCTTCGAAACTCGCTCGCAGATCCGTCTCCGCAGCTCACCATCGTCGCATCATGCCAGGCCGCACTGGCTTCGGCTCGCCATTTTCGGACCTCATAGGTCGGAGCTCAGCCGGCCCGCGGGCGCAGCCGCACGAGGGACGCGGAGCCGCCGGCCGGGCGCGTGAATGCCCGCTCGAAGCCGCTCACTATCGCCTCGGCCATCGCGATCCGCATCCGCCATTCCTTGCGCGTCTCGAACCTCGCACGCCATGCAGGCAGCCCAACGCGCCGCACGGCACGGCGATGACGGTCCGGCGTCTCCCAATCGAGTCCACCGCACTCGAGGTAGGCGACCTCGGGTGCGAGCGTCGCGACGATCGCCGCCCACTCGCCGTACACCCGCTCGTCTCGCAGGCGCGAGCGGCGCAGCAAGGCGCGGGCAGCGTTGCGGTCGAGCACGAAGGACGGCGCCAGGAAATCGACTCGGCCGCTCCACCCCACGCGGTCCGCGAGCAGGCGATTGACGACCGTCTCGGTCGCGTAGAGCGGCCGCTGGTGGCTGCGATGCGCCTTCTCCGTGCGTCCGAGGAGCAGCTGCGGCACGCGTCGCGCCGCGCGGAGCACCGCGGCCAGCTCGCGCGGCCTGCCGCCGATCCAATGCAGCGCACGGTCGAAGTCGAGGTAGTGGATGCGCGCCGCCTCGGTATCGAGCGCGCGCCGGACCGACAAACGATAGAGCGGCCCGCGCTCGTTGGCGCTGGGCGCTCCGCCCCACACTTCTTCGTCGCGCAGGAGTGCGACCATGCGCGCGCTGGTCGGGGGGCTCGTCGCGACGGCCATCCCGCTCGGGTACAGGCGGCGCAGCGCGGGCAGCGCACGGCGGGCGAGCGGGACGAGCGCGCCGGTCGTGTCGTGGAGCGTCGCGGCCAGCGCAATCACGGGCGCGGTCCGCGCGCCACACCGGCGAGGACGGCCGCCGTGTCCGCTCCCAACGCCGGCGCGCCGCGGTCGTAGCCGATGGGCGTGCGCTCGAAGTGCATCGACGGTCCCGCCATGACCACGGGGCCGAGGACGTCGTCCTGGACCTCGGTGAGGCATCCGTTCTGGGCCACCTGGGGATCGGCCAGCAGCTCCGGAAAGCGCAGGCAGGGCGCGGCCGGGACACCACGCTCTGCGAGCAGGCGGAGCGCTTCGATCCGTGTCCTGACGCCGAAGAACGCTTCGAGCCGGCGTGCCTCCGGGCCCGCGGGATCGTCGTCCCCGAGCGTGCCATCGGCCAGCGCGGCAAGCGCGCGGCGCGCGTCCTCCTCGATGGCCGACACGCAGACCCAGCCACCGTCGCAGCGATAGAGGCGGCGGCTCGCAGCGGGACCCAGGTGGTCGCGGCCGCCCGGCGACGGCGGCACGACGGTCGACGAAAGCAGCATGTCGGCCGCTTGATCGACGAGCGCCGTCCGAAAGAGGCTCACGTCCACGCGCTGCGCCCGGCCGCCGACCTCGCGCGCGTACAGCGCCGCCACCGCGGCGAGTGCACCGAGCGCCCCGGCACAGTAGTCGTTGTACGCGATGGTATGGACGACGGGCTCGCCGCCGCCTCCCTGCGCCCGCATGATGCCGCACCGCGCCTGAAAGACCGGGTCGAAGCCTGGGCGCAGCGCATCGGGACCGCTGCGGCCGTAGCCCGTGATCGAAAGCCGCACGAGATCGGGCCGCAACGCCAGCGTGGTCGCGTCGTCCAGCCCGAGTCGCTCCATGACCCCGACCCGCACGTTGTCGACCAGAACGTCGCTCGTCGCGATGAGCGCCTTCATCGCCTCGACACCGTCCGCCGCCTTCAGATCGAGCACGACCGAACGCTTGCCGCGGTTCCAGCCGACGAAGCCGTACTGCACGAAGCGAAAGGGATCGCCCCCGGGCAGCTCGATCTTGAGGACCTCGGCCCCGAGATCGGCGAGCAGGCGCGGGCAGAACGGGCCGGCGATGAAGCTCGTGAAGTCGATGACGCGCACCCCGTCGAGTGGCCGCGCGGGGACGGGTGCTGTGACGCGCGGCACGACGACGTCGGCCTCGCGGAAGTCCGCGGCACGCCCCGGCTGCCAGGTCACGCCGAGCCGCGGGTCGTCGACGGCGATGGCATGTCCGCCCGCCCGCGCCGCGGGATCGGCGAGGCACTCGGCGCGGCTCTGCACCGGCCCGCACGGCACGTCCGCGGCTTGCAGCCGCTCGATCCATTCGGCGGTCGAACGCGTGCGAAACGCGGCTTCGAGCGCGTCGCGCATGATCCGCTTCGCCTCGTCGGTCCGCGGTGCCATGGGGCTCTCGGGAAGACGCGGATCGGCCAGCAGGTCGAGGCGATCGATGCAGGTCGTGAGGTTCACCCAGAACGCCGTGGTGAGCGCGCCGACGAAGAGCCAGCCGTCGCGCGTCTCGTAGATGGCGTAGGTGGGCCCGGGGCCGTGCGGGTCACCCTGCTCGGAGAGCGAGCCCTGGAAGCCGGGGGCGACCACGAAGCGCCCGCAGTTGAGCGTGAACGCCGCGTCGAGCGCGCTCACCGAGAGTCGCTGGCCGCCCGCGCCGCGACGCCGTGCGTACAGCGCCGCGGTGACGCCGAGCGCGCCCAGCATGCCGGCGACGTACGAGACGATCGGTGTCACGAGCCACACCGGCGATCCGCTCCACGACCACTGGAAGGTCTGGATCCCGGCGAGCGCCGTCAGCAGCGCTTCGTCGAAGGGATCGTCGCGACGGGGACCGGCGGGACCCCAGCCGGTGACGTCGCAGCGGATGACGTCGGCCGGTGCGGTCCCCGAGTCGAGGGGCCGATCGGAGACCACGACGTCGGCGTCGCGCATCGCCGCGCGCACGTCGGGCGCCGCTGCGTGCTTTCGGCGGTCGAGCACCGGATGCCGCGCGTCCTGCCCCGGTGGACAGCGCACCACGTGCGCCCCGAGCTCGGCGAGCAGGAAGCCCGCATAGCGCGCGGGCAGGTCGGAGGCATGCTCGACGACCCGCACACCGGAGAGCGGCAAATGCGCGCGCATCAGCCGCGCTCCGCCGAGACGAGCTCGCCGTACGACGCGCGCACCGCCGAGGCGCCCGCGATGCCGAGATGCGACAGGATCTCGTCCACTTGCCGGCGGCAGGCGGCTTCGTCGTGCCGGAGCGACACCACCGCTTCCAGCTCGAGGAACGTCCCGAGCATCTCCACGGTATCGAGATGGATGCGGACGTTCTCCAGCATCCACAGCTCGCGCCGCTTGCGCACGACCGCGATCGGCTCGCCGTGCGGGACCTGGCACAGGCCGGCGGCCTGGTCGCGCACCGGCCGGATCTCGTACGTGCTCGTGCGCACGCCGGTGGCTTCCGAACGATCGTACTCGATCAGCTCCGCCCCGCCGGGACGGCGTACGCGGAGCTTCATCCGCCGCGCACCATCGAGCAGGAAGTAGCGATCGACCTGCTCTTCGTCGTGTGAGTGCCGGGCGCCCAGCGCCGGCAAGCGCGCGCGCACCGTGGCGAGGTCGGAGACGCGCACCTTCACCTCGACGTTCTGCGGCACGGTCGTGTCACACCCGGGCGATCACGTGCTGCCCGAACCAGGCGAGCCGGTCGAGGTACTCGTTCCAGCTCTCGGCGGCGATGCCGACGTGGAACGCGGTCGCTCCCGCGGCCCGCCAGCGTGTCACGCGCTCCAGCATCGCGTCCGTGGACGCATCGGCCGGCACGGAGAACGGCGAGACCAGCTCGAGCGGATCGGTACGGCCGGCCTGCGTGCGCAGCCGCATCGCCTCGTCGGCCGCGGCGCGGAAGTCCTCGGGCGTCAGCTCCCAGGGGACCCATCCCTCGCAGAGCCGCGCGGCACGGCGCAGCGCGGCCTTCGAGTTGCCGCCCACCCAGAACGGCGGCCGCGGGCGCTGCGCCGGGCGCGGGCTCACCATGACGTCGCGGAACGCGATGGTCGTGCCCTCGTAGACCGCGACGTCGTGCTCCCACGCCGCCGCGATGGCGGCCAGGTACTCGTCCGTGACCTTGCCGCGGCCCTCGAAGTCGGCGCGCAGCACCTTGAACTCGGGCTTGAGGTGACCGCTGCCGATGCCGAGCACCACGCGTCCGCCGGACAAATGGTCGAGCGTGCCGTACTGCTTGGCGACGACCAGCGGATGCCGATACGGCACCACCAGCACGTGCGAGAGCAGCCGGATGCGGCTGGTGACGCCGGCGACGAAGGCGAGCGTGCTGCCCGCGTCGTACCAGGTGGCCCCCATGACCTCGGCGCGCGACACCGGCACGGCGGGATGGTCGCTGCACGAGACCCAGTCGAAGCCCGCGGTCTCGGCCGCCCGTGCGGCCGCGAGGATCTGCTCGCCTCCGACCGCGCGCTCCCACGGGCGAACGCGCGACGGAATCTGTTGAATGGCCGGAAGGCCGGTGCCGAAGCGCACGCCGGGCATCCGGCGCGGATACTACGAAGCGGCCGCCTTGGCCAAGCGCTCCTGCTCGTCCAGCTTGTCCTTGATCTGGCCGGCCGCCGGCCCCATCAACCGCGCTGCCGGCAGCTGGCTCATGTCGACGCCCATGCGGGCCATGAGCACGGGGTACGACTCGATCGGCGCAGGTTGCGCGTCCTCGAGCGGCGGAATCTTGGCCATCGCCTTCGCGATGCACGGCGCCAGCTCCTCCTGCTTCTTCCGCTCGCGCGCGTCGTGCCGGGCCTTGAAGTCGGGCATCACGCGGTCGGCGAACAGCTCGAGCGACGAGCAGATGTCGGCGTGGCGGTTGTTGCCGCCCTGCTGGATGAAGATCGTCTGGTCGACGCCGACCTCTTCGAACTTCTCCAGGTTGGCCCGTACCTCGTCGGGGTTGCCGATGCCGCCCGTCGGCATCTCGGGGAACGGCGGGGCCTTCTTGAAGGCGTCCCAGATGCTGGTGCGCCCCGGCACCTGCGTGCCGACGATGTAGTAGTGCGCGAGCGCGAAGCCGAAGAACTTGAAGCCCTCGAGCCCCTTGGCCACGGCCTTCTGGCTGTCCTCGTCCAGCATGAAGCCGGTCACCATGGCGATGTTCGGGTTGACGGTGCGGCCGAGCGGGGTGCACTCGCGCTTGAAGGTCTCGTAGTACTCCTCGACCCAGAACTTGGCCTCGGACGGATCGACGAAGGCGAAGGTGAGCGCGCCGATGCCGTGCTTCGCCGCGAGCTTGATGGTGTCGCGCGTCGAGCAAGCGACCCAGAGCGGCGGATGCGGCTTCTGCACGGGCTTCGGCACCACGTTGCGCGACGGCATCGAGAAGAACTTGCCTTCGAAGCCGGGGTACGGGTGCATCGCCATCATGCGGGCCGTCTCGCGCACGGCCTCTTCCCACATGGCACGCTTGTGGAGGTAGCCCACGCCGAAGCCTTCGAGCTCGATGCGCGAGCTGGACTCGCCGGTACCCCACTCGACGCGGCCGTCACTCACCAGGTCGAGCGTGGAGATCCGCTCGGCGACGCGCGCGGGATGGTTGTATCCGGGCGGCTGGAGCGTGATGCCGTGGCCGAGCCGGATGCGCTTGGTGCGCTGGCTGCAGGCCGCGAGGAAGACCTCGGGCGCCGAGGAGTGCGAGTACTCCTCCAGGAAGTGGTGCTCGACCTCCCAGGCGTAGTCGATCCCGAGCCGGTCGGCCAGCTCGACCTGCTCGAGGGCCTCTTTGAAGAGGCGATGCTCGTCGCCGTCGTTCCAGGGACGCGGCAGCTGGTGCTCGTAGAAGATGCCGAATTTCATGACGTCGCTCCTCCGCCGAGAATCTGCTCGATGTTGCTGCGCGTCTCGTTGCGGCGCATCTCGTCGAAGCGCAGGAACCGCTTGCGCGCCTCGTCGAGCGCCGCCGTCACGATCGCGCCGTGCTCACCCTTCATCTGCCGCTCGAGCTCGGCCTCGACGTAGTTCAGGTGGAACTTCTCCTCGGTCATCACGCTCTGCAGCAGCTCACGATCCTCCGGGGCGTCGAGACAGGCGAGGTGGATGCCGAACTGGTTCCAGGCGAGCCGCTCCACCGCGTTGATGCCCGCGAAGATGACGATGCGCCGGATGTCGGCGGGCAAGGCGTCGATCACCGCGCGCTGCGTGCGATGCTCTTCTTCGCTGGTCGAGAAATAGGCTTCGACGTCCGTCGGCAGCACCGGCGGCTCGACGCCGAGACGCCGCATCCACTCCGTGAACACCGCGGTGTGGCGCGCCTCGTCCCGGCGGTGGATCTCCATGGCGCGCCGCAGCCGGGCATCCGGCTCGAGCTCGCCGAGCAGCCGGTCGAGGGCGACTACGCCGGCGTATTCGCCGATGCGGTATTGCCCGAGGATGCTCGCGTGCGCCCGCGGGTGTCGCACGACCTCGCGGAACTGGCCCTGATCCAGCCGCGGACCGTCCATCGTGTCGTTCATGCCTTGTGCTCCTTTCCAGACTTGCTGCCGAGCGCCAGCTCCCAGGACCGGCGCAGCTCGGTGTGAAGCGCGTCGAGGTCGACGGCCTCGGGCTCGAGCAACCACTGCAGGAAGAGTCCGTCGAACGTCGCGACCGAGATCAGCGCCATGCGCCGGCGCTGCCCTTCGTCCTCGCCCACGCCGCGCAGCCCGCGCTCGTACAGCTCGCGAATGTTGCGATAGATCTGCTGGAGCCGCGCGCGGAGCTCGGGGCGTCCTTCCACGCTCTCGAAGATCAGATACAGCACGAGACGTCGCAGCTCGGAACGCTCGCGCAGCGTCTGCGAGAAGAACCGCCAGGTCGCCTCGTCGCGCTCCTCGATGGTGGGGAGCTCGAGGATCTGTCGCACCGGCCCGCGCGCGACCTCGTCGAAGACACGCTCCGCCACGCGGAGCAGCAGCTCTTCCTTCGAGCCGAAGTGCCAGAGGATGGACGACTTGGCGACGCCGACTTCCTCGGCCACCGCATCGAGCGAAGTACCCTGGATGCCGCGCGTCGCAAGCAGTCGCAGCGTCGCGTCGAGGATGGCGGCTTCCGTCCGCACGCCCCGCTCCTGGCGGGGTCGCGTGGCGTGGCGCTCGGCCCGGAGCTCACGTGCCGTGGTCGATCTGATCGCCTTCATGAATTGAACTGACCAGTCAGTACAATTTGCCTGCGGCCCTGTCAACGGGGAAGAGCGTCGTGAAATCGAGGCAATGGCCGGGGAGCCCCAGTTGGAGCCCCCCGGCCGCCGTTCAGTTGGTGTACGAGCTCGTCTCGCAGACCGAGCCGGGCTGGCAGTAGAAGTTCCCGAGCAGGATGAACATCTCGTCGTCCGTGGTCACCCCGCCCGTGAGCGGGCAGGCGTCACAGATGCCGTCGCCCGCCCCCTCTGCGCTATCGCAGACACCGTGGTCGCCGTCCCAGACACCGGTGGCGACGCAACGTTCGCCGCGCCGCGGACCGTTCAGGCACGAGATGCCGTTGTCGGTCATCGTCCCGAAGAAGCTGTAGTAGCACTTGCCACCCGGCGCGAGATCACCGAACTGCGGCGGGATGGGCGACGTCGAGTTGCGCTTCACCTCGAGCGGATCGGTCTTGCCGTTGTCGTAGATGGTGCAGAACTTGAACCGCCGATTCGCGGGATTCGGGTCGTCCATGATCCACGGATCGTCGTTGCGGTTCAGCACCGTCGGGTCGTTGTACTCCGTCGTGATGAAGAACGGGGCATCCGTCTCCGCGGTGCATGCTCCGGGGTCGGTCTGCGTGCTGCGGCACGACTGCGCGATGCCAGGGCCCCAGACGCGGAAGAGACGTCCGCGCTCGTGGGTGTGCGAGCTGAACTCGAAGATACGGGCACCCACTGGGAACGTGACCGTGCGGCAGTACTCCACTTCCTGGAAGGGCGGTACGTTCTGC
>Ga0187893_10011228_pt1 | contig 13081 bp, 11 predicted proteins | sample MA1701074metaG_FD_139574 | JGI IMG/M metagenome (GOLD analysis project Ga0187893, IMG submission 139574) | White microbial mat communities from a basaltic lava cave in the Kipuka Kanohina Cave System on the Island of Hawaii, USA - MA170107-4 metaG ...
CTTTTCACCTTTCCCTTACGGTACTGGTTCACTATCGGTGTCTGAGGAGTATTTAGCCTTACCAGATGGTGCTGGCAGATTCAGACAGGATTCCTCCGGTCCCGCCCTACTCAGGATACTGCTCGGCCTCGTCAATTTGTGCTTACGGGGCTATCACCCTCTATGGCTCAACTTTCCAGAAGATTTAACTTGATGACGATTTCTAAATGCAGTCCTACAACCCTCCGGCGGCACGCCGCCAGAGTTTAGGCTTTTCCCTTTTCGCTCGCCACTACTCAGGGAATCATTATTATTTTCTTTTCCTCTCCCTACTTAGATGTTTCAGTTCAGGAGGTTGGCTCTCTTTCGAGTACTATACCTTCAGTATAGTGGGTTGTCCCATTCGGAGATCCGGGGATATAATGCTTGTGTGCAGCTTTCCCCAGCTTATCGCAGCTTACCACGTCCTTCATCGCCTCTCAGACCCAAGGCATCCACCATGTGCCCTTAATTGCTTTAAAAAAATTAGAAACTAGAATTTGTTATTCTTGTAGTTGTTACCCGACCACATTGCTTCCAGACCAACCAATAATGGTGTGTTCTAAAAAATGTGATCGAAATATTATTAGATATCCGTTCTAACAACTTTTTCCCAATATGTCAAAGAACTAAATCAATTAGCTAATTAGCTGATGTGCTGATTTGCTAATGATCGTGCTGATGGTAAGGTTATGAACCTTAGATTCTTTCATTGCTGAAAAATCAACATCAATTATTTAAAGAACTATCACTTTCACAATTAGCACATTTGCATTATCAGCAAATTGGCACATTGTATTTGTGGAGGATATCGGAGTCGAACCGATGACCCTCTGCGTGCAAGGCAGATGCTCTAGCCAACTGAGCTAACCCCCCATTAGAGATTAGTCCGGAAGACCGGAGTCCGTAAGTCCGAAAGAAATCTTTCCGACTTTCCGTCTTTCTGACTTTCCGACTATCTTATTTAGTAGACCCGAGCAGATTTGAACTGCTGACCCCTACATTATCAGTGTAGTGCTCTAACCAGGCTGAGCTACGGATCTCTGTTTGTAGCCCCCGTGTTATCGGGTTACTTTTTTTAAAAGAACTAAAAATGAAAGTTAAGGGAAACAATAGCAGGTAAGTACTTGCTCTAAAAAGGAGGTATTCCAGCCGCACCTTCCGATACGGCTACCTTGTTACGACTTAGCCCCAGTCACCAGTTTTACCCTAGGCGGCTCCTTACGGTTACCGACTTTAGGTACACCCGGCTTCCATGGCTTGACGGGCGGTGTGTGCAAGGTCCGGGAACGTATTCACCGTATCATTGCTGATATACGATTACTAGCGATTCCAGCTTCATGGAGTCGAGTTGCAGACTCCAATCTGAACTGAGAAGAGGTTTTTGGGATTAGCTTCATATCACTATGTTGCAGCCCTTTGTCCTCCCCATTGTAGCACGTGTGTAGCCCTGGGCATAAAGGCCATGATGACTTGACATCATCCCCTCCTTCCTCACGTCTTACGACGGCAGTTTCACTAGAGTTCCCAGCGTTACCTGATGGCAACTAGTGATGGGGGTTGCGCTCGTTGCGGGACTTAACCCAACACCTCACGGCACGAGCTGACGACAGCCATGCAGCACCTTACTGGCAGTGTATTGCTACAAAGTGAGCTTTCACCCACGGTCTCCCAGCATTCTAGCCCAGGTAAGGTTCCTCGCGTATCATCGAATTAAACCACATGCTCCACCGCTTGTGCGGACCCCCGCCAATTCCTTTGAGTTTCAATCTTGCGATCGTACTTCCCAGGTGGGATACTTAATGCTTTCGCTCAGACACCAACAGTGTATCGCCGATGTCGAGTATCCATAGTTTAGGGCGTGGACTACCAGGGTATCTAATCCTGTTTGATCCCCACGCTTTCGTGCCTCAGTGTCAATATTCGCGTAGCCAGCTGCCTTCGCAATTGGTGTTCTATGTCATATCTAAGCATTTCACCGCTACATGACATATTCCGCTGACCTCCACGGTATTCAAGATTGATAGTATCAATGGCAGTTCCCAAGTTAAGCTCGGGGATTTCACCACTGACTTACCAACCCACCTACGCACCCTTTAAACCCAGTGAATCCGGATAACGCTTGCACCCTCCGTATTACCGCGGCTGCTGGCACGGAGTTAGCCGGTGCTTATTCATATGGTACCGTCAGACGAGTTAGAAAACCCTTTTTTCGTCCCATATAAAAGAAGTTTACAATCCAGAGGACCTTCATCCTCCACGCGGCATGGCTGGTTCAGACTTTCGTCCATTGACCAATATTCCTTACTGCTGCCTCCCGTAGGAGTCGGGCCCGTGTCTCAGTGCCCGTGTGACTGGTCGTGCTCTCACACCAGTTACTGATCGCAGGCTTGGTGGGCCGTTACCCCGCCAACTACCTAATCAGCCGCACACCCATCTTCAAGTGATAAATCTTTAATATTAAAAAGATGCCTTTTCAATATACTATGGGGTATTAATCCGGGTTTCCCCGGGCTATTCCCCGCTTAAAGGAAGGTTGTGTACGTGTTCCGCACCCGTTTGCCGGTCGCCAGCATCCCGCATTGCTGCGGGACCTGCTGCCCCTCGACTTGCATGTATTAAGCCTGCCGCTAGCGTTCATCCTGAGCCAGGATCAAACTCTCCATTGTAAATGATGTTTGATACTGACAGTTACTTCAAAGTAGTCGTTAGTTAAAAACTAACAACATCAAATTAACGTGTCAAATCGAATTGTTTTCGCTTTGACTTACCTATAAGTTTTAATCAGAGGCTATCTGATTAAAGTGCTATTGTTTCCCAACTTTCAAAGATCTTTTGGCTTTATCCTGCCACCGTTTTTTTGAACGGAGTGCAAAGGTAAGGGGCCAGTTATTACTACCCAAAAAAACTATCGAAAATTTTTCGACTTATTGGGAGTGATTTTATCTTGTTTTGTAAAGAACGATCCGTTTTTTTATAACGGGTTGCAAAGATAAGGGAAGCGATATTACTACCAAACTTTTCATCTACATTTTCCTACTAAATCATCTGCTTACTTCTTTACTTTCAGAGAACTATCCGTTATTGATAAACGGGCGGCGAAGATAGGATTGTATTTATTTCTGCCAAATCTTTTTTTGCTTATTTATTTAAAGAAATAGCAAAAGACATGATCCACGCATGTTTCAGGAAATAAAAATTTCTGCAACTATCTTTTTTCTAATTCATAATTGACTGAAATAAGAAATAAACCGTGTGAGGGAACTGCAAAACTCGCCAGCCTGCAATCTTTTGATTTAATTATCTGTTCAAATTCTTTTAAACTAATAGTATTTCTTCCCACTTTCAACATAGTAGCTGTTAGTGCTCTTACCATTCCTCGTAAAAATCTGTTTGCTTTTACATGGTATACCAAACACTCATTTTCAAAATACCAATCACTTAACTGGATGTTGCAGATAAAAGTTTTTACCTGTGTATTACGTTTTGAAAAAGAAGTGAAATCCTGGTAATCCTTGACTATTTCTGCAGCCGCTTTTAGCTTCTCAATATCGAGTTTATACGGGAAGTAAAAAGCCCGGTCGCTGAGAAATGGATTCTTCTGGCGGTAAATAAAATATTTGTATTCCCTGCTAATCGCATCAAAGCGGCAATGTGCATCCGAAGTAACAGGAATAATTTTTTTTACAACAATATCTGGCGGCACTATAGCATTGATTTTATAAACAAACTGATGGTGAATGGTTCCTTCATAATCAAAATGAAAAAAATTTTGCAATGCATGAACACCCGCATCAGTTCGGGAAGAGCCAGTCATTACAACAGCTTCTTTTTGGAGTATTGCAAAAGCCTTTTCTACCTCTGCCTGTACGCTATTTGCATTTTGTTGTGTTTGAAACCCGCTATAGTTGGTGCCCTTATATGAAACTTCTAAAAAGTAGCGTGACATAATTTGATGCTTACTTGTTTAAAAGGGCAAGATACCGAAGTGCAGGTTTATGGCTATTAATTCAGCATTTTTTTGAACCGATGGATAAAGTATGCATCTTTAAATTCATCTTGTAAGGAAGCAAAATTATTTCTATCAAAACTGAAAGGATAGGCCACTTCGTAAAACTGAAATTTTGTTGCTTCATTAAGAAATAAATTACCAAGATTCTTTACCTGTTCGGTTGTAAAACATTTTGCTTTAAATGTTTTTTTTGATTCATTGATCATTGCTTCATCCGACTTCTGCGATGCCATTTTTTTCCGCAACTTCAAAAACTCATCCTGGGTGGCAAGAGATATACATTTTGTGGCAATGGAATTAACAGCTACTGAACTATCCTTTGCAGCCCTGCTTATGTTTAAAAACTTTTTAGAATCTTCAGGTTTAGAAGCTATCAGGGGTGTTTGAGGATTAGCAATCAAAACACGGATGGTATCTTTTTCACCATTTGGCAATTGATCTATAAAAACAAGACCAAAGCCTTCCGTAGTTGAGCTTTCTGATTTTTTTGTGACGACAGATTTTTTATACACATCCTTTGATGGAGCTATTGGTTGCTCAGTTTTTTTAACCGAATCAATTTTAGCAAAAACAAGCGTGTCAATTTTTTCTAATTGTTTTTCTGTTTTTAAGCTATCTGCTTCTTTCTTTACAGATGTTTTAAAAGCTACCAGCGTATCAATTGGCTTTTGAACCTGTTGATTCGATACAACTGTATCTTTTTTGGTTACAGTTTCTGTTTTAACAATAGAGGAAGAATCACTAACACTTTGAGTATTTACAGAACTTTTGGCGACTGGCTCTTCTTTGGATGGATTCACGTCTTCTTTCACTACAGCAGGCTGAACAACCGGGGGCTTTTCATCTGCTTTGGCAACGGCAACAGGCTTTTCTTTTAATGACGGATCATTTGCTGCTTTAGCAAGTATCTCTGTAAACAATGATACATTCTGCTGCCCGGTTTTGCCTGTTTTATCTTTCGGCGCATCATCAGCCATTTGCACAGATAGCGTTTGCAGATTAAAAAATCCCCATCCTTTTTCTCCAAAATTTTTTAATAAAAAACCATGATCTTTCGATCTTACTGCAACAGAAAATTGTTGGGCAGGCCATTTATCCTGCGGAAAGCCAATAGAGAAAATATAAGTGCTGTCTTTTAATTTGGAAAGAATAAGATAACCGGTATTGGAAGAGTTGTAAGTTTTCTCACCGATCTTAAGGTAAAAAGGTTGCTGAGATTCTGATTCGATGTAAACAAAATAAACTTTCTGAGCAAAGCCGGCTAAGCATAAAAGAGTGCATGACAGGGAACAAATTAATCGCTTCATTTCAATTTTCTTGTGTCTCAAAATTAATTGAAATAAATCTATAACGATCTGCCAAAAGCTTTAGTCTTACAGATGGTGATAAACTGTTATCAATTCACAAAAATTTCAATGTAAAGCAAATTAATGATCGGAACAAAATGCAAATGCAATTATGCTGATTCAAATCTATTATACAAAAGGAAACACGAAATTTTTAAAGGCCCACATCTCCCTTCATCCGCTAATTACCAGCTACCACTTGCTCCTCCACCACCAAAACTTCCACCTCCAAAACCACCGAAACCACCGGAGCTTCCACCACCACCGGACCATCCGCCACCACCACTGCCACCACCACTTCTGCCCATCTCACTTAAGATGCTCCCTATTATCCAGCCGGTGCCAATATCTCTATATCCTCTTCGTGATATCATACCGCCGCCTCTTCCGCCACCGCCTCTGCCGGCAAATAAAAAAATCATGATAAGAAAAAAAATGATGGCTCCTATTCCAAGGCCTTTGCTCTTTTTCTTACCCGGAGATCCGGAAGCTTTGTATTCGCCGGCAGCAGCTTTTATGAGATCGTCAGTAGCTTTATCAAGACCACGATAATAATTTCCCTGTTTGAAATTGGGAGTAATATCATTTTCAATTATAGTCTTTGCTGTAATATCGGGAATAGCACCTTCTAATCCATAACCAACTTCAATACGGGACTTACGATCTTGCTCGGCAATTAAAACAACAATGCCATTATTAAATTCTCTTCCGCCAACGCCCCATTCCCTCCCCAATGCAATCGCATATTCTTCGTCTTCGTACCCTTCTAATGATTCAACTGTGACAATTGTGATCTGGCTGCTTGTACTGTCGTTATACGCTACCAATTTGTTTTCAAGTGCATGCTCCTGTTCTGGCGTAAGCATGTCAGCAAAATCATTGATCAACTTCGGCGGATCGGGTCTTTTGGGAATGACTCTGCTTATCTGTGCGTTAACACAAAAGGAAATTACCAGGGATATAATTAACAGAAATTTTTTCATGAAGATCATCTGCCAAATATGATATCGTCAGGCAGTTCATTTTTATCTGTTTTATTATCAAAAGGGAAATGATAGTATAGCGCTTCTCCGATGTCTTTTACACATTGACAAATACCGGCCGCATAATTTTCACGGTTAAAATTGCTGATCATTAGTTTTATTTCCTTAGTCCAATATTCCCATCCAAGCTTTTGATGAATGCCTTCATCAGCAAATATGGCCAGTTGATGATCCTTCATAGCCAGATAAAGCAACACTGCATTTCTATTAACCGTCTGCTCCATTTTTAAACCAAAGAATATTTCCTGCGCCCTGTCAATAGCATCTACATACCTGCAGCGGCTTTCTACAAATACACGTATCTCACCACTGGTGCGTTGCTCAGCATTGCGAACAGCATCTGCAATGAGTTGCGCTTCTTCCGCTGTAAAAAAAGATTTTGGCTTTTGCCAGGGAAATAATTTCACCGGTAGATCAGATTTAGAATTTCACTTCTGGAGCTTTTTCTGCACCTTGTTCTGCAGTAAAGCCTTGTTTTCGTTTGAAGCCCATTATACCCGCAAAAATATTTGTAGGAAACGAACGCACCTGTGTATTGTACGTATTGACAGTAGCATTAAAATCATTTCTCGCCACATTGATCCTATTCTCCGTGCCTTCCAATTGCGTTTGCAAATTGCGGAATGCATCGTTGGCTCGCAGGTTAGGATAATTTTCAGTTACCATCAGCAATCGTCCCAGTGCTTGTGATAATTGTCCTTGCGCCTGCTGAAATTCCTGTAATTTTTCAGGTGTAAGATCTGAAGGATCAACACGAAGCTGGGTGGCTTTGGCTCTCGCTTCAACAACATTTTGTAAAGTCGTTTGCTCAAAGTTTGCTTCGCCTTTTACTGTATTTACAAGATTAGGAATCAAATCAGCCCTTCGCTGGTAGCTGCTTTGTACGTCATTCCATTTATTCTGTACAGTTTCATCCTGCTTTACTAATTTATTGTAACCGCCACATCCCCATGCACCAAGTATGAGAAGGATGCCGAGTATAATGATCAGTGTAAGATTTCTAGTTCCTTTCATGTTTGATTGTTTTGTAGAACATTAAAATTAAGGGTTTTGATATTTCCGGATGGTAAATTTCCACAGACATTCTTAAATGTTCTTCAGACTGCGGTTTACGTCGGCGAACGGCATGATTTTGGTCACCATAGCATTACACTTGCCACAAATTAATTTTATGAAAAATTTTTCCCTGTTATTATTCGCATCAGTCCTGGTATGCTCCTTATTATATTGTAAGAAAAATGGCAGCAAACCGAATGAGGAACCACCCGGTGCTGTAGAAATAAAAGACAGCATAGTAGCCAGCAATCTTATTTATCCATGGGAAATATTATGGGGGCCAGATAATCACATTTGGTTTACCGAACGTGGCGGAAGGATCAGCCGGCTCAATCCTTCATCCGGCGCTGTAACGCCGGTGATCACTATCAATGAAGTGGAATCTACCGGAGAAGGTGGTTTGCTTGGTATGGTATTGCATCCCAATTTTTCGTCATCACCTCATGTGTTTGTGGTTTACAATTATGATAGTGGCTCCGACTATAAAGAAAAAGTTGTTCGCTACACATACAACGGAACAACATTAAGCAGCCCCTTTACAATTATAGACAATATAAAAGCATCAAACATTCATAACGGGAGCAGGTTATTGATTAGCTCTGATCAGAAATTATTCATTACTACCGGCGATGCAGCTGAACCGGCATTGGCGCAAACTGCTTCATCAGTGAATGGGAAAATTTTGCGGCTTAACCTTGACGGCTCAATTCCTGCTGATAATCCTGTGGCTGGTAACCCGTATTGGTCGTGGGGACATCGTAATGCACAGGGTCTGGTTTTTGCCAACAATAAATTATACAGTTCAGAACATGGCCCCAGCAATGATGATGAAATAAATATTATTGAGAAAGGCAGAAATTATGGCTGGGTAAATGTGCAGGGATTTTGCAACGAAGCTGCCGAACAAACCTTTTGTAATGCCAATAATATAAAAGAACCGATCAAAGCATGGACACCAACGATTGCAACCTGTGGTTTGGATTTTTATAATCATGACCTGATACCGCAATGGAAAAATTCTTTGCTTCTTGCTACATTAAAAAATTCAAGATTGTATCAATTAAAATTAAATGATGCAGGTACTGAAATCACATCTACAAATGAATACTTTACCAGCAAGTATGGAAGAATGAGAGACATTTGTATTTCTCCTGCAGGAAAAGTTTATATCTGCACAAGCAATGGAAGTAATGATCGGATCATTGAGATAACAAAAAAATAGGCACTTTGCTGACAAGAAAATGCGACTGCATCTTTTTATCATTGATGTGAAAAGCTTATCATCGCTTTTTAAACTTCATTATACCTTTCAGTCTTACATCGAAAGTGGCTGGTACGCCCTGCTGCGTAATTGTTTTTATAGCCATGTAATTTGTTATTACTCTAAGCGTATCATTTGACAAACTTATTTTTACACCCATCGGTTCTATAGGTACCTGGGTAGTGCCTCCTGATGGATCGGGCAGAAAGGCAAGAGTGTTAGTAAACGTCAGGGAATCATTTGTGTTACGAACATAATCCAACGTTTGGTCAGTTGGGGGATAAACTTCACTATGAAGTCGATCTGTTTCATCAATTAAAACGCCGTTGATGTAAGTTTTTGAATGGGCCGTGTCATCAACGCTATGAGTAATTCCTTTAAAAAGAAATTGCTTGTCTGTAACTGTAAGTGTTCCTCCATAATTTTCCGTTTCGTAGTCGCTGGTTGTAATTGATTTGAGAGTTTGACCAGCTTCTGTCATGGAAAGAGCAACATAGGTTTCTGCACTTGATCCTATAAAATTCCAATTACCTTCAATGTTAATATTGTTTGAGCCTCCTCCATTTCCTCCGCCTGGCGTAGAACCATTGTTGAAATCCTGAAGACTAACTTCTTTTTGACAGGAAGAGAATACTACTCCTAAAATAAGAAACAAAGTCAACGCCCTGGCGCCTGTAATTTTCATATATCAGATAGTTTGGTAATAGAGGCTAATATAGAAAAACTATTGTACCGCCGCTATACCCGGCAAAGTTTTTCCTTCAAAATATTCCAGCATTGCGCCACCGCCTGTTGAAACATAACTTACCTTATCAGCCAGATCAAATTGATTCACGGCTGCAACAGAATCACCACCGCCAACAAGAGAGAAAGTACCTTTTTCTGTAGCTTCAGCTATGGCTACTGCAATAGCTTTTGTGCCATGCTGAAATTTTTCCATTTCAAAAACTCCCATAGGCCCATTCCATAAAATAGTTTTAGAGCGATGGATAACATTACTGAATTGTGTAATGGCATTAGGACCGATATCTAATCCCATCCAACCATCAGGAATGTTATTGCTTGGTGAATTAGAAACATCAGCGTCGGCGGCAAACTTATCAGCGATAACAGAATCGGAAGGAAAATGAAAACAAACTCCTTTTTGTTCAGCCTTCTTTAGTAATTCCAAAGCAGTATCAATCCTGTCATCTTCGCAAAGCGATTTACCTATCTTGCCCCCCTCGGCTTTCATAAATGTATAAGCCATGCCGCCGCCAATGATAATATCGGTCGCTTTATCAAGCAATGTTTCAATGATGAGAATTTTATCGGAAACTTTTGCACCGCCAATAATAGCCAAAAATGGTTTTTCTGAATTATGTAACACTTTTTCTGCACTGGCCACTTCATTTTCCATCAGGTAACCAAACATTCTTTTTTCAGATGAAAAAAACTGTGCGATAACTGCCGTAGAAGCATGTGCCCTGTGAGCAGTACCGAAAGCATCGTTGATCCAAACATCACCGAGTTTTGATAGCTTTTCTGCAAACTTTGCATCGCCTTTTTCTTCTTCTTTATAAAACCGGAGATTTTCCAATAGCAAAACTTCTCCTGATTTCATTTTACCTGCTAACTCGTAAGCCTGTTCACCAATGCAATCATTGGCAAATAACACTTTTGCTCCTCCTAATAATTTGCTTAAATGATTGACCAAATGTTTTAAAGAATATTTTTCTGTAGGCCCTTCTTTGGGGCGACCAAGATGCGACATCAGTATTGGCATACCGCCATCATCCATAATTTTTTTAATGGTAGGCACAGCAGCTTTCATTCTTGTATCATCCGTTATCTCGTATTTATCATTTAACGGCACATTGAAATCAACCCTGATAAGAGCTTTTTGATTATTGAAATTGTAACTTGAAAATCTATTCATAATTAAAAGTATAAGTCAATTGAATTAAGATCAAATTGTGTAAGTAACCGGATGCAGCGCTTAAGATTCTTTTTTATTGCACTGTAAAGGACCTTGTTTTTCGCATTTCCACCCAAAATGTTAATAATCTTCGGCGGAGCCCCTAACCTGTTTACAATAGCCGGCAGGTCAGAATCTTTTGAGATAAGAATAATATAACCGGCATTTTTGGCCTTATTGTAAATTTCTAAATCGTTCAGGTTCTGTAATTGCAAAACAAAAGAGGACTTTGCTTCGTAGCCAAAGTCCTCTTTAATCCATTTTGCTATTATAGGAGAAATATGCACATCCAACCAAATTTCTATTTCAGGCGGCATGAACCGTTATTGTATTGTCCAGTTTCAAAGAAGCGTATAACAGCGCAGCGATAATATCGTCATGTTCCAGAATCGCATGTTCTTCGAGAATTTCTTCTTTTGTCATTCCACTTGCCAATAACTCCAGAACATCCTTTACAGGAAACCGAAGACCCCTGATGGTTGGTTTTCCTCCCATCATTCCTTCTTTAATCGTTATTCTCTTCAATAATTCTTCCTGTCGCTTTGCTTCCATTTTTTGAAATATGAAGAATAAAATTACAAAAAATAAGAACCGACGGGGAACGCTACTATTTATTTGCTTATCAACTTGGCGAAATAATGAACAGTACGAACCAACTGGCTTACGTAGCTCATTTCATTATCGTACCAGCTTACTGTTCTTACCAACTGTGTATCTCCTACCGTTTGCACTCTTGTTTGTGTGGCATCAAATAATGAACCATATGCAATGCCAATGATATCACTGCTTACAATTTCATCTTCAGTATAACCAAAGCTTTCGTTGCTGGCAGCCTTCATAGCAGCATTCACTTCTTCAACTGTTGTTTTTTTACCAAGAACGGCTGTTACTTCAGTCAATGAACCGGTTAAAGTAGGCACCCGTTGTGCACTGCCATCCAATTTGCCTTTTAAACCTGGCAATACCAGGCCGATAGCTTTAGCAGCTCCTGTACTGTTAGGAACAATATTATGTGCAGCAGCTCTTGCACGACGCAGATCACCTTTGGGGTGTGGAGCATCCTGGGTATTTTGGTCATTTGTATAGGCATGAATGGTGGTCATCAGGCCATTTACGATACCAAATTTTTCTTCAAGCACCTGGGCCATCGGAGCAAGACAGTTAGTAGTACATGACGCACAGCTAATGATGGTCTCGCTGCCATCCAGCGTATTATGATTTACGTTAAATACAATTGTTTTCAGATCGCCGGTGGCGGGTGCAGAAATCACCACACGTTTAGCGCCGGCAGTAAGGTGGGCGGCGGCTTTGTCTTTATCAGTAAAAAAGCCTGTGCATTCGAGCACCACATCTACATCATGGCTTTTCCATGCTATTTCAGCAGGATTTTTTTGCGCATAAATCTTTACCTCATCACCATTTACCACGATAGAGCTTTCTTTGGCTTTCACGTCGGCATCAAAACGACCTTGCGCTGTATCATATTTTAACAGGTGAGCCAATACTTTAGGACTTGTTAGATCATTGATAGCGACCACATCAATACCTTCCATTTTATATATCTGACGATAAACAAGGCGGCCAATTCTTCCGAAACCATTGATAGCTACTTTAACGGTACTCATAGTTGAAATGAAGTTTAGTTTTAATTTGCCGGGCGAAGGTACATGATTGAAGTTGATTTCAAAGTGGATTTATCAAGGCAGGAAAGTGAAAACAAGACGAAAAACATTTGGCAAAAAAAGATTGCACTCCTATCTTTGCCGTCCTTTAAAAAAGGCCCGTTCGTCTAAGGGTTAGGACACCACCCTTTCACGGTGGTGATACGAGTTCGAATCTCGTACGGGCTACAAAAAATCCCCGCAAATTGAATTTTGCGGGGATTTTTAATTTCTTACTATGCTTCTTTCAAATTGGGTTCATCAATGTTTCGTTAACCCGTTGATCCTATGAAAAAATCTTTATCACATTTGCATACGTCAATTCATCTGATGTTTTTTCCGGTAATGAAATGATCAAACCATTTTCATTTCTTTCAAATGCTAATACTTGCTTAGTCGTCAACCATTCTATTTTTTGAATTTCTTTCGGAAAATATTCAGTGTTCTTTGCTAAACTTTTTATAACGAGCTTTCCATCTTCAGGCCAACCCATTGCAGTGGCATAAAGAACATCGCCTTTTGTTGCAAAGCGGATGTCTTCATGGGTAAACGGCTTGCCTTTTCCTTCATTAAAACCTTGCGCATTCAATTGCGCAGCCACTGCCTGCGCTGGTCCTTCACCAAATATTTTCAATGGCCTTGTGCCATAAATACTTTCGCTGTTTACTTTCATCCATGCACCTGTTTCTTCAACGATCTTTCTTTCTTTTTCATCAATACTTCCATC
>Ga0187893_10011229_pt1 | contig 13080 bp, 10 predicted proteins | sample MA1701074metaG_FD_139574 | JGI IMG/M metagenome (GOLD analysis project Ga0187893, IMG submission 139574) | White microbial mat communities from a basaltic lava cave in the Kipuka Kanohina Cave System on the Island of Hawaii, USA - MA170107-4 metaG ...
AATAGCTAATAGCCAATAGCCAATAGCCTCCTAGGGCTCCCGGCTACTGCCCACAGCGGCGGTTTCCCGATTCCAGATGAACCGATGGAGGAACGTCCCCATCCGGTTCCAGGTGTCGATCCACCGGCTGTGCAGCATGGACTCGTGCAAGTCATCCGGAATCACGATGAGCTCGTAATAGATGTTCCGGGCCCGCAGGAGCTGGACCAGCCCCACCGTCTGGGAGAACGCCACGTTGCGGTCGTCGTCCCCGTGAACCAGAAATACCGGCGACTTCCAGGTGTCGATCGCCGAGATCGCGGACGACCGGTAACTCAGACTGGTCGAGTCCAGCGAATTGCCGTACAGGTGAACGCCGGCCAGATCCACCCCTGCCTTGAACAGATCCGAATTCCGCGCCAGGGCCTGTGAGGTCAGCAGACCGCCGTACGACAGTCCCCAGATGCCGATGCGATTCGGGTCCACGTCGGGACGGGATTGCAGGTACTTGCCGCCGGCCAGCACGTCCAGGTACTCGGCGTTCCCGCGGGCATTCGTGTTGGGCGCGGTCCGGAACGTTCTCCCGTAACCGATCCCGAGCCGGTAGTTGACCGAGAGCACCACGTAGCCCTGGCTCGCCAGCCACTGATTGATCGCGTACGCCCAGTGATAGAACTGCATGTAGTGATACCCGGGCAGCATCTGTCGCGCCGGGCCGCCGTGCACGAAGACGATCGCGGGACGCTTTTCGCCCGGTTTGAGATCGGCCGGCAGGAAGAGCTGGTTGGGAACCTCGAGCCCGTCGGATGCTTTGGTCTTCACGATCTCCGGCTTGACGTGCGCGGCGACCGGAAAGTCCTTCGGCAGGGTCGGGTAAATCACCCTGGTTGCACCGGACCCCGCCGGGACCAGGCCCACTGAGGCCGGCTGCGCGACATTGAAATACAGGACCGCCACGCGCGTCCCGGAGGCCAGCGGCTGCGGAGAGGTTTCGATCCCATCGTCGGTCGAGACCTGCTTCGGCTCGCCGCCGGCCACCGGAACCACCCAGATGTGCCGCTTTTCGATGTCGTTGGCGTTGGTCGAGTAATAGAGCAGCGTACCATCCGCCGAGAGGGCCGCCGAGGTCGCATCCTCGATCAGTCCATTGGTGGTGGTGAGCATGATCGGCTTTGGCGACGGCGCTGTCGTACTGATCGCGTAGTAGCGATCCCACTCATCACCCGCAGCGTTGATCGGGAAGACCAGGTGGTCCTTGCCCCACATCATCCGGTTGATCGCCACGAACACCCGGTCGTTCGGCTGATTGTGCCACACCTCCCGGGCGTCCCCGCAGCCGCCGTCCGCATCACGGAGGCGGGCTTCGGTGGTCGTACAGTTGGTGACATCCGCCATCATCACTGCGAGGGTGTAGCCGCCCTGGAAAGTGGGCCGATACAAACCGGGCGACCGGCGCGTGGTGTCCGGTGCGGCCCGAGCACCACCGCCACCGCCACCGCCAAAGCCGCCCGCGCAGCCCGGCCGCGCACCCCCCCCCGGGGCCGCCGGGCCGGGCGGGTTCCCGATCCCACCGGTGCCGGCTTGCGATTGCTGCCCAAACGCCGCCCCTGGGCAGCGAATGAACGCGATGTGTTTCCCATCCGGTGACCAGGTAGGGACCACGTCGAAATCCACGCTGGGCGACACGAAATCGACTCGGCGGCTCCGCGTGTCATAGATGCCGATGAAGCTGTGGTCGGTCCGGTTGCTCACGAAGGCAATGCGGCGGCCGTCGGGCGACCAGCGCGGGCTGCTCTGGGTTCCCCAGGCCTTGATGAGCGGCTTGAGGCCTCGGTCGATCGAATCGGGAGCCGGAGCGGCCGTCGTCGGGGCGCGATAGATCTGGCCGTCCCGGAGATAAAGAACAAAGCGGCCGTCGGGAGAAAGCTCGGGCGCGGCGCCCGCCACCACTCGCCACGCGCCGGAGCCGTCGGTGCGCGCGGCCCAGATCGCCCGATCACCCCCGGCAGGATCATGCGAGGGATTCGCGATCCAGCCGACCCGATTGGGAGCCGAGCCGCGCACGAAAACGGCAATCCTCCCATCGTCGGACAGGCTCACATCGCTCACATCGATGCCGTCATCGGCGAGGAACCGGGTGAGCCGCACCGGATTCCACGACGGCGCGGCCGCGGTGTACACGTTGCGCAGCCCGCGATCGTAGGTTGCCCAGGCAACTCGGTCCGCCCCTCGCGCCGCGGTGAGCTCGAGAGGTGAGGACGGATTGAGAAACTGTTCGATGGTCGGCTTGGCCTGCCCGGCCAGGCCCGAAACGGCGGCAACCAGGCCCAAGCCGGCAGAAAGCCCGCGGCGAACGGACGGAATCCAGGACATGGAAACCTCAACGGAAGGAGCCAATAGCGAATAGCCAATAGCCAATAGCAAATAGCAAGTAGCCGCTAAAGCCCAAGCGTAGCATCCGGATGGCCGGCTGGCAATCGGAGACGATATCTTTCCACCATCCACCGATGCGTGACGTCCGGTTTCGCACCGCCCTGGCCGTGGGGCTTCCGCTGCTCCTTGCTGATTGTGTCAGCAAGCGGGTGGCGGAGGCGGAGCTGCTGCCCCACAATCCCCACCCGGTTCTGGGGGACGTGGTGCGCTTTACTCTCACCTATAACACCGATGCGGCGCTGGGATTGAGCCTCGGATCCTGGTCCCGGGTGGGCTTTACCGTCCTCGCCCTGTGCATCACCGGCGTCCTGCTCGGCATGCTTCGGAAGGCGAATCCCGCGGAGCGGTTCCGCGCCGGCGCCCTCGGCTGTCTGCTCGCGGGAGCCATGGGCAATCTCCTCGACCGGCTCCAGTCGAGCCGCGGCGTGGTGGACTTCATCGATGTCGGCATCGGACCTACCCGCTTTTATACCTTCAACCTTGCCGACCTCGCGGTGTGCACCGGAGCCATCCTGCTGATGGTCGCGTTGAACAAGCGGGACGACCAGGCGCTGGCCGAGCCATCCGGAAGGACACCTAACCCGCTGCCTGGGAGGACCGACGAATGAACCGAGCCTTCCGGGCTGCGCAAGGGATCCTTCCCGCGGCGGCGGCCACCCTCGCCCTCGCTCTGACCGCCGTTCCGGCCCCCGCCCAGTCGGTGCAGTACCGCTCCGCTGCGGGAGTCGAGTATCGGGCGCTGCCCGATACCGGAACGGTCGCCGGCGCCGAGGCGGCGCTCGCACGGGATCCCCGGAACGTGTCCCTGTTCGTCCAGCTCGGCATCGCGCAGTCTGCGGTCCGGCAGTTCCGCGAGGCGATCGCCACCTTCACCAGGGGCCTCGCCATCGCGCCCTCCGATCCGATCCTCTACCGCTGGCGAGGGCACCGCTACCTGTCGGTGCGGGAGTTCGACCGGGCCGAGGCCGATCTCACCCGCGGCCTGGCCCAGGACAGCACCAACTACGGAATTCTCTATCACCTCGGCATCGTCCGGTTCGCCAAGGGAGATTTCAACAGCGCGGCCGATGTCTTCACCCGGGCCCAACGCCGCGCCCCCGATGCCGGCGAGCTGGCCGGTTCAACCGATTGGTTGTGGATGGCGCTCATGCGGGCCGGCCAATCCGCCCGTGCCAGGGCGATGCTGGAGAGCAGACCCGATTCGCTTCCGGTGTCCAATGCCTACACCCAGCGCCTCAAGTTGTATCGGGGAGAGAGCACCCCGGAAGGCGTGTTCACCGCCGCCGACACGGGCGACGTGGCACGGGCGACCCTGAGCTACGGGATCGGCAACTGGTTCCTGGTCCGCGGAGACACGACCTCCGCGCGCGGCTGGTTCGAGCGCTCGATTGCCTCCGGCGGGTGGCCGGCCTTCGGGTTCATCCTGTCGGAAGTCGAGCTTCGGCGCGTCCCGGAGGTGCGGATCGGGTCGGGCCTCAACCGCCTCGAGCAGGAGGTGAAACGTCTTTCCGCTCTCGCGCAGGGCACGGTCGGGGTCGGGGTACTGCATCTGGAGTCGGGTCGCGAGCTCTTCGTGAACGGAACCGTTCCCTTCCCGATGGCCTCGACCTACAAAGTCCCGATCGCGCTCACCCTGTTCGATCTCGTGGACCAGGGACGGATTCGGCTCGATTCGATGGTCACGGTTCGCACCGCCGACCTGCATCCCGGCAGCGGTGAAATCACCCACCTCCTCAACGACCCCGGCGTTTCGCTCTCCCTCCAGAACCTCACCGAGCTGATGCTGTTGATCAGCGACAACAGTGCCACCGATCTCGTCCTCAAGGCGGTCGGCGGGGGTCGCGCGGTCAATGCCCGGCTTGCTGCGATCGGATTGAGCGGTGTCTCGGTGGACCGGCCCACCCTGAACCTCATCGCGGATGCCGTGGGCGTCACGAATCTTCCGCCCGACTCGGCCTTTACGCTGGCCCGCTTCGCCGCGCTCCGCCGAAGGGTCACGGATTCGGACGTCTCGACGGCGAGATCGGCGTTTTACCGCGACCCGCGAGATACGGCTACGCCTCTGGGCATGACGCAACTCCTCGCGAAACTCTGGCGGCACCAGGCGCTTTCCCAGACCAGCTCCGTGCGGCTGCTCGACATCATGTTCCGCTGCGAAACCGGACTCCTGCGCATCAAGGGGATGCTGCCGCCCGATACGCGCGTCGCCCACAAGACCGGGACCCTCGGCATCGGAGTCACCAACGACGTCGGCATTCTCGAGCTGCCCGGCAATGCAGGCCACGTGGTCCTCAGCGTGTTCATCAAGGAATCGCGCGCGACTCCGGAAAACCAGGAGCGCACCATCGCGCAATTGTCCCGCGCGGTCTATGACTATTTCGTCTTCAACGGTTCGCCGGACCGGCCTCGATAACGGGTTTCCCGGGGCTATCTTATTCCTCTTCCTCGCAGCGTCTTCACCCTCAGCCGGGGCAACCTCCGAATGATTTCCTTGCGCGGCTTGATCGTCTCCGTTGGGCTTGTGGCGCTTGCGGCATGCCGCACCGCGCCGGCTCGGCAACCGGCTCCGCAACCGCCCCCCCCCCCACCTGCACCGTCGGGCCAGCCGGGAGGTGGACCTCCCGGACAAGGCCAGGCTCCCGCTGCAGGCGCGCAGGATACGACCCAGCGTCAGGCCGGCGGTGCACCGACGGATCCGGCCCCGCGACCGTACAACCGCGTGATCACCGCCCAGGCCCGCACCCGTGACGGCCTCTTCAAGACCCACCGGATCGGCAGCCGGCTGTACTTCGAAATCCCCCGCCGGGCTCTCAACAAGGAATTGCTGCTGGTGACTCGCAGCGTCCGGGTCCCGGTGGCGCAGGGGTTCGGCGGCCAGCAGGTCGCCCAGAACCTGGTCCTCCGGTGGGAACGTCGCGACAACCGGGTCCTGCTGCGAACCGTTTCCTACGAGACGGTCGCCGACACGACCAACCCGATCTATCAGGCCGTCCTGAATTCGAACAATCCCACGATCATCGCCGCGTTCAACGTCGAGGCGTACGGGCCCGACAGTGCGGCGGTCATCGAAGTCACCCGGCTCTATACGGCACCGCCTCCGGAGTTCGTTCCGAATGCCCGGGCTCGCACACCGCCTGACGCAAATCGGTCGTTCATCGAACGGGTCCTCTCGTTCCCGAACAACGTGGATGTCGAGGCAACGCTGACCTACCCGCCTGGTGCACCGGCACCTGCGGGGGGGGGAGGCGGCGGGGCGGGACAGCCGCCGGCAGTCACCTCCACTTTTGTGTTGCACTGGAGCATGATCACGCTGCCGGAAGCCCCCATGATGGCGCGGCGCGCCGATAAGCGGATCGGCTTCTTCACCATCGACATGCTGGACTACGGCCGCCCGGAGCAGCGGGCCGAGACCAGGGAGTACATCGTGCGCTGGCGGCTGGAGAAGCGAGACCCGGCGGCGGCGATGTCCGAGCCGGTCAAGCCGATCACCTATTACGTGGATGCGAACACGCCGACCTGGCTCAAACCGTACGTTCGGCGCGGCATCGAGGCCTGGCAGCCCGCATTCGAAGCGGCCGGCTTCCGCCGCGCCATCGTCGCCGCTGATCCACCGAGCCCGGCGCAGGATCCCGATTGGGCGCCCGAAGACGCCCGCTACTCGGTGGTCCGATGGTTCCCCTCCACGATCGAAAACGCGGTGGGGCCCAACGTGCACGATCCGAGGACCGGGGAAATCCTCGAGGCCGACATTTACATGTACCACAACATCATGCAGCTGCAGCGGTCGTGGTATTTCACCCAGGTGGGGCACCTCGACCCGCGGGCCCGCATGTGGCCGTTCCCCGATTCCCTCATGGGACGCCTAGTCGAATTCGTCGTGGCCCACGAGGTCGGGCACACGCTGGGTTTCCAGCACGATCAGAAGGGCAGCTCCACGTACCCCGTGGATTCGCTCCGCAAGCTGAGCTGGGTGTCCCGCATGGGACACTCGCCCTCGATCATGGACTACTCCCGGTTCAATTACCTGGTCCAGCCGGAGGACGCCATTCCCCTTCACTACCTGGTCCCGTCGATCGGACCGTGGGACAAATACGTCACCCGGTGGGGATACACGCCGATCCCGGGCGCGCGGACCCCGGATGCCGAGTGGGCCACGCTCGACCGCTGGTCCCGGGAGCAGGACTCGATCCCGTGGTATCGCTTCAATCTCTCCGATTCGCGCGGGTCCGATCCGGGTGACCAGTCCGAGGCGGTCGGCGACGCCGATCCCGTCAAGGCAACCGGATGGGGCATCCGCAGTATCAAACAGATCGTGCCGCTGCTGATTCCCGCCACGGTGCGGCCCGGAGAAGATTACGACGACCTGACCCTGCTGTACGGCCGTTTGCTCAACCAGTGGGCCACCGAGCTCCGCCATGTCGCCATCGTCGTTGGCGGTGCGAACGCGCAGGAGAAGTATGCCGGCCAGTCGGGTCCGCGGTACCGGCCCTGGCCCCGCGCCCGCCAGAAGGAGGCCGTCCGGTTCCTGAACCAGAATGCGTTTGCCACGCCGACGTTCTTCCTGAGTGACACCCTGCTCCGGCTCATCGAGGTCGAGGGCGCACTCCGCCGCATCAACCAGGCTCAGGCCTCGGTGGTCAACTCCTTGTTCAACGACCGTCGCCTGGAACGCGTCACGGAATTCGAAGCCCTGGCAAACGGGGACGAGCCCTACCGCCTGACCGAGTTTCTCACCGATGTCAGAGTCGGGGTCTGGGGTGAGCTCGGCGCCAGGGCTGTGGTGATCGACCCGTTCCGTCGCGAGCTCCAGCGCAGCTACCTCACCACGGTCGGGACCAAGATCAACCCGGCGCCTTTCACACCGCCGGCGGGGCTCCCGGCCCAGCTCCTGAACCAGGTGGGCCCGGCCCGGGCAACCAGCGACATCAAGGCCGCGTTCCGGGCCCAGCTCCGCGCGCTCGATGCCGAGCTGGTCGGCGCGATCCCGCGAGCCGGCGGCATAACCCGCGCCCATCTCGAAGACGCCCGCGACCAGATTCGCCGAATCCTGCGGCCCGAAGAGCGGGCCGGCGGATGAGAGCCGCGCTGACGCTGATCGTCCTCGCCGCCGCTCCCGATCTCGGGGCGGCCCAGGGGGCGGGAGAGGGGGGACGGCTCGGGACGATCACGTTCCCCACCTCGGGGTCGGCCGCAGCCCAGCCCGAGTTCCTGCGGGGGGTGCTGTATCTGCACAGCTTCGAATACGAGCGCGCCGGCGAGGCTTTTCGAGCCGCCCAGCGGCTCGATCCCGGCTTCGCGATGGCGTACTGGGGCGAGGCCCTGAGCCTTACCCACCCGGTGTGGAACGAGCAGGACCTGCCCGCCGCGCGAGCCATCCTCGCCCGGCTCGCGCCCAACCGGGAGGCGCGCGCGGCGAAGGCGGGCACCGCGCGGGAGCGGGCCTGGCTCGAGGCGGTCGAGCTGCTCTATGGAGACGGGCCCAAGGCGCAGCGGGATACGCTGTACGCCGCGGCGATGGATCGGCTCGCGGCAGCCTATCCCGACGACGAGGCTCAGGCGTTTCGGGCCCTCGCGCAGCTGGGTTTGAATCAAGGGGTGCGTGAGGCCGCGGCCTACATGCGCGCCGGTTCCCTTGCCCTCGATCTGATGCACCGGAATCCGGACCACCCCGGCGCGGCGCACTACGCCATTCACGCGTTCGACGATCCGGTGCACGCCCCGCTGGGGCTGGCGGCGGCACGGGCCTACTCCGGTATCGCCCCTGGCGCGGCTCACGCCCAGCACATGACGACCCACATCTTCCTCGCGCTGGGGATGTGGCCCGAGGTGATCGCTCAGAACGTCATCGCCGCGGGCCCGGATCGTTCGCGGTGGCAGGCGGGCCATTACACCTACTGGCTCCACTACGGTCTCCTCCAGGCCGGGCGGACCGAAGAGGCGGCGGCTCTGCTCGCCGAGCTGAAGGCCCATCAGAGCGATTCCGCAGCGGCCACCGCGCCGCGCCGCATTCACCTCGCGATGGCCCGCGCGCAGCAGGTCATCACCGGCGAACGCTGGTCCGATTCCGCTCTCGCCTGGACCATTGTGATCCCACCGCAGGCCACCGTGGCCCGAGCCGTGGACGGGTTCGCCGCCGGATTCGCCGCGCTGCACCGGGGCGATTCCACGCTCGCCGCCGCTCGGCTCGCCGAGCTGAGGCGCCTGCCGTCGGGCACCGGTCTCGCCGCCGTGCCCGGCTTGCTGGCCCGGCAGCTCGAAGCCGTCCTGGCTCGCCGCAATGGCGACAGGGCTTCGGCGGACCGCCTGCTGCGCGCGGTCGCGGAGGAGGCGGCGGCCCTGCCGGTGGAGTTCGGCCCCCCGGACTTCGTCAAACCGCCTTACGAGCTCCTCGGCGAGTGGCTGCTCGAAGACGGCCGCACCGACCTGGCCCGGCAGGCGTTCACCCGGTCCCTGGCGCTGATGCCGAGGCGGGCGCTCTCGCTCCGCGGGTTAGGAATCGCCGAGCGGCAGGTCGGGTCCGGAGCCCGCCCGTGAAGGCGCTCGCGGGACTCGTCCTGCTGGGTTCCCTGTTCCCGGCGCCTCGCCCGGCACCCGTGGTGTGGGGCGGGGTGGGTCACCGGCTTGTCTGCGACATGGCGTGGAGGCGGCTGACCCCCGCGGCACAAGCGCTGGTCCGTGAGCTGCGGGCCGCCGACCCCGATTCGGGTCCCTCCTTCCCCGATAGCTGCGACTGGGCCGACCGGGTGAGGTCAACGACCCACACCTTCACCAACGCGTATCACTACATCAACGTGCCGGCCGGGGTCGCGGGAGCCGACCTCGATCGGGACTGCGGCCATGCCGAACGGCGCTGCGCTCCCTGGGCGATTCAGCACTACTCCGCCGTCATGCTCGACCGGGCTGCCACCCCGCTCCAGCGGGCCGAGGCGCTCAAGTTTATCGGGCATTTCGTCGGGGATATCCATCAGCCGCTCCACGCCGGCCGCCCTGGCGACCTGGGTGGGAATACCATCCGGGTGGACTTCTTCGGCCGGCGCACTCCCAACGGCGATTCGCTCAATCTCCATTCGGTGTGGGACACCGGCATTCTCCAGCACGGCGGAATCACCTGGCCCGATTCCCTCCCGGCCCTCGAAGCCGGGATCACCGCGGGGCTCGCGGCGCAGTGGGAAACCGTCAACGTGCTCGTCTGGGTGCAGGAATCGTATCGGGCCTCCGAGGACCTCGTCTACCGGATTCCCCAGGACCGGCGGATTGAGGACGCGTACTTCCGTTCCGCGCTCGCGCACTCCCGCACGGTTCTCCAGCGAGGAGCGGTTCGTCTTGCCCTCCTGCTCAACCGGATCGCGGACCGCACGCTCGACCCTCAGGCAATGCTGGTAGCACCTCCAGAAACCAGGCAATAGGTCGACAGCGTTGCGCCAAGTGGCTCCCGCGACACCGCGCGTGCTTCCGATCGACCGCCTGATGGCGGGTTACAACCTGGTACTCGCCGGGATCTGGTCCCTCTATCTGGGCCGGGCGTCGTTTGCCCCGTGGATTCTTCTGGCCCACCTCGCCGGCGCCACCTTGCCGATCCTGTGGCGCCGCGCGCCGGATCCGCTGTCCCTGCCGCTCCGCGCCATTCGCGATCTGTATCCGCTCATCTGGCTGGGGGCGCTCTGGTCCGAGCTGGCCTTGTTGCATCTGGTACGCGTCGCCCCGCCCGCCGACGCGGCCATTGCGGCGCTGGATCTCGCCGTCTTCGGAAGCCATTTGAACGAAACCTGGCTGCCCGGAACCACCTCGCTGCTACTGAGCGAGACGCTGCATTTCTCCTACTGGGCGTACTACCTCCTGATCGGCATCCCGCCACTCGTCCTGGCGCTGACTCGGCGCACCGAGGCGCTTCGGGACCTGGTCTTCCGGGTGATGCTGGTCTATCTCACCTGCTATCTGGTGTTCATCATTGCGCCCGTCTACGGCCCGCGAGAGACAGCGATGCGGTACACCGGTCCGCTGGCGGAAGGGTTTTTCTACCAGCTCGTCCATCACACCGTCAATTTTGGCGAGTCTCCGGGGTGCTCCTTTCCAAGCTCCCACGCCGCGGCTGCGGTTGCCATCGCCCTGATGGGTTGGCGTTATTTCTCCCGTCCGGTCGGGATTCTGCTCTTCATCGAGGCTGTCGGTGTCGCACTCGGAACGTTCTTTACGCAAAACCACTACGCGATCGACGCCCTCGCGGGCTTCATCTGGGGAGTGGTGTTCACCGTCATCGTCGCCCCTCCCGTGATGCGTTGGCTGGGAGATCGGCCCCGCCCCGGGGTGCGCCGCCTGGACCCCGACCTGTCCCCTGCCCCGGAGCTCGAACGATGACCGATGCGGTCCTGGTCACCGGGGCGACGGGGTTCATCGGGAGCTACCTCGTGCGCGAGTTGGTGGCTTCGGGGACCCCGGTCCGCGTGCTGGTGCGCCAGGCCGACCAGCTCGAGCCGGCGATCCGTTCCCGCGTGGAGGTCGTTCAGGGGGACCTGCGCGACCCGACCGTGCCGGGCACCGCCGTTCCCGGCGTCCGCACGGTGTACCATCTGGCGGCGTACTGCCGGACCTGGGACAAGCAGCGATCGCTGTTCACCGACATCAACGTCCACGCGGTCGAGCGACTGCTGGAGGCGAGCCGGCGGAGCGGTGTCGAGCGATTCGTCCACGTGTCGACCAACCTGACCATTCCGTCGGGGCCGCCGCTCCCGCCGGACGCCCCCCTTCCGCTGTCCACGCCGTACTCCGAAACGAAGCGGGCCGGCGAGCGGCTGGTCGAGTCCTACGCCGCGTCCGGGGGAGGCGCCGTCATCGTGCATCCCACTCGGGTGTACGGGCCCGGTCCGCTCACCGACGCCAACGCACTGACCAAGATCATCAGCCAGTACATACGGGGCCGGTTCAGGTTCCGTCTCGCGGACGGCGACGTCCTGGCGAACTACGTGCATGTGGCCGACGTCACCGCCGGCATGCGTTTGGCCGCCGATCGGGGTCGCACCGGGGCCCACTACCTCCTTGGCGGACAGGATCTCTCCTTCCGGGACTTCCTGCGCCAGGTCGCCGAGATCTCGGGCGTGTACCACCGTGTCGTCGCGCTCCCCCGGTCGGCCGCCATCGCCGTCGGGTACGCCGCCATCCTGATCGGTCAATTCGGGGGCCGGGTGCTCATCACCCCTGACTGGGTCAAGAGTCTCCTCGTCGAGTGGGGGGCGGATAGCGGGCCCGCTCGGCGCGACCTCGGGTATGCACCGCGCCCCATCCGCGAACGCATCGCCGAAACGATCTCCTGGATCCGGGGCGACACCCCGAGCCCGGTCGCGGCGTGACCATCTCGCAGGAACCGCTTCCCGCCCGATTCTCGCCCGCGTGGCTTCTCCTCGTCGCCACCCTGGTGCTGATCGCGTTCTACTATCTCACCCGGGCCGATACGATCGGAGTATCCGGACCGGGGAGAGGCTGGTTCGCGCTGACTCGCCCGCCATTGCAGCCTTCGCTCCATTTCCTGAGCGCGGCGGTCCTCCTGGGTCTGATTCCGCTCCTCGCGGCGTGGAAGATCACCGGGCTCGGCGCCCGGGGTTTGGGACTTGGGCTGGGTAATTGGCGCGCGGGTCTGGTGGTGTTGGCGGTCGGCATCCCGCTCGCGATTCTGGCCGGCTGGATTGCCTCCCGTTCCCCCGACATGAGGGCGGTCTATCCTCTCGACCCGTCCCTGACGGCGGAACCGATGGTGTTTCTCAAGAGCGCCGCGATCCAGTTCCTCTATTTCGGGGCCTGGGAGATCCTGTTCCGCGGCGTCCTCCTCTTCGGTCTGTTGGGATTGATGGGGTCCTTCGGTGCGATCTGCACTCAGACCGCGGTGTCGGTCACGGCGCATTTTGGTCGCGCGATCAATGAGACCTTCTCGGCGCTCCCGGCCGGGCTCGTATTCGGGTGGGTCACCCTCCGGCTCCAATCCATCTGGTACATCGCCGTCCTGCACTGGCTCGTCGCCATGAGCATGGACTGGTTCATTCTGACGACCTGAGTCGGATGGCGTCGCTTCGGGAGCTCGCGGGTCCCCTCAGTATCGCGTACTTCATCCTCGCCCGACTGACGTATGTCTTTGGGGTCGGGACGGCGCTGGTACTGGAGAAGCGACGGCGTGCGTTCACCCGAGCAGGTGGCGTGGCGGCCCGGTTCGCGAGATTCCGGCGCATGGCGTCGGCCATCATGAACAACGACGCGATCGCTTTCGTGGTGATGAGCTGGTTCACTCGGGGAACGCTGGTGCTTCAGGTTCCCCGGTGGTTGGCCGTGGCGGCAGGAGTCATCGGCATTGCCGCCGGAATCGGCATCAAGCTGTGGGCCCGATCGGGAGTCGGGCCCACCGGGTATTACTGGTACGACTTCTTCGACCCGGCGGCCAGGGCTCCCGAAACGCCGCGCGGGCCGTATCGCTACCTCGACAACCCGATGTATACGGTCGGCTACCTTCACGCGTACGGGTTTGCCATTCTCGTCGAGTCGCTGCCGGGACTGATCCTCGCCGCATTCGCGCAGCTGGCCATCCTCGGCTTTTACCTCATCGTCGAGCGCCCCCATTTCCGGGCGCTGTCTGAAAAGAAAGAGGGTCCCGCTCGCGGGACCCTCCAATAGCCAATAGCTAATAGC
>Ga0187893_10011230_pt1 | contig 13080 bp, 7 predicted proteins | sample MA1701074metaG_FD_139574 | JGI IMG/M metagenome (GOLD analysis project Ga0187893, IMG submission 139574) | White microbial mat communities from a basaltic lava cave in the Kipuka Kanohina Cave System on the Island of Hawaii, USA - MA170107-4 metaG ...
CAGTCCCGCAATCATGCGCAGCAGAGTCGATTTTCCGCAGCCTGATGGCCCGACAAGCATGACAAACTCGCCATCTTGGATTGCAACGCTGGTGGGCGCGACGGCGCGGATGTTTCCGGGATAAATCTTGGACACGCCTTTGAGTTGGAGGTTTGCCATAATATGGTGGTCTATGTTGTCCGACAAGCTTCAGCTTGTCATAGTCATCGGCGGGAGGTGTGTCTTCGATGATGGCTCAGTTCCTAGAAGAGATTCGACAGTGCTGGGTGGGCGCGTGCCTTAATCCCTCACCGCAGGATATCCCGCTGGTGCTGGCACGGTATGGCGAGGACGCTGGAATTGCAGGCGCGGCTGCGCTCTGCGAACTCGATTCTTAGCGTTCTTGCGCGGTCACTACCCCCACGTGCTTGTCTGCACCGCCGTAATAAAATAGCCAGCGTTTGCCGTCACAAACCAATCCTTGGACGAATACAACGTTGGGCACCTGTCCGACCTTTTCCCATTCCTTTTCTGGAGCGAAAACGGGTTGCTCCGCGCGAGCGAGAACTCTTGTTGGATCCTTCTTGTCGAACAAAACCCATCCGGTTGAGTACAGCAATTTGTCGTCGGCTCCGTTGTAGATCAGCAAGATTCCCTCCGGAATCATGACCGGCGGGGGCCCCGGCTCGACGACCTGGGCATCAAAGGTTCCCGGGCGGCTCGACAGAACAGGATGGTCGAGCGCTTCCGTCCAATGCAACAGGTCATCGGAGTATGCAACTCCCATTTGCCATAACTGATCGCGAGCGTCGGCGAGGTAGTACATCCAATACTTGTCGTTAACCGTTTTCGGCACGATCGCACCGGATTTCGTCCATTTCACATTCCACTTGCCTTTGTAGCTGGGCATGATGACGCCTTGGCGTTTCCAATGCATCAGATCGCTGGATGTCGCCAGACAGAGCTGTGCATCTTTGTGGTCCGAACCCATGCCGTCGATGTTGTTATATCCCGTGTAGGTCAAATAATAGGTGTCGCCCACTTTCACGAGTCTGGGGTCCTCGACGCCGCCGCCTTTCTCATAGGGGGTCTTGGCGACCAGGACCGGCTCCGACAGACGAACGAAATGAACCCCGTCGTCGCTGGTGGCGTAACCTAGCGACGAAGTTCCCTTCTGATCTTGCGCGCGGTACAGCATGACGAACTTGCCGTCTTTTTTCACGACCGCGGGATTAAAGGTTCCCGCTGATTCAAATCCGTCGCCCCTTGGAGAGACGATGGGATCCTGGGAGAGCCGCGCCCACTTTCCGAGCGGAAATGCGTTAGGGGCGGCCGCCAAACGAACTGTGAAATTCGTTGCGTTTGTCATATTAGGAATTCTCCTCCTGATAACCACGCTGGTAGAAGCTGGGGAGAGTGGATACTCGAGATCTAAAATTTTTGCGCTATCCTTGTAGCTTGCTCTGCCATCTCTAATGACCGTACAGCATTACTGCTATCAATAACACGAATATGTTTTTGATCTCTGATCCAGTTCCATTGATCAACGATCATTGCTGCGAGCATTTCCTGGTAGCGATTCTGCTTCTCCAAAACATTTCCGTATTCGACTGTTACATGATCATCAAAACTTATCTCAGAGAATCTTCCTCTTACTTTTTGATTTGCTGGTTGTCGTTCATTGTGATGAACAACTGAAGCGGTTCCCAACATTTCCTGAAGTTTTTCCAATTCTTGTTTTTCCAACAGTCCGTGCAATTTCATCATTACCGGCACCCATTCATACAAGCTAATTTCACCGCGTTCAAATTGTAATCGCATTTCCTGCCTGTCTAGAATTCCTGGTTGATCAAAACCATGATAAAAACTAACAACACCTTCTCGATAAAGTACGGTTGCCTGCACTCGATCGATGATCTTTCTTTCAATACCAGGCCGTTGTAATTGCACTGCACACACTACATTTCCTTCACCAAGCCAACCGGAAAACATGTCAAAAAAATGAACTCCATGCTCTATGAATATGCCCCCGCTTTTCAAGTCATCCCAAAACCAATGATCCGCATTAAGTTTTTCGTCACTTGCATAATTCTCAAAAAATCCATGCAGAAAATTGCCAAGCAATTTTTCATTCACAATCTTTTTCACAATTGCATATAGAGGATTATAGCGCTGCATCAGGTTAACTACGTAGAGCAGTTGACGAGACGTTGCAAGTATTCTCAACTCTTCTGCTTCAGTTACTTGCAAAGCAGCAGGCTTTTCACATATCACATGCTTGCCTGTCATCAGAGCCATTTTCGATTGTTCGTAGTGCAGGAAAGGAGGTGTAGCAATGTAAACAAGTTCAATGTTCTTATCTTTTAAAATCATTTCATAGTCCACATATACTGCTGTGCTAAATGCAGCGGCCATTTGTATTGCTATAGCTTCATTAATGTCCGTTACAGCAACAATTTTTATCCCTGTTACTTTTAGAAACGCCGTTGCCGCAAATTGGGCAAAGCCGCCTGCGCCAACAATTCCGATATTTAGATTCACTGGTAAAACTTTATCCTGCATTTGAATTATCAGTACTCCGCTAACAAGCGGACGATAGCTCGTCCTGGGACTTGCAACGTGCCTTCAACGGTTTTTCCGTTTTCACTCAAACGCACTTTTCTCTTTTGCGCCGGCGGAATCGCGATCGTCGCAGATCGCACGCCAGGAGTAGGGTTGTACAAGATGAAATTGAGCTCGTGCGCCGGAAACACTTTTGCATCGAAGGTATCAAGCAGATCCAGGTTCACCAGCATCAACTCCCGATCGCTGACGTGCCCGAGTGCCTCAAACATAAGATACATCCACAGCGATTCGCCGGCACCGTAGATTTGCTTACCGACGTTTCCGGTCATGCCGCCGAGTTCCAAGGTTCCGAGGTTTTCGAATGGAATAAAAGCTGACGCACCGCGCTTGCGGTTCCCCGAGCAGTCTTCAAAGAAATAGAAATTGTTGCGCCGCTGCTGATCCATGAACCGCAGGAGACCCTCAAAAACGACTCCGCGCTTCATAATTCCCGTCCAGGGCAGGATTGCTTCCACGTTCTCCTTGAAAGCGGGATACAGAATGGAAGCCGCGGCCTGAACCATTCCGCGGATGTCGTGGGATTTCTGGCTGGGGTCGGAATACCAATAAAACATGCGGAGCTGTTCGTAGAGCAGGTAGGCTGCCTGATCCCTCATTCCCAGCTCGGCTGCTGCAAGTGCGCCGTAAGCAAGTTCCTGAGGCTCATGGAACAGCCGATCAGCAGGAACGGTATACATCACTTCAATGGCCCGTCGGGCTTCGTCACGGTAGCGCTCTTCCCCAGTCAGACGGTGAGCGAGAACGCCGGCCCAGGCGTAAAGACCGCCGATGGCATAATTCGTTCCGGCACCCTCGGCGCGAAGGCTTGATACCTGGTAATAGATCGGGAAAAGATAGTTGTACTGGTGGGCCATCTTCTGGGCGGTCTGGAAAGCCTCCAGGAAATTCTCCGTGACTCCCTTCAATCCCGCCAAAGTTCCGATCATCGGATATTTGACGAGGCCATTTTCGAAGGGATACCAGGAGTCCGCCCTTTCATTCGGCGACCGCACAAAATCATTGCTCAGGCTCCGAGTGTCTGCATGATAGAAGCTGGGGAGACTGGCCAGAAGCTGGTGGCACTCGAGCTCGAAACTCGGCAAGGAATGCAGCCGGAGATAAAGAAGCGACGGCCAGAGGACATCCGCGACGGACATCAGCTCGAAGTTATCGGCTGCTTCCTTCCAGATTTGAGAGCTCGCCTTAACGTATGCGCGCAGTCCGGTGTGTCCATTGACCTCGATCAGCGCCGCGCCCTTCTCTTGCAAGTCTTCCACGGTACCTGCCGCGAAATCCTTCCAGGTGCTGGCGCAAGGAGGCCAGGTGAGCTTTTCCTCAAACATTGGAAGCAGCGCCTGCAGCCATCGCGCTACGGCCTCCTGCTCGGTTAGTAAGCGAGTGAAGGGCCGCTGGAGCAGCCAATAGGTGAACCGCACCTCGCCCGCAGGAAGCACATTGCCGGTGGTCTGGTCAGCAATCAGCCCCACGCCAAGACGCTGGGTTCCGTCTCGCTCAATGTGTGAGATGCTTGAGCAGCGATAAACGAGGAAGCGTGGTAGGTTTTCGGTCGACATCCAACCCATGTCGCCCACATCAAAGTACATCATGGTCTCGATGCCAACATTCTGGTCCAGCAGATAGACCGCAGGTAAGTCGTTACCGCGGGCGCCGAGCGAATTCCGGGTTGGCTGCTCGAGCAGCACCCTTCTCCAGCTTCCTGACTGGCCTTCCATCAGGGTGGAAGTTGAACTCAACCAGGTGATGATCTGTGGCTCGACCTGACCTTCTTGGCGCAGCCTGACCGGTGCCGGCAGATGGAGCGTGGTCCGGAACCGGAACCAGGGGTCGCCACAACCACCGTCCACACTGATTTCCGCGTTCCAATCGTATCCCAGGCGTTTCCCGTCCAGGGTTTCTGCTGTAGCTTTTCCTTCGCAGGCAACAGTTAAACCCTCACGCCGCAGACGCGAGGTCACCAGCGGAAACGAAGCCCCAGTTACCAGTGGGATGCCCGGCAGCGTGGCCGGTTTCCATTCGTTCCCGACGCGCACGAAGTTCTGGAAGGCGAGCGGCGCGCCTACGGGCGATAGCCGGAGCTGCTGATCTCCGTTTTCAAGATTTGTGGAGGCCGAAGCGGTTTCCGTCTGTGGGGACGGCCAAGCAATTCTTTCAGAGAAATCGACGCATGCCGGCGTGGCGCTGGCGGCAGTCGCCAGGAGCGTTTTCATGAAGCCACGCCGATTGAGAGGACTCATGTGGCTGACGACCCTAATTTGGCAACGATGCGTCGAGCCTTGCCCGGGGCTATTCCCGGGCAGAGCATCACGGTCTCAATATGAGATCTTCAAGCCAAATTGAATGGTTCGTGGTCCGCTCGCATCGGTGACAGCACCGAAGCCACAGGCCAGCGGTCCGCTACATCCAGGACTCCCAGCAGGAATAAATGGGCTGGCTAGGTTCGGGGCGAATCCGCCCGGCGCCTGGAAGATGTGCCGGTTGAAGATGTTGAAGAAGTCCGCACGAAAGTCGATGGTTACCTTTTCGCCAAAGATCCGGGTCTTCTTACCGAGCGTCACGTCCTCGTTTTTGCTTGCGAAGGTGCGGGCGTGATCGAGGGAGCGGGGTTCGTTGCCAAACGTGAATGGAGCCGGAAGGGTGAACGCATTTGGGTTGAAGAACGGCGTAGTGCTGGGGTTGAAATTCGAGCTCTTGTTCGTTTGGTTCACTCCCGGAACGACGTTGACTCGGGCAATTCCAGTAATGTTACACCCGCCAAACAAGACATCGCCCGCGGTGCCGCCGCAAGGGCCGTATACCGTAGTTGGAAGTCCGGACTTGTAGGAGCCGATAGCAGCGAGGTACCAGCCTCCCACTATACGGTCTACCACTCCACCTTCATTCAAGTAGCGCTTGCCATGCCCGACTGGCAACTCATAGAAGAAGCTCGCCACGAGGCTTCGGGGTGTATCGAGCTGGCTGACTGCTTTTTCGGCTGCGCGATTATACGAATTTTGGCCGACAAAGCTGTTTGTGCCGGTGAAGCCGGAAACACCGGGTCCTGCGGAGTCGGCGTCCGTAATGTTCTTCGACATGGTATACGAAACTAGGAAGCTCAACCCCTGGGCAAAGCGCTTCTCTACTCCCACTTGCATCGCGTGATAAGTGGAATTGCCAGTGCGATCAGGCGTAAAGGAATTACTTTCCTGTTCGATCCTACCGTACTGGGGGAAAGGTCGCAGGAGTTGGTTGATGCTTCCGGTGAAGCTCGGGTAGGGCAACCTAACGCCGGCCGCTATGGCCCTGGGACATGTCCCATCCGAAAGGCAAGTAGCATCTCTCATCAAGTCGCTTCCAAGCGAGAGGAACGATGGATTCACCTGGTTGGGGATAATGTTCAATGCCGTCAAGTGAGTGCCCTTGGAACCGACATAGGCCACGCTTAAGGCTAGGTTTGTCGTGATCTGGCGTTGTACGTTGAGATTCCACGACTGGATATCCGCGGGCCGACCGCTGTCTCGCGGCACGAGGATGACCTGGTTGCCATTCTGCCCCTCGGGCGTAAAGGGTCCAGAATCAGGAAAAATACGCGTCACACCATTATCAATTTGGAAGCCGTTGGTCGAGGTCAGACTCTGCCTATTGAAAAATCCCAGGCCATCCAGGTCGGCGAATGATCCTTCCTTCAGTGGCTGATAGTAGATGCCATATCCGCCGCGCAGAACCGTTTTATCGTTGATGCTATAAGCGAATCCCAGGCGCGGGCCGAACGCCTTCTTGTAGGTGTCCTGTGGACGCTTCCGTCCGTTTCGGCCTGGGCCCGTTCCGAAATAGGTGTAAGCTCCGGGGATGTTTCCGGCACCCGGGTTAGGAAGAGTGGGATCAATGGCCGAGAACCGATCAAACGCTTCGGAGGCCGGCAGGTTAAGATCGTAGCGCAGGCCGTAATTTATAGTTAAACGGGGCTTCAGCTTGTACGAGTCCTGAGCATAGAAAGAGTAATTCTTGAATCGCACTCCGCTGGTTCGGCCGTAATTCAGCGTCACCTGGTTGACAAGGCCGAAGAGCGCGCTGGCAACCGGATTTCCCCCCGTTCCCCCTACCGCCGAGCCGCTGGTCTGAGCGGCATTAAAATCGAATTCGCCAGAGGTCTGAGTCAACCGCCGGGAGTTGAATTGCAGGAATCGAGCCTCGCCGCCGAACTTGAAGTTGTGCTTGCCTTTGATCCAGCTAACGGAATCATTCATTTGATAGACGTTGTCGGCGAATTCCGAGGCACCGCAATTGTTCAGCAGCTCTTGGTAAGGGCTGCCTCTAAATTTAATGCAGGGGAAGGTGGTATTCTGCACCCCCGTAAGCCCTATTTGTTCCGGAAATCCTTGGCCGAGGGTGTTCGAAGTCTCACCACGGAAACGCCGGCTAAATCCAAACAGAAATTGGTTGACGACAGATGGGCTGAAAATGTAATTGTGGCTGAAGCGCGCATATCGTGTGTTCTGCAACGTGTGTGCCCCGAAAATCGATCCCAGGCTCGAAGTATCTGCCTTCAGTGTGTTGCCGTGGTCAAAGCCGAAAGAAATCCGCTGCTTGTCCGAGATAGTGTGATCAATCTTGACATCCCAGAGATTAGCGGTCGTGCTGGAGATCGTCGGGTCTATGACGTTATCGGTGAGACTACCGTTCGTCGGCGGAAGCAATGCAAAGACCTTCGTCATCACCGCACTCGGTCTGAAGTTGGGGTCGTTTTGCAGGATATTGCCAGGAATCGGCGCGCGCGTAGTGGGATCGAAAAGCTGTGTGCCCGGCAACAGGCCGGAAAAGTCGCCCCTGCGAAAAGCCTCGTTCGGCACACTTCTTATATTTGTTCCCCCGGTGTTAAACCGGAATCCCTCATAAGCAAGGAAAAAGAACGTTTTATTTTTTCCATGATAAAGATAAGGCACATACACCGGACCGCCTACGGTGAAACCGAAGTCGTTCTGCGTATTAAGCGACTTTTTCTGGCCAGTGGTATTATTTTTCCAACTGTTGGCGTCCAGCACGCGGTTGCGCAGAAAATCATAAACAGAGCCATGCAAGTCATTCGTGCCAGATTTTAGCGTGAGACTTACAATCCCGTCGCCGGATGAACCATACTCGGGCGAGAAATTACTCTGCAGCACTTTGAATTCCTGCACCGCTTCCGTCGATACACCCTTGTTCCACTGGGTGTTAGGCGATACCAACGAGATGGATACTCCATCCACAAGAACGTCGGTGCCGCCTTCTTGACCTCCATTCACCTTGAAATTGTCGGTCGTATTGTCGGCGGGGTTGTTGCCCACATTTCCGACAAACCCTGGTATGAGTGTAATGAACTGTACCGGGTTGCGGATTGTACCGGAAACCTGAAGGGGCAGATTCGCAACTAAGCTTCTTTCTACCGTCACTCCGATATCAGAGGTGGCGGTTTCAAGCTGGCTGGCGTCGTCATTGACTGTTACGGTCTCGGTTATTGAGCCAAGTTCCAGCTGAATATCTAGCGATACGGTGCCTCCCGTTTGGACAGTGACACCTTCCCGCACGTATTGCTTCAGGCTCGTTCCCTCAACCTTCACGGAGTAACGGCCAGGAGGCAGGTTAGGCAAGGAATAGAGCCCGGCGTCAGTCGTCACCGTAGAATTGATGAGGCCGGTATCCAAGTTTCGAGAGGTCACTGTCGCCCCGCTCACCGCGGCACCACCCGGATCCATTACGGTTCCCTGAATGCTACCGTTCGTAGTCTGCCCGTACACCGACATTGTCAAAAGCATGCAAGCTAGAAAACCTACGATAGCTTTGCTAAACAGGAATGAGGCGAACTTGCTTCTGTGCATATGGTGCTCCTTAGGAGACTGGCTTTTTAGCCTCATATCTGCGGATTCCGAGTCCACACATAAAAATCCGTGGGCCCGCCTTTGAATTTGTTTAGTAGAACAACAAACCTTGAAGACTATTTCCGACTGATTGGTAACTTTCGATCCTAAATTGCAGATTGATCAGTCAGAAAAGACCTTCAACTAAAGCCCGGAGATTGCGCGACTCCGAAAGTTTGGATTTATTCCTATTTTTGATTTGGCGCAGAATAGTAACAGCCGAATCGAACGTCAACCCACTATTGAATCCAACTTTGTAGTTGGCAAAAATCAGAGTTGCTCAGGTGACAAGGGTGTCGATGCGCTAGAAATTACACCCGCTGGTCAGGTGAGTCAAGCTATATATTCTTGCTTAGAGTTATTTTTGAAACGCGCAAACTATGTGGTAGGATTGAGGCGTTCAGGTACAGAGACACTTTGTAACGTTTGGGCATAGTTTGCGCAGTCTTGCTATACCAATCCGCGCGCCGCCCCTCGGCTGATTGGTACAATCCCTGCTGAACTCTCGCAATATTTCGGAGGTTCGGAGTGATACACTGCTCATCTGGTCAATGCGCAAAAGCAGCGCCGCAACTATTGCTGCGTAACCGCGCTCCGCGGTTGCGCTTCCCCTCACCTCTTGCCGTGCCCGGTCTTCTTTGTTCTGTTTTGCTGATTTTTCTCAACATGCCCGGAACTTTGGCGAGGGCGCAGAGCGACCTGAAGGGCCTACTCGAGCAAGCGCGCGCATACGAGAAAACGGGAAATTACGCAGGCGCAGAACAAATCTATCAGCAGGCGTTGGCGATTGTTCCAGAGAACCTGGAGACCCTCAAACGGCTCGGCGTCCTGCAACAGACCGAGCTTAAATTTGCTGATTCCATAGAGGTCTTTAGGAGAGTGCTTGCTCGCGACCCTCAGTATCCGGAAACCAATTTTTTCCTGGGCGTTTCCTACCTCGGAGCAAAAAGCTTCTCACAGGCTACCCATAGCTTTGAACAAGAACTCGCAGCTGCAAATCCTCACCCACGTTGCCGTTATTACCTGGGATTGGCGCTGCAATTCTCTGGCCGCACCGATGAAGCCATATCGCAATTGAACCGGACGGTCTCTGAAAATCCCAAAGACGCCGACGGGCTCTACCAGCTTGCGCGCATTTACAAGAACGCTTCCCTCCAGTCGATCGAGAGACTGAAGGCGCTTGATCCGGACTCGTTTCAATTGCATGCGTTGATGGGAGAAGTGTACGCCCAAGGGGAACGCTACCAGGAAGCCATCAAGGAATACAAAGCTTCTCTCGCCAAGCGGCCGGATGCGCAAGGCATTCACTATGCCATTGGCATTGCTTATTGGGTGCAACGCCAGATGGACGCCGCCGAGAAAGAATTCCAGGATGCGCTGAAGGAAGATCCGAACGACGCTTTGACCAACCTGTACCTCGGCGACATCGCTGTTCATGAGCAGCGCTTTGACGAGGCGCTCGGTTACCTGCGGGTTGCACAGAAAGGCCAGCCTGGCATGTATCAGGTGCATTTGCTGTTGGGTAAATGCTATCAAGGCCGGCACGAATCTGAAAAAGCCAGGGCTGAGTTTCTCGCGGCAATTGACGCTGACCCGGCCGCCGCACAGCCCCACTATTTGTTGGCCCAGGTTTACCGGGAGATGCATGACGCCAAAGCCAGCGCTGATGAACTGGCACAGTTTGAAAGGCTTTCGAAATTGGAAAAAGAAAAGACTGCGGGGCGCCATCCCGACGAGTAACGTGAAAACGCGTCACAACTTTCAGGCACGGGCTAAATGCATGAACAGTTTGACGAGCGAACTGTCTAGCCTCGCATCATCATCCCGAGTTCTGCTCTTGATCTTCGTCTTGTCGGCTGCAATCTCGCCCGAGATGCTCGGACAGACCGTCCCATCGGATACCGCTACGTCCTCAGCGGTTAACGCCCACTTCGCTGCCGCCCAGCAGGCGCAGAGCGGCCAGGATTACGCGACGGCCGAGCGTGAATACCAAGCCGTGATTGCAGCGGCTCCGGCTTTCGCCGAGGCTCACATGAACCTTGGTTTGATTTACCAGCTGCAGAATCGAGTACCGGAAGCCATGGCTGAGTTCCGCCGGGCGCTCAAGATCAAGCCCACACTCGCGGGCGCAAATTTTTTCCTCGGCGTTGACTACTGCAAGATGGGCGAAGGAGCCAGGGCCATACCTTATTTGAAAGCTGCGGCTCGTGCGGAGCCGAATCGAACGGAAATCTGGTCCTGGCTGGCGACGGCACAAGAACTGTCCAATGAGATACAAGCGGAAGTTGTAACGCTTAAGCGTGCACTGGAGTTGGAACCTCAGAATGTGGACCTGCTCTACCTCCTGGGACACGCTTACGAGCGACTGGGACAAAAGGAGGTCATGGCACTGGAAAAAGCGGCCCCCGGCTCGTTCCGTGCCGAGCAGTTGCTGGCCGAAAGCTATGCAGCAAGCAGCCAATGGCCGTCTGCGGTGATTCATTTTCAGAATGCCCTGGCTGCTTCGCAAAATCGCCCCGGGCTGCATGTGGAGCTAGGTGAGGTTTTTTTGCGAGCAGGTAGAATTACGCGGGCAACTCAGGAATTTGAAGCCGAATTGCGGCTCGACCCTGCTAGCTTACGGGCTATCGTTCGTCGTGGCGAAGCAAAGCTGATTCAGGGCGACGTGGATGGAGCACTGCAGGATTGGGCGCAAGCGATAGCCATGGACGAGTCGCGAGCCGAGGAAATCCTGGGGATAAGAGAAACGGGATTCGGCGATTCCGCTTTCGAGCAGCTTTCCGATGCCGCTCGCAAATACATCGAGTCGGTGGCGCCGGATCTTCGAACTCGAGACGTCCCGGCCGCACGTTTTGCTCTGGCGTTTCTGGCAGCGCAGACCGGGGACTCTTCGCGAGCGGCCACTGAGGTTGCAAAAGCATCGCCCGCCGCCGCGACGGGCGCCACATCAAAGAATTGCTCAGAACACGAGGTGCGGCACGCAATTGCGCAGGGTCAGTTCTCAACCGTGGCGCCTTGTGCGCTGCGCGCTTTGACTAGATGGTCGAAAACTGAGTTTCGCCTGCAGTTGGCACGCGCGCTGTTCGATGCCGGGAATAGCGAGGCGACTCTGGAAGCGCTGGCCTCGTTGCCGTTACCTGACCGGCATTCGTCGGAAGCATCTTTTTGGCGCGCACGCTGCTACAAAAAGCTAGCTACTGCGGCTTATCTTCGGCTGTACCAGACCGATTCAAATTCTTATCGTATACATCAGTTGATGGGTGACCTTGCTGCCGCCAAAGAGGATGACGGCAAAGCAATCGAAGAGTATCGCGCCGCGATTGCGATGAAACCTTCATTGCCGAACCTGCATTACAGTTTAGGCCATCTTCTCTGGAAGAATTTGAAGGTTGCTGAAGCGCGGGTGGAGCTCGAGGCCGAGCTGGAGCTTAACCCCCTCCACGCTGGAGCACTCCGCGACCTGGGTGATACCTATCTTCTTGAGCACCAAGCGAGCAAAGCGCTTTCCTATCTGATCCGCGCGCTCGAGGCGGACCCAGGAAATTCTGATATTCATCGGGACCTGGGCACTGCTTATTCCCAACTGCGTGATTATAAGAAGGCGGAAGCGGAATTCAAGATTGCGCTACCGGACGATCATGACGGTTCGGTCCACTACAAGTTGGCCAGAGCGTACCAGGCGATGGGCGAGAAGGATAAGGCGGCGCGGGAATTCGCCCTTTCCACGGCGCTGAACCGGGAAGCACACAGTAAACTTGAAAAGAAGACCGAGCGCTTGCGCGAGGTTGAGAGAATACCCCAGGATCATTAAACCGTTCCGCTGACGCACAAGGCAGCTGACCGCAAAGTGTGACGCAAGAGTTAGAAATACCAACGGAGGATGGGCGCGGATGGAGACGCAAATGGGGGATTCTTGCTGCTGCCTTCCCGCGCGAGGACCAGCCGAATCGGAGGTCCGCAATTCATAATAGGTTCTTCCTTTTTTTGTGTCCTCTGGTCGTGGCAGTGTTTTTCACTCCCCCAGCGTTTCGCTGCTACGCTCAGCAGGATGATGCGTTTCAACGTGGCCTCATCGCGCTGAAAGAAAATCGTCTTGAAGCAGCTCTCGATGAATTGACCACCGCCGAGCGCGAAGATCCCGGCGATGCGCGGGTGCGTAACTTCCGCGGGATTGTTCTCGCACGTCTAGGGCGAAACGCCGACGCTGTCACTGAATACCGGGAGGCGGTCCGTCTTGATCCTCGAATGGAAGACGCTTACCGAAATATCGGATTCCTCGAATGGACGCAACGCCACTTGCAGAGTGCGCGCGAAGCGCTCGAACGCGCGGTGCAGCTCTCGCCTGAAGATTCCTTCGCTCATTACTATCTGGGCCGAGTGCTGCTCGATCAGCAGTTTTATACACGAGCTTTCCAGGAGCTCGACCCGTCTCGTGGGCAGTGGCCTGCGGACGCGGCGTTTCTGATACAAGCTGCGGCGGGTTACATCACGCTCGGCCGGCAGGATGATGCTCGCAAGGCGCTCGGCGATCTCGCACCTCTGGCGCTCACAGACGCACAGTCTTTCCATGCAGCTTTGCTGCTACTCGCAGTCCACGAGAATGATC
>Ga0187893_10011231_pt1 | contig 13079 bp, 9 predicted proteins | sample MA1701074metaG_FD_139574 | JGI IMG/M metagenome (GOLD analysis project Ga0187893, IMG submission 139574) | White microbial mat communities from a basaltic lava cave in the Kipuka Kanohina Cave System on the Island of Hawaii, USA - MA170107-4 metaG ...
ATTGCGAATCCCAGGCGCTTGCGCGACTCAGACCATAGTTGGCGCTGTTGCTCTTCTTCGTCACGAGCAAACCGGCGGATGATGTCTTCGATCCGCGCCGCCAGCGGCAACATACGCTCGCGTCTTTCGCGCAACGCACGCTCAAAATAGGCATCGACGGTAGCGCGATCCTCGCGGGGAGCGACCTCGCGCCTCAAACCGGCCACTTCCCAGTAGAGCCGGATTTCGGCGCCTAGGTCCGATGGAAGGGAAGCACCCATAGTGAATGCCAGAGCCTGGAGATGAGACTCCGTCCTTTTTTGTAAGCGTTCCAGATCAGCCAAGCCGGCATCGCGACCCATCGTTCCGGCCATCAATACCGACTCGCGGATGTCCTGGAGCGCCTCCATTCGGACGCGGAAAAGCGTCCTAAGGCGAAGGCCGCGCTCTTCGAGCCGGGAGGCGTCATGCCAGGCGAACAAACCCGCCAGAGCGATCACGGCAAGCAAGCCGCCAAATCCGGCAATCAGAATTCGCGTGGTTCGCATATCCCTATCAGTCTACGGAAGAACAGACGACTGGAAAATCCCCTCTCGACGGGATACAAGCGCTTGCCGTTTTCGGCTTCAATCAGCCTATGAGAACATTTTGGCTAGTCCCCGTTCTATTTGGACTCTTTGGTTGTGGACCCCATCCTGGTCCACCCGTCCAGGTTAAGGCGCAACCGATTCTATTAGTATCTGATGGCTCGGACACGCCTATGCCTACCCAAACGGCTGTTCGCAGCACAAAACTGCCCGACGTGCATAAGACGGAGCCCGAGGCGGTCCCAGCTCCGGTCCTCAACGAGAAATTACGGGGCGCAGTTGCAGAAATCAACATCGCTCTGGACGATGCGCTATTCGATTTTAACCAGTATCATCTTCGCAACGATGCACTCGAATCGCTTCGTAAGGCTGCGGAAATCATCCGGCGTCAGATTTCGACCCAGCCAGGATTGCAATTTCAGGTGGAAGGACACGCGGATGAAAGAGGGTCGCCTGAATATAACCTGGCGCTGGGCGATATGCGGGCCCGCAAGGCCCAGGAGTTTCTCCTGGAGCTCGGGATTCCTGGCGGCCGGCTGACCCTGATCAGCTACGGGGAAAGCCAGCCGCTCTGCTCGGAAGCCGAGGAGGCCTGTTGGCAGAAGAACCGGCGAGCACACTTAAGAGTTATAGGGCAGCGGTAAGGGTTGTCCCTCGAACGCGCAATCTCGCGCGATTGGGGTCCCTGGAACGAAGTGTGTAGAAAGTCTACCAGGTACCATAAGCAAGATTTTGGACATTGATCGGAATGCGATTGGCGCCATAACATCTTCACATCCACGGGAGGTATGAATATTGTCGACCTCGATCCTGAGGGCAACATTCTCTCCCTGGCTACACGTTCTCCGGTCAGGCCTGGAGGAGTCGTTCCCGAGCCAGGGTCGCTTGTCCTTATGGCGGCGGGTCTCGGCGCCTTCTTATTCCTACGCCGCGGGCGGTAGGACACTTTCACCATCCGACTTGGATTAGCAGCCGGAACGTCCTTCCATCGTTCAACGTATTGGTGATCACGCCGAAATTCGGATTGGTCAATTCCGCTCCGGGCTCGGCAAATTGCGCAGTGTTGAAAAAGTTAATCGACTCAGCGCGGAACGTCAGCTTTTTCTCCGCTGCGACGCTCCACGTCCGGGTCAGCGATGCGTTCACGTTGTGAATGCCGCCCTTGCGAAACGTGTTCTTACCGAGGTTGCCTCCGAATTCATCGAGTGGTCCTGGATACGTGAATGCTTCGCGAGGCAACAGTCGCACCGACGTATCCGGATGGCCAATGCCGCGCCCGAGAATCGAAGCATTCAGAAGATTCGGCCGGTCGCCGCCGTTTCCGTCTACGTTCCCGAATCCCGGACCATCCGATCCAGTCTGCACCTGGAACGGTGTGCCGGACTTGAACAACGCGACGCCGGCCACGCGCCACCCTCGCAAGATCCCTTGACGAGGGCCACCCCGGTTCGGCGCTTCCCAACTGGCGCGCACCAGGAATGCGTGCGTCTGATCGAAGCTGCTCAGCCCGCGCATGTCCTTGTGGGTTTCGAACTCGGATTGGCTCCGCGCGAGCCGCGAGTCCTGATCGTAAGCCGTATTCGTATAGCTGCTGCCCAAGTCGATCGCTTTACTCATCCAATACGAGGCGTCGATCGAAACACCTTGCCACCGCGGTAGAATCAACGTCGCGCGCGCGGCGTCGAAATACCCGCGCGAGCCATTCACCACCCACCGCTTTTCCGCAAACAACGGATCTGGCCTCCGTTGATTGATCGTCGCCGTCGTCTGCGGAATCCCCGGTGTAGCGTGCGACCGATTGAGATACCACATGATCAGCAGCTTGTGCGACCGGCTCCCTACATACCCTACCTGCAGCTTCCATTTATTCGACAACGCCGGCTCCCAGGCAAAGTTGTACTGGTGTGAATACGGCGCAGCCAGCTCCGGATCGAGCAAGTAGAGGTTGCCCAATGCTTTTGGAAGCCCACCTTCGATCGTCAATCCTTGCAGAGGATTCACCAGACTGGGCGCCGTCACAACGATCTTTACACTGCCTGGGGGAGAGAGCCGTACCTGCTGGAACGTCACCGGGAAAATCTCACCGTAGTGCATGCCGTAGGCAGCGCGGAAGGTTCCCCAAAGGCCACCCGGGCGCCACGCGACTCCGAGTTGCGGGGCGAAGTTATTGCAATCGCAATCATAGGGGATGGTATTGCGCCCATTCACCTCAAAAGGCCGGGTGACAGGTTGGTAGCGCACTCCCACCGAAAGCGCGAGCGATGGGCTTACCTTCCATGTGTCGCCCGCGAAGAGCTGCAGGTCCCAGTTCCGGAAACCGCGATGGACATCGCCGATCGAGACGATGTGCTGGTTGGGAAGGCCCAGGCGGAAATTGGCGATCGCACTGCGCCCAAAGTCGTTCGAGAAGGAAAAGAAACCCCGATGCGCATCTGTCTCAATGCCGTTCATCTGGCGTCGCAAGATTCCAAAGCCGGCGGACAAGCTGTGGTTGCCTCGAACTTGGCGGACTCGCCCGGCGTAGCGGAACACGTTCATCGCGCGATCGATCGGAATAGTGCCCAAGGGCCCCAGAGTGGTTAAACCTGAAACGGAAATCATCGGTCCCACGGCGTTTTCTTCCGGCCGCAGTAAGGACCCGATCCGCTCGAAGCCCGCGGAGAAGTCCGTGACTGTGCTGGCGCTCCAGGACCGGTTCCAGCTCAGACGGGCCCTGTGGTTCTTGGTGTCCGTATCCGGATTCTGTCCGGCCACCAACTGAAACGCCTTCACCTGTTGCGATAGGAATTGATATTGCCAGACGAAGTTGTCCGCTGAGGATGCCAGCGCATCCAGTCGAATGGACGCGTTGTTGTTGTCGATGTGTTGCGGGGCGCTCGTGTTGAGCGCCCGTTCGTTGACATCCGTCCGATTCGGCAATGTCGACGGGAACGCCCGCAGAAATCGGGTCACCAACGCCCGAGTCGCCGGATCCGTTGCTAAGGCGGTGCGCTCATCCGGCTTTGGAACGAGTACGTTGCCATTCACGCTCCCCCGCAGCTTCTGTTGCGATCCGTCCAATTGCCACAACCAACGCTTGCCGGTCCGTCCCCCAACCGAAAAACCGTAGTCGTTCTCCCGTGCTGGTTGCACTTTCCCGACTTGAAAAAAAGACCGCGCTGCGAATACGCTGTTCAAGTGCGACCAGTAAGCGTTGCCGTGAAATCCATTTCGTTTGGCAGGGTCGAGGTGTAGCACCGCGGAGGGTAGGTTGCCAAACTCGGCGCCAAAGTAGTTACGCTCGGGACGAAAATCCTCCACGATCGTCGCAGAGGTTCCCATCCGGACATTCAATTCCTTCAGCGCGTTGTTGTCTACGAGGTTGAATTGTATGTTTTCGTTCCGGCGGCTTTCCCCAGCCGCGGTATCTGTCTGGCCGAGCAGATTCAGCTCGACACGCTTGTTGGATTCCGTGGGTTTGATGGGTTCGGGCGCTGGCTGCTGAGCGGATGCCTGCAACCAGTACAGAAGAAGGATCTCGATCATCAAAACCCGCTGGGACGGATCCAGAAGCTCTCGCGCCACTGGCCACCGGGTGCTATCGATTGCAGCGGGAACTTACCTTCGTGCGCGAGATTGAAGACGTTGGTTACCCCAGCCATTGGCTCGAAGCAGATGAACCCGCGGCCCGCGGGTGCATAGATAACGCTCACCGGATAGTTGGGCCCGTACTCGACACTCACGCGCTGTTTTTTCCCCTCCACCCAGAACACGGCCCGCCCATCTGCGCCGCGAACCAGGCTCGTGAACACGTCATCCAGTTGACCGCCTCTCAGGGGATGAGGATCGGCAACGGACACCGGCTTCTTCTCACTGGTTGGAACGAGCACGTTGGAAAGAACAACGTGGTCGCGCGCCGCGACGTGAACCTTCCAATCGTCACGCGGAGCGTCGGTCAACTGATAGTAGGTGTGGTAACCAAGCGACAGCGGCATCGGCTCGGCGGCCTGGTTGTCGATGACCGTTTCCACTTCCAGCAGGCCGTCCTTGAGACGATGCGTCATAACGATCGCATGCGCCCACGGAAACTGCGCCATCCAATCCGGCCGGCGCCAGAACTCGAGCCGGCTCGACGTAACCGCTCCGTTATCGTCCGCTCTCAACTCCGTCACGCGCCACTCGGACGCATACACAACCAGACCGTGGATCGGCTTTCCGTTGCCATCCTTCCGGAAGTTCTTCAGGTCGGCATTCAACAGATACTTCTTGCCGTTGGCCCAATAGGCGTCGCCGTCGATGCGGTTGCACCACGGCGCCAGAAACGGATTGCCCACCTGCACCGGCTTTTGTTTGAGCTCTGCCAGGGTTGAGTAGGGCGACCACAGGATTTGCTGGCCCTTCACTTTCATCGAGTAGGCGTTGTTGCCGATCGAGGGCACGATCAGGACCTCGGTTTGGCGCTCGGAATCGGCGAGCCGGAGCACTTCGATCCCGTCGGCCTGAGTCCTCTCGGCGGTGTAGTTAGCGGCCATGGCGATGGAGGAGATCAGCAGAAAAAGGAATGCGCCGGTCATGCCGGTCATTATACGTTACGGCTGGAATGATTCCTTCAGATCGAGCTCTGTTTCGTCCTGGCAGCACATGCATACGCCGGGCGTATAGGTGCGGATCGAACAGACGGCGCACCAGTAACTGATTTGAAGTTTCTTTCCATCGCGAATCACGAACATCGACTTCTTGTGAATGGGGCCGATCTTGAACTCCCCCATGGCAAGAGCTTCACCAGTCGCTTCAACCTCCATATCCTTGAGCCGGGCGTCGTTGAGAACGGCCATGGTCGCCTTGTCCCCGGTCAGAGAGATACTCTTGCCGTCCGGTGTCACCAGCTTAGGTCCCGGCGAAAGCTTTCCGCGGAGGGCCAGCAACGTCTCCGAGGCCCACGCGCCCAGGGCGGTCAGGAGGCCGAGCAATGTCCTGCGATCGATCACTCTACTCTCCATATTACCGAAAGCGGGTCTCCGGCTCTTTTTTGCAAATCCTTTACAAGTCTTTCGCGACCAACAGGACCCTGTCCGCATAATCTTGACCTCAAGAAAGGAAGAAAAACATGGTTGCATTCGACTTCGGTGCATTCACGATCAAGATGACCAGTCCTCAGAGCGTCCAGCTCGGAAAGGCCGAGTTTCGCATTCCAGGCCACTGGACGTTTGAAAAGATATCTGGAATTCTGATGTTCCACATCCCCGAAATGGAAGACGCCGACGGCGGCTGGCGAGTGCATAGCCAGGCCTGTGTCCGCCGGTACGGTACCCTGCGCAACGTAGAGTGGATCTTGTGCGATGTCGAGAACATCGCCCGGAAGTCCCGCATCGGCTTAGGCCTTAGGAATCGAACGGGACCAGACTCCTTCCCTGTTCGAGACGGAGCGGGGGCCCGTTACTGCTGGGACGTCCAGTTCACTCGAGTCGACGCGCGGGGCTACTACTTGCTCTTTCTCGCCGAGGTCCCCGACGTCGGCATCGTTGAATTGTCAGCTTTCGGCTTTACACTCGCAATGGCGCGGATTGAGGATCTCCTAAAGGAAATTGCTGAAGGCATCCGGAACCCGACCTTGTCTGCGCCCGATTCTGAATCCCCCTTGGCCGCGCGTTGGCGCGAGTTCCTGGCTGGCAAGATGTTGCTTCGCGGAAGCAGTTACTACCAGCCGCTGAACGGTGGAACCAGTAGTCATGAGCAGTACGTGTTATCGCGGGACGGCTCCTATCGCTACACCAACGGACAAAGCGCACTGTTCCAGGGATTCAGCGGTTTCACTGGCGGAACCGAGGACCGCGGCCGGTGGCGGGTGTCCATGAACGGCGAATCCGCGTTCCTCATTCTCGATAGCGGGCGACGGGAGTCGCGCTACCTTCCAATGGATCGATCGGGATCGGCGGTGATCCTGGACGGTGTGCGATTCATACTTCGATAGCGGGCCGCCTGGCGGACTATAATACATCCACCAGGAGAATCGCAATGCACATGAATCGACGCCATTGGCTCCGCCTTTCCGCCGGCGCGTCCGCCGCCGGGTTGCTCTCCTACGCCGCCGCCCAGTCGCGGCCGGTCAGCGGGATCAAGCTCGGGACCTTCTTCACTCCGGATCCATCTGACAACGACCTCGCCATGCTCCGCCACGCCGGCCTCGACGCTGTCTCGATCTGGACTGCGATCGAAAACAACAAGCTCGACTGGTTCCTCGCGACCCGGAAGCGCATGGATGCAATCGGTATCGAGGTCTATAACATCGGCATCATGGATCTGCATTGCGAGCCAACGATCGTGCTGGGATTGCCGGGAGTCGAAAACAAGATCGAGCAGTACAAGCAATACCTAACCAACCTGAGCCGCGCTGGAATCCACTACACCACCTATGCGCACATCGCCAATATCAAGAACCAACAGGTTCCGGGCTTCTATGCCACGTCGAATTCCATCACTCGCGGTAACGCCCCAACCCGGCAGTTCGATCTGGCAGTGGCGCGCAAGCTGCCGAATTCCTTCGATAGGGTCTATCACGAAGATCATGTCTGGAAAACCTTCACCACATTCATTCGCGCCGTGATCCCGACGGCCGAGAAAAACAAGGTTCGCATCGGACTCCATCCCGACGATCCGCCGGTCGACATGCTTGGCGGCGTGGCGCGCATATTTCGGAACTATGCGGCCTACGAGCGAGCGTTTCAGATCGCCGGCTCGGATAACTTTGGCGTTTGTCTTTGCGTTGGTACGTGGGGTGAAGGGGGCAAGGGAATGGGCAAAGAAGTCCTCGATGCGATCCATGCCTTCGGCGCGAAGAAGAAGATCTTCAAGGTGCACTTCCGCAACGTGAGCGCTCCCCTTCCCAGCTTTCAGGAGACATTTGTCGATAACGGCTACCTGGACATGTACCAGGTGATGAAGGCGCTGCGCCAGGTGAACTTCGACGGCATCGTGATTCCCGATCACGTTCCCGGAGGCGGCTATCCGGCTGCCAACAACGCCTACACACTCGGTTATATGAAAGCTCTCCGGGATAGAGTGAATGCAGAATCCCGAAGGGCCTAAGGAGGTCTCGTCTCGTCCAGGAACTTCTTTTCCTACGGCCGGAACTCCAGAGTGACTGTCGTCTTCACTTTCGCAACCGCGCCTTTAATGTGAAATGGCCGGAACCGCCATTTGCGGATGACATCGAGCGATGGGGCGGAGAAGACCTTACTCCCTCGCAATATCTTCGCTTCTATGACACGGCCCTCCGTATCAACTACAATACCGACCTCTACCTCCCCGACCAGCCGGAGGCTTCGCGCGATGGGTGGATAAACGGGAACCACGCGCTCCACCAGATTCCCCATCGCCAGAGCCGGTGATACCTTTTGGAGGCTGTCTTCCTGCTCTGCCATTGGCGGGGCTTCTCCGGCCAAAAGGGTGACAATAAGACTGCATGCCGTCAGCCAGCGGAGTGGGAGTTCGCCCAACATTAGATTGCATTCGTGGCCGGCCTCTGACATGGGGCGACCGGCGTTTTCCTCTCTCATCGGCCAGAAGTGACTCTGTGTTAGCCAAAGCAGGCGCGGAGTACGATAGAGAAGAGGTTTTTGAGGATGGCAACCAATCGTCGTGATTTTGTGAAAAGCGCGGCCCTCACCACTGGCCTGGCCGCCGCCCCGGCAGTTCAACTGGCTTCGGGCCAGAACAGCCCAGGCGATCGAGTGAACATGGGCGTGATCGGGTTCCGCGGACGCGGCCGGGATCATTACCGTACGTTCGCAGGAATGCCTGGGGTCCGGGTCGCCTATCTATGTGATGTCGACGAACGCTTGTTCCCTCCGGCGATTGCGGAAATCGAGAAGATCGGCGGTTACAAGCCGCAAGCCTTCTTCGACATCCGAAAACTGCTCGAACAGAAGGATCTCGACGCGGTCTCTATTGCGACCCCGGATCACTGGCACGCCCTCGCAACCATCTGGGCCTGCCAGGCCGGCAAAGACGTCTACGTCGAAAAGCCGATCTCGCACAACCTGCGTGAGGGCCGCAGGATGGTGGAAGCCGCACGCAAGTACAACAGGATCGTGCAGGCAGGGCTCAATATGCGAAGCGTTGCCAGGAATCTCGCCGGCGTGCGCTTCGTCAGAGAAGCAAAGTTCGGGCCCACCTACCGCGCCAAGGCAGTGGTCTACCGCGGCCGGACGAGCGTGGGCAAAGTACAGGAATCGTCCATTCCGGCCGGAGTTCATTGGGACTTGTTCCTCGGACCGGCGCCCTACCGCACATTTACCCTGAACCGCTTCCACTACGGGTGGCACTATTTCTGGGATTTTTCCACCACCGAAATCGGTAACAACGGCGTTCATGCCTTGGATGTCGTGCGCTGGGCGCTTGCCAAGGATGTTCACCCGGTGAAGATACACTGCTACGGAGGACTGTACGTGGACACGACGGACCAGGAGACGCCGAACGTGCAAGTTGCCAGTTTGGAGTATGCCGACGGGACGCTCGTGGAAGTCGAGGCAACCACGCTCCCGAGTCCCTCTTTTGGCGGGGTCCAGATGGGGTCGTTTTATTACACCCCGCAGGGTTATGTGACGAGCGCCGGGAATTGGAGTACAGTCGCCGGCGAATTCATCCCAGGTAGCACGCCGGATCCACCCTCGGGAGTTTCCCTCCGCGCGTCAAACTTGAGTTTTCCCAAGATATCCTACAAACCGGGCCCGCCGATCCCGGATGTGGAGGGACAGGAAGTAAGCCACTTCCAGAATTTTGTCGACTGCGTGCGATCCCGGAAGAGGGAGCAGCTCAAGTGCGAGATTCTCGAAGGACACATGTCCACTGCGCTTTGCCATCTGGCGAACGTCGCATTCCGGACGGGAAGGAAGCTGACGTTCGATCCGGCGACTGAGACGTTTCCCGGCGACGCTGAGGCCAATCGTTACCTGACGCGTCAGTACCGCGAACCGTATGTAGTTCCCGACCAGGTTTAAGGGCGCGGCAACGATAGAGTCCTAATCAAAAGTAGAGTTTCAGCGCCAACTGTATCTGCCGGGAAGTGCGTTGGAAGGTAAGGGGAGAACCTGCCGATCGAATCGAAGCGGCGCCAGGAGATCCCACCGTGTTGGCCGGATTGTTGAATTGTGGCGTGTTCGCGACGTTAAAGAACTCGGAACGGAATTGCAGACGACGGTCGCGATTTTCGGAGAAGTAAAACTCCTTGAACAGCGATAGATCAGCCTGCTTGGTCCCCGGACCGCGGAGGATGTTACGTCCGCCGTTACCGAAGCGCTGCGGGCCGGGAGCTACGAAGGCAGCCGTGTCAAACCACCGGTCGAGGGTGCGCTCACTGGAGGGCAGTTCGCCGCTCGCGATGCGGTCGGCACGGGTGCCACTACCGATGTTCAGGGTATTGGTAGCCGACTGTACTGAGAACGGCAGGCCGCCGTAGAAGCTAGCGATTCCGTTGAGCTGCCAACCGCCGACGAAATTGTTCCATGCGCCGGATGCACGAAGAGGAAGGTCCCAGGTCCAACTTGCGACAAAACGCTGGGGGGCGTCGAAATCGGAGTTGCCACGTTCGAGGGCGAAGTTGCGGATATTCATCGCTGCGGCGTAGGGCGCGGACGCCTGGTCGATGGCGTGGCTGTAGGTATAAGCGAGCAAAGCATTGAAGCCACGCGCGAGTCGGCGTTCGCCGGTGACTTGCAGGCCGTGATAGGTGGAGCTGTAGCCATTCTGCGAATCGAGAATATCCTGAAAGCGCGGATAGGGCCGCCGCTGGGCAATCGGCGTAGTGCCGGGAACGGGCTGATTGAGGTTGGGACGATTTTCGAGCTTGGTCCCCTTGGTGCCGACGTAGGCAACGGTGAGGCTAAGGGCGGAAGGCATCTCGCGCTGGATGGAGAAGTTCCACTGCTGCGTGTAGGAGGTGCGGGAGTGCGGGTCGATTGAGTTCAGGGTTGAGTTGTCCAGAGTTCCGGCGGCAGGGCGGTCGAAACCTGCTGAAGCCGGGCGCGCGCCTTGGAAGTTGAACTGGTCGTTCGTGAAGGCGTAGACGATGAACTCGGGCGGATTCGAGGCGAGGTTACGAGTAATATCAAGCTGCGGCGCGGAGTAGAAAAGCCCATAGCCAGCGCGGAGGACCGTTTTCGCAACGGGATTCCAAGCGAAGCCGATTCGCGGGCCGAAATTGTTGTGGTCACCGAACACAGCGGCACCGCTGGGTACGCCGCCGCTGCCGGCCCGCACGACATCCTGGTTCGCGACGAGGGCGTACTGCCGGTTATTAACTTCGGTCCAGGGCCAGCCGAGGAAGTTTTCATAGCGGAAGCCGAGGTTGAGGGTAAAGGCGCGGGCGACTTTGTAGTCGTCCTGGACATAGAAGGCAACCTCGGTTCGGCGGAAACCGCGGGTGCCGTTCAGGAAACGGATGCTGCCGCTGATCGGACGGCCCAGGAGAGTTTCCGCGGCGCCGAGACCCGTGTTCTGAGGCGCAGCGGGATTCGACGTGTAGGCAGTGCCGAAGCTGATGGTGCCGCGAAGAACGTTGGACTGGAAGGCATTGTAACGCCGGCGCTGGACCTCGCCGCCGAACTTGAGAGTGTGCTTCCCGAGGATGTGAGTGACATTGTCATTCCACTGCAGGTTGTCGCTGACGATGACCGCGGGGGAAAAGCCGTTGTCGCCGAGGCCTTGCAGGCCGCCGATGCTGAAGATAGTAAGTCCGGAAGTGAGTTCGTCGCCAACGACATTCGCGCCCGGGAGGCCGATCTCGTCGGACACGTAGCGTCCGAAGTTGGGGTTAAAGGCGCGGAGGTTGAGACGCGACCATCCGAAGCGGGCCTCGTTGAACGTTGACGGAGAGAAAATGTGCGTTTCACTAAGCACGGCCTGCTGAATGGGCTGGTCATTCAAGCCAGGGACGCCGGGGCCGTTGCCGATGGCTGGCGCCGGGAGGAAGCTCGGCTCAAGCAGTTCGTTCTTGCCCCAACTGTAGCGGACCCAGGCCGTGTCGCGCCCGGAGAACTGGCGGTCCACTTTAACATCGAAACTGTTGTCGGTGGTGGAGCGCACCGGGTTGTAAAGGAAATTGTTGGCGATGCCGCCGCTGGTGGCTGCGGGGTAGAGATTGAGGATATTCCGGCCGACGCGGTCGATGCGACCGGCGGGGATCGCGTTTGCGGCGAACGGGTCGCGGACAAATTGATTGACCCCTGTTTGGCGCTGCGTGAGCGGATCGAAAATGCGCTGGGCCGCAGCGGAGAAGTCGCCGTTGCGGAACGCGTCAGTGGGAACATTGCTGACGTAGGTCTGTGCTTGGCGGATCCGGCCGCCCTGGTAGTTGGCGAAAAAGAAAGTCTTCGGATCCTTGGCACGGGGATTCAGCCGTCCACCCAGGAAGCCACCGAATTGATTCAGCCGGAAGGGCGGTTTGGGAGCTGTGGGGCTATCGAAGAAGTTTTTGGCGTCGAGCGCGGAATTGCGGAGAAAGTGAAAGAGGCCGCCGTGATAGTCGCGGGTCCCGGACTTGTAGGTAAGGTTGATGGTGCCGCCTCCGCCACGGCCGAACTGAGCATTGGCAACCGAGCTTTCGACACGGAACTCCTGCACGGCTTCGATTGGCGGGAAGATGAGAATGCCAAGGCCGTTGTGGTTCTCATTGTTGTTGATGCCATCGAGTAAGAAGTTATTCTCTTCGAAGCGGGTGCCATTGATGGCGTAGCCAACGACGCCGCGCTTCATGGTGATGGGGCTGCCTGCCTGCTGGCTCTGGGCGGGCATGGCGCCGGCCGCGAGGCCGATGAGTTGGGCAAAGTTGCGGCTGTTGAGGGGGAGATCCTTGATTGCACGCTCGGTGCGGAGATTGGACAGCGTGGAGGTTTCGGTTTGAAGCAGCGCGACGGCCTCCTTGATTTCGACGGTCTGCGTGACTGCGCCGACGGTGAGGTCGAAATCGATGGCCACGCGCTGGGACACCTCGAGTTGCACACGGCGCGCGGCACGCTCGAAGCCCTGGGCTTCCACTTCGACGATATAAATGCCGGACCGCAGGGGCGGTGAGACGTAAAGGCCGGTCTCGTTGGTGGCGACCTCTACCGAGATGCCCGTGAGTTCACCGCGCAGGAAAACCCGGGCTTTGGGCACTGCGGCTGCGGACGCGTCGCGAATCGTGCCACTGATGTTGCTCGTGTCGACCTGGGCCTCGAGCGACAACCCCGCAAATACGGCAAGCACGGAAAGAGAACGCAGATTCATGAATGCCTCTTGAGATCGCTGTAATCTTATCAAACAGCGGAAGGTAGCGGACGCTCTGCTGTTCGAGCAATTTGCCTCCAGTTGTAGTGTGAAGGAGGCTTGGGGACTCGTTGTTACACTGTTAGCGAGAGGTCTCCGTGCCGGACGAATCCGGAATTGAGAGTATACTCGCGGAGCTCGCCAAGCCGGACGAGCAGTTCGCCAAGCGTAACGAGGACCAGAAGCTACTCCTGACCACACAGGTTGTCCTAGCCGGTCGGATCGAGGTCG
>Ga0187893_10011232_pt1 | contig 13077 bp, 15 predicted proteins | sample MA1701074metaG_FD_139574 | JGI IMG/M metagenome (GOLD analysis project Ga0187893, IMG submission 139574) | White microbial mat communities from a basaltic lava cave in the Kipuka Kanohina Cave System on the Island of Hawaii, USA - MA170107-4 metaG ...
CCGACGCCCGACGCTCGACGCCGGGTGAAGGAGATGGAGCAGTGCCCACGATCCCGGCGAAACTCCGCGTGCGCGCTCGCCGGGACGCGGCGGCCTTCTACCTCTCCGAACTGGCGCGGGGGGTCCTCGCCGGGGAACTGACCTTCGTCGCTGGTGAGCAGCAAACCTCCATCGCCACCGCCGAGTTTCTCGTTCTCGAGATCGAGTTCAAGCCGAAGCGACGTGCCACGCGCGTAGACATCACACTTCAATGGCCCAAGCGCCCGCTCATCAAGATCGCGGTGCCGGGGGGAGATCGTCATGGGAGATAGTCGGGAATTCGAGTTCGAGGGGGCCGCATCGCCGTCGGAGGCTGCGGACACGCTCACCCGTATCGCCGAGGGGATTCGCGCGCGCGGGCTGTCCCTGTCTATGGGGGACGAGAGGATCACCGTCTTCCCCGAGGGCGACCTGTCCCTCGAGATCGAAGCGAGCGAGAAGAAGGGCAAAGCGAAGATCGAGATTGCCATTGCCTGGCGGCAATCCAAGAACGACGAGGACGGGGACAAGTAATCGGGCCAACGTCGCCCGCAGACGCTGGGGACGACGGGGCGAGCAGTGCTCGCTCACCCATCCCTAAAATTCCGGAGGAGCCATCATGGCGAAGGATCGCTTCGAGTTCGGGCTGATCGGGACGGCGGATGAGATTGCCGAGTACCTGATGTCGCTCGCTGCCGGGCTTAAACGGGGCGAAGTCTCGCTGGAGTCGGGTGAGCGGGCCCTGCGACTCTCACCGCCGAGCGAGGTCAAGCTCGAGCTGAAGATTGGGAGCAAGGGGCACAAGGGCAAGATCGCGGTGGAGGTCGGGTGGAAGCGACGAGAGGGAGCACGAGCCACCGATCTTCGCGTCGAGGTGGATTCGCGCGTCGGCCGCGGCTAGCGATGGCGATCCTGCTGGACGACTTGGGCCAGGATCTCGTGATGATGGCACGCCTTGTCCAGTCGCAGATCAGCAGCGCCATCACGGCCTTCTTCCAGCGCGACATTCGCCTGGCCGGCCGGGTCACCGAGAAGGACGACCAGGTCGACAACCTCCTTGGACTCATCGAGGACAAGTGTTTTCGGCGCCTCACGGAGGGCGCCCTCGACCCTGACGGCGTCCGGCTCCGGCAGTTCCGGGGCGCCTTCCGGGTCGCGTTGAACCTCGAGAAGCTCGGGGACTACGCGGTGAACGTCGCCGAGCAAGCCGTCCATGTCTCGCGGCTCTCGTCGCGCGCGGTCCCCTTCGACCTGGCCGGCGCCACGCGGGTGACCCTGGCCGCCCTCGACGAGGTCATCGAATCGTTCACCGATGCCGACGCCGAAAAGGCCAAGAATGCCTGCCGCTGTGAGCTCGAGCTGGACCGGCGCTACCGGGAGGCCCTCGCCGAGGCCTTGCGCCGCCTGGGGGAGGCAAACGTCGACCCCCCCTTCATCATGACCAATCTGTTCGTGCTCAAGTTCCTCGAGCGTATTGGCGATTCCATCCTGAATATCGGCGAATCGACCCTCTTTCTCCTCACCGGGGAGCGCCTGAAACTGCACCAATACCTGCACCTTCAAGAGCTGGTGGGGGCGCTGAGTGCCGAGACCGATGCGCCCCTCGATGTGCAGCAGATCTGGGGGGGCATTAGTGGGGCCCGGCTGGGCCGGGTGGCCATCGGGCAGACGCGGCCGCTCATCTGGAAGGAGGGCGCGGAACGGAAGATCGAGGCGGAGCTCCGGGAGATGGACGAGTGGAACCGCCTGGTGCCGGGGCTGGTGCCGGACGTGAAGGCGCGCTATCACCGCGATGGACGCGAGTCGTTCCTGGGACAGTTTCTGGAAGGGGCCCTGCTGCGCGACGTGTACCTGGCCCGCCCGTGGTCCGAGAAGATGGTTGCCACCCGACGCCTTCTGGAAACGTTGCGGGAGATCTGGGTCTCGACGTCAGCGAAAGAGGCGGTGGTCGTGGACTACGTGCGACAGATCCGCGAGCGGTTGCCCGATCTTTACGCGGTCCACCCGCGCCTGGCGCGCCAGCGGGAGGTTCCGACGCGGGTCTTCGGGATCGCTCACCGGGCTCTCGGCGAACTGCTGGAGGCCGTGGAGGACGTCGAGGACCGTTTGGCACCGCCGGTCGCCGTCCGCATCCACGGGGACTTCAATACGAACAACATCATGTATGCCAGCCCGGTCGATCGTGTGCACTTCATCGATGTCCATCGGAGCGGGTCCGGTGACTACGCCCAGGACATCGGCGTGTTCCTGGTATCCAACCTGCGCACGCCCATCCATGACGATGCGCTCGCCGCCCAGTTCGCCCGGGTCAACGAAATGGTCGAGCGCTTTGCCGGCGAATTCGCAAGCCTCGTCGGGGACGACCACTTTCACGCACGGCTGACCCTGTCGCAGGCGCGCTCGTTCATCACCTCCGCGCGTCTGGTCGCGGATTCCGAGTTTGCACGCGGTCTGTTCTTGCGGGGGATTCGGCTGCTCGAGCGCGTGGCAAGGGCGGACGCGTGAGGATCGCCGTCATCGGGACACGGGGTGCTTGGTCGACGGAGGGGCTGGCGGCCGCCCTCCGGTTCGCGGGATGCGCGGTGCCGGTCATCGATCTGTCCCTGTGCAGTCTGCGGCTCCCCGATCCTCGGCTGCACTATCGCGGCCTGCCGGTGGAGGACCTGGCGGGGGCCGTGGTCAAAAAGATCGGCGACACGGCGGTGGGCTGGATGGTGCGCGAGCGGATCAATTTACTACGGCAACTCGAGACGACCGGAGTGCGGGTCCTGAGCGAGCCTGACCGTCTCGAGGTCGCCGTCGACCGCTATCGCATGACCCTCGAGCTGACGCGGGCAGGCCTGCCCATTCCCGACACGGTCCTCACCGAGGACATCGACGATGCCATGACTACGGTGGAGCGCTTTGGCTCCGCCGTCCTCAAGCCGCTGTTCACCTCCAAGGGGCGCGGCATGGAGCGTCTCGATTCGACGCGTGACGTGCGGACCGCCCTCGCCCGCCACCGGGCGGCCGGCCTCGGTCCCTTCTACCTCCAGCGGGCCATCGAGCATCCTGGGCGCGACCTTGGTGTGGCCGTGCTGGACGGACAGTGCCTGGGCGCCTACTGGCGGATGGCGGCGCCCGACCAGTGGATGACCACCATCCGGGCCGGTGGGCGATACGAGCGCGCGGTCCCGCCGCCGGCGGCGCTCGAGCTGGCTCTGGCGGCGGCGAAGCATTTCGGTCTGTTCTTCACGGGGGTTGACCTGATGGAGACTCCCGACGGCGGCTTCGTCGTCCTCGAGGTGAGCGCGTTCGGAGGCTTCCGGGGGCTGTCGGTGGCGTGCGGGATTGATGCAGCCCCGCTTCTCGCTGAGGTGATCATGCGCCGCGTGAAAGACGGACGGTGAGCTCGCTGGCGGCGCTGATCGCCCCGTTCGAGACGCCGCGCGTCCTCGATCTCAAGGTCGCGGACGTTGCCATCCGGGTGTTGAGCAACGATCTCGAGATCCACACGCGGCTCAGTGGTTACTATGCGCCCTATGTGACGCTTGGCGGTGGGCGCCCACGGTTGGTCGTGAGCCTGATCCAGGGGCGGCCGCCGGCCCAGGGTGACTTCCGTGACGTGGTCCGGCCAGGAGGGCGCAGGGTGAAGGAGGCGATCCGCAATGCCAACGGCGGCCGCCTCATCCTGAAACGAGCCACCCGGGTTCTCATGGGGCTGCTTCCCGACCGGGCCTTCGCGGTGGGCGACCTGCGCACCAACCTCAATCAAGGCATCAACCTCATCAACGCCGTGTACGCCAAAGCCATGCTGCGCCGCGGTCACGTGCTCTTCCACGCCTCGGCGGTTTCCTGGCGCGGTCAGAGCGTGGTGCTGGCCGGGCCGCCGGGGGCCGGGAAGTCTACGGCGGCTCTTCATTGCGTCGAGCAGGGCTTCCGCTTTGTCTCGAACGATCGTGTCCTGGCCAAGCTTCGGGCGAGGGTGGTGGAGGTCTTGGGTTACCCCAAGCAGCCGCGCGTGAATCCGGGGACCTTGCTGACCCACCCGCGCCTGGCGTCGCTGCTCTCACCCGAGGATCGGACCAGCCTCAGTGCGATGTCGACCGACGACCTCTGGCATCTTGAACGGAAGAGCGACGTCGACCTCGACGCCGTCTACGGGCCGGGCACGGTCGACCTGCTGGCTCGCATGCGGGCCCTGGTGCTCCTGCGCTGGCGTCGTCACGGCGGGGACGTCCGGATGCGCCCGCTCGAGGTGAGCGAGGCTCTGGCGTGCCTGCCCCTCTTCTACAAGGACCTGGGAGCCTTCGATCTCGATCTCCAGCCGGGCGGACTCGCGCCTGAGGACGTGCAGCGGCGATACCGAGCGCTCTTGACCAGAGTGACCTTGGTCGAGGTGAGCGGCTCGCCCGATTTCAGCCGCCTCGTGAAGCTCGTCTCCGACCTCTTGGGACGTTGAGATTGGGGGGCCTCGAACGGGCCCCCCAAGCCCCCCGCGTTCGGGACGCCCCGGGAAACCCGTGGCGCCCCTCGGGATCACGCGAGCTTGGGGCCTCGAACGGGCCCCCCAAGCCCCCCGCGCTCAGGGCGCCCCGGGAAACCCGGGACGCCCCTCGGGATCACGCGAGCTTTCGGGGGCCTCGAAAGGGGCCCCCAAGCCCCTCGCGACTCTCCTCCGAGATAGGGGGCTTGTCCGCCGCGTGCGGCGGGGCACATTACGAGTTCGATAACGAAGCTTCACAGCGCCGTAGGAGCCAGGCCAGTAGTCTGCGCGGTGTCCATTCCATAACGGGAGGTACATGATGCGGATCGCGCGCACGCTGGTTTTCGCGAGCATATTGGCGCTGACCATTCTCGAGATCGGGCCCGAACCGGGGCGGGCCGAGCCCGGGCGAGGGCATGAGCGAACGCCGCTCGTGATCGGGCATCGGGGCGCCAGCGGCTATCTGCCAGAGCACACCCTGGCCGCCTACGCCCTGGCCATCGAGCTCGGGGCCGATTACATCGAACCCGACTTGGTGATGACCCGCGACGGCCACCTGATTGCCCGCCATGAACCGAACATGATCGCCACCACCGACGTCAAGGACCGACCCGAGTTCGCTAGCCGCAAGCGGACCGCCGTGGTCGACGGTGTGGCGGAAGAGGGTTGGTTCGCCTCGGACTTCACCCTGGCTGAGATCAAGACCCTGCGCGCGGTCCAGGCCTTCGCCGAGCGGCCGCAGCAGTTCAACGGCGTGTTCCGCGTTCCTACCCTGGAGGAGATCATCGCTCTCGCCAAGCGACAGTCGAAGGAGAAAGGGCGCACCATCGGGATTTACCCAGAGACAAAGCACCCGACGTACCACCGCACGATTGGACTGCCGTTGGAGCGCAAGCTCGTGGAGGTGCTCCGGCGGGCGGACTGGGACGATCGCAAGGCGCCGGTGTACATCCAGTCGTTCGAGCAGTCGAACCTGAAGGAGCTGCGCAAGCTCACCAAGGTGCGGTTGATCCAGCTGGTGGACGCCAACGACGTGAACCCCGATGGCAGCCTCGATTACACGGCGCCCTTCGATCGCCCCTACGACTGGACGGTGTCGGGGAATCCCGTCCTGCTCGCACGGACCTTCGGGTTCTTTGTCACGGACGAAGGCCTCAGGGAGGTCCGGACGTATGCCGATGGCATCGGACCCTGGAAGCGCTACATCGTCAGCACGGCGGCGGTTGATCGCAACGGGGACGGCGTGATCGGTGACGAGAATGGCGACGGGCTGATCAACGAAGCCGATCGCGAGCTTCTCCTCGCGAACGATCTGATCGCACGCGCCCACAAGCTCGGGCTGCTCGTGCACACCTGGACATTCCGCAACGAGCAGCGGCGGCTACCCGCTGACTATCAGGGGAACCCCATCAACGAGTATCTGCAGTTCTACGAGCTCGGCATCGATGGGGTGTTCGCCGACTTTCCCGACACGGCTGTCGCCGCCAGGCTCCTGTTCGAGCTGTTGCCGGAGCAGGAGTAGCTGGCGTGGCGGAGAGGCGGAGGGCGGTGCAGGCCAGACCGGGGGGACTGACCAGCCTCGAGGTGCAGGCCCGCCTCGGACGGGAACTGCGGCAACTCGAGGATCGCTTGAGCGCGTGGCGGACTGCCTCCGAGGATACGACCGACGGTAAAGTGCTGAAGGCGGCGGAGCCTGCGGAGGCGGCCCAGGCCGTGGAACTGCAGGAGGTCATGAGCCTGAGCACGGAGCGGCTCGTCGAGCGCGGGCGGCGGCTGCGGCGCGCGCTCACCCGCATCGCCTCCGGAGGTTACGGGATCTGCGAGGCATGCGGCGACCGCATTTCGCTACGGCGGCTGAGCGCTCTGCCGGACGCGGTCACCTGCGTTCCGTGCCAGGAGCGGCTGGAGCGAGACGAGGCGAAGGGGACACGGGTGCCGCGCCTCGTTCGGATGAGCGCCGAGTAACTCTTTCTCAGCCTTTTCGTCATGAAGACGTAATGAAGACCAGGCTTACTATGCGCGCGCTGTCATTCCCGAATCAGGATGTCCTGGCGGGCAAACCGTTACGAGAGCGCGGCGAGGGAGGTCCGGCCGTGAAGCATCGATCGATCGCCTTATCGACCGTAGTCTTGATTCTTTCCCTGCTTGTCAGCAGCCCCGGGGGCGCCCAGGACCGGATGCGCCTGACCGGATCAGGGGCCAGCTTTCCGTTCCCCATCTACTCGGCGTGGTTCAAGGCGTTCAGCACAAAGCACAAGAGCATCACGGTCGACTATCAGGCCAAGGGCAGCGGAGCGGGTATCCAGGATTTCGTCAACCGGACGGTGGACTTCGCGGCGAGCGACGCGGCCATGTCCGATACCGACATGGCCAAGGTGCCCGGCGGCGTGCAGCTGCTGCCCATGACGGCGGGGGAGATCGTGCTGGGCTACAACATATCCGGCAACGCGAAGGGCCTCAAGCTGCCTCGCGACGTGTACGTGGGGATCTTCCTCGGCAAGATCACCAAATGGAGCGACCCAAAGCTGAAGGCGGCTAACCCGGGCTTGACCCTGCCCGACAGCGACATCACGGTGGTACGACGGGCGGACGCCAGTGGGACGACGTTTGTCTTCACCCAGCACCTGAGCGCCATCAGCGAGGAGTGGAAGAAGGGGCCGGGAACCGGCACGACCGTCAACTGGCCCAAGAGTGACAAGTTCGTGGCCTCGCCGAAGAACGACGGCGTGACGGCGACCATCAAGCAAACGCCCGGCTCCATCGGCTACATCGAGTTTGCCTTTGCCAAGTTCTCGAAAATCGAGATGGCTCTCCTGCAGAACAAATCCGGCGCATACGTGGCGGCCGGCGGCCATGGGGGAGCCGAAGCGCTCTCCAGCGTGAAGCTGCCCGACGATCTCCGCGCGTGGATTACGGATCCCGAAGGCGCCAAGTCCTATCCCATCGCCACCTACACCTGGATGCTGTTCTACAAGGACAACAAGGATCCCAAGAAGGCGGCCGGCCTCCGGGAGCTGGTGGAGTACTGCCTGACGGAAGGCCAGAAGATGAGCGAGGCCATGGGCTACATCCCGCTCCCGGCCACCGTGGTGACCGCCGTCCGGAAGGCCTCGAGCAGCATCCAGTAGATGGCGACCCGGGCCACCACGCCTGTCTCACGGGCCGGGCAGCTCGAGCACCCCGCTCAGGCCGGCTCGGTGTCAGGACCGCCTTCCGCATGGGACTACTTCGCCGACCGCGCGTTCCGAGGGGTAGCCCAGGGCGGGGTGTGGGTCGTGCTGCTCCTGCTGGTCTTCATCCTGTGGGAGATCGGGGGCAAAGCGTGGCCGGGCATTCGGGAATATGGCCTCGGCTCCCTGACCTCCACCACCTGGGACACGAACCTGAATCTGTACGGCTTTCTGCCCGAAATCTGGGGCACGCTCTATAGCTCCTTCCTGGCGCTCCTGATCGGCGGGTTCTTCGGCGTCGTGATGGCCATCTTCCTCACCCAGGACTTCCTGCCACCGCGGCTCGCCCAGGTCTTCCGGACGATCGTCGAGCTGCTCGCCGCCATTCCGAGCGTCGTGTATGGCCTGTGGGGCCTGTTCGTGGTGGTGCCGGCGATACGACCGGTCGCGGACTGGCTGTCCGGCCACCTGGGCTGGATTCCGTTCTTCAGCACGACGCTCAGCGGACCTGGGCTGGCGCCGGCGGCTCTGGTCCTCGCCATCATGGTGTTGCCCACCGTGGCCGCCGTATCCCAGGACGCCCTGCGTTTGGTGCCCTACAGGGTCAAGGAGGCGGCTTATGGCATGGGAACCACGCGCTGGGAGGCCATCCTCCGCGTGATGCTGCCTGCCGCCTCCACAGGGATCTTCGGTGCCCTCGTGCTCGGCTTCGGTCGAGCCCTCGGCGAGACCATGGCCCTGGCCATGCTGATCGGCAACTCCAACCAGATGACCCTGTCACTGTTCTCACCCGCCAACACCCTGGCTGCGCTGCTGGCTCTGAACTTTCCTGAGGCCGGCCCCCGGCAGGTGCAGGTGCTCATGTATGCGGCCTTGGTGCTCCTGGCCATCACGCTCGTGGTCAACGTGATCGGCGGAATCATCATGGCGTTGGCCTCCAAGGATCCGACCCGAAAGTGAGTGAGAGCGAAACGGTGGTGCGGGCCGCGTCGGGAGACCTGCCGAGTCTGCGCCGGTCGGCCTTCGACCGGCGCGCCCTCCAGAGCGTGCTCCTGAGCGCCGGGGCATGGGCGGCCGCGATCATCGCGGCGATCCCGCTGGTCTCGGTCCTGTACATGCTCATCGTTCGCGGCGGGTCGCGGCTGCACTGGTCGCTCTTCACGGAGCTGCCACCGGCGGGGTTCGAAATGGGGGGCGGCTTCGGCAACGCGATCGTGGGAACTCTGGTGATGGTCGGCATCGGCGGCCTTCTCAGCATTCCCGTGGGGATCCTGGCCGCGGTGTTCCTGGCCGAGTTGGGGCCGGACAGCCGGCTGGCCCAGGCGGCGCGCTTCGCTGCGAAGACCTTGACGGGGCTACCGTCAATTCTGGCCGGCGTGTTTGCCTATGCGGCGGTGGTGCTCGTGACCGGAACCTATTCGGCCCCGGCGGGCGGGCTGGCGCTGGCCGTCCTCATGGTGCCGACGGTGGTGCTGACGGCGGAGGAGGCGCTCAGACGGTGCCGCGGATCACCAAGGATGCGGCATACGGGATGGGCTGCACGCGGAGCCAGGTCATCTGGAAGGTCGTGCTCCCCACCGCCATGCCGGGCATCTTGACCGGGGTCATGCTGGCGGTCGCCAGGGCAGCGGGGGAGACGGCCCCGTTGCTCTTCACGGCGCTCTTCAGCAACTACTGGCTCTTCGAGGGGGGGCGCCCGCAGCTGATGCAACCGACCGCCTCGCTGGCCGTGCTCATCTACAACTTTTCCGGGATGCCGTTCGAGAATCAGATCGAGCTGGCGTGGGCGGCCTCGCTCGTCCTGGTCCTCCTGGTGCTCGTCATCAACGTCGTCAGCCGGCTGATCGGTCAGCGAAGGGTGTGAGGGGAGGGAACGAGCGGTGACAACAACGCTACGCGGGAACGGATCGAGCCCGACCAACGGGGGGATGCCCCCGTCCGACGTGGTGATCGACTGCAACCTGAGCCAGGTCTACTACGGGACCTTCCTGGCCGTTCGCGACAGCCACGTGCGGATTGCGCGCGGCAAGATCACCGGCTTCATCGGACCGTCGGGATGCGGGAAGAGCACTGTTCTGCGCAGCCTCAACCGCATGAACGATCTGATCCGGGGCTTTCGCTTCGAGGGGCGCGTGGATTTCCACGGGCAGGATGTCTACGGGCGGGGCGTCGATCCGGTGTCCGTTCGCCGCTATATCGGCATGGTGTTCCAGCAGCCCAATCCGTTCGCCATGAGCATCTTCGAGAACGTGGCCTTCGGGCTCCGCTTGAATCGCTATCGCGGCAACGTGGGTGAGCGCGTGGAGCAAGCCTTGCGAAGGGCCGCCCTCTGGGACGAGGTCAAGGACAAGCTCAAGAATAATGGGTTGTCGCTCTCCGGTGGCCAGCAGCAGCGCTTGTGCATCGCGCGGGCGGTCGCCACCGAGCCGTCCGTGCTCCTGATGGACGAGCCGTGCTCGGCCCTCGATCCGATCGCCACCCGACGCATCGAGGAGCTGATGATCCAACTGAAGGAGAACTACACGATCGCCATCGTCACCCACAACATGCAGCAGGCGCAGCGGGTGGCCGACATCACCGCCTTCTTCTCGGTCGACATCTCCAAGGGCAGTCGCACGGGGTACCTCGTGGAGTCCGGCCCTACGCGGGATCTGTTCGACAACCCGCGCGAGCAGCTCACCAAGGAATACGTGACCGGCCAGTTCAGCTGAGTTGGCGGGAGGCGGGCGGCATGGGTCATCGAACCAGACAGGCCATGCTGGCGGCAGCGGTCGCGCTGGCTTTGGTGCTGCCGGCCGTCGCACAGGACCGCGGCGTCCTCTCCACGCCGGCGGCCAAAGTGGTGGTCCGGGGTGCGGGAGCCACCTTTCCGGCGCCGCTCTACGAGAAGTGGATCACGACCTTTCAGCAGCAGAACCCGGATGTCGCCATCACCTACGACGTGGTCGGCAGTGGGGAGGGACAGAAGCGTTTCCTCGCCCGCGGCGTCGACTTTGGCGCCAGCGATGCCGCGCTGAACGACGAGCAACTGGCCAGTGTCAAACCCGGCGCGAAGCTGGTACCCGTCACTGCCGGAATGGTCGTGCTTGCCTACAATCTGCCGGGCCTCGGGGGGGACCTGCGGCTCAGCCGCACGGTCTGCGCGGACATCTTCAGCGGACGCATCAAGACGTGGGACGATCCGAAAATCCGCACCGAGAACCCTGGCCTGGCCCTCCCCCGCCGGAGCATCGTGCCGGTCGTGCGTCAGGACGGCAGCGGGACGACCTACGCGTTCTCGTCTCATCTGAGCGCGATCAGCGCGGAGTGGCGCGATCAGGGACCAGGGGTGGGCACCCTGCTGAGTTGGCCCGGCAACACCATGCGGGCACGGGGCAACGAGGGCGTGGCCGGCCGTATCAAGGTGAGCGAGGGATCAATCGGCTACGTCGAGTATCATTTCGCCAAACGCCTGGGTCTCCCGATGGCTCATCTGCAGAACCGCGCCGGGCGTTTCATCGCCCCCAGCGAGACGAGCGGACAGACGGCGCTGACCCGTAACGTCACGCAGATGCCGGCCAACCTGCGCCTGTTCATGCCTGATCCCGAGGGGGAGGACGCCTATCCCATCGTGTCGTTCAGCTGGCTGCTCCTGTACGATCGCTACCCGGACCCCGTCAAGGCGGCGGCCTTGAAGAAGTTCGTGGCGTGGGGTCTCACCGAAGGCCAGAACTTTAGCCGCCCTCTCGGTTACATCCCGCTCCCCGGCGAGGTCGCGTCCCTTTCCCTTGCCGCATTGGAGCAGATCCACTGATGGGCTTCCGCCCGGGCCGCGCGCCTGCCAGGCGCGTTGACCTGGCTGCCGTGGAGATGACCCTGCGCCGGCTGCAGGGGGACTTCGAAGCCATCAATGCCCGCCTCAGCGCCCACCGGGAGCCGATGAGCGATCGCGTCGTGGAGAACATGCTCGCCGGCTATGCCTTCGTCGACGCGCTGCAGGCTTCCGGTACCGACGTATTGGCCCTGGGCAACCTCAAGAGCCTGCTCGAGCTGAACAGCATCGTGCTCTGTGGCACCGACCCTGCCGAACGGGAGCCGTACGCGCGGCATCTGGAGGCAAGCGAGCGCCGCTTCTACGAGGAGCGCGATGGCGGCATCCGAGACCTGGTCGAGTGGTACGCCGGCCAGGCGAGCGAGTCGGTCTGGAACCGCGCGGCGGGCGCCTACGTGCGCATGCTGAGTGCGCCCCAGCTCTTCATCGAGGGCAATCACCGGGCGGGCGCCCTGCTCATGAGCTACATCCTGCTGGGCGAGGGACAGCCCCCCTTCGTGCTGTCGCCGGAGAACGCCGCCGCCTACTTCGAACCCTCGGGAGCGATTCGGGGTATGGAGAAGAGGGCGGCCGTCGCGCCGTTCGTCCTGTCCACCATCAAGAAGCGGCTGGCCCAGCTCCTCCTCGACCACGGAGATCGCAGGCACCTCCTGCCGGCGGCGTCGGCCTGATTCGCTGATTCTAGCCAGCGACGCTTCCTGCAGAGAGGACCATCATCGCTATCGCGGGCGGCCCCGCGGCCTCAGCGGCAGTGCGGGAGCGTCGGCTTGACATAAGACATTCCGTACTTACGTTGTGCCCATGCCGCTCCTGAACGTGCGCCTCAGCGCCGACGATGCTCGGCAGGCCGTCGAGCTCCGCAAAACCGGGGTGAAGATCTCGCGCATCGTGCGCGAGGCAATCTGTGCCGAGCACGATCGCCGAGTTCAGCGACCGCGCTCCCAGCAGGGGACGGCCGAGCTTCTCTCCGAGATCTATGCCGCGCACCCTGATCCGCCGCGCGCACCGCGTCACGCTTTCGACCTGCGGGACCGGAAGGCCGCGCGCCAGGCGATCCTGCGCAAGCTCCACCGGCGCCGCCGGTCATCCTCGTCGACACCGCACCCTCGTGGCGCTGTGTGACCCGACGGACGGCTTGCATGCGAGAGCGGTGCGAGATCCCGCAGTGAGATGACCGGCTCACAGGTGACATAGGCGCCGTGGGACACGCCCGGCGCGTCATTGGGGTTCTGAACCCGAAGTGAAGAAGCGACGCTATTTGAAATACGGACGATGAGGTCGCTCAACCACGGATTCCTTTCGTCGCGCTCCGGGCCACTCAGCACTTCGGCACTCTCGGGATTCGACAGGCCGTCGACATCGTGCAAGAGAAGAAGGACCCGATAGGCCTGCGGCAGCTCGGCGATGGCGGCGCTGACCTATGGGAAACGGAAGGGCGCTCAGGTCTTACTTGCGATCGCCTCCGGCCGGCTGCGTCGCCTCCTGCGCCATCCGCTCCTCACTCTCATCGATTCTCGCCAGCTCATAGCTCGTGCTGCGGCCGCCTTCTGGACCTCGGACAAGGATGCCTCTTTCCACCAAAAGAATGATGTCGCGCAGCGCAGTGTCCTGCG
>Ga0187893_10011233_pt1 | contig 13077 bp, 8 predicted proteins | sample MA1701074metaG_FD_139574 | JGI IMG/M metagenome (GOLD analysis project Ga0187893, IMG submission 139574) | White microbial mat communities from a basaltic lava cave in the Kipuka Kanohina Cave System on the Island of Hawaii, USA - MA170107-4 metaG ...
AGTATTACTTGTGCCCAAGGATATTCCGCCTAGCGAGCGCCGTCCCGTGGTGGTTTGCCAGCATGGCCGCGGAGGCTTGCCGCAGCATGTGGTGGAAGGAAACGATCCTTACTATCGTGACTTTGCAGCGCGTTTGGCAGACCGTGGGTTTGTTGTTTTTGCTCCCCATAATCTCTATCGCGGAGAAGATCGCTATCGATGGCTGAGCCGCAAGGCTAATGGTATCAAGACTTCGTTGTTCTCGTTTATCATCAGTCAGCATGATCAGATCCTGCGCTGGCTGGAAACGCTTCCGTTCGTGGATAACCAGCGGATGGGCTTTTATGGCCTGAGCTACGGTGGCGAGACCGCTGTGCGCGTACCCACGATTCTCGAGAAATACGCACTTTCCATCTCCTCGGGCGATTTCAATAGCTGGACCCACAAAGTTGCGGCCATCGACCAGCCGTTCAGTTTCATGTATACCATTGAATGGGAAATGCCCTACTTCAACCTGGGACACACGTTCGACTACGCGGACATGGGATATCTCATGATCCCTCGACCGTTTATGGTGGAGCGTGGCCATCATGATCACGTCGCCCGCGACCAGTGGGTGGCGCACGAGTATGCGAAGCTGCGACGGGTGTACGTTCAACTGGGGCTCGAAGACAAGACTGAGATTGAGTATTTCAACGGCGGTCACACGATTCACGGTGTGGGGACTTTCAGATTTCTACACAAACATCTGCGATGGCCGGAAAAGTAGGGACTACTCGAGGGTGCTTGTCTTCCTCGCCGGATAACAGAATCGAGCGTGACGCTGACTGCAACCGATGTGGCGCCCTGGGCCCTTCTAACCAAAGGAGGCGGTCGCGAAACGACCGGAGTTGTTCTGTAGAGTTTTGGGAAACGGCCTAGGACAACTCCCTGAAGGCTTCACGACCGTTGGACCGTTGTCGTTCGCCTTTTCCCCTCCTTTGGTAAGGGGGGACTTGCAAGGAGATTTGCCATGAAAGCCATGGTTTTGAAGAATTACAAGCAGCTTGAAGTGACGACCATGCCTGACCCGGAAATCGGGCCCGAAGAGGTCTTGGTACAGGTAAAGGCCTGCGGCATCTGCGGCAGCGACGTTCACGGCTACGACGGGCATACCGGTCGTCGAATTCCGCCGCTCATCATGGGACACGAAGCATCCGGTGTAATTGCCCAGACGGGTACTAGTGTTGCGCAACTGCGCAAAGGTGACCGTGTCACCTTCGACTCAACGGTGTACTGTGGCAAATGCTACTACTGTCGGCAGGGCGATGTGAATCTTTGCGACAACCGTAATGTGCTGGGAGTCTCCTGCGGTGAGTATCGCCGGCACGGAGCTTTTGCCGAGTATGTGGCCGTTCCCCAGCACATCGTCTATCGGTTGCCGGATGAATTGAGTTTTGAGCAGGCGGCATTGATCGAGGCAGTCTCCATCGCTTTCCATGCCACCAACCGCACTCCAATGAAGCTGGGAGATTCCGTGGTCGTGGTGGGGGCGGGCATGATCGGGCAACTGGTCATTCAGACACTGCGCCAGGCAGGCTGTGGGAAGCTGATTGCGATCGATCTGGATGATCGCAAGCTGCAGATGGCCCGTGAACTTGGCGCGGATGTCGGCATCAACGCCAACTCGTCTGATGTTCAAGCCCAGGTCCTGGAACTCACGCAGGGCAGGGGGGCCGACCTTGCTTTTGAGGTGGTGGGGGCTTCTGCTCCCTTCAATACTGCTGTGGCCAGTCTTCGCAAAGGCGGCTCAGTAACGCTGGTCGGCAATCTGTCACCCAAAGTTGAGATGCCCCTGCAGCACATTGTCACGCGCGAGTTAACGCTGATTGGGGTGTGCGCTTCGTCCGGTGAGTACCCGGCCTGCATTGATCTGATGGCGCGCGGCAGCATTGACGTTAGTGCCTTTATCAGTGCGTTTGCCCCGTTGGATGAAGGACCCATGTGGTTTGAGCGCCTATACCGGCAGGAACCTGGCTTGATGAAGGTTGTCTTGCGACCAACATAGCGAATTCCGAGGCATCGATGCGGGAGTAAAGCTCGTCATTCGGGCCATAACCGAGAGAGCCGCAAACCAGGCTCGATTCGAGCGGTCGCACGAATGACACACTCACGCGTCAAACCTAGAGTCAAATGGAGAGACTGAAAACAGGAATTATTGGCACAGGCAAAGTTGGCCACCTTCACGCCGCAGCTTTGAGGGAGTTGCCAGAGTCGGAGTTTACTGCTGTCTGCAACATTAACTTCAAAGGCGCCCGGGATTTTGCAGCGCAGTACGGTGTGAAGGCCTATGCGGATGTTGAAGAGATGGTGGCCAGCGGTGTTCAGGCGGTAACGGTTTGCACTCCTCATCCGGTGCATGCCGAACCCACCATTCGGGCCGCGAGAGCCGGGGCTCATGTCATTGTCGAAAAGCCGCTGGCCTCTTCTTTGTCGGATTGCGACGCGATGATTCGAGCCGCGAGGGAGCGTGGCGTCAAGCTGGCTATGATCAGCCAGCGCCGGCTGTATGCGCCGGTGCAGCGAATCAAGAAAGCCATTGAAGCCGGCAAACTCGGCCAGCCGATCCTGGGGACGGTCAATATGCTGGGTTGGCGCGATCTTCCTTATTACCAGAGCAATGCCTGGCGAGGAACATGGAAAGGCGAGGGGGGCGGAGTGCTGGTGAATCAGGCGCCGCATCAGTTGGACATCCTGCAGTGGTTCATGGGACCTATTGACCAGCTTTTTGGCTGCTGGGCCAACTTGAATCATTCATACATTGAAGTTGAGGATACAGCGGCAGCGATCATTCGCTTCAAGAGCGGAGCCTTGGGTAACATCCTGGTCAGCAACTCCCAGAATCCTGCCCTTTATGGCAAAGTGGCGGTGCACGGCAGCAACGGCGCGTCCGTGGGGGTACAGACCGATGGCGGGGCGATGTTCATCGCAGGAATGTCCAACATCACCGAACCACCTGTCAACGATCTTTGGAGAATTCCTGGCGAAGAGAGCCTCCTCGATCAGTGGCAACGCGAAGACACTGCTTTCTTCGAAGGCATCGATCCCACGCGGTATTACCATCAACTTCAGATCAGAGACTTCCTCCAGTCAATCTTGGAAGATCGCGATCCCATGATGACCGGCGAGGAGGGTCGCAAGACGGTGGAGTTGTTTACAGCTATCTACCGTTCCCAGCGAGACAATCAGGCGATTTCTTTTCCGCTGGAGCCAGAAACCAGCAGGAAGGATTTCGATGGCAGAGTGGTGCTCAAGAAAGCGAGTGATCTTTAGCCCTCCTGGCCGACTCCGACGAGCGTTTCCTTGATTGCGTCCTTGATTCCGTCGGTGACTGCGTCTTTGACGGCCTCGCGCACGGCTTCTTCAACCACTCCAGGGCTTAGTTTTGCCTGGCCGCGTTCCCTCAAGATTTCCTGAAATACCTCACTAACAACCGGTGCCAGTGGCGGCAGGTCCTTGAGAACACCTTTCACCGCTTTTTTCAGAGTTTTGGTTTCTTTCTGGGGGGTCTCAGACGGCTCCGCGGCGACCCAGTCCGATTCAAACGTCGTTGTGAGAGCGCTGACGACGGTCGAGTCATTAACGACTATTCCCACTTCACGCCGGGCGTCCAGTTCTGCCCCACGAAGGCTTTGGCTGCCCAGAAATGCCAGCTCGCCATCGCGAATCATCGTCCGGGTATGCAGACGGAGTCGCGAAAGCTTTCGCGTGGCTATCTCCCTACCAACCCTTCCGGTGCGGCCGATGACTCGGACGTCCACGCCTTCTTTAATCCGTTCTTGAAGCAGCCCGATCATCGGGCCGTCGCTGACCTTTGGGTCATAAATGAGAAGTTGCCTTCGAGCACCGCTGATGAATTGAGCCAGTTCTCTTCGTGCGTTCACCGGACTGACAATGAAACTGTCGTGCCCCGCAGTGTACGGCTGCCGCGTTGTGTCTGCTTCGAACAGTTTGACCGCTTCCTGAACCAGATGGCGGTCTTCCGTCACAATTCCAAAGCTGCGGCTATGATCGATATCCAACGACGTGAAATTGAATGTGAGCAGGAAGAGGCGCCGCCTGTCGATGATCACAAGTTTGTCGTGATAGCGGGCGAGGTCGGCAGCCGTGCGTGCGACCGTCACTCCGGACTCCAGCAATCGCATTTCAAGTTTCCGCAGACTTTTCTCTCCGCCTCGATTGGTATACGTGACGAGAGCGTGCACGAAGACGCCCCGCGCTGCTGCGGATTCGAGCGCGGATTCAATATCGCGCCGGTCGAACCGAAAAATGATGATCTCAATGCTCTGGGCGGCGGAATGGATGGCGTTCAACAAAGCCGAAGCCCCGGCGCCGGGCTGTATGAGTAGCTCCACAGACACCTCTCTTGAACAGACAACGTATACGGTGATGCAGCACCAAGACTCAGCGGGCCTTATGGCAGCGACCCATCAGAAGATACTGCCGAGCTTTCCGAACCATCCTTTCTTGCTTTTGACCTTCGTAGTGCGTGGCGGCTCGGCAAACGGAAGATCGATCGTAATCGGATGATGGTCTGAGATGCGATCCTCGATCGCGCTATTGACGTCGTCGAGGGTTCGAGGGAAGTGAGGAGCGAACTTGTAACTTTGGTCTTCGGCCTTTGGGTCGGTGAGGTACGCTTTGACGAAAAACCAATCAAGCTTGAACTCGCCGATCGTGCTTTGGAGCGATCTCTCGAACTGGTAGGTGGGTTTGAAGCCGACCGCGGCACGCTCATTGGAATTCGCCAGTTTCTTGTCCATCGAGTCGACGGTTTTGCTTTTGTCGCCCCTAAAATCGAATGCCCGCCCGTCCCGAAAACGAAAGTCTTCGATCTCGTCAAAGAGTTCTCCTTCGGTGCGAGGCGCCAGAATTGGGATGCTGTCGGCAGTAGGATCACGTTCAATTTTTGCGAAACCGAATCCCAGTCTCACGGCATCGAGTGTGAGTCCCACCGGGGTCAGACGCTTGATCGCCTGTGTCCCCCAGAAATGCGGGTCCTTGTAGCGCTTTTTCAACTCGCGCTTGAACGAGGTCGGAGTGGCATCATTTCCTGATGTGTTCAAGTCTCCTGCCAGGATCACTGGATTGGCAATGGGCTGAAGCAGCTCCAAAACCTCCTTCATTTGGTCTTCGCGGCAGCTTGGTTTACACCGGCTCTCAAGATGAACATTGACGACTGTGACTTTTTTCCCTTCAACTTCCGGAACATACAATTCAGCGACAACCGCCGTTCGTCCCCCACGCCGGACTTCCCTGACAATCTTCTCCAGAAAGAGCTGGTCGGCCATTTCCCGCTTGGCTCCCTCCAGCACCGAAGCCTTCTTGAGCTCTCCCTCAAACCAGTCGTAGCACTGGCGCTTCAGGGGCACGACTCTGGCGCTCAAGACAGGGTACCGGGAAAGGATGGCGCTGCCGTGCAGGCCCTTGTAGCGTTCTGGATCTAAACCGATCGCTTGCCTAAACGCAGCCTTCTCGTCGGCATTCTGACCAAGTTCTTCAGTCCCCAGTTGGAGTTTGTCAATCTCAAGAAACTCCACTCCGAAAACATAGTTCATCCGTGCGGCTTGGGAGAGCTCGGCAACCACGTTACGATAGCTGGTACGTGGCATTCCAAGGTCAACCTCATTCAGAATCAGAATGCTGGAGTTTCGGAGGATCTCCGCCTGCTGAAGGGCTTCCTCATAGGCGGCACTCCCCGGTTCATACTCCTTACGGTCGATCTTGCTCTTGAACGCTTCGCTTTCCTCAAAGAGGGATTTAATAAGGTCCAGATTCAGTCCACGTTCAATGTTCCACTGCGCGGCGCGTGTGTAGACGCCAAGCGTCGGATCCTGGAGGTGAATCGGCTTGGTTTCGCGCTGTGCCGCGGAATTTGAAACGAAGGGTGTCGTCAACAGTTTCTGAGTTTTGGCGGCGAGAGCCGGCTCCATTGGCCCAGGCTCGGACAGCGCCTTAAGCTCGGCGAACGTCAGCAATGCAGGCTGCTGATTCGAAGCGAATCGCTGCGCCAGAGAACTGTCGTCGACCGCTCCGCAGAGGAGAACGATAAGAAGAAACTTTGTTCGCATTATCGAGGCTTTCCAGTTTGAGTGAAAGTCTGGTTTTCTTAAGTGAGACTAAACAAGGTAAATCCGAATCGAGCGGCTGGGCATCAAGCAGCTTCAGACATCCTGCGCTTCCTGAGCTCTGCCGATATCAAGGCATCGAAGTCTTGTTTGATATTGGAGCCCTTTTGGCTCGGTCGTGACGAAGGCGAAGATCTGCAGCGGCCGCAAGTCTTCAGAATCGCTTCTTTGATGGTTAGAGCCCTCAGGCAGTGTGGGCAGGTACTCTTCATGGCGGGTTCTCCTTTACTTGTTCGCTCCGATATTGGATGGGACACCGACAACGATATCCAAGCATGCAAAGGGCCAAAGGAACTGAGAAGTATCGGTCCAACTGCAGAACCACCGCAGAATTGCCTCTCAGCCCGAAGAGAAATTGTGACGGAATGAAGCCCGGGGAGGTTTGCCCTACGTGCGGAGTACGTAGGGCTCGATTTACTCCCGGAAACTGCACATGAACAGGTTGGCGTGTCGCCGAGTCGAGCACTTTCCACTCCGGTTTGTAAATAGTACCAGCCTCCCTCCGTTTCTCAATAGTGCCACCATCATCCCCTGAATTCTTGCAGAGCCGCTGGTAGTGGCTCCGCGGCTTTTGTCTTGGCTCCTAGCCAAATGGAACGGAGCTTGCAAGCGTGACTGCAACTACTGCCAGTCGGTATGTTCACGTTCCAGGGAGCGGTGATGGAAAGTTTCATGCAATTCTCGTCTGCCCAGGGTTATTGGATTCTGTTCGGGGCGGTTTTGCTGGATGTTCTTGGCCTCCCCCTGACCGCAATCCCAATGCTCTTCTTGGCAGGCGGGCTGGCAGCCACAGGCACAATGTCCCTGCCCTTCATCGTAGTTCTGGCCACGGTCGCAGCCACCGCTGGTGACGTCCTTTGGTATGGGGCTGGACGCAACGGAGGACGGTATCTCGTTCACCTGGATCGGCTCGGCGGGAGACGAAAGAGCTACCTGGCGAACAGCATCCGTTTCGCAAAGAGATACGGCGTGGTCTTTCTGGTCATTTCCAAGTTCGTGCCTGGCGTTGCTTCCCTTGCCTGCCCAGCTGCCGGCCTGGCGGACATGCCCCTTGCCCGTTTTCTGGTCGCTACTGCCGCCAGCAGAGCTCTTTGGGCGGCAGCCGTTTCATGGCTGGGATACTCAGGGACCACCCATTCTTTACTGTTCTAGGTTGTGGAGTTCGGTTGATCGTCCGGAGGTGCACACCGGGCGTCGTTTCCAATGTGTGCGCGGCGAAACGGAGACATCGGAAGAAGGAGCTGCGCTCCACTCAGTTCGCGTCTCAGAGAGGTAAGTCCCATTGCCTCACTTCAGATTGCCTCACTTCAGATGGTCTTGCGTGTCAGCATCCAGTAGATCGCAAAGAGAAGAACTGCGCCGACTACAGAGGCGATGAAACCCACCGGTTCCCCGTCGCGTTCCAGCCCACCGATCGGCCAAGAAAGCCAGCCAGCAGCGCACCAGCAACGCCAATCGCCATGGTCACGAATACACCACCAGGGTCTTCGCCAGGTATCAACAGCTTGGCGAGGGCGCCGACAACCAGACCAAGGAGTAGCATCCAGAGGATGGACACAGGTTTGCGTCATTGCTGAACTCGAACGATCTGCAGACAATACGAGAGATTTGCTTGCAAGGAAAACGGCAGTGGGGTCCGTTCAGTATTGAACACGACCCAAACTTCAGACTGTCTGGGCCTGTCGATTGGAGTGGGCTTCCTTGCTTGAGAAATCCCGGAGGAGTCGGTATGGCTGGCACTATTGACGGTTTTGCCTCAGTTGCCGCAGCCGTCTTCCAGCGGCCTGCAGGGTTTCGTCCTGTTTGCAAAAGCAGAACCGAACCTGTTGATCTCCCTCTTTTGATTCGCGATAAAAGCTGCTGCCGGGAACAGCCGCGACTCCTATGTTCTTGACCAAATGTTCAGCAAACGCCATGTCATTGATGAAACCAAAATCATGGATGTCGGTCATGATGTAGTAGGCGCCCAAAGGCTTGTGACACCGAAAACCGGCATCCGTCAGAATCGCGAGCAGCGTGTCGCGCCGTTCGGTGTACTTGGCTCGGAGTTGAGCGTAATAACTTTCGTCCATCTGAAGTGCAAAAGCGCCGGCCTCCTGCAAAGGATGCGCAGCGCCCACCGTCAGAAAGTCGTGAACTTTGCGAATGGCATTCGAGAGATCGGGGGACGCCACAACATATCCGACGCGCCAGCCAGTCACGCTGAAGGTCTTGGAAAGGCTGTTAATAGTGATGGTACGATCGCGCATACCATCCAGAGTAAGCAGGCGGACGTGACGGGCTCCGTCGTAAAGGATGTGATCGTAGATCTCGTCCGTAATGGCCAGACAATTCCATTTCTGGCAGAGCCTGGCAATCTGTTGCAGCTCTTCCAGCTGAAACACCTTTCCGGTAGGGTTGTTCGGTGTGTTGATGATGATGGCCTTGGTCCGGGAATTGAATGCGCTCTCCAGCTCTCGTGAATCAATACTCCAGTCGGGTGGATGCAACCTGACGTAGCGCCTCGTCGCTCCCGAAAGAATGGCATCTGGATTGTAGTTCTCATAAAACGGCTCAAAGATGATGATCTCATCCCCGGGATTGATGGTTGCCAACAGAGAGGCAATCATGCCTTCAGTGGAGCCGCAGCACACAGTAATTTCTGTTTCAGGGTCGAAGTTCATCTTGACCAGGGTAGCCAGTCGCGCGGCGATGGCATTGCGTAGGTTCTTTGATCCCCAAGTGATGCTGTACTGATTCACGTCGGCTTCGATGGCGCGAATCGCAGCGGCTTTGATCTCAGGCGGAGCAGGGAAGTCCGGGAAGCCTTGAGAGAGGTTTACCGCATTGTGCAGCAAGGCTTGGCGCGTCATTTCCCGAATCACGGATTCGGTAAACTGCAGTGGTTTGGTGGAGATCAATTGTTTGAGCGGCACTAGACGCCTCGGTTCAAGGATTTAAGACGTGATGTGCGACCGGTGAAAGCGGACCGCAGTCTCGCCGCGGGTGACGCCAGCCGGAGACCCACGGCGGGGATCTCCTGTCTGGGTGCTTCGCCTCTTAAGGATCCCGTTTCAAGAATGACCGCCGGTTCTTGCCGCCGTACAACGCTTTATAAAAGAAATAGTTGCGGTTAATGATTTTTACGTAATTACGAGTCTCGCTGAACGGGATGGTATCCACAAATTCCGCGCTGTCTGCATACCCGCCTTCACTCATCCATGATTCCACCCGGTGTTCACCGGCGTTATAACTGGCCAGGACTTTCTCCGTCTGGCCATCAAAGCGCGACAGTAGATCCGAAAAATAACGGATGCCAAGCTGAATGTTTATTTCAGGGTCGTGCAGGCTCATGTTGGAAGGTCGGGGCAGTTTCATCCCACGAGCAAGCCGGCGTGCCGTCGATGGTAAGAGCTGCATCAGTCCATACGCATTGGCCGGCGACACCGCGTTGGGATTGAAGGCCGATTCTTGCCGGATCAGAGACATGATGATGAAAGGATCGATTTGATACTTTGCCGTCTCACGCTCGATGATGGATTCATAATTGACGGGGAAAAACATCTCCCAGATCTCGCGCGGAAGCGCATGGAAGGGAAGAGTGAGATAGTCTGGGAAAACCCGTCGCAGTACCGCGGTAGACTGGTGGAAATTCTTCGCTTTGATCAGGAGCCGGGCGACCTGAAAATCGAGGGATCGCGAGGAGCCGTAAGCCGGCCGGTACTGCAGTTCCTGCGCGGCGAGTCCAAAGAGACCGATTTGCGAGAGGGCCTTGGCGCGCGGCCACTCGTCCAGCGAAGCCTTCCGAACGGGTGTCAAATCCACCGGGGGGATGGTGCCGGCTGAGCTCCTAAGATCGGCGAGCGCTTTCTCCAGCCGCCTATCCGGCTGGTAGGCGACGCGTGCCTGGCTGGCTCCCGCGGCCAGTTGTTCTCGGGCCAATTGGCCATAGTATTGGGTTGGGAACTGCTGCGCGACGGCTTCAAACACCCGTCTGGCATCCTCTGGGTTTCCTAGCCGTAGCTGGGTCCGCCCCGCCCAATATAAAGCTGCCGCGCGATGCTCCGAATCGGGGAATCGCGACAAGTGATCGACGAAAAGATCCAGGGCGCGTTCGATTTCCCCTCCACGATAGGTGTACCACGCGACGCGCCAGTGGCTGTCTTTCACTCGTTTGCCCTTCGGAAAGTGCTCGACGATTTGCCGGTAAAAGGCCAGGGATTCGTCCAAGTTCCTCCTCACCAGATTGTAGTTGCCAAGGCTGAACAGTGCCTCCTCCCACCAGCGGGACTTCGCGAAGGCCGATTCCATTTCCGCGGCGGTCTGCTTGAACTGGGAGTAGTTGTCCAGTTTGCGGTAGCACTCGGCCACCATGAACATGGCCTGCGCTGCAATCTCGAGAGGAGCGTTGCGCAGAGGCTTTAACGTCTGAATCGCAGCATAGTATTGGGCAGTTCCGAACTGAGAAAGGCCCTGCCAGAGCTGATACTGGGGTTGTTTGGCGGCCCCTGGGTCCGATGCGAACAGCAGCTCGAGGTCTTTAAGCGCGTCACGATGCCTGCGGCCATTGACGAGTTTTTCAATGCGTCCGATTCGCCAGTCTTTGGGAATATCAAGATCCGTGGATCGCGGCGCAAGCAGACGCTGTGCCACTGCAGCAGCATTTGAATAAAGCGGAAACTGGTAGTGCAGCCTTTGATAGAGCGGGACTGCTTGGGACGCCTCACCGAGGAGGTCGTGCGCTTGCGCCTGATAAAAAAGGGCGTCTGGATTGGACTCGAGACCATGGGTCGAGTTCAGCACCGACGTGGCGTCTTTGAGTTCCATGGAACTTTGCCAGTACAGCAGGCGGGCTTTTGCTAGCAGGGGGCTGCTCGCAAAGCGGGACCAGAAATCAACCAGCCAACTCTGACACTGTTTGAATTCCTTGAGACTACAAGCAGCTGACGCCGCATGATACGCGACATAGTCTGGAAGGGGAGATTCTGAACGGCTCGACAGCTCCAGATACTGCTTTGCCGTCGAGAACTTGCGCGCTTCCAAATCGCGATAACCCAGGAGGAAAAATCCCAACGCAGCCTGGGGGGTCCTTGAGTTACGCTCACAAAAATCTAGTAGTTTCGTCCGGTTGATCGAGCTTGGGTCGTCCTGGTACGCAGTGGCCAATCTCTCGAGTTGAACTTCCACGCCAGGCTGCTGGGCTGGGCTGAGCGTGGCCAGACACAGGATGCCAAGTAACAGGCAGATTCGCCAACTGACGGGGCGACGCAACAGCCGCCACAGCGGATGATGTGTGTTTTTTGGATTGAGAAATTCAGGCATCAGGCCAGGAAAGTTAGAAGACATCGCTGCAGCCACTGAGATGGATGGCCACTCAGAGGCTGATTCAATAGTTTAATGCAGGCGCGGCTTTTCGAGGGACGCTTTTTCTATGAACTGGCGCGGAGCGTGGAAAGCAGACCTTGGTATTCAAATGTGGTGCGACGGTGGCTGAGAGCCGACCTGTCGCAGCACTTGGCGATCCGGCATTATTGGGTTGTTAACTGGGGGCCAGGACATTCCTGTCCCAGCGCGCTCACTTGATTATCAGCCAACACCCGTACTAACTCATCGTAAAAGTAATCCACCTGACCGGCGATGCTGGGCGACACTCGCTTTTCATACATTTCGCGACTCTTGTCAATATCGTCCCGCAGCAAGCTGTAAAGATTCTTGTCGCGCCGTCCCGCCTGAACCTTTTGCTCGTTGTACAACTTGATCTCAGATACCAGCAAGCGCGCAAATTTGCGGGCGTCGTTGTGCAGTTTCTGATCGGCTTCGCTCATTCCGCTCGTCGAGGGCGGTGGAACGTAAGTCATCGGTTGAGCTTCAACCACTGATTGGGGAGGCGTAACCTCCGGCTGTGAAGGCGCTACCTGAGGCGGGTGGACTTCACTGGGAGCTGGCTTGGCCGAAGGTTCCGCTTGTTGGGCTGGTTCGACGATCGGCGCTGATGCCGCAACGGGAGAGGCCGGCGCTTTGGCCGTTTCAGCGGAAGGGGTTGCGCTGCTTGCCTCTTTAGCCGGCGCATCCGGCAGTTTAATTCCCAGCTTGGCGCGGGCGCTGCTCAATTCAACCGTAAGGCTCACCACGGTGGTCACAATGTCCAGGGAGTGCAAATCAACGGTGGCATTGGGCGCCAGGCCCGGATCTGCATAGAGCACTGCCACGGTTTTGTCGCGTACCACCAGCGGGATGGCGCACACCGCGTCCGGAGCCAGAGGGCCGAATCTCGAAACGACCTCCATGACTTCGGGACTGCCGGCAACCGAGGTGTTCCAGGCGGTGCGGGAGTCGGCAACCCGGCGAAGAAAATTATCGCGATCTGCGGGGAATACCAAAGTCTTGATCGCTGCATTATTGAAGTCGCCATCAAAGCCGCGGGCTTGCCAGCCCACCAGGCTGCCAGCTTTAACAACAAACAGGGCGGCCCGCGACGCGAACTGGGCCGCCTTGTCCAGATAACAAGTAAGAATCTCAACCTGATTGTTCTGCAGGGTGATTTCCTTCAAAGCCTCGTCGAGTGCCCCCAGTCGGGCACCTGCCTGCTGCAGGGCTGTGTCGGCGCTGCTGCTCTGCGCCGTGGCGATTCGCTGCTCGAAGTCGCTCTCCAGCTTTTGACGGATCTCGGATTCCATCTGGGTGCGCAGCTCCGGCTCAAGACGGCTGCGTACGCCGGCTTCCACGTAGCCCAGTTCCTGGCGGAGATCCTGCAGAAACTCTTCCTCGACGGAGTTCAGAATCTGACTCACGTTGTCGATCAGGCCCTGCGCGGATTGCTGAAAGTTCGAGCGAAACTCCATCAAGTCCCTGCCCACTTCCGAAACGCGGTTGGTCACCCGTTTCTGCACGAGCTCGCGAAACTTCTCATCATCCAGGTTGCGGTTTTCGTTGTCCATCGACGGCGTGTCTC
>Ga0187893_10011234_pt1 | contig 13075 bp, 9 predicted proteins | sample MA1701074metaG_FD_139574 | JGI IMG/M metagenome (GOLD analysis project Ga0187893, IMG submission 139574) | White microbial mat communities from a basaltic lava cave in the Kipuka Kanohina Cave System on the Island of Hawaii, USA - MA170107-4 metaG ...
CAGGAAGGGGTCATCGGCCATCAGCGGATCGCGCAGCACCGAGCGCCCCCCGGCGAGCGCCGCGGCCGCGAGAGCGCGAATGGTGAGACTCTTGGAGGCGGGGGCCCGGACGCGCGCATCCAGGGGTCTCGTCGTCTTCATCCGCCGCGCGCGGTCGTCCGTGCCCATGCCGGGGATTATATTGGCCGCATGGCGACCGCGGTCCTGGTCCTGATCGCCCTGCTGGGCGCCGGCGCCCCGGCGGCGCCATCCTCTCCCTTCACCCTCAGGATCCTCGCCCCCGATCCGTTCCACATCGCCGGAGCCACGACGATCGAGGCCGCCGCGTTCGACGCCGACGGCGCTCTCTACGATGCCATCGCCTGGATGAGCCTGTCTCTCGACGGCGGTCCGCAGCAGCACGACGACGCGCCTCCCTGGTCCTGGACGGTGGAAGCGGACGGGGCGCGACGCCACCGTGTCGCCATCGTCGCGGTGGCGCGCGACGGCAGGAGGGCGACGGTGTCGGCGCTGTCGTCCGCGACGCGGTGGGTGGACGCCGTGAGCGTCACGCAGGTCCTCGTCCCGGTGGTCGTGCGCGCGCGCAGCTCCGACGGGGCGAAGGAGCGCGTCGTCGCCGGTCTGGGCGCCGGGGACTTCACGCTGCTCGAGGACGGCGCCGCGCGGCCCATCGTCTCTTTCTCCAGCGAGCCTCCCGCGGGAGCCGTCGTCCTCGCGTTCGATACGAGCCTCAGCATGGAGGCGCATCTGTGGTCGGCCCGCAGGGCGGCCTCGGAATTCGTGAACACGCTCCCCGCCGCCGCCATGCTCTCGCTGCTGACGTTCAACGACGACGTCCATCTCGAGCAGGACTTCACCGGCGATCGCGCGGCGCTGCGGGACGCTCTCGGTGCGGCGCGGACCGGCGGCTCGCGCACCGCGCTGCACGAGGCGCTGCGCGTCGGCGCGCGGCACCTCACGCAGCAGACCGGTCCCAGGACGCTCGTGATCTTCACCGACGGGATGGACACGCGCGACGAGGACGACGGCAGCCTGCGCACGGCGATCGAGGCGGCGCAGGGCGCCGACGTCGCCGTCTACGGCATCGCCTGGGGGACCGAGGCCACCGCGGCGCTGGAGCGCATGACGGGGGGGACGGGCGGGGAGTTGTTCGCCCCCTCGGGAGGCCGCGAGCTGAACGCCGCGTTCGCCTCGATCGCCGAGTCGCTGGGGAGCCGGTACCTGCTGGGGTTCGAGCCGTCGCGCCCCTCGGAGCCGGGCTACCGGAGCATCGAGGTGCGCGTCGCGCGCGAAGGGGTCCGCGTCCACGCGCGCGCCGGATACCGGGTCGGCAGTGCGCCGTCAAATCGTTGAAACCATTGATGTCCCTGACTATACTCCGCGCGGGTCATGCCTCTCATCGCGAAGTCCATCACAGGCCGGGAGGGGGAGCCGGCAATGCGCCGCACGTCGCTCCAGAGGATCGCGGCGGCGTCGGCCCTCTTATGGATGATGTTCACCGCCGCCGGCGCCGTGCAGAAGAGCGAATCGGTGATCCAGCTCGAGTTCGGGGTGAAAGTGGCGCGCATGGGGAGCTGGCGGGAGGCGGCGTTCCGTTTCGAGCGCGCCGTGAAGGCCGACGACGGCAACGCCCGCGCCTGGAACAACCTCGGCGTCGCGCGCGAGAGTCTGGGCGATTTCGCCTCGGCCCGCGAGGCCTACGAGAAGTCGCTGGCCCTCGCGCCGGACGACCGGCGGATCCGCCAGAACTACGAGCGGTTCATGAGCCTCTCGGGCGCGCGCACCGCGCCGTCTTCCGACGCCGCGGGACCGGCGAGCCAGCCATGAGGCCGCGGCGCCGGCTGAGGGTTGCTCTTCTGGCGTTCTGCCTCGCCGCGTCCGGCTCCGCCCCCGCGCGCGCCGGCGTCGTCGAAGTCGAGGTGCAGATCCCGATGAGCGAGCGGTTCGACACGACCGGCATGAGACGGCTCCTCGTGGGAGGGTTCCGGTCCGGGAGTCATCCCTCGGTCGATCTCGACACCGAGACGATCGAGTCGCTGCGGACCATGCTGCGCAGGAACACGCGCTTCGAGGTGCTGGAGGTCGACGTCATGCCGCTGCCGGAGCAGCCGCTCGACGATGCCATCAGGAACACGGCCTACTGGAAGCGGCTCTCGCAGCGCTACAACGCGGATCTCATCATCGGCGGCACGATCGACTTCGCCGCCACCGACGAATCCGGCTTCATGGAACAGGACTACATCTCCGACCTGACGGGGCACCGGCAGCGCCACACGGTCTGGGTGGAACGCGAGTCGTTCAAGATGGACCTGCGCCTCTTCTTCTTCCGCGGGGCGACGGGAGATCTCCTCTACGAGGACACCTTCTCCGAGCAGATCATGTACAACGGCAAGGGGAACGACGACCTGACCATTCTGCACGAGTCGATCGACGCGGTCGGCGAGGGGATTCTCTCGATCATCACCCCGCGGACCAGGACCGAGACGCGCTATCTGTTCACGGAGTGATCCCATGACCTCCATGCCGTTGCGGCGCGCCGGCCGTGCGCGCTGAGCGCCCCGCCGTGCCGCGCCGCATCCGGCTGCGCTCGTCCGCCCTGTTCGCGCTCCTCGCCGCGGCGCTTCTGGCGCCGCCGGACGCCCACGCGCAGTTCAACCAGTTCGGACGGTTCGGCAAGAACAAGATCATCTACGAGACCTTCGACTGGAAGATCTACAAGGCTCCGCACTTCGACGTCTACTACTACCCCGAGGAGGAACGCTTCCTCGAGCAGATGGTCTCCTTCGCCGAGAGCGCGTGGCTCGAGCTGAGCGAGGCGCTCGACCACGAGCCGCCGTTCCGGATCCCCCTCATCTATTACAAGACCCACGGCGATTTCGAGCAGACCAACATCACGCTGGCGTTCATCCCGGAGAGCGTGGGGGCGTTCGCCGAGCCGCTCGAGAACCGGATGGTGCTCCCGATCGACAAGCCTCCCGACGAGTTGTACGAGCTGCTCAAGCACGAGCTGGTCCACATCTTCGAGTACAGCATCCTCTACGGGGACCTCGGGCGCGCCCTGCGCGCCAACACCCCGCTGTGGCTCATGGAGGGGCTGGCGTCGCACCTGGCCCGCGACGAATCGAGCCTCGACCGGATGATCATCCGCGACGCGGTGGTCAACGGCCTGGTTCCTCCCATCACGAAGGTCCGGGGGCTGAGCTTCCTGACCTACCGCTTCGGACAGGCCGCCTTCGAGTTCATCGTCCAGGAGTTCGGCCCGGAGGGGCTGAGGACCTTCCTCTCCGAGTTCCGAAAGGTCCTCCTGTCCGGCAACATCGAGAAGGCGATCAAGGAATCCTTCGGGATGGACGCGGACGAGTTCGACCGCAAGTTCCAGCGCTTCCTTCGCAAGCGCTACATCCCGCTGCTGCTGGAGAACAGCGAGCCGGAGGACCACGGGCGCGAGATCGGCATCAAGCTCCCCGGTGTCTTCACCTTCTCGCCGGCGCTCTCGCCGTCGGGCGATCTCATCGCGGTGATGACGAACGAGAAGGAGGACCTCGACGTCATCGTCATCAACGCCCAGACGGGGGAGATGGTCAGGAACCTGACCAAGGGGCTCACGAACGACTACGACCTCGTGACCGCCATCTTCGAGGGGAAGAACGACTTGTCCTGGTCGCCCGGCGGCGACGAAGTGGCGGTGTTCGCCCGGCGCGAGAACCGGCGCGTGCTCCTGCTGTTCAACGCCGTGACCGGAAAAAAAGTGCTCGATCGGGAGATCGACGTGGACGAGGCGCAGTCGCCGATGTTCTCGCCCGACGGGAAGAAGATCGTCTTCGCGGCCAACCGCGACGGGCAGGTGGACATCTTCGAGTACGAGCTGGAGGGCGGCACGCTGACCAACATCACGCGGGACGCCTTCTACGACTCGAATCCCTCCTGGTCGTCCGACGGGACGCAGATCCTCTATAACAGGAGGATCAACGCCTACGAGAAGATCTTCCTGCTCGACTACGCCGATCCCGAGCAGAAGACGCAGGTGACCTTCGGCGAAACGTCCGACATCCAGCCGTCGTTCTCGCGCGACGGCAAGCGCATCTACTACGCATCGGACGGCAGCGAGCACAAGGTGTTCAACATCTACTCGCTCGATCTCGAGACCGGCGAGATCCGCCAGTACACCGACGTCATCAGCGGGCACTTCAGCCCGCAGGAGCTTGCGGCGGAAGGGGGGATCCAGCGGCTCGTTTCCTCCGTCTGGTGGCGGGGCCGGTACCGGCTCTACACGGTGGATCTCGATAAACCGGTGGCCGTGACCCCGCCGGAGCAGCGGGTGCAGGAGCCCGGAGACATCGAGCCGTTCACCTCGGCGCTCCAGCTGACGGTGGACGAGTCGGAGAAGAGCCCTTACGACGACCTGAAGTTCCATCTCGAGACGGTGCCCACGGCGACGGTGGGGGTCGCCAGCGACGGCACGATCTACGGCAATGCGCTGCTGATCTTCTCCGACATGCTCGGGGATCACCGGATCTGGGTCAACGCCCAGTCGGTCTCGTCGTTCACGAACTTCAACGTCGGCTACATCAACATGAAGAACAGGATCCAGCACTTCTACGATGTGCTGGACTACCGCGACTATCTCTCCTTCGTCACCGCGAGCGGCAACATCCAGAGAGAGGAGTCGACGCGCATCACGCAGGCCCGCGCCGGGCTCGTGCTCCCCTTCACGACGTTCACGAAGTTCCGGGTTTCGGGAGGCATCTTGAACCGCGAGGTATTGGGCCTCGATGTCGAGCCGTTCGAGTCGATGAGCGGCAACGAGTACTCCTTCCTGACAGGCGAGCTGCAGGCGGGGACCTCACCCTTTTTCGCCGCCTCGATCATCAATGACACGTTGCGCTTCAAGGAGTTCGGCCCCTGGCACGGCAAGCGCGTCAACCTGACCGTTTCAACCTCCCCCGTCGGTTCGGGGGATCTGGAGGACTTCACCGAGTATTCCCTCGACGCCCGGTTCTACCGGAAGATGACGAGCCGCTCGCTCTTCGCCATCCGCCTGGCGGCCAATATCGGCACGGGGGATGCGCCGTTGTTCGGGATCGGGGGCATCAACCAGATCCGGGGCTTCAGGTTCCGCGAGTTCATCGGGGACCAGTCGGCGTTTCTCAACCTCGAGCTGCGCTACCCGCTGGTGGACGAGCTGGCCTTCCCGTTCGGCTCGATCAGGGACATCCGCGGGCTGATCTTCTTCGACGTCGGGGCGGCGTGGACGCAGGACGGGCTGTTCTGGGACAACGAGACGACGCTGTTCCGCGAGTTCAAGTTCTACGACAGCGACGAGAACCGGCTCCAGGACGGGCGCGCCTCCTACGGGCTGGGCTTCTCGTTCTGGATGGGTTTCCTCGAGCTGAACTGGAACTTCTCGCGCCGGCTGCCCTACGCCGAGACGCAAAGCAACGCGGCATGCGACCTGGCTTTCTTCCAGGATCCCGGCGAGTCGATCTTCGACGTCGTGGACGATATCGACCAGAACTGCGTGCTCGGGGAGACGAGCGACAACCACTGGCGGTCGGACTTCTGGATCGGCATCCCGTTCTGAGCCGGGAGGCCCCAGTGTCCTAGGACTCGGCGCGTGCCGGCTCGGCGAGGAAGCGGCGCAAAGACAACGCGCTCCCCGCCAAGCCCGTCAGAAGCCCCAGCGCCGCCAGCTCGAGCGCGCGCAGCGGCGGCAGGTACTGCGCGCAGAGCGCGCCGGCGAGGACGTTGCCGGAACGCGCGGCGTAGTCGGCCAGGGCGTACTGGGCGGCATAGAGCGCCCCCAGCGCAAGGAGCGCTCCGAGGATCCCCTGCATCATCCCCTCGACGAGGAACGGGCCGCGGATGAAGCCCGGGGTCGCCCCCACCAGGCGCATGATGCCGATCTCCTGGCTCCTCGCGCTGACGGTCAGGCGGATGACGTTGAAGACGATGAAGGCCGCGGCGATCCCCAGCACGGCGGCCAGACCGAGACCCACCCCTCTGAGGGTCGCGAGCGCTCCCCTCAGGCGGCGGACGTCGGCGTCGTTGTCCCGGACCGTCTCCACCAGCGGCGACTCCCGCAGCGCGGCCAGCAGGGCGGCGGTGCTTTCGCGGCGTTCGTCGCTTCCGCCGCTCACGGCGATCTCGATGGAAGCGGGGAAGGGGTTCGCGCCGAGAAGGTCGGTCGTGCCGGCCAGATCCGCGAACGTCTCCTTGAACAGACGCATCGCTTCCTCGCGCGAGATGTAACGCGCCTCCTTCACCAGGGGCCGGGCGCCCAGATCGGCCAGCAGCTCCTGCACGGCGGCGTGCTCGCTCGCCGCCGCGTCGTCCTTCAGGTAGGCCTGGATCTGCACGCGGTCCCAGTCGGCGGCGAGGTCCTCGAGGTTCTCCAGCAGGATGGCGAAGGTCCCGACGATCGTGAAGGAGGCCGCGATGATGCCGATGGTCAGGGCCGTCATGGTCCGGGCGCGATAGAGGCTCACCCCGGCCTCGCGCAGGAAGGTCCACGCCATCATGATCATCGTCCGATCCCTCCCAGGGCGGCCTCGCCCGCGTCTTCGGCTTCGCCTTCGGGCTCGTCGGGAAGGGACTCCGGGTCGCCGATCTGGATCGCGGAGGCCCGGGCGCTCACGAGGCGCCCGTTGCGCAGGTGGATGATGCGCCGGGCGAACTGGCGCAGCAGGTCGCGGTCGTGCGTCGCCAGCAGCACCGTCGTGCCGTGGGCGTTGATGTCGCGCAACAGCTTCATGATCTCCGACGCCAGATCGTCGTCGAGATTCTCCGTCGGCTCGTCGGCCAGCAGGATGATCGGCTCGTTGACCAGGGCGCGCGCGATCGCCACGCGCTGCTGCTCGCCGCCGGAGAGTTGCGCCGGCAGCGCGTGCATCCGGTGCTGGAGCGAGACCTGCTTGAGGACCTTCATCGCGCGGGGCGCGTGCGCCCCGCGCGGGATCCCCACCGCCTCCTGGACGAATGTGAGGTTCTCCAGCACCGTCTTGCCGGGGATGAGCTTGAAGTCCTGGAAGACGACGCCGATCTGGCGGCGCAGATAGGGGACGTCGCGCCGCGGCATCGCGGTGACGTTGCGTCCGTTGACGATGATGCTCCCCCGCGTGGCCAGCTCCTCGCGCAGCAGCAGCCGCAGAAGCGTCGTCTTGCCCGCGCCGCTGGGGCCCGTGAGGAACGCGAACTCCCCCTTCTCGACGTGCAGCGTGATGTCCCTGAGCGCGGCGTTGCCGCCGGGAAAGAGCTTGCTGACGTTGCTCAGGCGAATCATCGCCCGGTCATTATAGGGTCGCCCTCAGTGGGGATCACCTTCGAAACCCGGGATGTCGGGGGGCTCGGTCTTCTCCCACTCCTTCATGGTCCGGCGCGTCCGCGCGCGCCGGGCGGCCCCGGCGAGCAGGAAGAGCGCCGTGACGAGGGCCCAGAGCGTCGCCGTGGAGGTGACGATTCCGATCCACCGGCGCGACCCGCGCATCCCCCCGGCCCACGCCGTCTCCAGGTCGTGCAGCGAGCCGCCGGTCGCGAGGGCCCACGCCTGATCGAAGTCCCGTCCCTCGCGCAGGCCCCGCAGCACCGCCGCCAGCGAGACCTCGCCGTGTTCCGCGGCCACGTGTCCGACGAAGAGGAACGACCCGGCGTAGGCCGCTCGGCGCAGGCCGGGGTTGTCGGCCCGATCGAAGGCCGACTCGATGACCCCGAGCGGATGCGGCGACGAGGCGACCGGGGAGAGCCACAGATGCACGAAGTCCAGCCACTCCCCGTCGCGCGCGACGTGCCCCGCGACTCCCTCGCGGAACCAGCGCGGCATGGCGCCGCGCCCGTCGCCGGCCGCCTCCGCCATGACGAGATGGGTCAGCTCGTGGACGAAGACGTTCTCCAGACGCCGCTGTCCGTACGGGCCGATGCGGTCGATCCTGATGACCGCGGTGCGGGTCTCGACCAGGGCGATCCCGGCCGCCCAGTCGGGCATGACGGCGGCCGCTTCGGGGGGCAGCAGGCCCCCGGACCCGCGCTCCGGGACCAGATAGAGCCTCGCCGCGGGAAGCGCGGGTGCGTCCAGCGTCCTGCCGATCCGGTCGAGCGTTGCGGGGAGGATGGCCGCGAGCGACTCCGCCTCGGCCGAGAGCGAGGCGGGCGCGTGGATGGTGAAAGGAGGCGCCTCGAGGACCATTGCCTGCTGCGCCGCCGCGAGCGCGACGAGGAGCAGGATCACGCGGAGAGCTTCTCCTTGAGGAGCCTGTTGACCAGTGCGGGGTTGGCCTTTCCTCCCGACTCCTTCATCACCTGCCCCACGAACCACCCCAGCGCCGCGGTCCTGCCGCCGCGGTACTGCTCCGCCTGGGCGGTGTTGGCGGCGATGACCTTGTCGACGACGGCCGCGATGCTCGCCTCGTCGGTGATCTGCGTCAGACCCTTGCGGCTCACGATGGCGCCGGGCTCCTCGCCGGTGGTCATCATCTCGTCGAAGACCGTCTTTGCGATCTTGCCCGAGATCGTCCGGTCGTCGATCAGACGGATGAGGGAGGCCAGGGCGGCGGGGCTCACGGGAGATGTGGCGATGGTCCTGCCTGCGGCGTTCAGGCGTCCCATCAGCTCGTTGGCGACCCAGGACGCCGCGGCTTTGGAGTTGCCCGACGTTCTCGCCGTCGTCTCGAAGTAATCGGCCAGCGGCTTCTCCAGCGTGAGAAACGCAGCTTCCCTGGGGCCGAGGCCGTGCTCGGCGACGAACCGCGCGCGGCGCGGCCCCGGCAGCTCCGGGATCTGCTCCCGCACCCGCTCGATCCAGGCCGCGTCGATCAGGAGCGGCGGGATGTCCGGATCGGGGAAGTAGCGGTAATCCATCGCCTCCTCCTTGCTCCGCATCGGAGAGGTGACGCCCGCGTCGGCGTCGAAAAGACGCGTCTCCTGGACGACGGCCTTCCCTTCGTCGAGCAGCATCGACTGGCGCGCGATCTCGTGGTCCAGCGCGCGGGCGACGTTGCGGAACGAGTTGAGGTTCTTGATCTCGACGCGCGTCCCGAGCTTCAGGGATCCCTTCGGGCGCACCGAGACGTTGGCGTCGCAGCGCAGCGAGCCCTCCTCCATGTTCCCGTCGCAGACCTCGAGATACAGGAGGATCGAACGCAGGCGCGTGAGATACGCGTGCGCCTCGGCGGGCGAGCCGATGTCAGGCTCGCTGACGATCTCGATGAGCGGCACCCCCGAGCGGTTGAAATCGACGTGGGAGCGCGTGGCCGAATCGGCCATGCCGTCGTGCACCAGCTTGCCGGCGTCTTCTTCCATGTGGATGCGGGTGAGCCGGATCTCCCGCGCGCCGCCGTTCCCCTCGGCCTCGATGGGGACGCGACCGCTGCTTGCCAGCGGCGACTCGTACTGGCTGATCTGGTATCCCTTGGGCAGGTCGGGATAGAAGTAGTTCTTGCGCTCGAAGATCGAGCGCGCGTTGACGGTGCAGCCGGTCGCGAGGGCCGCCTTGATGGCCATGGCGACGGCCGCGCGATTCAGCACCGGCAGCGCGCCCGGATAGCCGAGACACACCGGGCAGACGTTGGCGTTGGGCGGCGCCCCGAAGCGCGTGGAGCAGCCGCAGAAGATCTTGGTGGCCGTCCGGAGCTGGGCGTGGACCTCCAGCCCGATGACCGGCTCGAAATCGGTCATCGCGATTGTCGCCCTCTCAGGACGAAGTCTTCACGACTGTATTGTAAGCGAGCGACTCTCCATTCTTGTTGAAGACGATCTCCTTGGGCTTCTCGGGGATCGAGAACTTGAAGGGGGTCTTCTCGCTCTCGATGATGATCCTCTTGCGGTATTCCTTGCCGCTCTTCCCGATGACGGTGATCGGGATGATGCCCGTGAAGGGTTTCGACGGGATAGCTTCCTTGATCGAAGCCGCTGGTTTCATGAGGATTCGCTGCGTCACGAACCCTTCGACGATGGTTGACCCGTCTTCCGCCGCTCTCGCTTCGTAGGTGAAGGTGAACTCGGGCAACCCCACGCCACGCAGCCATTGGTCGAAGAACCAGTCCAGGTTGGCGCCGAATGACTTCTCGGCGATCTTCTGGATGTCCCGTGTGACGATTTCCTTGCCTTGCAGCTCTGTGGCAAGACTCTTGAGGAACTTGAAGAAAGCCTCGTCTCCCCAGGTGCTGCGCATGATGTGGAACGCGTAGGGACCCTTCGCATAGAGCGTTGCCCGGTAAGGGGCGAAGCCGCCGGGACCCTGCCAGACGGTGTAGGAGTCCTGCACGCTGCCCCGCATATCGGCCTCGAGGATCTCCTTGCGCCAGGCGTTGACGTGCTCCTGGTACTTTTCCTTGCCGTAGACATTCTCCGTGAAGAGGGCCGAGGAATACTCAGCCAGGCTCTCGACGAACCAGTAGTTGTCGAAGTTCGCGTTTGCGACCAGAGACCCCCACCATTGATGGGCGACCTCATGAGCGACCACAGAGTCCTGGAATGTGCTGATATCGGCGCCCATTTCCAGGAGTCCTGCGGTTGCTCCCTTCCCGAGGAAGTTGGGGTTTCCGAGGTAGATGAGAGACGAAGGGGCCTGCCCGTAGAAGTACCCCAACGGATCGTTCACGAGGTCGAGCTTGTCGAAGGGGTAGTCGGTGCCGAAAATCTCGCGGTAGAGGTTCAGCGCGTTGGCCGCATCGTTGACGAACTTGGTCGCGCTTCTGCGGGAGATCTTGAAGGTGATGACTTGACCCTGGAATCCGCCCGTGGATCCGCCGTCCACCACTTCGACGGTGCCGTACTCGTCGGAGATGCTGTCCTTGTCCAGATGAATCGTCACCGGTATCTCCGTTCCGTCCTTCTTGGTGGCCTTGACCTTCGACGCCTCTTCGAGATATGTGCCATAGATGACCGTGGGGAAGGTCACGGGGCTGCTGGCGACCCATCGCGTGGTCGAGACGCCGTCCTTCTTCTCTTCCGAGACGAGCTTGCCGATCCCGAGCGTCTTGTGCTTGGCCGGGACCTTGACCGTCAGGTCGAACGTATCGATCATGTCGCCGAACCGCACGAAGGGAAGCCAGCCCCCGCGGTCCACGTAGGAGAAGGCGGGCGTGAGCTTGAAGATGCTGTCCTTGTTTTCGAATTGCAGCTTGAGGGTCAGGCTCGTGCCTTTCGGCACCGTGCCTGGAAGTATGACGAGCCCCGTATAAATGCTTGTTCTGACCCACGTGAGGTCGTTGCCCTCGCCGTCCTGCAAGGCGTTGATAGTCATTTGTGGGTTCTTGGTTTCCTTCTTCTCCTCGGTCTGAAAGATCCTGGCGATACCGAACGGGATCTCGCGAAGCTCGCGCTTGGTCTTGAGCCCGTAGACGATGTCCCCGTTGAGCGTCTCGCCATCGCCGAATCCCATCTGTACCGTCCCCGTCAGGCTCGTAAGGTCGTAGTCGCGGCCATCGGCGTCGGGACGAAGCTCCAGCTCGTAGGGTGTGATACCGCTGGCGCGGGTCTTCTCGGAGTGGTAGCGGTAAATGGGACCAATTTCGCTGACCCAGACCGAGACCTCGCGGGGTTCGTAGTTGTCGTAGTCGAGGGTGAGCCAATGTTCCTTGTCTCCCGCTTTCCGGAGGCCGATGGAATAGGTCGACCTATCGGGCGCGTAGGGACGCCGAAATCCAGAGAAAGGGTTGTCGCGCCGCGCCTTGTCGGAGTCCTCGTCGCTGAGGGCGATCTCCTTCTGCAGCGACGTGTCCGTCTGGTCGAGCGCAGTCTCCTTGAGCCCCGTGAAGGAGGATGCTCTGATCTGCTCGCACGAAGCCGGGTCGCAGAAGATCGCCACAACGTCGGGCGTAAAGATGATCTCCGGTGCCCGCTCTTTCTTGAGCAGAGCGTAGGTCCAATCCTGTTGAGGTACCGGGGGCTTGTATTCATACGTCAGGCCGGCGGCGGTCAGGAGCATTGCCGAAGGTTTGTCATTGAGGTATCCCATGCACAGACTGCCCGCGTTCGATTTGACCTTGAGACCTTCCCTTTCGAGCGAGAGAGAGTCGAATCGGGCGCACTGGCGGGCTGAACGGACCGTCCTGTAGAGGCCTTTGTATGTGTCCTTCAGTTCTTCGTTTGCCACCTTCCAGTCGCCCCCCTGGTTCTTGAGGGTGAGCAGATAGCGCTCCGTGAGCATCTCACCGGTGAGGGCCGTGTTGACGTGGAAACTGACCTGATATGTCGAGCCATCCACCTTGTGGAACTTCTTCGAATAGATCCCGCGCTTGTAGATTTCGCCCGCCTGGTTCTTCTCTGCCGACAGGGCGCTGACCTTCCCCTGAAGGGCTTTCTCGATGCCACGCCGGACTTCCAGAGGAGGCTCCTCCTCAGCGGGAGAACTCGATGTGATCTGCCAGGGCAGGACAGTCAGGACGACCAGGACGAGTAGTGTACTCAGGGAGCCGCGACCGCGGGTCATTGAGTGATCCTCCTTCGCTTGGGCCCCTTCAGATTCAGAAGCCGAGAATGAAGGGATTGTACCACGCGTATTGGGCGAAGCAGCTCAGGCGAAGGGATAACGGCCCGGATCGAGCACCAGATCCGCCACGGCGGTGGTGTCGGGGTCGTCGTTGGAGTCGACCTGGCGCAGGGCCCGGCGTATCCGGCGCCACGCGCGGGCGCAGAAGGCACGCGCCATCAGGTAGTCGTCGTCCGTGCCCGCGGCCGTGGCGCGCGACAGGACGCAGACCATGGCGTAGAGATCGACCGCCGCGTCGGAGACGCGCTCGAGGAGGTATTCCCTTTCCACGATGTTGCGGCCGTGTGTCCGGAGCATCCCCTCGACCGTGGAGGCGAACTCGGCGGCCTGCCGCTCGGCCAGCGCGGCGGAATCCCGCAGCGCCGCGGGGACGAAGTCGAGCTTCTCCTTGCGCATGGCGCGGCGGATCCGGAGCGCGGCGTAGTCGGAGAGCACCCCGAAACCGGCCAGCGGCTCGCCCAGCGCGCGGCCGACTTCCTTGAGCATCCGTCCGGGCCCCTGCGACCCGGCCAGCGCGACGAACATCCTCAGGATCTCGTTGGTCCCCTCGAAGATGGGGTTGATCCGCGCGTCGCGCAGCGCCCGCTCGAA
>Ga0187893_10011235_pt1 | contig 13075 bp, 7 predicted proteins | sample MA1701074metaG_FD_139574 | JGI IMG/M metagenome (GOLD analysis project Ga0187893, IMG submission 139574) | White microbial mat communities from a basaltic lava cave in the Kipuka Kanohina Cave System on the Island of Hawaii, USA - MA170107-4 metaG ...
GGCACCGAGAGGATGTCCGATGCCCGCTCTTGCGTCTCACGGCCGCTCGTTTCGTTTAACGCGAGGTTTGAAAAGATGCTCATGCTCTGCCAAAGGAAAACCGCTGAAGCTGCGCTGCACGCCGCCCGTGGGTTTCTGCTTAACAGAGCACAACTGAGCACACTAGATGCTAAATACAGTGAAAAAATGCTGAGAAGAGCACAACGGTGCACAATGGAGCACAACCATCTGAAGGCAAGTTATGAAGTTCATGACTTCATAACTCCGGAACTTCATCACTTCAGAACTTCACAACTTATGAAGTTCAGAACTGTGCAACTTCATAAGTTCATGACTTCATCAGTTCAGAAGTTGCGGAGTTCATCACTTCGGATCTTCATAAGGTTATGAAGTTCGCACCTTCATGACTTCAGAAGTTCATGAGTGATGAACTTCATACTTAATCACTCAAGAAATATCTGTTGCGCAGTCCGGAACGCTGTGTACTAGTCGTTTAAGCCCGTTAAAGCGCGGGCCCAAATGCAGTGCGAAAGCCGAAGGATAACGAACAGATAGGAGGCGGGCGGGAGAGTAGGGGACCAGAAAAACGAAAGCGACTCATGCTACGCCAATAGCAAGAGCCGCTCGAACAGTTCGATTCGAAGCTTGACGGGTTAGCCGACAAGTCGCCTCAACCAACAAGGCGACCGTACTAACCGACACCAGCCCCGTCAAGCTGAAAATCTGAGCTGCTGATTGTGTTTTGTCCGCACGCCGTGCGGAGTGGTCTTTCTCTGCCTTCAGCCCGCGACGGGCATGAAGAAAATAGAGGGCGGCTACGTGCTCATCTCGGTAGGGCAGTTTGCAAACGTGTGCGCCGCGAAAAGGGAAGGGGACATCAGCCTACTCGCGCTTCGGGTTTGGCTCGCAGCACACGAGCAGAAAGCGAAGCGCTGCATCGCTAAGAGAAAACGCTTCAGCGTTCTCGAACTCGCCCAGCTAGTCCGCGAGAGCTTGAAGACGGTGCAACGTGCACTCCGAGAGCTCGTCTCGCTTGAACTAATCTCATGGTCGGAGAGCGACATCAGCTTTTCCCGCGACCTCACGCCGGTGGGAGAAGAGCTCGCGGCCGATCTCGGAACGAGCCCATTGCGGCCGGTCCCGGTTCCGCGACGAATTCTGAGGGCGCTCTTCCGGCATACGCGGCCAAGCGAGATCATGGCCGCTATCGGCCACCTCATCCGCTGTCTGTTCATCAAAAGGGGAGAGGTTTCGAGCGGTGGGCTCGTGAAGGCATCCTGGGTCGCATCGACCTTCGGGATCGCCGAGCGCAGCGTTCATGGGGCGCGAAAATGGCTCCAATCCATCGGGTTCCTCGCCCAAGAGGCTGTGCACCAGCTTGTGATGAACCGCTTCGGTGGCAAGTTCCTTATCGTGATTCGACCCGCAGTTCAGGCTGACACCAAGCCGACGCCCCGCGCCAGATTTGCACCCCCATCTATAACAATAAGTACTTCTAGTAGTACTTCTAACAACCAGATAAACAATAAACCCGCACCTGCGGCCCCTGGTGTTCAGATGGAACGAGAAAAACCACCGAACCTTCGAGACATCCAGCCGGACGACCTGAGACGGCCGGCACGTTTGGAAGAACTCTACCGCCAGGCCGTCAAAGCCGGGTGGATCGATCGCAGCGAGGCGAGTGTTCGAAACTTCGCGTCAGCGGCACTTCGAGCCACGCGAACAGGCGGCAGAGCCGCGGCGATCTTCGTTGGAATCGTTCGAAAGGGCCTTTGGCACCACATCACCCAGGAGCAGGAAAGTCGGGCGCTGGCAGTGCTCAGGCGGTTTCGCGAAAGACACGCGCGCGATTTCGGTTCGGACGACAGCGGCAAAGAAATGCTCGACGAGCGCCTATCGGATCTCGTCGCTTCAGCACTCGTCAGATCCTCTCAGGCTAAGCCGCCTGGAAAGAGCCCGCTGCAACTGGAATCGGATGTCCGTCGGAAGCTGTTGGCTCAAGTGTCGGAGGAGGGGAGGAGGCAACCGCGATGATTGGCGCGAACGGCTTCACAATGCGCCGCCTCATCCGCAAAGCAGACGACGACACCGGCTCAAATTGGGCCAATTCCCTTCGCCTATTTACCGCGCGAATGATGCAGTGAAGCTGAGACCGGACCGGAGCATACGGCTCAAACGTCATTCGCCGAAGCTCAGCCTCCAACCATTCGCGTGACCGGTGGACTGCAATGTCCTCAAAGTAAGCCTTGAGCCCGCGAAACCGGGACTCCTCGATCCGTACGTGTGGATGGCCCGCACGATAGCTGATTGAGTATCCGGCAAACTTGATAGGCACGTCACGCGCGTCCCGCAGGGACCGCGCTTCCTCCACGAACAGCGAATGTCTGCCCGGAGTCGCGACGAGAACAAAGAAGTGCCGATACCGGATGTACTGAACATTGGCGAAGCCGGCGGCCTTCCGCCTCGCTCGCGTTGTCTTCCCGACCGCCAGGCCGTATTTCGCGATGAGCTTTGCATCGACCTCGCGCGGATCTTTCCGCGCCGGAATCTCACCCGCGACATACAGGAAGTAGCCGCGGCCGACGTAGGACACCGCGAGTTGCTGGACAAAGCCAGCAACGCTCGTCGCTTCGCAGCGGTACTCCATCACTTCGACTCCTCAAAGAGCAACGGCAGAGTGGGGGATTGTTTAGCGGCCAATCCCCCGAAGCCTCAATCCTGCTTTTTGTTGATGCCGTCATTCGCTTCATCGCTCAATGACGACACCGACGCGGTTAACCTCCGCGCCCGTGCCACTCGCTTTTACAAACCTTTAAAAGCTCGTCTCCCGAACAAACGCCCGCACACTTCCGGCAAAGCGGCACTTGCTCAATCGTGCAAGCACCGCAGCAAGCGAACCGGCTGCGATACGCTGCCAGTTCGCAAACGGAGCGCCTTCGGCGCGCTAGTTTCTTTTATAGAAGTTCCTCAAAGTATAGTGGTTCCGCTTTGCGGAACCTCCATCTTTTCGAGCTTTTTGTTCCTCCTTTCTTCCTTTCAAACAAACCAACTTCGAGTTGCACGAGCGGCTACGGCCGCTCGTCGCCACTTGAGACCCTCTCTTCCGAGAGAGTCTCAAATGACCACGCAGACTCCCTTCCCAGGGAGCATTACCGTTAACCAGTAATGGACATCGTTGATGTCGGGTTTTCCCCGTCCGCTCTTTCGTCGTTCTGAACGTGCTCGGTGCCACCCGAGCACTGAAACGAGCCTGCCACTGCCTTGCAGCAGATTCGCCCATGGTCCTTATAAGACCGGACCACGGCTCCTACTTGAGCGACTCTCCCAGTCCTCTGCTTTTGAATCACCTGGTTACCAGCCAAGCACCGCCGAACCACCGGCGGCTGCAAAGGACCTTCCCGGATTAGTGATGGTGTCTGCCATGTCGGTGACGTTGCTAGGAGGAGCAACCTCCGGACCGTCGCTCTATGTCCCAGCCTCCCGGCCGGGCATAGTTTCCGCAGGCCGAGCCTGCGATTTCTGGGGCACGAAACTAGAAGCGTCCCCTTACCCGCGAGCGATAGCTTTTCGCGATTCGGTACCGTCTCCACACACAGCTCACTCTCAAGCGCTTTCGCGCCTTTCATGGTTGAGCTTTTCATCGCCGGGTTTTTCGCCCGGACGCCGGAACTGGTAGCTCCGGCTCCACCTGTCACCAGGTGAAGACTCCCCACGAGAGCCAGGTTGAACGAGCTTTCATTGCGCCCGGACCCCCTGGGCAGGATTTGTTCGTGCTTATTAGGCATGAACACACCTACTTTCTGGCCATCACGGCCACGATCATGCCGACTGCACTCGCAGGCGGCGTGAGCGAGGAATTTCTCCGTCGCCCGTCTTACGAACTGCTCCCCTTGACCATGGGATAGAATTCACGGATTCCACCTCCGGAATGCAGCTAGAGCCGCACTCACATCAGAGGGCTTTACTCGTGAAAGCCTCCCTCGAACTGGACGAGCCTGTCTCCAGGCATCCAGCTCTACGGGTGAGCAGTGACGAACAGTCTTCCGACTGCCCGGCAGGATGGTCAGTCCCGCGCACCTTAGGCCGGTTGGCACCGGCTTTACCGGGCCCACTGCACCCGACATCAACAACGCCAAGTCACGTTTTCCATGCTGGCTTGAGGCGCGGGTACCGTACAGCCCGAGTTGGTACAAGCGGAATGAAGGAACGAAGGGGCGCTACTGTGGTGGGCGCTTCAGTGCCGCCAAATATTCGTCCACGGTTCCGTCAAATGCTTTGAGCTTTTCTTTGGGCAACCGCTTTTCGTTCTCATCGCAGACGTAAACGCCCGTTTTCTGGAAGGCGTAGACGAGCGCGGGATCGGCCCCGACATCGGCCATGGCATTGACGAGGATGGCCCGAACCTCCGCGTCCGTGGGCTCCGGTTTTTGTTTCCGGCGTTTATGCCGCTCTGCCATGAGCAAATTATCGCACCAACCGAGACGAATCGGGACGAGGAGGGGCAGGTTACCAACCAAAGCAAACCCCTGTTCCTTAGAGGAGAAAATGGACAGGAAAAGGCACCTCGCCATTTTCTCCATTCCTATTCTGGGGTGCTCATCCTCGCGGTAAAGGCCGCAGCCGCTACGCGGTGCGCTAAAAGCGCGCAGCCTTGACCGCTGCGGGTGAGCGCGAACCGCGCTAGCCCCCAGCAGAGACGTCCGCCGTTTGGTACGTTAAGACTTCCAGAACTCTGGTTTGGACTTGGAATGGTTGGCCGCAACTAGGGCCGGCTAGAGCGCTGAGTATTAAAGGTTTACATTCTGTAACCAGCCCCACACATTCTTAGGAGGGCAATGAAGTCTTTACCTATCAGCTGGCCACGCCAGCGGGGGAGCTCGGAGATCGCGGCATGAACGTCTTCGATACGCACGCCAAGATCGTCGCCGATTACGCGAGCTACATCCATAGCTTTATTAACATTTCCGACGCTCAGATTCGCGCGAAAGTCGATGCTGACCTCTCACAAGGAAAGCTCTGGCCCGACCCACTGCTCCAGTTCAACCCAGCATATGAGTCCGTCGGCAGCGTTGCGCAAATCGCGCAGTCCGGGCTCATTCACAGCTCTCTACCTGACATTTTTACCGGTTACTCGCTGTATCGACACCAAGTAGAAGCGATCAAACTCGGCGCAGCAGAAAGAGACTTCGTTGTCACATCGGGAACCGGTTCCGGAAAGTCTCTTACCTACATAGGCTCAATCTTCCATCGCCTTCTCAAAGAGCCAAGCGCGAACGGTGTCGCAGCGATAATCATCTACCCAATGAACGCGCTAATCAACTCGCAGACCAACGAGTTTCGGTTCTATCGCGAAAACTACGAGCGGGCGACCGGCAAGACGTTTCCGATCACCTTTGGTCAGTACACGGGCCAGGAAAACGAAGAATCTCGAAGGAAGATGCAAGAGCGCCCGCCGCACGTGCTCCTGACGAATTACATGATGCTTGAGCTTCTGCTGACACGAGTGCAGGAGCGGTCGATCCGGGACGCCATTTACGACAATTTACGATTCCTCGTGTTCGACGAGCTTCACACCTATCGAGGTCGCCAGGGCGCAGACGTAGCGATGCTCATCCGTCGAATCCGAGCACAATGCAAACGGGAAATCGCCTGTATCGGAACGTCGGCAACAATGGTTTCCGCAGGTAGCCTTGCGTCGCAACGTGAAGAGGTTGCAAAAGTTGCTACGACCATGTTCGGCAAGACGTTCGTGCCCGAACAGATCATCAATGAGACTCTCACGCGCTCATTGGTTTATTCCGGCGACTTCCCAGATCGTCAAGCCCTCGGCAATGCCGTGGCCACCGGAGTCGATATAAGCGCTAATGCGGCGACCCTGAAGTCTCATGCCGTTGCCGTTTGGCTTGAGAACCGTGTCGCGCTGGAGGAACGAGAGGGGCAATTAGTTCGCCGCAGACCTCTCCGGATCGGGGAGGTCGTGTCTCAACTGGCCGAGGAGTCGGGTCAATTGGCGGAGAAATGCCAACGGTGCCTCGCCGACCTCCTCCTGTGGATCAGCACGGTCAACCAGAACCTCCGAGAGACAGGGTCACGCTACACGATCCTTCCATTCAAGCTTCACCAGTTCATTGCCCAGACGGGTTCTGTCTACACAACTCTTGACCAGGGCGAGGATCGGTTCATCACGCTTGAGCCGGGGATCTATAAACAGGACGAGGACAACAAGAAACCGATCTTTCCTAACGTATTCAGCCGAGCAACCGGCGACCCATTTCTTTGTGTCTCCCACCTAGGAGACCGGTTGGAACCCAGGGAGTTTCGTGAGAGTTCCGATGAAGAAGCTCAGGCCACCGATGGGTATCTCATCATTGGAGAAGACATTTGGAATCCCGTGACCGATCTTGAATACCTGCCGGAAGCCTGGCTCAAGACCACCAAGAACGGTACGGCACCGGAATCCAGCAAGGCAGCGCGCTTTCCACGCAAGGTCTACTTCGATGAGTACGGGAATTGCTCAGACTCAGATCCTATGAAGTTCTGGGGCTGGTTCATGCCGGCGCCGCTTCTTTTCGATCCAACGGGCGGCGTCTTCTTTGATGCGAAGACCAGTGAAGGCACCAAGCTCACGAAACTTGGAAGCGAGGGTAGAAGCACTTCTACCACTATTACTGCTTTCTCTGTCCTGAACCGGCTTCATGATGCGGGCTATCATCCCAGAGACCAGAAGCTGCTGAGCTTCACCGACAATGTACAGGACGCGGCGCTTCAGTCTGGACACTTTAATGACTTTGTTCAGGTGGTTCAGTTGCGGGCAGGCATTCATAAAGCGCTGGCAGCCGCGCCGAAACGGACGCTCAACTACGCCGACATCGGAGAAGCTGTCTGCAAGGCCCTAGCGCTTCCCTTTCTCGATTATGGAAACCGCGACGAGGAGCCTACACTTGCCACCGTCCGACGCGATTACGAACAAGCTCTTCAGACGTTCCTCTTCTACCGGGCAGTCGCAGATCTTCGTCGTAGTTGGCGAATAGTACTTCCCAATCTGGAGCAGTGCGGCCTTCTCGTCATCGACTACCAGCATTTGAATGAGATTGCGGCTGAAGACACATTCTGGAGCGACGTTCCAATCGTGAGGGACCTTTCTTCGAAAGACAGAGCTGAGTTCATCTGTACGATCCTCGACTTCTTCCGCCTTGAGTACGCTCTATACAGCGAGAACTTCCTCACACCATCGCGCCTTAAGGAGAACGAAAAGAATTTTCGGGAACGCCTCAAGGCTCCATGGACGCTCGACCGAAACGAGGATCTCCGAGAGCCTTGCGTCATCCGCCTCGACCGCCTGCATAGATCTGCCCGACTGCCATCGAAGAGTATGGGACCGGCTAGTGCCCTAGGAAAGTTCATCAAGCATTTCGCGAAGCAAAAGGGCCTCGACCTAGATGACCTGCGCGGGGACCTGTACCGCGCGTTCATCATGCAGCTCATGCGTAAGCTCAAGGAGGCGGACTACCTGTTCGAGCAATCAGCTCGAAGCGAGAAGAACGAGGAAGTTCCTGTTTTTCGACTTCGGATAGAGAAGCTTCTCTGGAAGCTCGGTGACGGCGAGACCGTGAAGCCGGACTTAATCAAGCGGCGCTCCTACATGGCGCAGACGCCGCTACCCAATGTCTTTTTTCGCGACATGTACAGACGCGACTTTTCTCCGTCGAAGCGTTTGCGAGCCGAGGACCATACCGGCCATGTTAAGACCGAAGATCGTGCTGAGCGTGAGGATCGGTTTCGAGCTGAATGGTACCTCGATGATGCGAAGAGGCAACCGGACGAGACAAAAATCCGGAGCAGGTCCATCAGTGCTTTGTTTTGCTCGCCAACAATGGAACTCGGAATCGACATTGGTGGCTTGAGTGTCGTCCACCTCCGCAACGCTCCTCCGAACGCGGCGAACTACGCACAGCGGTCAGGCCGGGCGGGGAGAAGTGGCCAGGGGGCCCTCATTTTCACCTACTGCTCAAGCTACTCACCGCACGACCGGCACTACTTCAATCAGCAAGCGGCACTGGTTGCCGGCGTCGTTCAAGCTCCGAGAATTGATCTCTGCAATCAAGAACTTCTCGTGTCTCATCTGAACGCCCTTGCCATTAGCGAGATCGGCATGCCGGGACTCGAAGCGCAGGGTGGGGCGATGCCGTCGCTAATGCGTCTTGTGGTCGATGACAACGCTGGAATGCCGTTAGCACCAGCAGTCAGGGACGGGTTGAATATTCCGCCCCAAAGTTTTGCGAACATTAAGGCGACGTTCCGTCGGGTAATCAAGGACTTCCATCCACAACTCGTCACGCGTTCGAGCACTTGGTACTCCGACGAGTGGATCGACCAGAGTCTAAGCAAACTGGCCGACCATCTTGACGATTCTCTGATACGTTGGCGTAGTCTCTATCGTTCTGCTCGCACCCTGCTATCGCGGGCAACCCAGCCGATTGAGAGTGGTCGCCTCAGCGTCGGCAGTGATGAATACAAGAAGCACAAGCGGCATCAAGACCAAGCCAATCGCCAGCTCAACCTGTTACGGAACGACATCCCCGCAGCTGATCGATCAGAGTTCTATCCCTACCGCTATCTCGCATCTGAGGGATTCTTGCCCGGGTACAACTTCACCCGATTGCCCCTTCGGATTTTCGTTCCAAGCGGCAACACTACGGGCGAATTCATCTCCCGACCACGTTCGATTGCGCTTAGAGAGTTTGGTCCGCTCAACGTCATCTATCACAATGGGCGGAAGTACCGGGTATCGCAACTGGTGACGCAGGACGCGGAATCCTCCCTCTCGGAGGCAAAGATCAGCACGAAGGCTGGCTATTTTCTCACTGGTGAGCAGAAGGATTTGGAGATTTGCCCGTTTTCTGGAGTGAATCTTGGAGATAACGCGAACAAGGAGCATCTTCACGATCTCCTTGAAATGTCCGAGTCACGGGCCGAGGAAGTAGATCGGATTTCTTGTGAAGAAGAGGAACGGGTCTCTCGCGGCTTCGACATCCAGACCTACTTCTCCGTGGACGGCGGACCTCTCGGCAGGGTTCGGAAGGCAGTTGTGCGTTCCAGTGAAACCAACCTTCTCAATCTGCGTTTCATTTCTGCGGCTCGACTTGTCCACCTGAACTCGCAATGGCGATCACAAAGAACTGAGGGTTTCCCGATTGGCCAGACCTCCGGCGATTGGCGAAGCTCCCTACCGGAACCGGACGATAATCTGCGAGACACCTACCGACTCGTGAAGCTGTGGACGTCCAATCTCGCCGACGCTCTGTATATCGAGCCAATCCCCGCGTTGGGGTTGCACCCGGAAGGGGTGATCACCCTTCAGCACGGGCTCAAGCGCGCAATTGAGACAGTCTTCCAGGTTGAGCCGAACGAAATTGGAGTTGTGACGATGGGCGATCCGCAGTCCCCCAATATCCTGCTTTACGAGGCCGCGGAAGGCAGTTTGGGCATTCTGTCTCAGTTTGTGGATGACGTACGGACATTCAGAAAAGTAATCGAGACTTGCAAACAGATCTGCCGGTTTGACGAGGAGGAATATCGGGCCCCGGCCTCTTACGACGATCTTCTCAGCTACTACAATCAGCGCGACCACAAATTGCTGGATCGCTTCCTAATACGCGACGCTCTCGACAAGCTCGCACTTTGTGAAGTGGAGATCGAAACCAACTCTGCCTTCCGCAATTACGATGAGCAGTATCAAGCGATGCTACGGAATCTTGACCCAAATTCATCCACTGAGAGGGCGTTCATTAATCACCTGCATGTAAACGGTCTTCGTCTTCCCGATGAGGCGCAAAAGCGTCTTGATGGGATCTACTGCCAGCCGGATTTCTACTACGTACCTCGATTCTGGGTGTTCTGTGATGGTTCACCGCACGATGAAGAGGAAGTGAGAAAACGCGACGAGGAACAGCGGCAGCTCATTATCGCCAAGGGGGACGAGGTGTGGGTTTGGCATTACCGCGAGAATCTCGCCACGAGGCTTGCTCAACGGCCAGACATCTTTAGGAAGGTTCGATGAATACGAGCCTTCAGCCAGGAAAGCTCGTCTCACTGCGTGGACGGGAGTGGGTTGTTCTGCCGTCAGATGATTCCGAGTTGCTCATCGTAAAGCCCCTCGGCGGCTCCGACGACGAGATCGCGGGAATCTATCTGCCCCTTCAAATTGAAGCGGACAGACCAGTCGATGCGCGTTTTGAGCCGCCCTCGGCTGACGACCTCGGTGATGTCAGCACCGCGAGACTTCTCTATGACTCGGCGCGACTGGCCTTCCGGAACGGTGCAGGCCCGTTCCGTGCGTTGGCGAAGCTTTCATTCCGACCGCGAGCGTACCAGATCGTTCCTTTGATCATGGCGCTCCGTCAGAACACTGTGCGGCTGCTAGTTGCGGATGACGTGGGCGTCGGAAAGACGATTGAGGCTCTTCTCATCGTTCGGGAGCTTCTCGAACGGCGAAAGATCAAGCGCTTCGCCGTTGTCTGCCTTCCTCACCTCTGCGACCAGTGGCAAGAGGAGATTCGCTCGAAGCTTGATATTGAAGCCGTCATCATTCGCTCAAATACCCAGGCTCGCTTGGACCGACAAATCCAAGGGGATGCGAGTGTCTATGACTACTACCCGTATCAAATTGTCAGCATCGACTTCATCAAGTCCGATGTCCGTCGCGACGTGTTCATCGAACAGTGTCCAGAGCTGGTGATTGTCGATGAGACGCATACCTGTGCGAGGCCGACGGGTGCGTCCGCCGCGCAGCAGCAGCGCTATCACCTCATCAGCCGAATAGCGGCCAAACCTGACCAACATCTCGTCATGCTAACCGCGACGCCGCACAGCGGTAAGCCGGAAGAGTTCCAGTCTCTCCTTGGGCTCCTGAAGCCAGACTTCGAATCTCTCGACATTCCGAACTCGTCCCAAGCACAGCGCCGAGAACTCGCGCAGCATTTTGTCCAGCGAAAACGAGCAAACGTTGAGAAGTGGATGGACGAGGATACGCCATTTCCCACGCGGGAAGCATTTGAGTGGCCCTACGACCTCTCCCCAGACTACGCTTCGTTCTTCGGCGACATGATCGAGTTTGCACGAAGACTGGTTGTGTCCGACGGCATTGGCGTGAAACGGAAGCGTGCCCACTATTGGACTGCCCTTGCCCTCCTTCGAGGAGTGATGTCGAGCCCGGACGCAGGCATCAAGATGCTCAACACACGGCTCGGAAAGCTCCCCGGCGCTGTTCAAGAGATCGACTCCCCAACTCTCGAACTGGACGAGCTAGAGAATCCGGTGAGGGATCTCGACTACGGGTTTGAGGGTGATATTGAGCCGACACAGGTCGTCGAGCAGGGTGACTGGACTGACCACCAGCGGCGGCAACTCCGCCAATTCGGAGAGCGGCTTGAGAAACTGGGTAACATCCAAAGTGACCAAAAGCTTTTTGCAGCAGCTGTGGTCCTCGAAGAGTGGATCAAACTCGGATTCAACCCCGTAGTATTCTGCCGCTACATCGAAACAGCGAAGTACTTGGGGAAGCACCTCGAACCAGCGCTGCGAAAGAAACATTCCAAGCTCGACCTGCGAGTCATCACGAGCGAAGATCCTGACGATCTTCGCAAGCAGCGAATTGCCGAGATGACCGGCGACAAACCCCGAGTGCTGATCGCTACGGACTGCTTAAGTGAGGGCATCAACCTGCAAGAGCTGTTCACAGGTGTTCTGCACTACGATTTGCCTTGGAATCCAAACCGGCTCGAACAGCGCGAGGGCCGTGTGGACCGGTTCGGTCAGAAGGCAACTGAGGTCAAAGCATGCCTGCTATACGGGGCCGATAATCCGATAGACGGGATTGTGTTGGATGTTCTCCTCCGCAAGGTGCGGGAGATCAAACGGGCCACCGGGATAAATGTTCCTTTCCCAGAGGATTCGCAGAGTATCATCGACACCATTACCCAGGCGCTTCTTCTCAATCCTGATCGCCGAGTCGAGAAGAAACGCGATGACAAGCGACAGATGGTTTTCGACTTCACCCACTTCGGCGAGGCTGCTGACGCCAAAGCGAAGGTAACGAGAAAAGTGGAGGAGGCTGCGAAGCGCGAGGAGGTCTCTCGAAGCATCTTCGCCCAGAATGCAATCAAGGCACAGGAAATCGAGGAAGACCTCCGGGCAGTGGATGAGGCCATTGGCGATCCGAGGGCCGTTCGGGACTTCGTAACTGCGGCGCTCTCGAACCTCTTTGGCGTGCAGATCACGAGGGAGCGTGAAGGTTTTGGCATCGTGGCAGGGAACCTACCACCCCAGCTTGTGGAACTGCTTCCTATCGGCCGCGTCGTGAAGGTGAGCTTTGATTCACCAACGCCGGATGGCTATCACTACCTTGGTCGGAATCATCGTTTTGTAGAGCAGCTCTGTCAGCTTGTCATGGCAAACACGTTGGCTCGTCAGGACAAGCGAGCGGCCAGGGCCGCCGTCATCCGCACCCGCCAAGTTACAACCAAGACTACTCTGCTCTTGTTCCGTTGCCGCAACGTCATTGAACAGGGGAGTGGAGGACACCAGATCGTTGCCGAAGAGATGCTTCTTTGGGGTTGGCGTGGCACTCCGCAAGAAAAGGTCTACCTTTCTCATGCCGAGGCAAAGCAGCTTCTCACCGCCGCCCGTGCCTCCAGCGACCTCTCACCACAGGCCCGTGCGAACTTTCTCGGGAACGAACTCCGTCTCATGGAGACCCTTTCAGCTCAGTTTGACGTTATTGCAGAGGAACAGTCCAAACGCCTCGTCGCTGCGCATGAGCGTTTCAGCGCCTTAATGGACAAGAAGCGCTTTCAGGTGGTCTATCCGGTTCTGCCGATGGATCTACTCGGTGTCTACATCCTCCTTCCGGAGGCATCGGCATGAACTACCCGAGCGTCCGGATTGAAGGGGCCATCCTATCGCCCGACATCCTTGAGCGGATCGAGGACTTGCCAGGACAGAAGCCGGCCGACTTCGGTCTCGACTCTTCGTTCAAGGTCAAAGACGAGATCGCCCGCGCCTGGGCCGATGCTCA
>Ga0187893_10011236_pt1 | contig 13075 bp, 10 predicted proteins | sample MA1701074metaG_FD_139574 | JGI IMG/M metagenome (GOLD analysis project Ga0187893, IMG submission 139574) | White microbial mat communities from a basaltic lava cave in the Kipuka Kanohina Cave System on the Island of Hawaii, USA - MA170107-4 metaG ...
ACGTCGCCGTCAGCCAGTGTGCCGGCGTTCTGGATGGCGACGTTAGAACGGTCGGCGCTGTTCTGGCGCAGCCCGCACAAATAAACGGGTGCCGTCAGGAGCGATTCAAGCGGAACGCCTGCATAAGCCAAGCCGGCACGCCCACCTGGAACGGCCGTGGTGGTTCGAACGGTTACGGCGGCATCTGAGGAAGAAGCCAATCCGCCAAAGCGCACTCTCAATGTTCCCTGGTGGTCAGACGCCTCCGGAATAGGAATCCCAATAGATCGCAAGTAGGCGATGCCGTCAGGAACGATGAGTTGTCTTCCCACCGGCAAGGAAGCGGAGGCATTGCCACTACCACCCCCAACCGCAGCGGTGTAGGCAAGATCTAGCGTGGCATCCTTGGTGCCACGATTGGTGAATGTCAGCTCAGAGGTATAAAACGAGTTGTTGGCGCCCGGTGTGGAGAGCACGACAGGCACAAAGAAGGTGACATTGTCGGTGACAGAGATCTTGGCGGCAAAGGAGTCACTGAAGTTGCCGCCGAACTGAGACTGATAAGGCTTTACCGTCTTGAAGTCGGCAGAGAAGGCGGCGCCTGCCACGTAAGCTGTTCCTAAGGGATCAAGGGCAATCCCATAGCCTACTCCCCCGGACCGTCCAGCCAGACAAGCGGAACACAGCAATTGTCCAGCAGGTCCCAATCTATGAAATGTCGCTCCCTGACCCGTGACGTAGGCGTTTCCGTCTTGGTCCGTGGCGATGCTGTTGCCACCAACTCCTTGCATGGAGTAGATCAATTCCGAAGCCGTTGCGTTCAATTTCGCCACGAATCCTGGCGGGCCTGGAGTAGCGAACAGGGCTGGCGTGGTTGGAAAGTTCGATGATTGGGTTTGTCCCGTCACCAGCACGTTGCCCGCATCATCCACGGCGATTCCATACCCTACGTCGCCGCCGCTGCCTCCCAAGAAGGTTGAATAGTTGAGACTACTGCCGGCCTGGTTGAGTTTGGTGATGAAGAAATCGTTGCAAGGAGCCGACGCGGGAAAGCCGCAGACCCCAGGCTGATAAGCCGGTTGAATGACGCCGGCAGTGATTGGGAAGTTTGCTGAGGCAGTGTTCCCGATGACGTAGGCATTGCCCATTTTGTCTACTGCGATCCCGTTCCCTTGATCGATTTCGCTGCCCGCGAGGTAGGTCGCGAAAATCAGACTGCGTCCATCTGGAGATAGCTTTGCGACAAATGCGTCGCGAGTACCGCTTACGCTCTGTTGAAAAGCCCCAGCGGTTCTCGGAAAGTTGCTTGACTCCGTGCCCCCAGTCACAAAAGCGTTGCCGGAAGGATCTACCGTCAAGCCCCATCCCGCGTCATTGCTAGTCCCTCCGAGGTAGGTCGAGTACTGAAGGACGCTTCCCGTTGAATTCAGTTTCACGACGAAGGCGTCCTCGCAAGGAGAGCCGCGGAAACAGCTACCGCCGTTGTAGCTCGTATCCAAAGCGCCAGCGGTCGTTGGAAGATTCGATGACGTGGTCCTTCCCGTCACAATGACTGAGCCAGAGGGATCAATGGCCACACCGGCTCCAAAGTCTCCAAAGTAGGTGGAAAACAGCAGCGCACTTCCGGCAGGATTGAGAGCTGTCACGACAACGTCGTAGGTATTATTGCCAGCAAGCGTCCTCCGAAATGAACCCGCCGTGGTCGGGAAATCAGTCGAGATCGTATAGCCGGCGACATAGGCGTTGCCGTTGTGGACAGCAATCGCGTTTGCCTGATCAATGTTGCTGCCACCGAGGAAGGTTGAGTAGTCGATGACCGGGTCAATGACTAGGGCGCGTGCCACATCAAACGGCTTGGTTTCAAAACCAACCTCCCGTCCATTGCGGACAATGAAGCCACCATCGATCCTCCGCTGATTGCCAGACTCTTGCTGATAGATTCTGGGTGCCCGGTGACGAAACTGGATGCTTCCCACCATTATTGTCAAATCGCCATTGTTCTCGACTTTCAGGTGATCGGCGCCATCAAAAGCAAGCCGAATGCTTTGTAGACTGGCACCAGGAGCCACAATGAATTCATACTCCAACTGCTGCGGATTGCCGTAGTACACAAGATCGATGCCAGAATAGACGTCGCGATACCGGACCTTGCCGTAGTGCGGGATGTTTGTCCGCCACTTTGCGGGATCGTTGCCAAGGAAGCAGTTGCTGATCCCGGGCAGTCGATCGAGGCCTTCGATTGCTGCGTTCGCGTTGGCTCCGACGAGCCTCATTGTGATTGCCGATTGGCGATTGCCGATTGCCGATTGAGGACTATTGAGTGGAGTTTGCGAAGTTGGTTCCAGACGCGAGACTGAACGCCCAAAAGCGATTCTCCAAGGGTTAAGGCCCAACGAGTTCTGGTCCCAGACAGCTGGATTTCTGTAACCGACCCCCTTGATCGGTTGTTTTCCATTCGGCAATCCGAAATCGGCAATCGGCAATGCGAACACTGCTTCGATTGCAGTGAGAAACGTCGTCACCCTGTTGCTCCGCACGATGAACTTCACTTGTGGGTCTGTCTGTCCGAGGTTGGGCTCGAAGTATATCGGGAGTTGGCCGAAGCTGTTTTCAGGATTATGTTTTTGCAGAGGTTGGACTGTTCTCAGGTTCGAGTTGAAAACCGGTGCAAGACCCTCCCAGTTTGGAGTTTGGTTTTCTGCCCGATCAGAGAAGATGCCACCCCTCGTGTCGAATAGCGGAAGAACCAAGATAGCAAAGAGAGCGAAGCGTTTGACGATGGACAGTCGATTGAGATCAGTGTTCATGGATTGTTTCGAAATGAATCAAACAGCGAAATCCGCGAAAACATCTGGGCTTGCTGGGAACCCGCGAGAAGCACAACAACGGACGGTTGGCTAAGCGAGGTTCAGGCAATAAAGAATGAAAGCTCAGACAGTGGGGTTGTCACTTGAGTATGCCATCGGGGGCGCAGATTTGTATCAAAGTTTTTTCGAGCTTCTACGATCCTCACGGACTAAATGAGGAATCCCGAGATCCATGGAGATTCATTGCTCAGACGACAACCCAGGAGGAGGAGTCGCCTTAGGCTCGCCCAGAGTATGGTCTTGACCCCCAACGTGATTAGTCATACACTGAATGACAAATGTCGAAGCCACCGTCAATCGGCCAGTTTGAGCAGTTGGTGATGACCGCTATTCTGTCCCTTGGTGAAAACGCGTACGGCGTCACGATCCACGCGCAAGTGGAGAAGTTGGCCCAGCCGAAGTCCGTCTCGCTGGGAGCCGTGTACGCCACGCTCGACCGGCTCGAAGACAAGAGATTGATTGTGTCCTGGCTCTCAGATCCCACGCCAGCGCGGGGCGGTCGTTCAAAGCGCCACTATCGACTCGAACAGCTCGGCGAGCGAGCCCTTCATGAGTCAGCACTCACCGCGCGGCGGATCTGCGATGCCGTCGAGCGTATTTGGGGAGTCAAAGCATGGAACCAGAACCCTCGAAGTTGGAAGTCCGCCCGCCAGCATTAGTCGACGCTGTGATCCGCATGTTGATCCCACCGGCCTGCCGGGAACACGTGCTCGGGGATCTCTGGGAGCAGTATACATCGCCCCGCCAGTATGTGGTCGACGCCCTCAGGACGCTGCCGTTCGTCATCTGGAGCCAGATACGGAGAACGTTAGATCCGCTCCGTCTGGCGATGCAGGTTCTTCCGGCGTTCGTCTTCTTTGGCGGTCTGGTCGGCCGGCCAGGCGCCGATGGCGGGCCGGTATGGTTTCGCGCCGCGGTCCCGGCGATTGCCCTGGCCGTCGCGATGGTCGTGCGCGATGCCTACTGTTGGCCGAAGTATCCTTCCTCGCGCCAGGCCGCCCTCGATGCAGGACTGGCCGTTGCATCGGCGTTTGCATCGCAAGGGGCATTCGCGATGGCGTGGCCCGAACTGACGCTCCCTCCAAGAGAGGCGCTGATGGGAGGTTTCGGCACCTTCCTTGCGGTGTTCTCGCTTCGTGCCGCAGCACCTCCAAAAACCGGGTTTCGCTCGCTGCTCTCAGCCACGGGCAGCCTGTCAGTGGATAACGTCTTTCGTGATGCGCAGGAATTCGAACGGCGGATTCGCCAAAGGAACCGTCGAGAAATTTTGGCGGGCGTGCTGGTGATTCTTGGCTTTGGAGTAGGCCTCTGGCGCGGACCGAATCTGGTGGCGCGGGTCGGCTGCGCCTTGGTTATGGCCGGTGCCTTGTTCATCATCTATCGCCTTCGCACTCGAGCGGTGGCGAGTCCGATCCCCCTCGACACGCACGCACACGCTCTCGCAGCCTATCGACGGGAGCTTGAGGTGCAGCGAGATCTGCTCCGAACGGTCACCTCGTGGTACCTTCTGCCGCTTCTTCCCGGGGTGGCCGTGCTCACACTCGGACAAGCGCTCGCCCTGGCGCAGCCCGCACCCCCACTCCTTGTGCTCGTATCCTTTCTGCTGTTCGGCGTTCTGACGCGACAGCTCAATCAACGAGGGGCCCGCAAGCTCCAAGACAAGATCGATGAGCTGGTCACACTGGAGATGCAGGACGGACGTGAAGCTGACGACCGGCGTTAGGAGCACCCCATGTGGGACTCCAGATTAGGACTCGAGTTGGTAATCTCCCTGACGGCCGCCGTGGCATGGGCGCAGGTGCCGTTCACGACCCTGCCGGATGTGGAGATTTGACAATCCTAGCCGATCGGGTCGACAGGCAGGACAGCGTCGTAGGGATGCTTGAGCCATTGTGGAGTGGCAGCGTTGCATTTGAAAGGGTTGCTGTCAACAACTTCACAATAAAGCGAGACCGGCTCGACTGCTTTCTAGTGAGGATAAAGCTGATGAGACGAGAGGACCAGATGAGCAAGGCGTTTAGCGGCTTTATATCTCTGGCCTTGATACTTGGGTTGTCCCAGTGTGCAAGGCCCGCCTACGGTCAGGAACTCGACGAGATCCGGCGGATTCTGCAAGGACGAAAGGGTATCCAGAGCGGCGACATTGGTCTAGCCGTTGGTATTGTCAGCGAGAAGGGAAGCCAGACGGTCGGTTATGGCAAGCTCAGCCGAGGCAGTGATCGAGAAATCGATGGCGACACCGTTTTCGAGATTGGCTCAATCACGAAGGTGTTTACGTCAATTCTATTGGCCGACATGGTTGGGCACGGAGAAGTAAGCCTGAATGATCCAATCGCTAAGTTTCTTCCCAAGTCCGTAAAGGCCCCAACTAAGGATGGCAAAGAGATCACCCTGTTGGATCTGTCAACACACATATCTGGCCTGCCAAGATTGCCCACCAATCTTGCGCCCAAAGACCCGCGCAACCCCTATGCCGACTATACCGTTGAACAATTGTACGACTGCCTCTCCAAGTACACGTTGACCCGAGAGATCGGGTCTAAGTACGAGTACTCCAATCTTGGTGTCGGGCTGCTGGGTCACCTTCTTGCCGTTAAAGTGGGCTCGAACTATGAAGCGCTTGTTCAGACGAGGATCTGCCAGCCGCTCCAGATGCTGAGCACGTCGATTACTCTTTCTCCGAGTCAGCAAGCGCGCCTGGCCACAGGATACGATGCAGCAGGACAACCAGCAATGAATTGGGATTCCCCCACTTTGGCAGCCGCTGGCATGCTGCGCTCGACAGCAAAGGATATGGCCCGGTTTCTGGCTGCCAATATGGGACTCATGCAAGCGAAGCTGTTGACCGCGATGCAAACGACTCACAAGGTCGCGAGAGAAACCGGGCAAGCCGACCTTCAAATAGCCCTTGGGTGGCACGTCTGGAAGAAATTCGGAACAGAGATTGTCTGGCACAATGGTGGAACCGGGGGGTACCACAGTTTTATTGGCTTTGTGCCAACCAGGCGCAAAGGCGTGGTTGTTCTCTCCAATTCCGCCAACGATATTGACGATATCGGACTCCACCTGCTGGAAAGCCGATATGAACTGAGCAGAGAGCGCACGGCAATAAAGGTCGATCCCAACACTTACAGTGCCTATGTGGGGCGGTACGAGCTGGCTCCAAATGTCTTCTTCACGATTAGCCGCGAGGCAGAGCGGCTCATGGCTCAGCTCACGGGACAATCTAAACTCGAAATCTTTCCAGAGACCGAAACCAAGTTCTTCTACAAAGCGGTAGATGCGCAGCTGGATTTTCGCAAAGATGACAAGGGCCAGGTGACTCACTTGGTTCTTCACCAAAACCAGGTGGACCAAGCAGCGAAGAAGATCTCCAACGAGGTTCCGGAGGAACGAAAGGCGATTCCACTAGACCCGAAGATTTATGATCTTTACGTGGGTCAATATCAGCTGGCGCCCAATTTTACTCTGACCATCACTAAGGAAAATGATCGCCTCATGGCACAGGCTTCTGGGCAGCCGAAGTTCGAATTGTTCCCTGAATCCGAGATCAAGTTTTTTTTCAAAATAGTGGACGCTCAAATCACCTTCTCGAAGAACGACAAAGGCGAGATCACCCGTCTAACTCTTCATCAGAACGGTGATCACGTGGCGAAGAGGATCAAATAAACCGGAGGATTCCTACAAAATAACGTGGAGTGGGACCCACGCTTTAGGAATGTACCGCAAGAGCCCCGGCTTCACTTTGTAGCAGCGCTTACACTGGCTCTTGGCATCGGAGCAAACACCGCAATCTTTAGCATCTTCAGCATCGTTCCGCTGCTCCTACGAAGATCCAAACCGTCTCGCCTTGGTATGGGGCACCCATCCTAATTCTCTCTCTTGCATTCGGACAGGTTGGCTTAGTGAGCAAACGCTCGACCATAGAGGAACGTTTGACCGGATTGAGCAAGCTCCGAGAAGCGCCGCGGTCTCCGACACGAGCCGAGGAGCTTCAAAGAGCTTTGCTGGACAAGGTGAATTTGGTGGTGGCCAAAGCCGCTCAGATCGCAGGTGACCTTGGGGAATCTGATCTAGCACCCAATCTCATTGAGGCCTTTGATCGATTCATGATCAATCCGAACCAGTCAGATAAAGGCTGCATCGCCAAGACAAAGATCATGAAAGCCTTGGGAACGCTGGAATGTGAACGAGCGGAAGTCTTCCTCAAAGGCATTCGCCACTTCCAGTTGGAACCAGCCTACGGCGGGCCCGTGGATACTGCGTGCGAACTGCGAGTTGCCAGTGCATTGGGCTTAATTCAAATGGGCTTTTCGGGTGTGCTGACGGAGCTTGTCACTCTCATGACAGATAGAGAGGGTGAGGTTCGTGTGGGTGCCGTCCGGGCCATGGCGCACACCGGGCGTGAAGAGGCTGTGCTGTTGCTCCGCTTCAAGGTCCTCACGGGAGATCCGGAACCGACGGTCATATCAGAGTGCTTTACGGCCTTGATGAAGTTGTCACCAACAAGCTCTCTAATGTTAATCGCTGATTTTATCGATCCTGCCCATCCCACGCTGTGCGAGGCGGCAGCACTAGCGCTGGGAGAGTCGCGAGTGCCCGAGGCTTTTGAACTTCTAAAGCAAAAGTGGGAAGTTAACTGCCAATCGCAATTCAGACGGACACTGTTGCTGCCGATTGCTCTGTTGAGACAAGAAGCCGCTTTGGACTTCTTATTGTCTGTGATTACCACAAAAGATTTTGAAACAGCTCGCGCTGCAATCACTGCCTTGGCGCTCTATCGGCAGGACAGCAAAGTTCAAGAGCGATTCCGCACAGCGTTGGCGGCCCCTCTTCAGGCCCGACTCCGGAAGGTATTCGAGAGAGAATTTGCAACTCGGAAATAGGTGAGAGCTGATATTGGCGCTTCGGAGCGTGAAGCAGCGGCTGACGTCCCTGTGCAGCTGATGCAAGCGCTGCTCACGAATGATTGCCGCGCGCTGCAGCGTGGTGTCCCTTCCGATGCTGGCCACAGCTTCATCCTAAAGCTCCCGTAGAGTTTTCGGGGATCAGTTGCAAGCTAAGCTGACGTGCAATCCTTGTTTCGTTAGGGTGTTTGCAATGTTTGCGTGTAACAGGAGCGGTCGCTTGCTTCGCACGCTCTCTGAAATCGCACACTGTCAGGCTCGCATGTGTTAACCCTGAGATCATTTAGTGCGGTGTAGTGAGTATGCTCAAAGTCTTCATCGCGACGACTTGTCTGGTGGTTCTAGCGAGCTCTGCCGGTGGTGGTGAGCTGGCTGACGCTCGGCAGGGAGTTCTGCCAGTTCCATCTGGCACTCGTGGGATCGGACGTAAGACACTCCAGTGGACCGACAGTGCCCGCTTCGAACCGCTGGCGCCGGACCGACGCAATCGCGAACTCGTGGTGGACATCTGGTATCCAGCCGAGCCGAGAACTGGTCCGGTGGCGCAATACATTAACTTTGCTGCTTTCGACCAGGCTTTGGGTACCACGGGGCTTCGGTCACTCCTCGGCGCCCCAGCCGCCGACTTGGTTCGTGCCGGCGGTGTCCAGACGCACGCTATCGAGGGAGCACCCTTCGCTCGCCGAGTCAACCGTAGCCCGGTGCTTATCTTCTCGCATGGCATGGGCACCGTGACCCAGCTTTACACGGCGCAAATCGAGGACCTGGTGAGTCACGGATACATCGTCGTTGCCATCACGCATCCGTATGATGCGTGGCTCACAACCTTTCCTGACGGGCGATTCATCCCCTTTGAACGGAATCGCAGAGAGGCGGCGGGCAACTCCGAAGAGGAACAGATCGCATACGAAAACACGCGCGTCGAATGGTGGGCAAACGACATTCGATTCGTTCTCAACGAATTGGCGAGCCAGAGTCAGAATCGTTCAGCGGCTAAGCCATTTGCTGGTCATCTAGATCTGCAACGGGTTGGCGCCTTCGGTCATTCGGTCGGCGGCCGTGCGGCAGCGCGAGCGTGCCAGCTCGACGGCCGGCTTCGTGCTTGCGCCGATCAAGACGGCGTGGCACGGATGATACCTTTCTACGTGAACGAGCGAGGCTCAGGGATGGATCAACCGTTTCTCCTCATCGAGAGACAGCGTACGACACCGCCAACCGACGATGAATTGCGACAGATGGGGCTCACGAGGCTGGAGGCCCTCGGCTTGGTCGGGCAGCTTCGGGCGCAAAGAGACGCGGCCTTGGGAGCAACCGGAGGGAGTTATCGCGTGGTACTCGACTTTTCACAAACGGACCATATGAGCTTCAGCGATCTGCCGATGCTTCAAGCGCGCGATAGCTCTGAAGCCGCCGTGCGTACTCGCGTCTTCCGTGTCACCAGCACCTACACGCGCGCGTTTTTCGACAAGGCACTGCGTGGTATGAAGGCACCGCTTCTGGACGGCGAAGCGAAATTGGAGTTCGTCGATCTTGTGCAACGGTACCCCCGCGCGCCATTTCGTAAGGATCCCGCCCCCAAGTAGACTTCGGCGGCGCATCGTCGTTTAGCTAAGTATCACTTTGCAACAACAGCGAGCACCCTAACGGGAGCATTCAGCAGACGTAAACTGTGCGCGGCTGAATGCTGGAGCCGTTAGATACTCCCATTCAAACAACAGGTGAACCTTGCTTAAGATCAAGAAATTTCGGCATCTTGCCATTGTTGTTCGGGTTGCTTGGAGGCTGTACTCAAAGCCTCCAAATCGTTAATGGAAAACAGACCCTAGCGAGGTGCAATACTGCAATCTGAGGCTAGCAGATGTGGCTGACGGGTGTGTCTATTCGGGCAAGGAGTCAGAAATCGTCGTGGAACCCGAAGCATCGATCTATGATGACCCTGGGTATTCTCGAGAACTGGAGCGCAGAAGGAAAATTTGCGAATTCTAGTTTCGAAGTACGCGCCGTCAAACTCGGAATCAAATCGGTAGGCGAGATGAGCCGTGCGGACCATCGGCGGACGAGCGCCTCCAAGTCGATTTTCCGGAGTGAGTATTTAATGCCTCCGGAGTCGCAAGGGCTTCGTAGAAAGGAAAGGCTGGCCCAACTCTAGCTTGGAGCGAGGTACTCCGAGACCAGAACGAGATCTTTGATCACCGACTGGTACTCGACATGGGCTTCGTGTTCGATCGTGCGCCAACGCTTGCCCTCGTTCTCGGTCATGTAGGCCCGATACTCGGGAGCGCCGGGGAACTTGATGTTGTCGGCCACGACCAAGGCGCCCGGTCGCAGCCAATTCTGTTCGAGGATGCGCCGCAAGTCGGGCAGGTAGGCTTCCTTAGCGTGGTCGATGAACACCAGATCGACCGAGCCGGCGCCAAAGCCATGCGCGGTTCGCAGCGCATCAATGGTTTTGCCGTCACCCAACGTGCCCACCACAATGGTCACCCGCGTGCCGACGCCTGCGTGGTCAAGAATGCGGCGGGCGATCTCGGCGTTTGCCGCATTGAATTCGATCGAGACGATTTGCGCAGAGGGCGCGGCGACCGCCATGCGCAAGGCGCTGTAGCCGCAGTAGGTTCCCAGTTCGAGCACGCGCGCCGGCCTGGCTTTGGCCATCGCCGCATCGAGGATGCGGCCTTTCTCGTCCCCTACATTGATTAGGATGCTCTGGTTGTAGCCGAACTCGTCGATGACCCTGATGACGTCCGCCGCGTCCCCGTGGCGCGCACGCGCAAGCACATATTCGGCAAGCCGCGCTTCACGCCCGTCTCCGACTTGCCACTGCGTCGTGAGGTGCTTCATGCCAAAAACGAGCCGCCAGAAGGACCAGCGCAGGAAAGGGATCGTTCTCCAGCTCGATGCCATGTCAATCTCCGATCATCGTCAATGCGGCCGTGATCATCGCACCCGATTCATGAACCTTGACGCGTAGCAAGTGATTATATAGTTCTGGATATCATCGCAACACGGAGTATCACAACGCTTGTTTCAATCTAGATCTTACATCCGCGTTAAGCTGACGTGTTTGGTAGCTCGAAAGAACGAGAGTGTCGCGCGGATAACAGCCGGATCGTCAAGAATGGAATGATGGCTCGTGCCTAGGGTACCGATGGGTTCCGAATTCTTCCAGACGCCTGTGAGGTCGAGGGCGTTGTGGTAAGGAAGCAGCGGATCATCGCGATCGTGGAATACGAGAGAGGCGGGGTAGTTAGCTTTGGGACCATGCGGACGGCTTCAGATGCTGCGGTTGAATTTTGGCTCGAAGATGCCTTTGACTGCCTGAAGAACTTCGGAAGACATCTGGAGTCTCTCTGCCAAATAATCCAGGGGTCCGCGCAGTCCGTTTAGGGCCGAGAAGAAAACTGTCTTCTCTGTTGTAAGTCCCTTTTCAAGAGCAAGCAATGTGGCAGTAGCGCCGAACGAATGGGCAACGATCCCATAAAGCGCGCCGATCTTTTCTGAAACTGCAATCAATGCATCCACATACTCCATAAGATCGATGTGGCTCCCTGAAGACCGGCCATGGGCCGGTGCATCGAAGGCAACCAGCCGGTATCCGGCATCGGCAAGGACCTCAATCAGCGGGCTGAAGCGCAAGCCTCGGCTGCTCCACCCATGAACGCAAAGAATGACCGGTCCTTCCCCCCACTCCATCACCGCGAGCTTGCCATTTGTGTGATCGAGATTGTAGCTATGAGCCTTGGCGAGCAGGCCCTCTTCCGTGGGAAGAATCGGTGAGCGGTAGGGCCTGGTGAAGAGCCAGACAGCAGCTCGGCCAGCTGAATGGGGAAGGACTCGCCCTCCGAGTCTGAACCATAGGCGAAGCATCCCAGTGATCCATCGTGAGGCACGATCGCGATTCAGTGAAGTGTTGCCCGTAATCGCCATCGTCGAACGCGTCCTTCTCGTCTTAGTTAACAATGACCAAACTCGAGCGCCAATCGGACCAGAGTCTGGACAAAGCAACCCAGGGCCAACGATCGGTCACCTTCAATTTGGGACGCGTGGGAACCCTCCGTTGGAGGACCCCAAGTTGACGACGAAGAGCGATGATCCCCAAATGCAGTCCGGTCCGAATTCGCGGCTCGCAGGAAAGGGAATAGAGGAAGGGAAACAGGATTTCACGCCCCTGGAATATCGTTCCATCGGAGCTCAACTTCAACGCCCACAATGCAGACGGAGTTTTCAGCAAAAACACCCTGCATGGCGGCTACAACCGCTCTACTCAAGGACCATCTTGTCGAGAGCTTCACCAGTGGCCTTCATAGGAGCGTTGCCAGCCTTAAATCCATTGACTTGGAGTATGTAGGCAACAATATCGGTGTAGGTGCCGGCCGGCAGTGAACCAGGCTGCGATGGCGGCATGGTAGTTCGAGCTCGATCGTAGAAGGCTCGAACACTCCGATGAAACCACTTGGTCTTGAAGTATTCACCGGCAAGAGGCGTGCCATAGGCGCCGTTCGTCATCGTGCTCCCATGACAAACGGCACACGTTGCGTTATAGGCTGTCTTGCCGCTGGCTGCTTGTGCGGCCATTGGGGTGGCACTCCATCAACGATTGGCGCGGGATTGGCCACTTCCTCGGGTCTCCTCACTTCGCTTACAGGTTGCTCCGCGGGCCCCCCCATCCCCTCGCCGAAATAGGTAAAAACGAGGACCGCGCCAGGATTCTCCATTTTGCTGGTTGTGCCGGCGTCTTTCGCTCCGGCAACGCCACTGGGATCGGTTGCAATATAGATCGTCCTCCCATCCGGGCTCACAGCCGTGTCCCGATACCGGTTCTCCGACTGGAAATAGCGCGAAAAATGTCCAGCGGCCCTCTTTCCGTCGGGGCTCAGTGGCAAAACATAGAGCGAACCACGCTTCAGTGTCGGTACGAGCAGAACATGGTCCCAACCCGGAATGCCTGCCCCTTTTGATTCGTAGTACTCCACGCTGGAAACCCCTACGGTCGGCCAGCAGATGAATTCGATGCCTTTGCAGGCTGGGTCTACAAAATCAAACCCGGTTGCGACTGTGAACATCGTCGCAAGTGGGTTAACAAACGGCCTCCGAAAGGCCGACTCCAGATCCTGCGGCACCGAAGAAGGGATTGCGAGATCATCGTACTTCAATTGGGCGCAGGGTGTGCGTGAATCCGCCCATCGGGCGTACTTATATGCCTTATCGTCCAGAAGCCCGGCGACATGTGGCCATCCATAGTTGGAGCCGGACGTTAAGACGTTGATCTCGTCATCGGTTTTCGGTCCGTGTTCGGACGAGTAGAGTATTCCATTCGCGGCG
>Ga0187893_10011237_pt1 | contig 13073 bp, 9 predicted proteins | sample MA1701074metaG_FD_139574 | JGI IMG/M metagenome (GOLD analysis project Ga0187893, IMG submission 139574) | White microbial mat communities from a basaltic lava cave in the Kipuka Kanohina Cave System on the Island of Hawaii, USA - MA170107-4 metaG ...
ACAGCCGCTGGATCTTCGTCCAGAGCTTGTCCGAGACGCGGTACACGGGCCTGCCTCCCTTCCGGGCATCATCGCCCGTGGAGGCTTCATCGGCCAGCGCTCATTATTGGGATAGGCTCTTAGCGGCCGGGCCGCGCCAGGACCGCGCGGGCCATCGTCAGGACGACGAGGAACTTGCCGTCGTCCATCTTCTGCACGTTCATGCTCCGGAGCGTGGACCCGCGGAGGCCGCGCAGGCGCCGGTTCACGTCGTCCGCGAGCGACTCGGCCTCGGCGATCACGGTCTCGACGCGGACCTCCTCGACCGTGGGCCGGCCCGAGGCGTTCTGGAGCGCGTTGATGAGGTGGGAGAGGCTGACGATGCGGGGGCCGAAGCGATCCTCGACCTCCTGGTAGGTGTAGGAGAACTGCGCGTCCCGGATCTGCTCCTCGTCCGCGAGGACCGCCTCCGTCAGCCGCTCGACCATCGTGCCGTACACCTCCTGCAGCACGCCGAGGGCGCGCTGCATATCGCTCTGGGGGACGGCCATTCGCTCTCCTGGACCGGGGGGGGGGCGCGCCTTCGCCGGAGGGATGCTCCCACAGCGGCGCGGCGTCTCCAAGTCTCACGCCCCTCGGCCGCGGGACGCCCGGCGCCGGCCCTCCTTCTTCGGCCCCCTCCCGGGAGGGGCTAGGATCCCGGGTCCGGCGCTCCGATCGCGCCGGGGGGAGACCGTCCATGGCCGAGAACCTCACGCGGAAGATCCTGCGGGCCCACCTCGTCTCCGGCGAGCTGACGCCGGGGAAGGAGATCGCGATCCGCATCGACCAGACCCTCACGCAGGACGCCACGGGCACGATGGCCTACCTGCAATTCGAGGCGATGGGCTTCCCCCGCGTGAAGACCGAGGTGTCGGTCTCCTACGTCGACCACAACATGCTCCAGGACGACTTCAAGAACGCCGACGACCACCGCTACCTCCAGAGCGTCGCCGCGAAGTACGGGGTCTGGTTCTCGCGCCCCGGCAACGGGATCTGCCACCAGGTCCACCGCGAGCGCTTCGGCGTGCCGGGGAAGACGCTCCTCGGCTCCGATTCCCACACGCCGACCTGCGGCGGCCTCGGGATGCTCGCCATCGGCGCGGGCGGCCTCGACGTCGCGGTCGCCATGGCGGGGGGCCCCTTCCACACAGCGATGCCGAAGGTGGTCGGGATCCGTCTCTCCGGGAGGCTCCAGCCCTGGGTCACGGGGAAGGACGTCATCCTCGAGGTCCTGCGGCGCCTCACGGTGAAGGGCGGCGTCGGGCGCGTGCTCGAGTACGCCGGTCCCGGCGTCGCGTCGCTCCCGGTCGCCGACCGCTTCACCATCACGAACATGGGCGCGGAACTCGGCGCGACGACCTCGGTCTTCCCGAGCGACGAGCAGACGCGGAAGTACCTCCGGGCGCAGGGCCGCGAGAAGGACTGGGTCCCCGTCGCCGCCGACGAGGGCGCGACCTACGACGAGACCGTCGACATCGACCTCGACCGCCTCGAGCCGCTCATCGCCCAGCCCCACAGCCCGGACAAGGTGGTGACGGTCCGCGAGGTGAAGGGGACCGCCGCGCAGCAGGTCTGCATCGGCTCCTGCACGAACTCCTCCTTCCACGACCTCGGGATCGCCGCCCGCATGCTGAAGGGCCGCGCCGTCGCGGACGGCCTCTCGATGACGGTCACGCCGGGGAGCAAGCAGGTCTTCGAGACCATCGCCAAGGCCGGCGCGCTCTCGGACATCATCTCGGCCGGCGCGCGCATCCTCGAGTCCGGCTGCGGCCCCTGCATCGGCATGGGCCAGGCCCCGCCGAGCGGCGGCGTCTCGGTCCGCTCCTTCAACCGCAACTTCGAGGGCCGCTCCGGCACCGTGGACGCGAAGGTGTTCCTCGCCTCGCCGGAGACCTGCGTCGCCACCGCGCTCAAGGGGGAGATCACCGACCCGCGCGACCTCGGGATCCCGTGGGAGAACGTCGAGGAGCCGGAGGCCTACACGCTCAACGACAACATGCTGCTGAAGCCGCCCGCGGACGGCGCGAAGGTCGAGGTCGTCCGGGGGCCGAACATCAAGCCGCTCCCGGAGTTCCGCTCCATGCCCGCCTCCGTCGAGGGGGAGGTGCTCCTCAAGGTCGGCGACAACGTGACCACCGACCACATCATGCCCGCGGGGGCGAAGGTCCTCCCGCTCCGCTCGAACATCCCGGCCATCAGCGAGTTCGTCTTCGAGCGCGTGGACAGGTCGTTCGTGGCGCGCGCGAAGGAGAAGAAGGGCGGCGTCATCGTCGGCGGCGACAACTACGGCCAGGGCTCGAGCCGCGAGCACGCGGCGCTCGCCCCGATGTACCTCGGCGTGCGCGCGGTGCTCGTGAAGGCCTTCGCCCGCATCCACCTCGCCAACCTCATCAACTTCGGCATCCTGCCGCTCACCTTCGTCAACCCCGCGGACTACGACCGCGTGGAGCAGGGCGATCGCCTCGAACTGCCGGGCGCGCGCGACGCGCTCGCCCCCGGCAAGCCCCTCAGGGTGCGCAACGCGACGAAGGGGATCGAGTTCGAGGCGGCGCACCCGATGAACGCGCGGCAGATCGAGATCCTGCGCGCCGGAGGGCTGCTGCCCCACACGCGCGCGCGCGCGGAGGCGGCGAAGTGAAGGGGGACGACCTCGCGGCGCGCGTGCGCGGGGCCCTGGGCGAGGTCCGGGACCCCGCGCTCGACGGCGACCTGGTCTCCCTCGGCATGGTCGAGGGGGTCGAGGCGGCGGGCGGCGCCGTCACCGTCGCCCTGCGGCTCACGACGCCGGCCTGCCCCCGCCGCGCCGAGTTCGAGAGGGAGGTGCGCGCCGCCGCGACGAAGGTCGCCGGGGTGGAGTCCGTCTCCGTCCGCTTCTCCTCGGAGACGGCCTGGCGGAAGGAGAACCCCTCCCCGAACGCGGTCCGGCTCGGCGGCGTCCGCAACTGCGTCGCCGTCGCCTCGGGAAAGGGGGGTGTCGGCAAGTCCACGGTCGCCGCGAACCTCGCGCTCGCGCTCCGGGACGAGGGGGCGCGCATCGGCCTCATGGACGCCGACGTCTACGGGCCGAGCCAGCCGCTGATGTTCGGCGTGCAGGGGCGCCAGCCCGGCGTGGCCGGCGGCGACAAGCTCGTGCCGCTGGAGGCCCACGGGATCCGGCTGCTGTCGATGGGCAACCTCGTCGAGGAGGGGCGCTCCGTCGTCTGGCGCGGGCCGATGATCCACAAGGCGCTCGCGCAGTTCTTCGACGACGTCCTCTGGGGCGAGCTCGACTACCTGCTCGTCGACCTCCCGCCGGGCACCGGCGACGCGCAGATCTCCCTCAGCCAGCTCGTGCCCCTCGTGGGCGCCGTGGTCGTCACGACCCCGCAGGAGGTCTCCCTCATCGACGTCCGCAAGTCGGTGGACATGTTCCGCCGCGTGCGGGTGCCGATCCTCGGCGTGGTCGAGAACATGTCCACCTTCGTCTGCCCCTCCTGCACGACCGAGACCGCGATCTTCGACCGCGGCGGGGGGGAGCGCGCCGCGAAGGAGTGGGGCGTCCCGCTCCTCGGCGCCATCCCGATCGATCCCTCCATCCGCGCGGCGGGGGACTCCGGGGTGCCCGTGGTGATGTCCCACCCGGAATCGCCGGCGGCCGCGGCGTTCCGGCGCGCGGCCCGGGCCATGGCCTGCCGGGTCAGCGTCGAGGTCCTGACCGCCCGCCCGCCGGAGCCCGTCCCCGTGGCGCGGTCGCAGCAGGCCGGGTTCGAGGTGTGACCATGGCCTCGTCGGGAACCGGTACGACGCTCCTCGCCTGGGTCGCGCTGGCGGTCGCGGTGGCGGCGCTCGCCCTCCGCCCGAAGGCGGGCCCGGCGCCGGACTCCGACGCCGATCTCGGCGACGCGGGCTCGCTCGAGAACCGGCTCGCGGACGCCGAGGTGCGCCTCGAGGCGGCGGAGCAGCGCCTCCGCGAGACCGCGGAGCGCCTCACGAAGGCCGAGCGGCTCGCGCAGGAGGCGTCGGGCAACGCGGCCCGAGCCGTGGACCTCGTCAAGGGCGGCGGCGGACCGTCCCCCGTGGTCGAGCCGAGGGACGGGCCGACGGAGAAGCAGCGCCTCGAGAAGAAGGAGCAGATCCTCCGCGCGATCCGGGAGGGGACCCTCGGCGACGACGAGGTGATGAAGATCTTCGGCGACGCCAAGGACCTCGGCTTCCTCGACGACGCCGTCGCCGAGATGGAGAAGCTGGCCGCGTCGAGGCCGGCCGACGCCGACACGCAGGTGGAACTGGCGACCGCCTACATCGTCAAGCTGCTCTCCGTCCCCGACGGCCCCGAGCGGGGCGCCTGGTCGATGAAGTCGATCGCGGCCTGCGAGCGGGCGCTGAAGCTGAACCCCGAGCACTGGGACGCCCAGTTCGTGAAGGGGATGAACCTCTCCCAGTGGCCGGACTTCACGGGGAAGCAGCCGGAGGCGATCCGCACCTTCGAGAGGCTGGTCGAGCAGCAGGAGCGCTCGTCGCCGATCCCGGAGTACGCCGAGACCTACTACCACCTCGGGAACCTGTACCGGAAGTCCGGCAACTCCGAGAAGGCGCTGGAGGTGTTCCGGCGGGGCCTCGCCCTGCATCCCGAGGACAAGGTCCTCCGGGAGCAGATCGAGGTCATCGAGAAGCGCTGACCGACGGACGGCCGCGGGCTTCGCCCGCGGCACGCCGAGCCCGGGGGCACGAAGATCCCTGCCGGACGATCACCGTGAGACCGCGGGGTAGCCCTCGCTCGCCGCGAACGGCAACGGCGGGCGAGCTGCGCTCGCCCCTACCGGGCTATTCCTCCTCCGCGGACGATCGTACGAGGTCGACGATGGCGTCGGCGTCGTCCACGGGCAGGACCCGCGCCAGCACCACCGCGCACCTCGCGACGGTCGCCTCCGCCGCGGCGGGGAACCGGGACAGCAGGACCCGCGCCACGGCCGACCGGCCGGCGTCCGCCGCCGACCGCGGGTCGGCGTGGCCCCGCGCGCCGAGCCCGTGCTGGACCGCCGCCGTCGCGAAGGCTCGCACGCACGCCTCGCTCGCGCGCAGGGACCGGTCGGCCGGGTCCTCCTCGAGAAGCCCGGCCTCGCGGAGGAGGTCGAAGCAGGCGAGCGTCTGGTCGAAGTCGGCCTCGCGGAGGCGCGCCAGCGCGCGGGGGAGGTCCCGCGGCTCCGCCTCGCGCGGGCGCGCGGCGGCGGAGAGGACGCGGCGGAAGAGGACGTGAGCGTCGGCGGCGCGGCGGGCGAGGCGGGGGAGCGTCGTCCCGTCGAGCGGATCCGGCAGCGGTACCCGGACCGCGCCGCGGCCGCGGCGGGGCCCCGCCTGGAGCGCCGTCGCGTCGCCGATCCGGGCCGCGCCGCTCCGGGGGTCGAGTCCCACCACCGCCACGGGCTCCGGGACGGCGCTCCAGGAGGCGGCGAGCCGCGCCGGGACCGTCGCCGTCGCCGCGGACCCCGCCCGGGCGGGGATCCGCGCCGACTCGACGCGCAGGAAGAACCGCGCGCCCGCGAGGGGGAAGCGCGGGGCGCAGAGGACCTCGATCTCGTCCCCCTCCGGCAGGTCCACGACGCGCGCTCGGAACCGGAGCGCCTCGAGCGTGTGGAGCACGGCGCCGTTGAGCAGCCGGCGGACCTCGGGGCTCGCGGCCGCGGCGGGGCTCACTTCGGCGCGCCCCCGCGGGAGACCGCGACGGCGAACGCCGCCGCGGCGCGGGCGATCGGGACGAGCTTCGCCGCGGCGACGCGCTCCGGGCCGTCCTCGGGCGTGTGCATCATCCGGTACTCCATCGAGAAGAGGTCCACGGCCGGGATCCCCGCGCGGTGGAAGGCGTAGTGGTCGCTCCCCCAGGCGAAGGCGAAGCGGTCGATGTCCGCCCCCTTCGCGAGGCCGGCGCCCCCGAGGCAGCGCGCGGCGAGCGCGCCGAGGGGCTTGTGGATTCCCTCGCCGACGACGTGGACCGCCGGGACCTCGGGGTCGCCGACGGCGTCGACGTTGAGGACTGCCACGATCCTCGGGAACCCCGGCGGCGGCGACCGCACGAGCGCGTCCGCGCCGCGCAGCCCCCACTCCTCCGCGCCGAAGAGCGCGACCACGACGGGACGACGCAGGGAGGCCTTCGGCCCCCGGAGAGCGCGCGCCGCCTCCAGCACCGCCGCCACGCCGCTCGCGTTGTCGTTCGCCGAGGGGAAGCCCGGACCCTGCCCGTCGTGGTGCGCTCCGAGGAGGACCGCCTCGCCGGCGAGGGCCGGGTCCGACCCGGGGATCACGGCGAGCAGGTTCGCGGTCTCGATCCGATCCCGCCGCACGGGGGAGCGGACGCGGGCCGGGACCCAGGAGGTCTCGGAATCCTGCCCGTGGTAGACGACCGGCACCGCGACCTCGAAGCCGGGGTCGAGGAGGCGCGCGCGGCGGGCCGATTCGACCATGGGAGCGGGCGGGCGCGGCCCCGGCGGCCCCGGCTCGGCGCGGGCGCCGGCCCCCGGGGGGAGCAGGAGGTACCCGGCGATGCCCTTCGGCGGCTCCCGGGGCCCGAGGACGAGGACCGCCTCGGGGTTCTTCGCGAGCGCCTCGCGCAGCGCGGCGAGGAACGACTCCGGGGTCGCGTCGAGGCCCACGGTCAGGAGCGCGGGGGCGCGCCAGTCGAGGGAGGGCGGGGAGAAGACGAAGGGGACGCCCTTCGCGGGCGCCGTCTCCCCCTCGCCGATGCCGAGGCAGGAGGCCTCGCCGTCCCAGGAGGAGACCTCGAAGGAGACCGGGTGGACGGTCGGCTCGAGGCCGATGCCGCGCATCGCCTTGAGCAGGATCTCGCGCGAGGCGCCGTCGCCCGTCGAGCCGGCGAGGCGCCCCTCGAGCGGCGTCTCGCAGAGCGAGTCCACGAGGGCGCCGGCCCGCCCGGCGTCGGGCTCGGGGAAGGCGCTCGCGAGCAGGGTCGCGCGCGAGGACTCGTCCCCCTCGGCCTCGAGGCGGAGCACCGGGCGCCCGGCCTTGAAGACGACGACCCCGTCGCCGCCGTAGAAGAAGACGCGGCGCGCGGCGGAGAGGCCGGCCGCGGTGTCTCCGGCGTAGAAGGACGCGGGCGTTCCCTGCGCCCCGCCGAGCCGAACGGATGCCAGCACGGCCAGGTCCTCGCCCTCGAATCGCCGGCCGCCCGCACGCAGCACCTTCCCGTCCCATGCGATGCTGGAGGAGACGCCGGAGGCGGCCCGGGTTGCGACGGTCAGGAACCCGTCCGGTCCGAAGCAGTGGTCGAGCGTCCCGAGGAACACGAGCGCGTTGTGTTCGTGGTCTCCGAGTTGCTCCGGCCTCTCGATCACGCTGACGCCCGGCCGTCCCCGGAGCGCCTCCACGACCGGCGCGAAGTGCTCCGGGAGGTCTCCTGAGAGCGCCATGCAGACCGCGCCCGACGGATGGCTCAAGGTCGCGTCCAGCGTCGCCGGGACCTCGCCGGGCCCGTAGCCGCGCCAGCAGTGGGAATCGGGGTCGAGGAGGACCCGGAGCGGGAGGTCCCGCGTGCGGACGGTGAAGTCGGTGCGGTCGTCCATCGCGTCCACGGTCGTCGACTCGGCGCCGCCCGTGGTCTCGACGACGACCTGGATCGCGACGGGCCAGGTCGCGTCGCCCCCCTGGACGACGGTCCCCGTGACGCGCCAGCCCCCCTCGGCGATCTCGACGGCGCACGCCTCGAGCGTGAGCACGGGCGCGCCCGTGCGCTCGAGCATCGGCCCGAAGAGCCCGTCGAGGTTGCGGCCGGCGCGCTTCTCGATGGACCTTCGCAGGTCGTCCCAGCCGGCGCGCTTCCCCATGAACTCCCGGGCGAACTCCCGGAGCGCGGAGAAGAACTCCTCGTCGCCGACGGCGCGGCGCGCCATGTGGCAGAGCATCGAGGCCTTGCCGTAGCCGATGTCGTTCTCGAAGTCCTCGGTCTTGCCCTCGAACCGCCGCAGCGGGTAGTCCCGGTCGGGCCGCACCCGCGCCGCGAACCGCGCTCGCGCCCCTCGGCGGTGCTTCGCGGCCTCCTCGGCGGACTCCTTCTCCTTCCGGAGGTAGTTCGCGCAGTAGGTCGTCAGCCCCTCGCACCAGTTGCCCGTCGCCCGGTCCACGGCGACGCCGTTGCCCCACCAGCAGTGCACGAGTTCGTGGTCGAGGTAGCCGGCCGGGATCTTCCCGCCGGACCGCGCGGCCATGGACGCCATGTGGGCGATCACGTCGCCGCCGAGCAGCGTCGCCGCGGGCATCCCGTAGCCGGTGCTGAAGAAGTTCTCGACGACGTCGAACTTCGCGTGCGGGTAGGGGCCGAGGAGGTCGCGGTAGAACGCGAGGTACTCCTCGACCGCGTCCAGCAGGACCTTCGAGTGCGCCGCGTTCGCCTCGGAGAGGTAGGTCCCGAGGGAGACGCCCCCCTTCTCCGTCCGCCGCTCGACCTTCCACCTCCCGGCCTGGAGCCAGAGCCCGTCGGCGGGGAGCCCGGGGGGGACCACGAAAACCGCCTTGCCGCCGTCCTCCGAGGCGATGGGGACGCCCCCCTGCGTCGCGACGCTCCAGCCCGCGGGCACGGTCGCGTTCACCGCGTAGGTCGCCATGGAGCCGTCCGTCGGGACCCAGCCGGTCGCGTCGGAGAGGAACACCCCGTCGGGGCCGACGGTGCCCCGGAGGCGATCGCCGGCCACGAAGGCGAGGTCGCCGGACTTCCGGACCTCCTCGCGGACGACGCCGCCGTAGCCGAGGACCACGGACGCCGTCGGGCCGGGGTGGGGGTTGATGGCGACGCGGTAGCGGGCGCTGCCGGGCGACGGCTCCGACTCCTCGCGGGTGACCGCCGGCAGGATCTTCCCGTCCACCTCGAGGAGGCGGATGTCGAGGTCGGCCCGGAGGTCGAGCAGGATCGAGCCCCCGCGGTTGCGGCGCACGGTCATGCGATCGGTCGCGTCGAGGGCGCCGGTCTCCGGATCGAGGGAGACCGTGAGCGCGTGGGAGACGACCGCGGGGGGCCCCGCGGCGGGCGCCTCCTCCGCGGAGGCGCCCGGGGCGAGGAGCAGGATCGCGGCGAGGGCGGAGGGTCGGAGGGACATGGCGCGGGATCCTACCGCCCGACGCGCGACCGCCGCCGCCCGGACCCCGTACGCCGCCGCCGCAGGCGCCGGAGGCCGCGCCAAGCGCCTATCCGCCCTCGACGTTCCGCTCCGGCGGGTCGTGGATGCTGTGGGGGGGGACGTTCAGGGCCTGGTTCGGGAAGAACCGCGCGATGTAGCGCACGATGTCGCGCATGACGAGCATCCCGACGGGGCGCCGCTCGGCGTCCACGAGCGGGACGTGCCGGTAGCCTCCCACTCCCATGCGGTTCATCGCCATGGCGATGGCGTCGTGGGGCGTGAGCGTCTCGGGGTCCTTCGTCATGAACTTCCGGACCGGGGCGTCGAGCTGCTTCCCGGACCAGAGGCCCTTCCGGAGCGCGTCCCGCTCCGAGAAGATGCCGACCACGCGCCCCTCCTCGACCACGAGCACGGCCCCGAGATTCTTGGAGGACATCGTCTCGAGGGCCTTGCCGACCGGCGTGGAGGGCGGCAGCGCGATCGGGTTCTTCGGGTAGTCCAGGGTCGCGATGGGCCGCAGCAGCACCCGCGCGTCGAGCTGCCGCGGGGCGGGGCCCGAGGACTCCTCCCAGCGCTCCAGGTCCTCGTCGATCGCCTCGCTCATCGCCCCCTCCTTGGTCCGTCCGCCGCCGCGGGGGGGATCTCCCGACCCCCCCGCGCCGGCCGCCTGTCACGGCTTCGGCGGCACCTCCCAGGTGTCGCCCTCCCGCAGGAGAGCCGCGAGGTCGGGGGACTTCCCGCCCTCCCGGGCCCTCCGGATCTGATCGTGCACCGCCTCCTCGTAGGTCGTCGTGCGGTGCTCGCGGAAGACGCCCACGGGCACCGGGAAGTCCGGCTCCTCCATCTGGCTCAGCGTGTAGGCGTAGCCGGGGTTCCGGGCGTGCTCGTCGTGGACGAGGAGCGCCTCCTCGGGGACGCCGTCGGGGCCGACGCGGACCACCTCCGGCGTGAGCCCGTTCAGGCGGATGCCGCGGTCCTTCGCGCGCCCGAACCGGAGGGGCTTCCCGTGGACGAGCTCGACGCGGTGGTCGTCCCGGATCTCCCGGTTCGTCACGGAGTCGAAGGCGCCGTCGTTGAAGATCAGGCAGTTCTGCAGGATCTCGATGAAGGCCGAACCGCGGTGCGCGGCGGCGCGGACGAGGACGTCGCGGAGGTGGACGCCGTACACGTCGGCGGTGCGCGCGACGAAGGTCGCCTCGGCGGCGAGGGCGACGGAGATCGGGTGGAGCGGACGGTCCACCGAGCCGAAGGGCGAGGTCTTGGTCTTCTTCCCGACCTCGGAGGTGGGGGAGAACTGCCCCTTGGTGAGCCCGTAGATCTTGTTGTTGAACAGCAGCACCTTCAGGTCCACGTTGCGGCGCATCGCGTGGAGGATGTGGTTGCCGCCGATGGAGAGAGCGTCGCCGTCGCCGGTGACGACCCAGACCGAGAGGTCGGGCCGGGTGAGCTTCAGCCCCGTCGCGACGGCGGGCGCCCGGCCGTGGATCGTGTGGAAGCCGTAGGTGTTCATGTAGTACGGGAAGCGGCTCGAGCAGCCGATCCCCGACACGATGACGAACTTCTCGCGGGGGATCCCGAGCCCCGCGAAGGTCTTCTGGACGCTGTCCAGGATCGCGTAGTCCCCGCAGCCGGGGCACCAGCGCACCGTCTGGTTGGAGACGAAGTCCTTCTTCTGGTACTCGGGCGGCTTCGCCGCGGGCGGCGCGCCGACGCTCGACTCGGGGCTCATGGCCTGTTCATGCCTCCTGGGAACCGTTGCCGGACGCCTTCCGGGGGCCGGCCGCGGCGGGCGCGGCGGGGCCCGGAGCGGGCGCCGGGGGGAGGACGAGGGGCTCCTCGAGGGGCTTCCCCTCGAGGCACTTGCCGGCGGCCTCGACCAGCTCCTGGACGGTGAAGGGCTGTCCCTGGACCTTGGAGAGGCGCTGCACGTCCACGAGGAACCGCGCCCGCAGGAGCATGTGGAGCTGGCCGCGGTTCAGTTCCGCCGCGAGGACGCGGCGGAACGACTTCAGGACGGGCCCGACGTTGCGCGGGAGCGGGTTGAGGTGCCGCAGGTGCAGGTGGGACGCCTTCACGCCGTTCTCGCGGAGGCGGATCGTCGCCGCGTGGAGGGCGCCGTGGGTCCCGCCCCAGCCGACGAGGAGCAAGTCGCCCTGCGGGTCCCCGAACAGCTCGGCCGGAGGGATGTCGTCGGCGATGCGCGCGATCTTCTCCTCGCGCAGCCGCGTCATCCGCTCGTGGTTGGCGGGGTCGTAGGAGACGTTGCCGGAGCCGTCCTGGTGCTCGAGGCCGCCGATGCGGTGCTCGAGGCCGGGCGTGCCGGGCTTCACCCAGTCCCGGGCGAGGGTCCTCGGGTCGCGCACGAAGGGCTGGAACCCCTCCGGGTCGGTCCGGAAGCGGACGGGAATCTCGGGGAGCGAGTCCACGGACGGGACGAGCCAGGGCTCGGAGCCGTTCGCGAGGTAGCCGTCGCTCAGGAGGATGACCGGCGTCATGTACTTGAGGGCGAGGCGGCAGGCCTCGAGCGCCGCGTCGAAGCAGTCCGCGGAGGTCTTCGCCGCGACGACGGCCACGGGGCACTCCCCGTTGCGCCCGAAGAGCGCCTGGAAGAGGTCCGCCTGCTCGGTCTTCGTCGGGAGGCCCGTGCTCGGCCCGCCCCGCTGCACGTTCACGATCACCAGCGGGAGCTCCGTCGTGACCGCGAGCCCGATCGCCTCGGCCTTGAGCGCGACGCCGGGGCCGCTCGTCGTGGTGAACGCGAGGGAGCCGCCGAAGGCGGCGCCGATGGCCGAGCAGACGGCCGCGATCTCGTCCTCGGCCTGGAAGGTGATGACCCCCTGGGGCTTCAGGCGCGCCAGTTCCGCGAGGATGTCCGTGGCCGGCGTGATCGGGTAGGAGCCGAGGTAGAGCGGGAGGCCGGAGCGGACGCTCGCGGCGTAGAAGCCGAGCGCGAGGGCCTTGTTGCCAGAGACGTTCCGGTAGAAGCCCGGCGCCTGCGGCGCCGGCGGGACTTCGTAGCGCACCTGGAAGAGCTCGCTCGCCATGGCGTAGGCGTAGCCGGCGCGGAGCGCGGTGAGGTTCGCCTCCATCACGTCGGGCTTGCGGCCGAACTGCCTGCGGATCCACGCCTCCGTCGACTCCATCGGCCGCGAGTACAGCCAGTACATGATCCCGAGCGCGTAGAAGTTCTTGCAGCGGAGGCGGTCGCGGCCGCTGAGGGGCGACGCGTCCAGGGCCCGCACCGTCAGCGAGGAGAGCGGGACCTGGATCGCCTGGTAGCCGTCGAGGGTCCCGTCCTCGAGGGGGTTCTTCGGGTAGCCGGCCTTGCTCAGGTTGGCCGCGTCGAAGCCGTCGGTGTTGACGATGACGGTGCGCCCGCGGGGGAGGCCGGGGAGGTTCACCTTCAGCGCGGCGGCGTTCATCGCGACCAGCACGTCCGGCTCGTCCCCGGGGGTGAAGATGTCCCCGGAGGAGAAGTGGACCTGGAAGCCGCTCACCCCCGGCAGCGTCCCGGCGGGGGCGCGGATCTCGGCGGGGAAGTCCGGGAAGGTGGCGATGTCGTTCCCCACGAGCGCCGAGGTGCTCGTGAACTGGCTCCCGGTGAGCTGCATGCCGTCGCCGGAGTCGCCGGCGAACCGGATGACGACGGATTCCAGCCGCTTCGCCTCCGGCTTGGGAGGGGCGGCCTGCGGGCTCTGCATGGGCGTTCGAGTCTCCTTCGGCGGGACGGGGAGGCGGAACGGGCCTCCCGGGCGCGCCGGAAAAGGGGGATCCTAGGTGTCGCCGCCCCCCGGCGGAAGGAACCGGCGGAGGGGCCGGGGCCGGGGGGTCATCCCTCGGGCTTCCCGGGCTTCTTCGGCGCCGACTTGAAGAACGTCTCGTCGAGGGAGAACGCCCCGCCCCCCTGCACCGCCAGGGACGCGGCGAGGACGCCGAGGACGAAGTTGTACT
>Ga0187893_10011238_pt1 | contig 13073 bp, 12 predicted proteins | sample MA1701074metaG_FD_139574 | JGI IMG/M metagenome (GOLD analysis project Ga0187893, IMG submission 139574) | White microbial mat communities from a basaltic lava cave in the Kipuka Kanohina Cave System on the Island of Hawaii, USA - MA170107-4 metaG ...
ACGCTGAATCGTCCGGCGCATCGGTCTGGCTCCGTAGAGCGGTTCGTAGCCTTCTTTAATCAACCACTGCTTGACGTCGTCCTCGACCTCAAGCTCCACTCCCTTCTCGAGGAGACGCAGGTTGAGTTCACCCAAGAGGATGTCGAGAATGCTGTAGAGATGCGTCTTGTCCAATTGATGAAAGACCACGACCTCGTCGATCCGGTTCAGAAACTCCGGGCTGAACGAGCGACGCAATTCTCCCAACACTTCTTCCTTCTTATGGCGCTCCTGGTCACCTTCCGTACTCTGGAATCCGAGCGAAACCCCCTTCTGAATCAACTTGGTCCCGATATTGGAAGTCATGATGATGACGCAATTCTTGAAGTCGACTTTACGCCCAAGACTGTCGGTTAACACCCCGTCGTCCAATACTTGCAGCAGGATATTGAACACATCGGGATGGGCCTTCTCGATTTCGTCGAACAGGACCACTGAATAGGGCCGTCGCCTGACCCGCTCAGTCAATTGGCCGCCTTCTTCATAACCCACGTACCCCGGAGGGGCGCCGAAGAGTCGAGAGCTTGTGAACTTTTCTTGATATTCGGACATATCGATGCGAATGAGCGAGTCTTCGCTATTGAAGAGGAACTCCGCGAGCGTCCGCGCCAGCTCGGTTTTTCCTACCCCGGTGGGTCCCAGGAAAATAAAGGACCCGATAGGCTTCTTGGCTTCTTTCAGGCCGGCGCGTGACCGCCGAATGGCTCGCGCCACGGCGGAGATCGCTTCGTTCTGTCCGACCACACGTTTATGAAGGAACTCCTCCATGCGCAGCAGTTTGTTCGATTCTTCTTCTTCGAGCTTGAAGAGCGGAATCCCCGTCATCTTGGAGACAACATAGGCCACTTCTTCTTTTCCGATTGTTGGCTTGTTTTTTTCCTGATTTTTCTTCCACTCGCGCTTGGACTCATCGAGGAGCTTGCGTAGCCGTTCTTCTTCCTCGCGATGGCGAACGGCCTCCTCGAAGTTCTGCATCGAGATGGCCAATTCCTTTTCACGAGAGACCTTTTTCAATTCTTGTTCCATCGCTTTCAGGTCTGACGGTAGCGCATAGGTCTGCAATTTGGCCCGTGATCCCGTCTCGTCGATCAAATCGATGGCCTTGTCAGGGAGGAAGCGGTCGCTGATATATCGATCGGACAGCTTGACCGCTTCGAGGATGGCCTCTTCGGAAATCTCGACGCCATGATGTTCTTCGTATCGATCGCGAAGTCCTTGGATGATCAGCACCGTTTCGTCGATGCTTGGCGGCTGGACATGGATCGGTTGGAACCGTCGCTTGAGGGCTCCGTCTTTCTCAATATGCTTTCGGTATTCATCGAGGGTCGTGGCGCCGATACATTGGATTTCGCCTCGCGACAGTGCAGGCTTGAGCATGTTGGAGGCATCGATCGACCCTTCCGCCGCTCCCGCTCCCACCAAGGTATGGAGTTCATCGATAAAAATAATAATGTTCCCGGCCTGGACGATTTCTTTCATGACGACCTTCAGCCGTTCCTCGAATTGGCCGCGATATTTCGTCCCTGCAACCAGTGAACCGAGGTCAAGTGCAATGACGCGTCGTGAGAGAAGATTATCCGGCACTTCGGACTGGATGATTCGCTGGGCGAGACCTTCCACGATGGCGGTCTTGCCGACGCCGGCCTCCCCGATCAGTACAGGATTGTTTTTCGAACGACGACTTAGGATTTGAAGCACCCGCTCGATTTCGTCGGCTCGGCCGATGACGGGATCCAGTTGCCCTGCCTGGGCAAGTTGGGTCAGATCTCGACCGAACTCATCAAGTGCCGGGGTGTTGCTCTTCCGGTCGCGCTCACGCGGGGCAGACTTCCTCAAGAATGTGACGGTCAATTGTCGGGCGGTCAGAAGATTGGCGCCTAAGCTGCGAAGGATCTTCCCGCCTATCCCTTCCTCTTCTCGGAGAAGGCCCAATAAAAGATGCTCACTGCCGATATGATTGTGTCCAAGGAGACGGGCTTCTTCGACTCCGTATTCGATGACCTTTTTGACTCGAGGGCTGAATGGGATCTCACCAAATGTCATGGTGGTTCCTCCGCCGGGCAAATTCCGTTCAATTTCCAAACGGACTTGCTCGGTCGAGAGTCCCATCTTTTTCAAGATCATCAGGGCAATCCCATCGGATTCACGGAGTATGGCCAAGACGAGATGCTCGGTTCCGAGGTAGTCGTTCTGATGACGCTCTGCCTCTTCCCGTGCGAGGATGATGATCTTCCGGCCCTTATCCGTGAATCTTTCGAACATCCTGCCTCCTTTTAGGGGGAGCCTATAACCGGTTCCGTGCGCGCAAAGTTCTCGAAAAATCTGGCCTAATTCTAACTAGACGAATTTTAAGTGTCAAGACTAGGACACAATCGCACAATCCGAGAATTGGAGTGGACGGGATACATATGACGAAGGGCGCTGTATGTTAGCCCGCATCATTCACCGCACCAGGATCATACAAAGGGTGCTCGACCTTGAAGAACGCGCGGTGGTGACGCACTTGACGGTGAGCGAGCCGTCCTCCCTTGTGGCTCTACACATCCGCCTTGCTTGCCGTCTCGGCGATGTTGTCACAAACCCTCGTGAGTGATGCGGGCTCGTTCGTTGACTTCAAAATCACCCTCCCGATACAATCGCGCACATTTTCTCTGGCCTCTCGGTGGATTCACGACAGGGTTTCATGACATGAAAAGCAAAAGTGTTGGGATTCTGACAAAGCCGCGGTTTCCCGAAATTGAACGTACGTTGCGGGATGTGGTCAGCTGGCTCCGGGCTCGAAGCATCGATGTAGTGTTGGACACGACATCAGCCATTCTTCTCGGTGAAAAGGGAGGGTATCAAAAAACTCAGCTGGCCGGCAAAGCGGACGTACTTCTCGTCTTGGGCGGCGACGGAACCATGTTGAATGCCGCGCGACTCTCCGGAGAACGAAGCATCCCCATTCTCGGTGTTAACATGGGCGGACTTGGGTTTTTAACCGAGGTCCGGTTGGAGAATCTTTACCCTTCGCTCGAACGGGTATTTGCGAATGACTTTGTTCTCGATGAGCGTCTCATGCTCCGGACGCACATTCATCGGCATGGAGAAACGGTTGCGCAGGGAGTGGTATTAAACGATGTCGTGATCAGCAAGGGCACCCTCGCTCGCATGATCGAGCTGAAGATCGCGATTCAAGGACGATTCGTGACCAACTTACGTGGTGACGGGTTGATTGTCAGCAGCCCAACGGGATCGACCGCCTACTCCCTTTCAGCCGGAGGTCCGATTATTGATCCGGCAGTCCAGTCATTGATCCTGACGCCGATTTGTCCTCATACATTGACGCACCGACCCTTAATCGTCCCGGGCAACGCAGAGATCGATGTGACGTTAACCAGTAAAGACGACGGCGCCATGGCGACGCTCGACGGACAGGTGGGAGTGGCGATCTCGCAGGGAGATGCAGTGGTGATTCAGACTTCGGAGCATCGGACCCGATTGATTCGATTTCCGGAGAGCAATTACTACGATGTTCTGAGAGAAAAACTTAAATGGGGGGACAGATAGAGGTAACCGGCTAGCTCGTTACGCTTTCCCGCGCTCGATCAATTCGAGCATCTCCTGATTCTTCGTATATTTAAACTCCCCGATACAGTCCTCACCCCAGTGACCCTTTTCACTCGACTCAAGTGCGCGGAGCCCATCCAGATTGACGGGGTGGCTCTTGTGAGCCTTGAAAATTGAAGCGAGCTTGTCGAGAACAACTTTTACGTCAAAGTGACTACCCGATGTCTTCGCTGAAATGTATCGGCGTACAACTTCCGCGCACCAATCTCCGTCCCGTTTGGCGATACCGACTAAGCCCTCGCTCGCTTTCCGTGACCACCCAGCGAGAAATACGCCGTCGAGGATTTTGCCTGTCGTTTCGTCATAGGCTTGGAAGAGCGCGTCATCTGGATCGTTTCCGGTCTTATTGGGATTGGTGATGAACATACCGCTCTTATACGGCAATCCGACGGTCTCATCGACTTTGTCGCCGACGGCAAAGATCACGGCATCGCAGGGGAACTCATAATATTGTTTGAGTCCGACTGCGACCGTATCCTCGCCTTTGGGATCAAGCTTGTTGTCTTCCATTTCCAGGCCGCGTACGCGGTTATTTTCGTCGACAAGAATGCGTTTAGGAGAGGCGAGGAACTTGAAGCCCATCTTCGTCTCGCTGACTTTCGGCTCGCATTTCGTAAACTCGCCCGTCAGGCCCTTGAGTACTTCATCTGCATTCTGGCCGACTGCGGCAAGGCGATCCTTAATTCGAGCCACCTCGCTGGTAATCCCATCCACATCCATGTTGGCGCATACCGCGCGAATTTCTTTCGGATTATACTTTCGTTCGGCCGGCCCACGCCGCACGATCGCGGTGACCTGCTCCACTTTCTTGTAACGAACAAGCCAGTGCGCGACATCGACCATCACATCGCCCGCGCCGATGACGGCGACGTGCTTGCCCATTTCAAACGGGCGATCGCCGAATCCAGGCAGCCGATTGAAATGGTACACGACGTCTTTGGCATGGAATACGCCCTTAGCCGAATCCCCTTCCACGCCGATGGCTTTGGTCCCTTGCGCTCCGATAGAAAATACCACCGCGCTGGCGCCAAGGTTGCGAACCTCTTCGACGCTGAGGTCTTTGCCCTTGCCGATTGAGACATTGCCGAAATAATGGACGTTCGGTCGCTCGATCAATTCCCAATACTGCTTTTTAAGACCGCCGCGAAGCTTGAGTTTCGCGGGGAAAATTCCGTACTCGGCCAGCCCGCCGAACTTGATGTCGCGATTCAGGATAATGATCTCATGGCCTGCCTTTGCGAGTGAACTCGCCACGGCCATGCCGGCTGGTCCAGCGCCGGCCACAATAATCACGTGTGATGTCTTGGCGCTCATGCGTTGTTCCCTGGAAATGTAGATAGAAAGTGTCTAGAACCCCAACAGTTCCGCGGACTTTAGCATAGAGGCCTTTCGGCTGTCAAAGATGTGGGTAGATTTATGTGGGCGCTCGAAGTGCCCATCCACGCGAGATCACAGTGACGTCCGTGGTAGTGATACGAGCAGCGGAGGAAATCTGGAATAGGCCGGTGCTTGAGATCGGCATCGTGAGAGTGTTGCGCGCGCGAATAGCGAGTTTGTCCGTCAGCGTTATCCGCGCCTTTCCTCCCCCATCTATCCTCCCGCACTTCCCACTGGTCCACCCGGCTCGGTCATGCGCCAGGGGTCGAGGAGTTCAGTGAGGCGTTTGTCAGACAGGATTTTTTGCTCTTTGGCCATTTCGCGTACGGTCTTGCCTGACTTGTAGGCATCCTTGGCGAGTTTTGCGGCAGCCTCGTAACCTATTTCCGGAGCCAGGGCAGTGCACATGGCCAGGCTTTCTTCAATCAGGCTCTTGCAGCGTGCCTCATTCGCCTTGATGCCTTCGATACACTTAACCGAAAAGTTGTTGGTAGCAGTCGCCAGTAGTTCGATAGACTGCAAGAGATTGTAGGCCATAACCGGCAGCATCACGATCAGCTCAAAGTTGGCCGCCTGCCCTCCCACAGTGACCGTCACATCATTGCCGATCACCTGTGCGCAGACCATCGTGACCGATTCGGCGATGACGGGATTGACTTTGCCCGGCATGATGGACGAGCCCGGTTGTGTCTCGGGCAGATTGATCTCCCCGAGCCCACAACGTGGGCCTGACCCGAGCCAGCGAATGTCGTTGGCGATCTTCATGAGGCTTACGGCGATGGTCTTCAATTCCCCGCTTGCTTCGACCAACGAATCCTGTGTGGACTGTGCCTCAAAGTGGTTCGCGGCCTCAGTAAACGTACAGCCGGTCTCTTTCGAAACGATCGCCAGCACCTTGGCGGAGAATTTCGGATGGCAATTGAGCCCTGTGCCGACTGCGGTGCCGCCGAGCGCGACTTCGCTGAGGGTTTCTTGCGCCCTCTTGACGCGTTGGATGCCGAGCTCAATCTGACGCGCATAGCCCCCGAATTCCTGGCCCAATCGCACAGGTGTGGCATCCTGCAAATGGGTCCGACCGATCTTGACGATCTTGTTGAACTCTCTAGCTTTGCGCGCGAGGGCTTTGTGCAAGTAAGTGAGCGCCGGAATGAGCTGCTGCTGCATCATTTCCCCAGCCGCGATGTGAATTGCCGTGGGAATGACGTCGTTGCTGGATTGGCCTAGATTGACATGGTCGTTTGGATGTACCAGTTTGCTGCCTCGCGCTCCGCCTAACAGCTCGGTCGCGCGGTTTGAGATCACTTCGTTGGCGTTCATGTTCGTCGAGGTGCCTGAACCAGTTTGGAAAATGTCGACCGGAAACTCCGCGTCGAGCTTGCCCTCGACCACTTCGGTCGCTGCGTGGTTGATCGCATCTGCTGATTTCTTGTCAAGAAGGCCCAGCGACTGATTGACTGTGGCCGCAGCGCGTTTGATTAATCCCATCGCTCGGATCATGGCACGAGGGAATCGCAACGAGCTGATCGGGAAGTTCTCGATAGCGCGGGCGGTCTGCACACCATAATATGCCGTGGCCGGTACGGCCAGTTCGCCCATGGTATCGCGTTCGACTCTGGTCGCAGGTGATGACTGGGCTCCTGCCGCTGTGGGTATCTTCTTCATGAGTCCTACTCCAATGGAAGGGTTCTCAGATGCTGAGGGCGCCATGATAAACTTAGCTCCCCTGCTTGCACAAGGGTATTGCTCGATGGATGGCTCGCGTATTGTTGTTGACCGGTTCGCTGGTGACAAAGGGGAGGAGACTCCCCGCGCCTTTACACATGAGGGAAACCGGCGGACAGTGACTGAGATCGTGGCTCGCTGGTATACCGAGACGCACTGTTATTTCCGCGTTCGAACTGACGACGGACATCGGTATGTGCTCCGATTCGATCTGGATAATCTCATCTGGGAACTCGTGATGGGCGAAACGTCTGATGGCAAGACGTAGTGGCCGAACAGCCCGGGAAAAGAAGAGGCCCGCCGGAGCGGGCCTCTATTCAGACCGGATGGTTATGGCTATCGATTAGGCAACCTTGACCTCGATCGCTTTCGGTTTTGCCGTCTCGGATTTCGGCAGCTGGAGATTCAGCACTCCATCCTTGAATTCCGCCTTCACCTTCTCCTCATCAACCAGATCGGGCAATGTGAAGCTCCTGACGAAACGGCCATAGGAACGCTCGACCCGATGGTACTTTTTCCCGGCCTCTTCCTTCTCCTGCTTGCGCTGACCTTGGATAGTGAGGACGCCGTCTTCAAGTGTCACCTTCACATCCTCTTTCTTCACATCGGGAATCTCCGCCTTGATCTGGTACCCTCCTTCCGTTTCACTGACATCCACGGACGGTATCCAGTCGGCAACAACCATGGTTTCCTTGCCATTTGTCCCAGGCAGAGCGGGACGGCTAAACATCCGATTCAACCGATCCGACATGTCTTCGAGCTCACGAAACGGATCCCACCGTACGAGTGTCATGCTAGACCTCCCTCTTATTCGTATTCACTGTTTCAGAATGTGTAATTGCGACGCGCGCCGATTGCTCTGTACGAATAAACAGATAACTCTCACTGCCGCGGAGTCAAGAGGGGCTGACGATTAACAAGCGGCACGGCATGAGGAGGGCACTCGCGGAGGATGCTCAAAAAAGCCAGACTTCACACCCGCCCAACCCCGGCGCGCCAAGACGCGCCGTTCTGCGGGCAAGGCCGCAGCGAGTGAAGACTAGATGCGTACCCTCTGGGGCGCACGGTGCGACGAATAAGGAGCACCACGTCTGTGCGCGCCGCCGAGTGGTGAGGCGGCCGGGTCCCCGTTGAGGATTTGAACGATGCGAGAACGCCGCTGGCGGGTTTTTTCAGCATCCTGGGATTAGCGTTGCTCTATGGGCACGTACGGTCGGTCATGCTCACCGGAATAGATTTGATCGGGACGGAACAGTTTGTTCTCACGAAGTTGTTCAAGCCAATGCGCCAGCCATCCGGACACCCGGGCCATCGCAAATAATGGTGTGAACAGATCAGTCTCGATCCCCATCTTGTCATAGACGATCCCGGAGTAGAAGTCCACGTTGGGATATATTCCTTTCCCTTTCAACAATTCTTCAGCGATCCGCTCGACCTCCAAAGCAACCTCGTACATTGGTGAAGCGCCGCTTTCCTTGAAGAGTCGCTCGCACAAACCTTGGAGGATTGTCGCACGCGGATCTTTGACCTTGTAAACCCGGTGACCGAAACCCATCAGTTTCTGTTTTGCTCGGACCTGCTCTTCAAGGTACGGTCGCGCCTTCTTTGGCTCCCCAATCTCCTTGAGCATCTGCACGACTTCTTCGTTGGCCCCGCCATGCAGGGGACCCTTCAGAGCTCCTATTGAGGACGCGACGACGGTATAGGGATCAGCAAGTGTCGAGGCGGTGACCATACCGGTGAACGTTGAGGCATTCATCGTGTGTTCGGCATGGAGGATCAAGCAGTCATCAAAAATGTTGCCCCACGAAGGAGGAGGGACTGTCTCAGTCAGCATGTAGAGGAAGTTTTCCGAAAGTCCAAGATCGTCGCGCGGGGGAATATACTCGTTCCCATACCGCAGACGCGCCCAGGCCGCGACGATCGTGGGTAGTTTGGCAACAAGCCGGACAGCAGACCAGTAGTTATTTTCGAAATCCTGAACATTCCGGCCGGGATAAAACATGCCCAATGCAGCAACCGCGGCTTGCAAGGCGTCCATGGGATGCCCCTGCTCCGGAAGGCACTTCAATAAATCGACAATCTTGAACTTGATACGGCGGTGATGAACAATGTCTTCGTTCCATCGTGCGAACTGCGATTGAGTGGGCAGGTTTCCAAAGAGCAGCAGATAAGCCGTTTCGAGATAGGAAGATCGAAGACAAAGCTCTCCTACACGGATACCACGATATTCAAGCACACCGCGCTGTCCGTCCACATCGCTGATCGCTGATTTGGCTGCAGGAACCCCGGCGAGCCCAGGCATGAAATCATGTGGCATGATCGTGCTCCCTCATGTGAGCGGCAGTCCGCATGAAGCGTGAGGACAGTCTATCATGGTTGAGCGGCAGGATCTTGAAATGACTCCTATCGGTTGGCATACTCAACTTGGACGATTCATGATGGGACCAACGACGGCATCACAGCTGAAGTTGGTCGAGTCGATATACGTACGCAGAGTGACAGGATTACACTCTTCCTCCGGTCTGCCGAGCGTACGTCTTAAGCGACCAGATTAGGGTAGATTCACGCGAGACGTGAGATCGGTAGAGGAGGTAAGCGATGGCGTCGCGTCTGTCCCTCCTCGTATTCTTATTTGTTCTCATCGGAATGGGGTTAGGCTTATTAGTCCAGGCCGACGGCGAAACTCTTGGTTTCGCGGTCGTAAGCGAGGTGCCAAAAGACAAGGCGAAGGTATCGGCGAAGGTCTCGGTGAATGACGCAGTGTCAGAGATGAAGCTCCTCGCATCGGAGACGATCCTGAATAATCTGATTTGGAAAAAACTCGAAATCTGTCATGCGATGAGGATAGAAGGATACAAGGTCGCTGAAGGATTTCAGATTGTCACGGTGCACATGATCGATGCCGGCATGTTGCCGATGTCATTACAGTCGTTTGCGGGCGATTGCTTGATTAAGAAAGCAGTCGAGATCGCGCCACTGGTCGATTGACAGGAGAGGTTGAGTTCAAGGCTCAGGTTAAGCGAGCAAGTATTCCGACCTCAGCCTCAACCTTATCCTCAGCCTATTTCAACCCCGGCATTCCGGACAGGAGGTGGGTTCTTCGGGAGAGTCACATTCTTCGGTAGTCAAGGGGAAGAGCTGTTCGCACTGTCGGCAGGAGCGAATTTCGAAGTAGGCAGTTCCCTTGTCGTCGATGTCGGTTGGCAAGAGCAATTCGAAAGGGTCATATCCGATGGCGCCACCGTCGGAGAATTTGACGATCGCGAGCCGGTCATTAAAGACCTCGAAGGTTCCTTCCTGCCCTTTTCTGGTCAATATATGCCCGAGAACGAACACCGGCTGTCCCTTGCGCTTGGTACGGAGGTCTCGTAAGGTATGTTGCCTGTCCGTGGTGCAGGAAAATTGACCGTTGGAGCTGGTTCCGAAGATAGGCGTCGGCATAATGAATCTTCACGTGAATGGGATGAGACCCGTGTATCACACGGGTAAAAATGGCGTCAAGGCAGGCAAGAGGCTGAAACAAGGAGTGTGAACATGGCAGAGATGACGATCTACCAGAAACCAACTTGTAGCACATGCCGTCAGGCGGTGCAGTTGATACAAGAGAGCGGCAAGCCGTTCACAGCCGTCAACTACTATGAGAAGGCCTTTACAAAAATCCAACTCAAGAGTCTTTTGAAGAGGGCGGGGCTCTTACCGAAGGACATAGTGAGAACGAAAGAGGAGATTTACAAGGAACTCGGTTTAGCGAAAAAAAGCCTTTCTGATGATGAATGGCTCGATGTGTTAGTGGCCCATCCGGATCTCATTCAGCGTCCAATTGTCGAAAAGGGCGAGAAGGTGATCTTGGCCAGACCGGCGGAGTCTGTGAAAGGACTTCTCTAACAGCTAGCTTCCGTGCTCTCCACTCGGGACAATTCTTCCTGATCCGGTCTGAGACCGTCGTGCCGGGACGACCGTCTCTAGTCCGCGTTTTACGACGTTCCCTCCTACCCCCTTGGCCTCATAGAGGCCTCGATAGGCAGACTTGATCACTAAGGTCAGTGTCGCGCTGTCGTCAACTCTTTCTGCCACGCCGATACTGAGGGTAACCGGGAGCGCTTGGTCGCGTGATCCGGTTTTTTGAGCCTCGCGCTCCTTTTCCCAGACCCGATCGCGTCCTCGAAGGAGCACACTGATGGCTCCGATCGTTTTCCGGACGGTCTCGAGCGTACCCAAGGTTTCTGTGGTTGATTTTCCTGGGAACAGCACGGTGAGGTCCTCTCCGGTCGTACGGAAAACCTGCCCATCAGCACAAGCAGTCTGAACTCTGGGAGCAACAAGTTTTAGAATCTGCTCACTGACAGATTTCCCGTGAATATTGGCATATTGGGTCAACTGGTCGATGCTGATAACTGCAACCGAGAATCGTTTCCCGAGTTGCGTGATCGCTTCGTCATAGGCCAGGCGACCGGGAATGCCGGTGAGTTCGTCGCGGTAGGTCCGCTGATAAAAGGATTGTAGCAATGTGACGAAGAGGATCAGTCCGGCAGCCATGAAAAAGTTTGTCGGCTTCCAACCGTAGCGGGTCGTATGGTAGGCCACGAAAATGGCACCCAGAGCCCAAATTGTTCCTCCCTCCAGTGGGTCGCGATGAAGGACGAATCGTATAATGTGCAGTAGGAAGGCTATGGCAAAGACAAACAACGCCGGCTGCGGAATCGGCGTCCATTCCATGTACAGTGAGGGGACGTACTCCCGTGTGAATGAGGAGGCCAGGTCGTGCTGGTCAGGAAGGCAGAGCCAGAGCAGCAGAAATGGTTGGGCCAAGACGAGCACGACACGCATCACGCCGCGAAGCGTCGAGAGGGAATCTTCTTTGAAGATAGAAAATGCCAACAGGTTGAGAGGGACGAGAAACGCGGTGATGGCGATAACCGTCTGACTGACGGCCGTTTGACCAGCATCGGTGGAGGGGAACAACACGAGGGCTCGATCTGCGAGTGCCAGCACCAAGAGGGAAAGAATCATGCGGCTACTGGCAAAGTACCAGCCAAAGATAAGCCCAAACGTGAGAACGATATACGGCAGCGCTGCAATCGGCTGTTGCAGCAACATTGGGAGTCCCTGGGGACGAAGAAATCCAATCGCTATGAGAAAAATCAACCCCCCAGGGAAGACGATCGCAAGGCTGGATTTCCAAAGCAGGCTCAGCATGGCTCCGCTATCTGTGTTTAGAGGGTCTGGAGGCCACTAGAGAACTGCCAGATCCATACCAGCCTATCCCTTCCTAGGAAGAGGCAGGAAAGCATCGACCTTGTAAAAGCATGGATTTTTCAGGTGAAATTCAACGTCGGTTGGCCACTTGCGAGGGAGGCACAAGGGTGGGCGCTGAATCAGGGCCGCTTTTGAACAATCAGATGAGGTTGTTGTCAGGCAGGGTGAAGCTGAGCTGGCGCATCAGCTCGAGGCAATCGAAGGATGCCCCTGGGTCATGCGGAGGGCGCCTGAGGTTCGATCTACGGCGATGGTGACTGCTCCATCTAATACGTGTAGAAGCAGGTCGCCAGCCAGCTGTCGCCGCCAGCCGCGAAGAATGGGAAGCTCAAGGGCTGTCCGATTCTGCTTGGCTTCCACGAGTGTTTGTAGGTCGGCGCTGGTGGCGAGCAGGGTGGGGGCGATCCCCTCCTCTGCTGCGCGGGCCTTCAGCACAGCTTGCAGGAGTTCGACAATACCGGTCGACTCAGGATCCGGTTTTCGCTCGCTCGGGACTTCCGGCCATGCCGATGATGGAAGCGCCAGTGCCGAGGTGATGGCGGCGAGTAGTTGTCCTCCGTGACGATCGACATCGGAGGAATGGACGCCGCGGAAACCTCGGAGATCGTTGACCGATTTTGGCGGGTGGCGTGCTAGTTGGAGGAGTACCTCATCTCGCATGACGCGTCCGCGCGGGACGTTCCGGCGGCGGGCTTCCGCTTCTCGCCAGACAGCCAACTCCCGAAGCACTGCGGCCCCTTTGGGCTTGAGTGTGTCCCACCCTCGAATTCGTTGGTAGCGTTCCTGCGGCTCTCGACTTTTTTCTCCTATCGCCATTTCGAGACGAGCAAACTCCTCACTGACCCATTCCGAACGGCCGAGTGTATTCAAGCGGTTCTGTAAATGCGTATGGATCGACAGGAGGAATTCAACATCTTCCAAGGCGTAGGCGATTTGGTCATCCGAGAGTGGTCGCGCACTCCAGTTGGCAAAGGTATGAGCTTTCGCCAGCTTCGTGCCATGGAGTCGCTGGACTAAGTTCGCATAGGCGACTTGGGCGCCGTACCCGACCATGGCAGCGGCGATCT
>Ga0187893_10011239_pt1 | contig 13073 bp, 8 predicted proteins | sample MA1701074metaG_FD_139574 | JGI IMG/M metagenome (GOLD analysis project Ga0187893, IMG submission 139574) | White microbial mat communities from a basaltic lava cave in the Kipuka Kanohina Cave System on the Island of Hawaii, USA - MA170107-4 metaG ...
ACGATGGCTACGAGGTCAAAGTTGCGCGCAATTTGGAGCGAGAACCGGTAGACGATCCCGAACAATTGCTATCCGACAACATCATCCACGAAACGATAACCACCAGACAAGCTCAGATCATCAGCGATGCATACAACGACAGTCGCTTTCAAGGCAGCCTCTCGGTAATCAATCTCAAGCTGTCGAGCGTGATGTGTGTCCCGATGATCGTGCGTGGCGAGCTCATCGGGCTCATTTACGTGGGCAACGACAGCGTCGTCGATCTGTTCAGACAGGAGCAGCTCGAACTTTTGCAGGTGTTCGCGGCACAGGCGGCCCTGCTGGTCAAAAACGCCCAGCTTCTGAACGAGCTGCGTACCGAAAGCGCGCAATTGGCCGAGCGTCTCGAGCAATTCAAATTCGGCGAGATCCTCGGTGCATGTCCTCAGATGGTCGGGATCTACAAACGCATCGAAAAAGTCGCAAATACCGATATTACCGTGCTCGTTACCGGAGAAACCGGTACCGGGAAGGAGCTGATTGCCCGCGAGCTGCACGTACGTTCGAACCGTACCAAAGGCCCGTTCATTACCGTCAATTGCGGGGCAATTCCCGAGAACCTCATCGAATCCGAGTTGTTCGGTCACATCAAAGGCTCGTTCACCGGTGCCGTTGCCACGCAGATGGGTAAATTCCAAGCCGCGCACGGCGGCACGATCTTTCTCGACGAAATCGGCGAGCTGCCGTTGCAGCTCCAAGTCAAGCTGCTGCGTGTGCTGCAGGAGAAAACCGTGCAGCGCATCGGTGACACGAAACCTATACTGGTCGACATTCGTGTGGTTGCTGCGACCAATCGCGACCTCATGAAGGAAGTCCAGGAAGGCCGTTTCCGCGAGGACCTATACTTTCGCCTCAACGTCATTACCGTGCAGCTTCCGCCTTTGCGTGAACGTGGCGAGGACGTGCTGCTCATTGCGCGCTATTTCGTCAACCGATACGCGCAGGAGTTCGGTCGCACGCGTATCGATGTCTCGAGAGCCCTCGATGCCAGCGCGGTTCAGGCGATCAAGCGCTTCACCTGGCCGGGCAACATCCGTCAGCTCGAAAATCACGTCAAGAAAGCGCTGGTGCTCGCGGAGGGCAACACGATCTCCGCCATCGACCTCGATCTCGAGCTTCCTGCAGGGACGCAAGCGTCGTCGTCGGGCATCCTGCTGCTCTCCGAGGCCAGAGAGATCTGGCAGCGCGAATACATCAACCGCTGCCTGGCGCTCAACAACGGCAATCGTACACAAACGGCCCGAGACCTCGGCGTCGACCCCCGCACGATCTTTCGCCATCTGGAACGCGAGGACAAGGAGGCCAAGTCGTGAACAGGCAAACCACCATGGCGGCGGTGCTGGTGGTCGGGGCATCGGCATGCATCATTCCGGACACGGACATCGAGGTCATCAACCGCTTCGAGAATCTGAACGCCGTCAAGATCGTCGAACCCACACAGCTATCGCTGGCAGCTCAGATCGCTTGCGATGAATACTTCGAGGACAACGATACTCCACGAGAAATGGCGACCGTGATAACCTGCCCGCTGGCACCTCCTCACGATCCAGCGATCGTCATACCGACGTTTCTCGACCCTACGCAACCGCAGTTTCAGTTTTGCACGTGCGACCAAGTCCAGGATCGAATTTCCACGAACAGCAACCTCCTGTCACAGTTCTACGTGTACGTCGAAGATCGAGACACCGACCGCGAGGATGAGAACCTACCCAAGGACGACATCTATGCGGTTCTCCTCCTGGATGCACCTCCCACCGATCCCGAGGCCTACAACTATGCTGCGTATCTCAGCTCGGTGCCGCCACACTTTCCAGCGCCATCCCGTTCGTCCGTCTACGACAAGCCGATTGGTCGAGAAGATCCACATGTTCGAGCCATACCAATAGGGTTCAACACGATCGATCTTTGCAATCCGCCGGAGGCTACATTGCAACCGGGATTTCATCAGCTGAGGGTTGTCGTGACGGATCGCCGATGGTTCCAGGCCGGGAAGGAGGTAGCGGGTGTGATAGAACAGCACCCACATTGGGGCATCCCCGACCTTGCGAACGGTGCCACCTACGATACACGCGATTACGTGTTTTACTGTGGAAGCGACCTCGATGACCCCAGCACGATGGCGCCGCTCACCATCCCGATCGATTGCAGCACGAAGTGCACTGACCGAGAGATCGACGACGGAGGATGAGCACGCGAAACACGTCGGTCGTGCTGGCGTTTGCGGTTGGGTTCGCGTTGGCGAACCAGCCGGGCTGCAGCACCCTGGCGCCGGTACCGGTACCGCGAACGTGCCAATCCGATGCCGATTGCGATCAGAACAAGAGCGAGATCTGTGCCTTGGACCAAGGCATCTGCTACGAGGCCACGCTGCCGCCGCGACGCACCATCGCCATTCGTGTGCGTGAGCCTTGTCCGGCTGGAGCAGCGTGCGAGTTCGTGTACGAAGCCAAAGACTGCGACGCCCATCTCGCACTCGATCCCACGCTGGACAGTGCGTTCAACCTGCGACGTCGCCAAGTGCAAGACGTCTTCCATATGACGATACGCAGCCTCGTGCCCGGACTCGTGGCAGCAGTTCCGCTGGCGGCCAACCTTTCGGTACGCCAGGAATCGCGCTTGGGCGAAGCGCCGCTTTTGCTGTCCACGACGTTTCCGCAGGAAACGCAGACAAATGGGTCTGCCGTGGTGGCTTGGCCGTACCATCATCCCGACGACGACGATGCTAGCGAGCGCCTCCGCACGCTGGTATTGCAGATCGATCCCGTGGAGAGCCCTGGGCCGGATGACGACGGCGATCCGAACACACCCCCTCCGCTTCTCGATGAACACGCGATGGTATGGCACCCGCTGTTCCTAGAACGGGAAGTCGAACGAGAATGCAATAGCGACTCCGACTGCGACGTGTGTGCGGCCGACGGTACATGCTGCCCGGCCGGTCAATCAGGATGCAACCTCGCTTGCGATCATCGGCCCGATGCACCGAACGTGTGCAGTCTCGAGGCTTCTGCCCATGACTTCATCATCGACGTCCGCGACGAATGCGACCGCAGGCTCACGGGCACGGTCATGCTGGTGAGCGGTGACGAGCAAACCGGATACGTTGCGTCCCCTGCAGAGAAAGCCGCGGTGCGGCTTTCCTATGCAGAACCCGTGGGAGCTGGAGCTACTCACAACGAATGCGACTCTCATGCAGATTGCGCTCCAGGGTTGGGCTGCAATACCGAGCGCAAACTATGCGGTCTGGACCTCACGGGTTTGCCGGTAGCCAACGGCGAGGCCAAAACGAACGACCAAGGAACCTTCACGAGCCGTGTGTACACGTATTGCGACGGTCCCGAATTTCTCAGCCGACAGATGCGCGTCACGGTCACCCCGGCAGAAGACACAATCCCTTCGGCAGGAAGTTCGCGGGCGCCCCGCGTAACCTACACGTTCCAGCAGCAATTCATATCCTTCGATCCACGCGCGGGTCCTGTGCCGGACCTCGAACCCGAGGTCGAGGCACCGCTGTGCATCCCTTACTGGCAACCTGCGGATGTCACGATTCGTATGGGTGGCGCTCCCGTGGAACTGCTCAACGAAGCGGACCAGCGGTGGACCTGTTGCGACACATCGTGCCTCTCGTCGCCGGTGCCCGGTGCGGCACCCGAAACCTGTGCGTCAGACCCGGTATTTCGCGTCACGTTACAGGGATCCGCGCCTTTGCCCGAAGGTTGGACCGAGATCGACTGCATGGACGCGATGGATGGCGAGGCGCGCTTCTCGACCCAGGCGCAATGCTCGGAGGCAACATGCGAAGCACGCCTCGGGTCAGCCTCACCCAATGCACCTACCACATACCTCTTGCGCCTCGAGACGCCGACGAGCTCGGTGTTTCGCTCGCGCGTCATTTCGTATGCCATCTACGAGGGCCACTCCGAAGTGACGGTCCAACTCGAACCGCGAGCGCTCATCCGCGGCGTCGTACGTCTCCCTAGCGAGCTATGCGACCACGATGGATCCACGGGTCGTACCTGTACGCCGCAGGGCAGCACCGTGATGGCAGAACGCATCGCAATGCCGGATGAAACCGCTGCCGACGTCCCGGGCCCGTACTTTTTCCAAACCATCACGCGTGGACAAGGAGGGTTCGTCCTTCCAGTGAACCCGGGAGTGTACGTGGTGACTGCGGTTCCTGCGGCGGGGACACCCGGAGGCCCGTCACGATATGTCGTGCTCGATCTACGCGACGAGGCGCTCGCGGCCAGCGGTGGTGCGTACGAGCTCGCGGATGCGCTCGTGCTGGAGCCCGGTGTACTTGCGAGCGTTCGTCTGCGGGAATTCGAACGCACGTCCAGTGTCGCAGCCATCGACGTGGGAAGCTGGGCGTTCGATCCGGACGATCCGGGTGCCACCCGTCCCCTTCGGGATCCCAATGGCCGTGCGCTCGATCTCAACGCACCCGAGACCTGCCTTCGTGCTCCCGAAGACGGGCCACGCGGCTGTTCCATCCGACGGATCACTCTGGGAGATCTCTTGTTGACCCTGGAGAGCACCGTGCAGTTTGCCGTGCGCAACCAGGGCAGTACTTCCTGCACACCTCCTTCGTGACTTCGGCGCGCTTTCAGGCCTGTGCCTCCGAAAAAGGCGACTCCAGAAGCCCATTTTTGGCCTTGGGACCATCTCTGGTGAGGCGGGTTCATGGATTTCATGGATTTCACGGATTTCACGGATTCGGGTTCGAAAGACGGCGCGACACGCAACCGTCCGCTAAACCGACTTGACCGGCGGCCTTCGTAGTGCGATCCTCGCGTAACCTGACGAGCCCGTTTTCATCGCGTAGCGCCCGTGTTCTCACGTGGGCGCGCGTTGTGGGCACCATCAGCATGATCTCGTACGCAACGGCCAGCGCATATGTCGGCATCGCCGAACAAGAGATCGGGCGTCATCGATCCGAAATGGATTGTGACTACCGAGCAAAGCTGTTGCGCGACAGGGTCCTCGATCAAATGGACCGCTCTCGGCACGCGATCCTGCGTGTCCCCGAAGGCGACCCCCAACTACCCACCCTTCTCCGCGAGACCGAGGCGGCGTGTGTCGCCAATTCTCCTACCCTCGCCCGGAGCCTGGCGCTCATTCGCGAGACCCTCCGAGATCACGAGGCCTGGACAGCTAGTCATGTCGACAAGGCACGCCACGAATTGCTCGCGCTCTGAGGTTCTTTCTCATGGCAGACACGCCACGGTCCGGCGATACACCGGACCCATCCGTTATTCCATCCGCCGAGCTCGGCGACCCCGAGTCCGGTAATTTCCAAACTTCCAACGCTGCACTCGTAGCGGATCATTCATCCCTCGAGACGTCACAGGCAGCCAAGCCAGTCTCACAAACATTCGAAGCGCTCGGGCTCCCTGAAGCACTGTGCCGCTCGGTTCGCGAGCTCGGATGGCAATATGCCACGCCGGTCCAGGCGCTGTGCTTCGCACCGTTCGTCTCGGGTCGAGACGTCATGGTGCAGTCGCACACCGGCAGCGGAAAGACGGGCGCGTTTTGTCTCCCGTGGTTGTCGTCACGCTTCGATCGTGGGCTAGCATCAAACACTGGCGTACAGCTATTGGTGCTGTTGCCCACGCGCGAGCTCGCCAAGCAAGTCTGTGCAGAGCTCGTTCGCATCGCCGCCGAGCTACCGATTCGCGCGCTACCGATCTACGGGGGCACCGCGATGGCGCCCCAGCTCACCGCGTTACGCGAGGGTGTGCATGCCGTGGTAGGCACACCCGGTCGAATTCTCGACCACTTGCGGCGTCGTTCCCTGGATCTATCACGCGTGCGCACCGTCGTGCTCGACGAGTGTGACGAGATGCTCTCGATGGGGTTTCTCGAGGACATCCGCGCGATTTTGGAGGCCTGTCCAAACGAGCGGCAAACCGGCTTGTTCTCCGCTACGGTACCACCGGACATCGAACGGATCGCACGTAGGTACATGCGTGACCCCGACGTGATCCGCCTATCGGGAGACCAGGTCGCTGCGGCCGAGATCGATCATGCCTACTACCTGGTCACCAGCGCCGTGAAAACGCGTGATCTCTTGGATACGATCATCATCGAAGATCCGACCAGCGCAATCATATTTTGCAACACGCGTGAAGAGACTCATCTGGTTGCATCTGTGCTGCAACGCGAGGGTTATGGCGCCGAACCGTTATCTAGCGACCTTACGCAGATGCAACGCGAGCACGTGCTCGACCGCATGCGCAACGGACACGTTCGCTTCTTGGTCGCAACGGACATCGCTGCGCGCGGGCTCGACATCCTGCACGTCAGTCACGTCATCAACTACTCGTTTCCGGAGTCGGCCGAGGTCTACGTGCACCGTACCGGACGAACAGGCAGGGCCGGCCGAGCCGGAGTAGCAGTCAGTTTGGTCTCGCCACAGGAACTCGGAAATTTCTACTACCTCAAGCTTCAATACGGTTCGATCAAGTTCGAGGAAAAGACGTTGCCTGCTCCCGATGTACTCGCGGCGCAGCGCATGGAGACCAAGCTCGACACCATTAGCGAGCGGTTTCCCAACCTGGCCCCGCCCGAATGGACTGCGGTTGCGAGGAGTCTTCTCGCTGATCCAAGGGCAGAACGGATCGTGGCACTGCTGCTCGAACGCGCAATGCATGAAGCACGTAGACCTGCCGTCGTTGCCGAGGAATCGAGCCCCGATGCTCACTCACGAGCCCCGGAGGAACGCTTCGGTGAACATCGACGAGGCCGGCGACAGCATCGCGATCAACGTGATCAACGTGACCAACGTGACCAACGTGACCAACGTCCGTATCGACAACAGCCCAATCGACAATTCGAAGGTCCACAGGAGCCGCACGCCTCGAAGCAAGAGCTCGAGGCAAAACCTGAAACTCCCGTTTTGGAACCTGCCGGCGAACCACCGATGTCCACGGAGCCCGAGGTTGGAGCGGTTGTGTCTGTCGTCGAACCGCATGTACGCAAGCGCAGACGGCGACGCAAGCGTCGCCAGAGTCAGCACCAACCTGGTGAGACCGTCGAACAGGCCAACGTGCTCGTGGCACCCGAACAGACTGAACCCGCGCAAAGCGTGACCGAGTCGCCATCCATCGAACGGCCCCCCACGGCTGAGCATTCATCCCCGACTGCGAGTGGAGCTGTGCGAAAGCGACGACGACGGCGTGGACGAGGTCGACGTAACCATGGCGCGCCGGCACCGACCGTTGCCGAGGTGATGCCGACGCCGCAACCGCCCAGGCAGGACGAGATCGTTATCGACATCGATGACGGCGAGCTCGATGTGGTACGTCAAACGTTCGGCGAAATCGATGAGCTCGACGACCTGACCGTCAAGGGGCGGCGCGCCGGCGTACTCGACTCCCTCGAGGAAGACATGGACATCGAGGATTTGAGCCGACGTGACGCGGAGCTATCGGAGGATCGGGATGTCGCCCAAGACGACGAAGACGAGCGCGAATCGGATGACCTCGATGCCCAGGCCACCGAACACACGCTCACTTCGCAGGAGGCAGCCACCAGCGCTGATCGAGAAGACGCGCTTCCCCTGGTACCGGCAAGCCAAACGACGCTCGACTACCCAGCCCACCCGAGAAAACGACGGCGACGGCGCAAACGGAAGGCCCTCGAGGTCGTGAAACCCGAGCTTACCGCACCACCACACAAGGATTTTTGGGAGGTATGGGCGCAGCGTTATAGCTATCTCGACTTCGAGGACAAGCAGCAAGAGGGTTCAGAAGCAGATGAAAGACCCGAGCTCGAATCCGGGCTCGGACGCGCGCAAACGACGTCTGGACGCGGCGGGCAAGCGAGCGATGTTCCGGAGCGGCTGGTCACAGTGCGGCTGAATCTCGGACGTGCCCATGGGAAGAAGGCCGCCGACATCAGGGCACTTTTGCGCGAGCGGGCCGGTTTGGAAGGACGGGCCGTACGAGATTTGACCGTCGGAGACACGACGACGTTGTTCCGCATAGGAGCCGAGCACTACGAGCGACTCCAGAACGCGTTTTCGCACACTTCAGACGATATGCTACTGGAGCTGGCGGAAGAGCAAGAGAGCGGACGCCTGCGAATGCCCGCGCCAACGGTGCTCGAGGCTGTTCCGGCCGCGGCCCTGGAAGCCGGCACCAATGAAGATGCGTTCGGCTCGTGAACCCTGTGGGCGTCCGGATTCGTAGCGCCGTGACCGACATCGCAGCGCCATATCTCGCTCCCGAGCAACGAGAGCTGGAGCTCGATCGCCTGGCGAACACGACTGGAGGCTCCGTATTCGAGTTTGGTCGAAGCGTCGAAGGACGGCCATTGCGAGCCTTGCGGATCCATCCGCTCGATGGGGATCCATCTGCACGTATCTTATGCTGTGCAAACATCCATGGCCTCGAATACGTTGGCGGATTGGTGGCATTCGGACTGGCACGATACCTGGCCGGGAACCAACCAGACGCGCTCGCACTTCGGCGACGAGCGGAAGTCTTGATTGTCCCGTGCTTGAACCCGGACGGGTACGCCCGCACCTGGACGAGCTCGGGGCATGGTACGTTGCGTGAGCTACGGGTCAATGCCCGTGGTGTCGATCTCAATCGCAACTATCCCCGGCCCAACGGCCATCGACCGAGTCTCGTTCCGGGCTCTGGGTCATCGAGACCAGGCAGTGCGACCTATCGTGGTCCGATGCCGCTCAGTGAGCCCGAAACGACCGCCCTCGACGCACTGTGTGAACGCGAACGTTTCGTCGCGAGCGTCAACCTGCATTCGTATCTCGGCTGTCTCATTCCAGCGTTCGTCGCCGAAGCCACGCAGTTCAATGTATATCGCAGACTGTGCGGTAGCTTCCGTAACGCTCAGCGCACGCGACGGTACACGACCCTGGCAAGCAGGCGCTTCGATGTTTTCACCGGCGAACAGGAGGACCATCAACATCATCACCATGGCACATGGGCCGTGTGCGTCGAGACGTTTTCCGTGTCCGCGAGCTTCGCTCAGCACCTCCTGGCTCCATGTCTGTTTTGGCGCTTCAATCCACGTGATCCCCAACCGTGGATCGCGAACGACGTCCCTGCAATCGTAGCGTTGTACCTAACCGCGCTGGAACACGGTGCAGCAACAATTCGATGTTCGACGACCGCAGTTAGCCACGCCGGAACGGATCTTTGAGGTCGGGCGACGGGTTCGGTTTGGGACCCGCAGGTTTCGCGGGCGTCAACGTCTGTATCGGCTTGACCTTGGCGGGTTCCGGTTTCTTCGGCTCAGGCTTCTTGGGTTCCGACTTCTTCGGTTCCGGTTTCTTCGGTTCGGGCTTCTTCGGCTCAGGCTTCTTGATCGGCTTTGGCGCATCGGCCTGCTTGATCAACTGCTTTTCGAACGTCTTGTCCTGATCAGGCAATATGCTGAACTCGAGATCCTGGTATCCATCCGCCCGCAGGATCAACTCCAATGGAGTATTCGTCTCCTCGACCTGAATTCCGTTCGGATCGTTGGTCTTTCCGTACATGCCCTCGTCTCGAGCATCGAGGATGTGAGCATCGATACCTTGCGTCCTGATCTTGAACGTTACCTTGCGAACATCGAGAGCGCTGGTCTTTGCGGGCGGATCCGCAGGTGTCTCGACCGGAGTGGCCGTCGCGACCGGTTCGATTGCAGCCGATGCGCTAGGGACAGGCTCGTTCGCATCGAATCCGCCCGTGGCGAACGCCGCAACGCCAGCGCCGACCAGCGCCAGTCCGACGAGCGCTGCGACAATTGGGAGTTTGGATTTCGTACCGCTGTCCGGGGCTGGAGGATAGGTACCGACCTGCGGAGGAAACGTCCCGCTGTTCGGGGTTGCTCCATGCGTGAATCCGAACCTGCCATCCGAAGGCTTCGCGATGTTCTCGTGCACGACCGCCACCGCGGCCGCGCCAGTCCCCACGGCATCGATGGCATCGGCCATCGCTTTCATGTTCTGAAAGCGATACTCGCGATCCTTCTGGAGCGCTTTTAGAATGATGGCTTCCACCTCTTGCGAGATGTTCATGTGAGGTGCAATTGCACTCGGCGCTTCCGGGATCTCGAACATGTGCTTGGTCAAGATCCCCATGAAAGTATCGGCAGTGAACGGCACGCGCCCAGTGAGGAGCTCATACATGATGATGCCGATTGCATAGACATCGACGCGATGATCCGGCCGCGCGCCCTGAGCCTGCTCGGGAGACATGTATTCCGGCGTGCCGAAGATCATCCCGGTGCGAGTGAGCCCTTTTCCACCGTCTCCGTCTTCTGTCGTGACCTTCGCGATACCGAAATCGAGCACTTTGATGAAATCCTCGTTGCTACCACGCCGAATGCGATAGCAATTTTCGGGCTTCATGTCGCGGTGGATGATTCCTTTTTCATGTGCAGCCGCCAGTGCGCGGCAAATCTGCACCATGATTGACCGTACTCGCGCCCATGGCAGCGGTCCTTCGCGCTTCACCGTGTCCGACAGATCCTCGCCCTGGAGAAACTCCATGACAAAGAACACCGAGCCGCCCGGTGTCGAACCATAGTCCGTGATCTCCACGACGTTTTCGTGCTCGATGAGCGATGCGGCACGCGCCTCTTGCAGGAACCGATCGACGAGGTCCTGCTTGTGGCAGTAGTCGGAGCTCAACACCTTGATGGCCAGCTTCTTGTGAATCGTGGTGTGCTCGGCGAGATACACCGTGCCCATTCCCCCTTCACCCAGTCGCTTCAGAATTTTGTAACGATCGGCAAGTACAGAACCAACGAGATCGTCCGAGCGGCCAGACGCAACCACGACGGCCGGCCCCACGGACGGCGGCCTCGAGCCTGCGATGACGGTGGCCCCGGACTGCGGGGGTTCTTTCGAAGTGGCCATAAGTTACTCGGTGAGAGTTTCGAGATTATCCTACTTTCTCGAAAATGGGTCCTTGAGGTCTGACAGCTCGGGATCGCCTGACGCGCGTGGATTTCTGGTTGCAGGCGCCGTGAGCGGGGATTTGGGTGGCGCGACCGGCTTTGCGGCCGATCGCGGTGTGGTGTCCGAAGGCGACGTCTGTTCCGGACGAAGTGTTCGGTGAGCTGGACGCGGCTTACGGGCCAAAATGGGCTCCTTCATCGCAGGAGCGGGAAGCGTTGGGGTTGCGCTCGGGGGCGCAAGTGGAGTCAGTTCCGCTCGGACGGTTTGATCGCGATCCGGGACGAAGCTCGCGCTCACGTCAACGTGGCCTGGCATGCGAAAGACGTACGTCGAGAGGCGATCGCTTCGATCGATGGGTTGAAGCATTGGCGTGAAGCCGATCTCTCGGCCATCGGGAGCGATCACCCGCGCACCTGCCGGGGTAGAAACGAACGAGAGTGTAACTTTGGTGTCCACCACGTCCACGACGTTCGAGGCTGCGACGTCGACATGCTCGGCCGTGCGGACCTCCCGAGCATTCACGAAATGTACGACAGTGAACGTCACCACCGCCGCCACCACGGCTGCGGCTCCCATGACGACCAACAACGGCATGGAAGACGGCCGCATCGAAACTGGTGCCATCTCGAAATCGCGGTCGTGCGACTCGGGTTCCGTGTCGGTTTTGGTCATACCTTGGACGATCACGCTGGGGCGCTTGGCTGGCCCAAATGCCGCAGGTGTCGCCGCCCCCATGGGCAATGACGCGGCCGATCCCCCCCAAGGCATCGAGCCGACCGAGCTCATGGGCACCACACCTGCCTGCATGACTCCCCTATCGGTGGTCATCGTGGACGAACCGATCGAGACCGTGCGTCGCGACCGAGTGGATGGGGTGCGCAACAAACGATCGGCTTCGCCCGCTTCGAGCAACATTTGCACGGCATCGTCGGTGTTGACCGGACGTTCGTCGCGATCCTTGGCCAGCAAACGAGACATCACGCGTTCGATATTTGGCAAGACCGCCAAACGCGGGTCCACTTGCTGCAAGGCGGGTGCAGCGTCGAACATTTGCATGGTCAAGGTGGCCATCACCGAGTCCCCGCGGAACGGAACCATGCCAGTCAACATCTCGAACAAGATCACGCCCAGCGCGTACAGATCGGAACGAATGTCGACATCGACTCCCTGAGCCTGTTCGGGAGACATGTATTCGGGTGTTCCGACGACTGCCCCAGCGGCGGTGAGACGTGTCGTCTTGCCCCTGATCTTGGCGATGCCGAAATCGAGCAATTTTACGGTCTCACCGTCGCCGAGCGGAGACAGCGTTAGAAATACGTTGTCGGGTTTGAGATCACGATGGATGACATCGCAACGATGTGCCGCGGCCAAGCCTTGCGCTGCTTGAATTGCCGTCGTAACGGCACGCTCGGGCACCAGCTTGCCATTGTGATCGATTTCGTAGGCGAGCGTATGACCGTCGAGAAACTCCATCACGTAGTAGGCACTGCCGTCCGGAAGCTCACCGAAATCGCTGATGTCCACGACGTTGGGGTGCTTGATGCGAGACGCTGAGCGAGCTTCCAAGAGGAATCGCTTGACGAGATCGATGGCGTCGGCATGCTCCGGTCGCAATACCTTGATTGCGAATGGTTTGTCGATGTGTACGTGCGTGGCACGATAGACGACACCCATACCACCACTGCCTATATGGGCCTCCAAACGGTAACGTTGATCGAGTACCAAGCCCGTCAGCGAGTCGGGCTCACTTGGCTCCAACGCGCCGCTGATTTCGCCGGTCCCGTGCCACGCTGGTCGTTCTGGATCCAAAAGCGGCGCGCCGTCCATCGGGCAAAAGCCCTCGGCGACCGCGTAGCTCTCCAAGCAGACCGGGCAGCGCTTCATCTGGAGCCATCTTAGCAGGACGCAGTCCCAACGGACGAACACGGGGCCGAGCGGCCTGCAATCGCTCGGGTGTAGTCTCTGTCCCCACCATGCCCGGATCGAAGGTCGCGATCGGAGAACGTCTGTCAATCTCCGACGTGCACTGCGTCGCCCGTGCTCACGCGACGCCGACGTTCGATGACAAAGCCAAGCAAGCGCTCCGACACACCAGGCAGCAGCTCGAGCGAGACCTCGCCGCCGG
>Ga0187893_10011241_pt1 | contig 13073 bp, 7 predicted proteins | sample MA1701074metaG_FD_139574 | JGI IMG/M metagenome (GOLD analysis project Ga0187893, IMG submission 139574) | White microbial mat communities from a basaltic lava cave in the Kipuka Kanohina Cave System on the Island of Hawaii, USA - MA170107-4 metaG ...
GCTCGAGCGTGCCGGGGTGCGCCTGCCCGGGTTGCAGACCGCGCTCGAGACCGCACTTTCAGGCCTGCCGCAAGTGCACGGCGGCGGCGAGCCGGTCCAGGCCGGCCGCGACCTGGTCGCGCTGCTGCAAGGCGCCGAGAAGGAGGCGAACAAGCGCGGCGACCAGTACATCGCGAGCGAGATGTTCCTGCTCGCGCTCGCCGACGCGAAGACCGACCTGGCTGGCATCGTGCGCGGCCATGGGCTGACGCGCAAGGCACTCGAGGCCGCGATCGACGCGGTGCGCGGCGGCCAGAAGGTCGACAGCGCCGAAGCCGAAAGCCAGCGCGAGGCGCTGAAGAAGTACACCCTCGACCTCACCGAGCGCGCGCGCCTCGGCAAGCTCGACCCGGTGATCGGCCGCGACGACGAGATCCGCCGCGCGATCCAGGTGTTGCAGCGGCGCACCAAGAACAACCCGGTCCTGATCGGCGAGCCGGGCGTCGGCAAGACTGCGATCGTCGAAGGTCTCGCGCAGCGCATCGTCGCGGGCGAGGTGCCCGACTCGCTGAGAGACAAGCGCGTGCTCGCGCTCGACCTGGCGCTCTTGCTCGCGGGCGCGAAGTACCGCGGCGAGTTCGAGGAGCGGCTGAAGTCGGTGCTGAAGGAGATCGCCGCCGACGAAGGCCGGACGATCGTCTTCATCGACGAGATCCACACGATGGTCGGCGCCGGCAAGGCCGAAGGCGCGATCGACGCCGGCAACATGCTGAAGCCCGCGCTCGCGCGCGGCGAGCTGCATTGCATCGGCGCGACCACGCTCGACGAGTACCGCAAGTACCTCGAGAAGGACGCCGCGCTCGAGCGGCGTTTCCAGAAGATCATGGTCACCGAGCCGACGGTCGAAGCGACGATCGCGATCCTGCGCGGCCTGCAGGAGAAGTACGAGGTGCACCACGGCGTCGAGATCACCGATCCGGCGATCGTCGCGGCAGCCGAGCTCTCGCACCGCTACGTGACCGACCGCTTCCTGCCCGACAAGGCGATCGACCTGATCGACGAAGCCGCGGCGCGGATCAAGATCGAGATCGACTCGAAGCCCGAGGTGATGGACCGCCTCGACCGCCGCCTGATCCAGCTCAAGATCGAGCGCGAGGCGGTCAAGAAGGAAAGCGACGAAGGGTCGAAGAAGCGGCTTGCGCTGATCGAAGGCGAGATCGAGCGGCTCGAGCGCGAGTACGCCGACCTCGAGGAGATCTGGAAGTCCGAGAAGGCGACGGCGCAGGGTTCGGCGCAGCTCAAGGAGGAGATCGACAAGATCCGCTTCCAGATCGAGGAGTGGAAGCGCAAGGGCGACTTCAACAAGGTCGCCGAGCTGCAGTACGGCCAGTTGCCGTCACTCGAGAAGCGGTTGAAGGAAGCGCAGGCGAAGGAGGCCGGCAAGGGCAAGAGCGGCGCGCCGCAGCTGCTGCGCACGATGGTCGGCGCCGAGGAGATCGCCGAGGTCGTCGCGCGCGCGACCGGCATCCCGGTCGCCAAGCTGATGCAGGGCGAGCGCGACAAGCTGCTGCAGATGGAAGCCAAGCTTCACGAGCGAGTCGTCGGACAGGACGAGGCGATCGCCGCGGTCGCCAACGCGATCCGCCGCTCGCGCGCTGGCCTCGCCGACCCGAACCGTCCGATGGGGTCGTTCCTGTTCCTCGGCCCGACCGGCGTCGGCAAGACCGAGCTGTGCAAGGCGCTGGCCGGGTTCCTGTTCGACTCGGACGAGCACATGGTGCGCATCGACATGAGCGAGTTCATGGAGAAGCACTCGGTGTCGCGCCTGATCGGCGCGCCGCCCGGCTACGTCGGCTACGACGAGGGCGGGCACCTGACCGAAGCGGTGCGCCGCATGCCGTATTCGGTGCTGCTGCTCGACGAGGTCGAAAAGGCGCACCCGGACGTGTTCAACGTGCTGCTGCAGGTGCTCGACGACGGGCGCCTCACCGACGGGCAGGGCCGCACGGTCGACTTCAAGAACACCGTGATCGTGATGACGAGCAACCTCGGTTCGCAGCTCATCATGCAGATGGCCGGCCAAGTTCCCGAGCGCATCGGCGAAGCGGTGTGGGCCGAGGTCAAGGCGCATTTCCGCCCCGAGTTCCTGAACCGCATCGACGAGACCGTCGTGTTCCGGGCGCTCGACCGTTCGCAGATCGAGGCGATCGCGAAGATTCAGCTCAAGGTGCTCGAGCAGCGGCTCGACCGGCTCGAGATGAAGCTCGACGTGTCACCCGCGGCGCTGAAGGAGCTGGCCAAGGTCGGCTTCGACCCGGTATTCGGCGCGCGGCCGCTGAAGCGCGCGATCCAGCAGCGCATCGAGAACCCGGTGAGCAAGCTCATCCTCGAAGGCCGCTTCGCGCCGAAGGACGTGATCCCGGTCGGCGTCGAAGGCGGCGAGTTCGTGTTCGAGCGGACGGTGCACTGACGGCCCCTCATTCCGACCCTCTCCCCGGCCAGGAGAGGGAAGCCATCAGGCCGAGAAGTCCTCGTCGAGCCGCTGGATCTGAAGCCGCGCCAACGTCAAGTTGGCGACGTTCTTGTCCAGCACGCCGATCAGCATCAGCCGCGGATGGCGCGGCAGCGGGCGCAGCACGACGTGGCAGGCATCGAGCGACAGCGCGATCTCGGTGCTCGCTGCCGTCATGCCGAGCGCCTTGCCGCTCGCCGCCGCGGCCTCGAGCAGACCGCGCCCTTGCCGTGCAAGCTGCGCTGCTTCGAACCGGGCGCCCGCGTACGCCAGGCTCTTGCCTTCACCGATGTCGAACACGCAACACGCGCGAAGCCCGTTCAACTTCGCGACCCTCTCGACATAGTGTCCGAGCGCGTCTTCGATGCGCGGAGCGGGTGCCCCGGCGTGCGGCAATTCGGGCATCGGCTTGAGCGGAAGCGGCTCGGTCACCATCGGGTGCGCGGAGGCGGCGCTGGCGGTGGCAGTGGCGGCATGGCGCGGCGCGGGCGCAGTGGCGCCTTCGGCAGGCGGCGTCGCAGGCGTGGTTTCGGCCAGCGCCGGGAGCTGCATGCCGCGCAGCGCCGGCTGGTCGTGCATCTGGTTCCACGTCCCGGTGATGAAGGTCCATGCGTCGGCGGGCTTGCCGACCTGCGGCGTGGTGCGCACGTTGGCGCCGGTCTGGCGCGCCAGCTGCGCGCCCTGGCTGGCCAACGCGCTGGCCGACGTGAGAGGCAGCAGCAGCAGGTGCCGGTTCGGCCATGAGCTGCCTTGCATCGCCTGCTGCAGCGGCTGCAGTGCGCTCGCAAGCGCGTGCGCTGGCAGGTCGCCGACGATCACGACGCCGAGTTGGCTGTGCGCGAGCAGCGTCAGCGCGAGCGCGCCGCGCGATGCGCTGTCGGCGTCGATCTCGGTCGTGTAGAGCCGCAAGGTGCGGCCCTCGGCGGTGCCCCACTCGATGAACTCGAGCGTCGCGAGCGGCGTTCCGTAGCCTTGCCTGCGGATCACCAGCCTCTGCACGCGACGGCCGCTCGCGCTCGCCAATCCGGAAATCAACTTGCGCGACAACGCCGTGCCGAGGTCGTGCAGCGCGATGAACTCGGGGCGCACGATCTCGAACTGCTGGCGCATCGCTTCGGCCGGCCCGCACGAGACGAACAGTTCGCGCTGGTCGTTGCCGACGCGGCGCCCGATCTCGCGCCCGGTGACGGCGGGGTCGTCCTTCTCGTCGCGCAGGATTTGCGTGGCGATCTGCGTCGGCAGCACTTCGACGCGGGTGGCCTGCCAGTTGTCGCCCGCGACAGGCGACAGGTTGCTGCGGTGAGGGTTCATGGCGTGACGGCTGCGACGGACGAGTGTAGGCCCGCTGATGCGCGTCCGACCCGCGATGCCGAGCATCGTTTCACGCTTCGAGGCTGCTTGGCGCGCGCAGCGCGACGATGAATCGCGTCGATACAATGCCCGCCCCATGCCCGCCCCTGCCGAGAGCGCCGATCCCGCGCCGATCGTCATCGTCGGTGCCGGGCTGGCCGGACTCACGGTCGCGCTGCACCTGGCCGACGCGCAGCCGGTGGTCGTGCTCGCCAAACGCAACCTCGACGAGGCCGCCACCGCGTGGGCGCAGGGCGGGATCGTGGGCGTGCTCGGCAGCGACGACAGCATCGATTCGCACGTGCACGACACGCAGGACGCCGGCGCCGGGCTGGTCGACGAGGACACCGCGCGCTTCATCGCAGAGCACAGCCGGGACGCGGTGCAATGGCTCGTCGAGCGCGGCGTCGCATTCTCGGGCGATCCGCTCGGACCGCTCGGGCTGCATCTGACGCGCGAGGGCGGACACGCGGTGCGCCGCATCGCGCACGCCGCCGACGCGACCGGCAAGGCGATCCACGACACCTTGCTCGATGCGGTGCGGCGGCATCCGAACATCAGCCTGCGCGAGCGCTGGATGGCGCTCGACACGATCACCTCCAGGCACCTGAAGCGCGAGGAATCACCCCGCTGTTACGGGGTCTACGCGCTCGACATCGATCGGCAGCGCGTCGAGACGCTGCGCGCCGCCGCGCTCGTGCTCGCCACCGGCGGCGTCGGCAAGGTCTACCGCTACACGAGCAACCCCGATACCGCTACCGGCGACGGTATCGCGATGGCGTGGCGCGCCGGCTGCCGTGTCGGCAACATGGAGTTCATCCAGTTCCATCCGACGTGCCTGTACCACCCGCAGGAACGCAGCTTCCTCATCACCGAGGCGCTGCGCGGCGAAGGCGCGGAGCTGAAGTTGCCCGACGGCACGCGTTTCATGCACACGCACGACCGTCGGCTCGAGCTCGCGCCGCGCGACATCGTCGCGCGCGCGATCGACTTCGAGATGAAGAAGCACGGCCTCGACTACGTGCTGCTCGACGCGACGCAACTCGGCGAGGCGTTCCTGCGCGAGCACTTCCCGACCATCCACGCGCGCTGCCTGCGCCTCGGCCTCGACATCGCGCGCCAGCCGATCCCGGTCGTGCCGGCGGCGCACTACACCTGCGGCGGCATCGTCACCGATCTCCACGGCCGGACCGACGTGCCCGGGCTGTACGCGGTCGGCGAGACCACGTACACCGGCCTGCACGGCGCGAACCGGCTGGCGAGCAACTCGCTGCTCGAATGCGTCGTGCTGGGCCGCACCTGCGCCGCCGACATCGTGGCGCGCGCAAGCGGCCGTGCGGAGCCGCTGCCGCCGTGGGACGAGAGCCAGGTCGAGAACGCCGACGAGCAGGTCGTCATCGCGCACAACTGGGACGAACTGCGGCTCCTGATGTGGAACTACGTCGGCATCGTGCGCACGACCAAGCGGCTCGAGCGCGCTCTGCACCGCATCAAGCTGCTGAAGAGCGAGATCGACGACTACTACGCCAACTTCCGCGTCAACCGCGACCTGCTGGAGTTGCGCAACCTGGTCGATTGCGCCGAGCTGATCGTGCGCTCGGCGTTGATGCGCCACGAGAGCCGCGGCCTGCACTACAGCCGCGACTTCCCGCACGCCCTCCCGGTCAGCTTCCCGACCGTGCTCGTGCGCCCCGCCGGCCGCCGCGCTTCGGACACAGACGGCTTGTGCGGATAGCCAGTAGCTGTCTACACCACGCGCATCGAAAAATCGACCGCGCGTACGTCCTTCGTCAAGCGCCCGATCGAGATGCGATCGACGCCCGTCGCGGCGATCGCGCGCAGCTGCTCGAGCTGCACGCCGCCCGAGACTTCGAGCAGCGCGCGCCCGTCGGTCAGCGCGACCGCCTCGCGCAACTGGTCGAGCGTGAAGTTGTCGAGCAGCACGCTGCGCGCACCGGCGGCGAGCGCTTCCTGGAGCTGCGCGAGCGTCTCGACTTCGATCTGCACGTCGACGCCCGCGTGCATCGCGTCGGCCTGCGCGAGCACGGCGGCGACGCCGCCGGCAGCGGCGATGTGGTTCTCCTTGATCAGGATGCCGTTCCAGAGCGCGAGCCGCTGGTTGCGCCCGCCGCCGACGCGCACTGCGTACTTCTGAGCCTGGCGCAGCCCGGGCAAGGTCTTGCGCGTGTCGAGGATCGCGCAGCCGCGCGGATTCGGCGACGCGCCGTCGATCGCCTGCACGTGCGCCATCGTCAAGGTTGCGGTCGCAGACAGCAGCTGGAGGAAGTTGAGTGCCGCCCGCTCGGCCGAAAGCAGCGCGCGCGCCTGACCGGCGACGTGGCACACCAGGCTGTCGGGGCGCATCAGCGCGCCTTCGCCGTAGTGCCATTCGATGCGCGCGTTCGCGTCGAGCGCGTGCACGCAAGCGTCGAACCATTCGCGCCCGCACAGGACAGCTTCCTCGCGCACCATCACGCGCGCTTCGACCTTGCGGTCGGCAGCCAGCAGCTGCGCGGTCCAGTCGCCGCGGCCGATGTCCTCGGCGAGCGCGTCGCGGATGTTGCGCGCGCGCGCCTCTTCGAGCGTCTCGTCGTGGTCGAACATCAGGCGGATCCGAGGTGCGGCACGAAGCCCGACACCGGCTTCGCGATCGCGCCCGGGTTCTGCTTCACGAAGCTAAGCATCCGGTCGATGCAACCCCACGCGCGCGCGCGCACCGGCTCGGGAATCGTGATCTCGCCGGCTCCCTCTTCGAGGCACGCGACGACGCCCTGCAGCGCGTTCATCGCCATCCACGGGCAGTGCGCGCAGCTCTTGCACGTCGCACCGCTGCCGGCGGTCGGCGCCTCGAGCAAGGTCTTGCCCGGCGCGAGCTGCCGCATGCGGTGCAGGATACCGTTGTCGGTGGCGACGATGTACGTCTTCGCGTCGCCGTTGACGACTGCCTGCAGCAACTGCGACGTCGAGCCGACCACGTCGGCCTGCGCGACCACCGCCTGCGGCGACTCGGGGTGCACGAGCACGAGAGCGCCGGGGTGCGCGCGCTTCAGCAGCCCGAGCTCGAGGCCCTTGAACTCGTCGTGCACGATGCACTCGCCGTTCCACATCAGCATGTCGGCGCCGGTCTGCTCGCGGATCCAGCGTCCGAGGTGGCGGTCGGGCGCCCACAGCACCGGCTCGCCCTGCGCCTTCAGGTGGCCGACGATCGCGAGCGCGCACGAACTTGTCACCATCCAGTCGGCGCGCGCCTTCACCGCGGCGCTGGTGTTGGCATAGACGACGACCTTGCGCTCGGGGTGCGCGTCGCAGAAGCGCGCGAAGTCATCGGGCGGGCAGCCGAGGTCGAGCGAGCAGGTCGCGTCGAGGTCGGGCATCAGCACGCGCTTGTCGGGCGACAGAATCTTCGCCGTCTCGCCCATGAAGCGAACGCCCGCGACCACCAGAGTGCGGCTGGCATGGTCGCGGCCGAAGCGCGCCATCTCGAGCGAGTCGGACACGCAGCCGCCGGTCTCGAGCGCCAGGTCCTGCACGTCGCCGTCGACGTAGTAGTGCGCGACGAGCACCGCGCCGCTCACCTTCAGGAGGCGCGCGGCGCGTTCCTTCATCGCTCGGCGCTCGTCGGGCGCGAGCGCGACCGGCGCCCTGGCCCACGCCTGCGCGACCTTGCTCGCGCCTCTCGCGTCGGGTTTCGTGAAGTCGTAGAGGACGTGGCTCTGCATCGTGCGCAGATGGTAGCCAAACCCGCGCCGTCAAGCCGACGCGAAAAAGCGGCTCGGCGGCGCGCCGAACGAACGCCGCACCATCGCGCTGAACGCGCTCGGGCTCGCGTAGCCCAGCTCGGCGGCGATGCGACCGATCGGGCGCCCGCGGGCGGCCAACGTGACCGCGCGCGCGAGCAGCGCTTGCTGGCGCCACTGCCCGAAGCTCGTGCCCAGCTCGGAGCGGAACAGCCGCGCGATCGTGCGTGCGCTCGCGCCCGCGTCCTGCGACCAGGCTTCGAGGCTGGCGTGGCGCGCCGGGTCGTCGAGCATCGCTTCGCACAGCGCGCGCAGCCGTTTGTCCTCCGGGAGCGGCACGCCGATCGGCAGCGCGGGGGCGCGCTGCAGCTCGTTGGAGATCAGGCCGCCGACGAGCCGCTCGCGTCGCAGCTCATCCGCGTCGAGCGGTGCTTCGGCGTCGCTCCGGGTCGGCAGCGCGAGCACGAGCGCGCGCACCAAGTCGCTCACTTCGAGCACCCGGCAATGCCGCCAGCGCTGGTCGTCGCCGTCGCTCGTCACCACGAGCGGGCCGCAACGACCCTTGGGCTGGTGCAGGTACAGGGTGCGCAGCTCGCACGACTCGACGACCGTGATCGCGTGTTCGACCTTGGGCGGAATCCACACCGCGCGCGACGGAGGCACGAGGTACGTGCCGAGCTCGGCGGTGAGCCGGATCACGCCGGTGGCCGAATACGCGAGCTGCGCCCACGCGTGCGAATGGGGAACGACGCGCGTCTCGGCGGCGTAGAGGGCGCGCTTGGCCCGCAGCGGGCGCCTTGCGGTCGGCACGAACAGGTGCGGCGTGACCGGCCCCACGCCGCGCGGTTGGGACCCAGGACTTGGCATGATCTCGACAGAAGTTGACGATCTATCGTAACCCGGCAAGCCTAGCATCGGCCGCATGAACCACACCGCCCCTGCCGGCGGCGCGCCTTCGGCGGCCGTGCCGCTCGCGCGCGACGCACGGATCATCGGCCTGATCGGCCTCGCGCACGGCACGTCGCATTTCTTTCACATGCTGCTGCCGCCGCTGTTCCCGATGTTCATCCGCGACTTCGCGCTCGGCTGGTCGCAGCTCGGCCTGCTGGTCACGCTGTTCTTCGTCATTTCGGGGATCGGGCAGGCCGTGGCCGGGTTCGTCGTCGACAAGGTCGGCGCGCGGCCGGTGCTGTATGTTGCGCTCGCTTGCTTCGTCGGCGCCGCGCTCGCGACCGCGCTCGCCGACGGCTACCTCGGACTGATGGTTGCCGCCGCGCTCGCGGGGCTCGGCAACTCGCCGTTCCATCCGGTCGATTTCACGATCCTCAACAAGCGCGTCTCGCAGCCGCGCCTCGGGCACGCGTTCTCGGTGCACGGCATCAGCGGCAACCTCGGTTGGGCGTTCGCGCCGGTGTTCATGCTCGGCATCGCGAGCGCGGCGGGCAGCTGGCGCGTCGCGGCGCTCGGCGCGGCGCTGCTCGCGGCTTGCGTGCTCGCGCTCCTGGTCGTGAACCGCGCGGCGATCGACGATCGCGCGGGCCGCTGGGCACACGAGAAGGCCGGGGCGAGGAGCGCTGCTGCGGCGAACGAACATCCGCTCGCGTTCCTGCGCCTGCCTTCGGTCTGGCTGTGCTTCTCGTTCTTCTTCTGGAGCACCGCGGCGCTGTCGGCGATCCAGAGCTTCGCCGCGCCGGCGATGCACCAGTTGTACGGCTTGCCGCTCGCCGCGACCGCGTTCGTCGTCACCGGCTACATGCTCGCCGGTGCGGCCGGCATGGTCGCCGGCGGCTTCCTGGTCGGAAGGGTCGATCGGCTCGAGCGCACGATCGCGCTCGCGATGAGCGGCGCCGCGCTGCTGCTGCTGCTGGTCGCGATCGGCGTGCTGCCCGGCATCGCGGCGGCGATCGTCGCTGCGCTGTCGGGCTTCGGCGTCGGGCTCGCCGGCCCGTCGCGCGACATGCTGATCCGCCGCGCGTCGCCCCCGGGCGCGACCGGGCGCGTGTACGGCACCGTCTACTCCGGGCTCGACATCGGCTTCGCACTCGCCGCGCCGGTGTTCGGCTGGCTGCTCGACCATGGCTCGGCGAGCGCGGTGTTCTACGGCGCCGCGGCCGCGATGCTGATGGGCGTCGCCTCCGCGTCGCTGGTCGGCCTGCGCGTCGCGCGGCGCGCGGTGCCCGCGGCGGCGTAGACGCCGGCGCGGTGACGGCGTGACATCATGAGGGGATGACGACCCGCTCGCGCCTCGCCGGCCACGCGCTCGTCGAGGCCCTGATCGCGCAAGGGATCGACACCGCGTTCGGCGTTCCCGGCGAGAGCTACCTCGCGGTGCTCGACGGCTTTCACGAACACCGCGATCGCATCCGCTTCATCACGTGTCGCCACGAAGGCGGCGCGGCGTTCATGGCCGACGCGCAAGGCAAGCTCAGCGGCCGCCCCGGCGTCTGCTTCGTGACGCGCGGGCCCGGCGCGAGCAACGCAGCGATCGGGCTGCACACGGCGTTCCAGGACAGCACGCCTTTCATCCTGTTCGTCGGTCAGGTCGGCACGGGCGTGCGTGACCGCGAAGCGTTCCAGGAGCTCGACTACCGCGCGGTGTTCGGCCCGAACAGCGGCGGCTACGCGAAGTGGGTCGGCGAAGTGGCGAGCGCCGACCGGCTGCCCGAATACGTCGCACGCGCTTTCCGGATCGCATTGCAAGGACGTGGCGGCCCGGTCGTGCTCGCGCTGCCGGAGGACGTGCTCTCGGCGACGACGACGGCGCCGGTGCTGCCGCGTATCGAGCCGGCGCAGGCGTGGCCGGCGCCGGGCGCGCTGCGCGACGTGCGTGCGCTGCTGCTCGCCGCGAGGAAGCCGCTCGTGATCGCCGGAGGGAGCGGCTGGGACTTCGAAGCGACCCGCGCGCTGCAACGCTTCGCCGAGAACTGGCAGCTTCCGGTCGCGTGTGCGTTCCGCTTTCAGGACCGCTACGACAACCGGCACGCGCTGTACGCGGGCGACGTCGGCATCGGCGTCAATCCGAAGCTGGCCGAGCGCGTGCGCGACGCCGACGTCGTGATCGCGCTCGGCGCGCGGCTCGGCGAGATGACGACCGGCGGCTACGTGCTGTTCGATGCGCCGCGGCCGGCACAAAAGCTGGTGCACGTGCACGCCGGTGCCGAGGAGCTGGGTCGCGTCTACGCGGCCGATTTGCTGCTCCAGGCGTCGATGGCGTGCGCTGCCAAGGCGCTCGAAACGCTTGCCGCGCCGGGCGACGTGCCGTGGGGCGAGTGGACGCACGCCGCGCACGCCGACTACGAGGCAAACCTCGTCTCGCAGCGGGTCGAGCCGCTCGACATGGCCGAGGTCGTCAAGACCGCACAGCGGCTCGCGCCGCACGATGCGATCGTGGCCAACGGCGCCGGCAACTTCTCGGGGTGGGTGCACCGCTACTGGCGCTACGCGGGGCTCGGCACGCAGCTCGCGCCAACGTCGGGCGCGATGGGGTACGGCGTGCCGGCCGGTATCGCGGCGAGCCTGCTCTACCCGGCGCGTACCGTGCTCGCGTTCACCGGCGACGGCGACTTCCTGATGAACGGGCAGGAACTCGCGACCGCGACCCAGTTCGGCGCGGTGCCGATCGTGATCGTCGTCGACAACGCGACGTATGGGACGATCCGCATGCACCAGGAGCGCGAGTACCCGGGTCGCGTCCTCGCGAGCGACCTGCGCAACCCCGACTTCGCGCTGCTCGCGCGCGCGTACGGCTTCGACGCCCAGACGGTGCGCGAGACCGCGCAGTTCGGACCCGCGTTCGCGTCCGCGCTCGCGAGCAAGCGCCCGACCTTGCTGCACCTCGTGCTCGACGCCGACGTGAGCACGACGCGCACGACGCTCGGCGCGATCCGCGCCGCGGCGCTTGGAAGGCGGGGGTGAACGACCGATCCGATTTCGCGACCTCGGACTTGTGCGACCTGCACGAGGGCGATGCGAGCGTCGCGTTCCGCGTGTTGCCGCCGGTGTTCCGCGCTGCGGCGGCGACGAACGGCTGGGCCGGCATCGTCGTCGACGTGCGTGCGCGACGTGGATGAGCTGGCGGTGCTGGCGATCGGCATCCGCGCGCTCGGGGTCACCGGGTCAACCCGCTTTCGCATCCCGCCCGCCGGTGCCACGATCGTCGCCCCGCGATCAAGGAGCACCCGATGAGCAACGAGACCAAGTTCCTGCTCGACGAGCGCAGGCTTCCGAAGCACTGGTACAACATCCAGGCCGACCTGCCGAAACCGTTGCCGCCGGTGCTGCATCCCGGGACGCTGCAGCCGATCGGCCCGGACGACCTGGCGCCGCTGTTCCCGATGGCGCTGATCATGCAGGAGGTCTCGACCGAGCGCGAGATCGAGATTCCCGAACCGGTGCGCGAGGTGTATCGACTGTGGCGCCCGTCGCCGCTCTACCGCGCGCACCGCCTCGAGAAGGCGCTCGGCACGCCGGCGAAGATCTACTACAAGTACGAAGGCGTGAGCCCGGCCGGCAGCCACAAGCCGAATACGGCGGTGCCGCAGGCGTACTACAACAAGGAGGCCGGCGTCGCGCGGCTCACGACCGAGACCGGCGCCGGCCAATGGGGCACCGCGCTCGCGTTCGCCGCGTCGCTCTACGGCCTCGACGTGACGATCTTCCAGGTGCGCGTCTCGTACGACCAGAAGCCGTACCGCCGCGCGGTGATGGAGACCTACGGCGCGCGCTGCCTGCCTTCGCCTTCCGAGGAAACGCAGTATGGCCGCTCGGTGCTCGCCAAGCAACCGAACCACCCGGGCAGCCTCGGCATCGCGATCTCGGAGGCGGTGGAGGTGGCGGCGCAGCGCGACGACACGAAGTACGCGCTCGGCTCGGTGCTCAACCACGTGCTGCTGCACCAGACCGTGATCGGCCTCGAAGCCATCGAGCAGATGCAGATCGCCGACGCGTGGCCCGACGTCATCGTCGGCTGCACCGGAGGCGGCTCCAACTTCTCGGGCATCGCGCTGCCGTTCATCGGGCACGCGTTGCGCGGCGGTCCCAGGCCCAAAGTCGTCGCGGTCGAGCCGGCGGCGTGTCCGTCGCTGACGCGGGGCCGCTACGCGTACGACTTCGGCGACACCGGCAAGATGACGCCGCTCGCGAAGATGCACACCCTCGGCTCGAGCTTCACGCCGCCGCCGTTCCACGCCGGTGGCCTGCGCTATCACGGCATGGCGCCGCTGGTCTCGCACTTGTCGCAGCTCGGCCTGATCGAGGCTGTCGCGTACACGCAGAGCGAGTGCTTCGCCGCCGGGGTGCAGTTCGCGCGCAACGAAGGCATCGTCCCCGCACCCGAGGCGAACCACGCGGTGAAGGGTGCGATCGAGGAAGCGCTCGCGTGCAAGCGCGAGGGCAGGAGCCGCACGATCCTGTTCAACCTGTGCGGCCACGGCCACTTCGACCTGGCGGCCTACGAGAAGTACCTGGACGGCACGCTGGAGGACTACGAGTACCCA
>Ga0187893_10011242_pt1 | contig 13071 bp, 5 predicted proteins | sample MA1701074metaG_FD_139574 | JGI IMG/M metagenome (GOLD analysis project Ga0187893, IMG submission 139574) | White microbial mat communities from a basaltic lava cave in the Kipuka Kanohina Cave System on the Island of Hawaii, USA - MA170107-4 metaG ...
CTTCTCTTCCGCCACCTTCTCCTCCACCGCCTACGCCTCCGCCAGCTGGCGGACCCACGCCTCTGCCGTCGCCGGAGATTACTCCAGAGCCTCCCGCGCCGGAATCTACTTCTCCGCCACCGGCACCCCCGCCTTCTGCGGGGCAGGCCGCACCGGCCCAAGAACCAGCTCAGGAAGTTACCCCGTAGAGTTTCTCAATTCCCCAAGGAGTTTCCTTGGTAGCGTGGATGTGTTAAAATCAAAATATGGCTGAAAGAGAAGAACCTTTTGCTGTCGGCGAATTCTATCACCTCTATAACCGAGGTAACAGTAAGCAAAGGATTTTTTTGAACGATTATGATCGGGAAAGATTTGCCAAACTTCTTTTCTTGTGCAATTCAACTACAAGTATAAGATTCAGAGAAGATATAGTGGAGAGAAAGATTGAAGCGTGGGATTTTAGAAGGGGCGAGACTATTGTTTCAATCGGCGCTTGGGTTTTGATGCCCAACCACTTTCATCTCTATTTAACCCCTGCCCCAAGGAGTCACCTTGGGGAGGAGGGAATTTCGCTCTTCATGAGAAAGCTTTGCACAGGATATTCGATGTATTTCAACAAAAAATATTCCAGAACCGGTAAACTTTTTGAGGGTGCATTCAAATCCGTGCGGATGACTCAAGACCCACAGGCAAAATATATTTTCTCTTATATTCATTTAAACCCGGTAAAATTAATTGATTCATCCTGGCGAGAGAAGGGGGTAAAAAATCGGAAGCGAGCCTTAGAGTTTTTAAATCGATATAAATGGAGTAGTTATCAGGATTTTATCGGAAAGAAGAGGCCAGAGAAAAAAATTTTATCTATAAAAGATTTCCCGGCTTATTTCAAGAATCGAAAAGTTTTTAGGAGCGAGATTTTCGATTGGCTGGATTTTAACACCCCAAGGAGTCACCTTGGGAATGACTTAGAAGAGGTTTCCCAAGGAGTCACCTTGGGGCGGAAGGGGAGATGAGGGAGTTATTTCTGGAGTTGAAGAGGGATAAAACGAAACTTGTGGTTTTTGTTTTACTTCTAATTTTCTTTGCTTCGCTCATTACTTACCAAATAGCCCTGCCCGCGGCGGACGACATGGCGCGGCACTTGGTGAACGGGCGGGAGATTCTCCAGGGCAACTTCGACGTTCTATACAAGAATGTCTACTCCTCCACCATGCCGGAGGCTCCCTTCGTCAACCACCACTGGCTCTCCGGAGTCGTTTTTTATCTTCTTTTTATTGTCGTCGGCTGGAAGGGGTTGGTGGTTTTCAAGGTTCTAATCCTTTTTCTGACGTTTTTTCTTCTTTTTGCCGCGGCCCGAAAGAAAGCCGATTTCTGGCTGGTGGCTTTGCTTGCGATCCCGACCATTATTATTCTCGCGGAGCGTAGCGCGCTCCGGCCGGAGATGTTCTCCTATCTTTTCATCGCTCTCTTCTTATACCTGATTCTCGACTGGCAAGAAAATCCCCAATCCAAGAAAATATGGCTTCTGGTACCGCTTCAAATTCTCTGGGTGAATATGCACCTCTTTTTTATCGTCGGCCCAGCACTGGTGGGAGGTTTCCTGGTAGAGGAAGTAGCTTTGAATTTCAAGAATTTCTGGAGAAGTATATCAATTAGAAAGCTCGCCTTACTTTTAGTTTTTCTTGGCCTGGTAACACTTATCAATCCTAACGGCTTTACCGGGGCGATTTATCCCCTTAAGATTTTTCAAGATTACGGATTTAACGTAACAGAAAATAATTCGCTGTCTCATTTTCTGAAAACTTATCCTCATTGGAGCAATATATCTATATCGCTCTTTATTCCCGCCGTTGCCCTTCTCGCGCTTAGTTTTCTGTTTGTTCTCCGAAACAAAAAAAGACCGATTTTTCTCTTGTTGGGAGGTGTGGCTACAGCTATTGGAGGGTTTGTTATCGCTCGACTACTTGCGGTTTTCGCCATTTTTTTCTTTCTCGGGCTTAGCGTGAACCTTAACGAATACTTTTTAATGTCAAAAAATTACTTAAACCTCGTTAAACTAAAATCAGTCAGGGCCACTTATTTTACTGCCGGGGTTTTTATAATCCTAGTTTTTTCTCTGACTCTCTTTTCCCAAAAAATTTCGGTAGATAAAAAATTTGGCGTCGGCCTTACGACGCGCGCAGAAGACGCCGCAGGATTTTTTAAGAAAAATAATTTACGGGGGCCAATTTTCAACGATTACGATATCGGTTCCTATCTCGTCTACAATTTGTATCCAGGGGAGCAAGTGTTTGTAGACAATCGCCCCGAAGCCTATTCCGGAAAATTTTGGCGAGAAACTTACGAACCCCTTATCCAGGACGAGAAATTTTGGCAGGAAAATTTAGATAAATTCAAATTCAATACCATTTTTTTCTACCGGTACAATGCGGGTCCCAAAGTTGCGGATTTTTTCTACCGGCGGCTAAACGATCCGGCTTGGGTGCTGGTGTATGCCGATAATTACGCCGTTATTTACGTTCGTAATAACGAGGAGAATAAAGATGTCATTGATAAATGGAAAATTACTCCGGGAAATGTTGAGGCTCGCCAGCTTTACCTATTAAAATCTGAAAATTACGAAGATATGATTGCCGCTGCGGACAATTTCAACATGGTTGGCAGGACTGACCTCGGCCGCCAAGTATTTTGGCAAGTGGTAGCTCGCTGGCCGGATAAGGGAAAAGTTTGGAAAGTCATGGCCGATTGGCAGCTTTCTGATAACAGTCTCGAGAGCACTCTCTTATCCATTATGTATTTAGAAAGAGCGATTGATGTTGGCTACAGTACTCCCGAAACGTACACGCTCCTTGCCGCAGCTTACACCAGGGCAGGATATTTGAAACAAGCGAGAGAAGCAGTTAGCAAAGCGCTAAGGATTGATCCCGAGTATCAAGATGCCTTGGATGTACTAGAGGTTATCAAGAGCCGCTCGCAATAACGCGGCTACCACTTTCATTTGATTTCCGAAGTTCATATGTTTACCACCCCTTTTTGTTCTGGGAGAATATGAAATGGGAACTTCTAAAATTTTATAGCCAGTTCGAGAGAGTTTAATCGTAATTTCTGGCTCAAAGCCGAACCCATTTTCTTTCAGATTATTTTTTACTTTATCAAGTGCTTCTCGGGTAAAAACTTTGTAGCCGGTCATGATGTCGGTTAATTTCTGCCCAGTGACTAGGTTCGAGATTCTGGTGAATAGTTTATTTAAAAAACTTTTGCCAATGCGGGAACCATATACAACTTCGGCTTGGCCGGCGAGAATGGGGGCAAGCAGTTTTTCGTAATCGCGCGGATCATACTCTAAATCAGCGTCCTGAATTAGAACTATATCTCCATTTGCCGCCCGGAAGCCGTCCCGTAGGGCAGCGTCCTTGCCTTCATTTCTCTTTTTCAAAATTACTTTTAACTTTTCACCTTCAACTTTCAACTTATCTCTGGTGTCGTCAGTCGAGCCGTCGTCGACCAAAATTATTTCCTTCTCTAAACCTCTACACGCTATCCGCTGTACGCTCTCCACTACCTGCTCGATAGTTTTCGATTCGTTAAAGACCGGTATTATTATTGATAATGTCATGTTAGCTTCGGTATACGTATTACAAGATGACCTTGAGATTCGCCGGCTTCCGCGCGCTCGGTATCCACCGGATAGGGGAGATCTAGCGTGCGCGAGAAGCTGACCCAGTATAATTCTTGAAGGAAGACCTCACCCTGCACCCTCTCCTTGACAAGCCCGCCTGCCGGACGGGCAGGGAGAGGGGGAGAAAGGGGGTGAGGTGGAGGAGGGATTCTCCTGCCGCTTATCGTAATCTTATTTTTCTCCAGGCGAATATCCAGGTCTTCCTTCGCGGTCCCGCCGAGCATCGCCTCTATATATATGTATGCGCCGTCTTCGTAGGCGTCGAGAAGAAGCTCCGCATCCGCGACCTCACCCGCCTCCGGCACCCTCTCCTTGTCAAGCCCGCCTGCCGTACAGGCAAGGAGAGGGGTGGGGTGAGGTGATTCTATGGAAGGGCCAAAAAGCAAGTTCGCCGCCTCGAAATTCACCTTGGGGACGTATTTAAGTATACCGAGCAGAGTTTCGGCAGTGGCGGTGTCGGTAAGATAACTTTTGCCATCTCTTGCGCGCATTTTAAGCTGGTTAATTTTTGTAACCAACTCGTTTTGTTCTTTCTTTAAGCGATTTTTGAGGACCTTCCAATAATTCTGGGGATCTTTACTAGAGGTAGTTAAGGCGATTGTGTCAACCACCGAGAACCACCACCCACCGCTCTCCGGGTCTTGAAGGCGCCGCACATCAGTCGGTTGCATCTCCTTATTATGGCTTATCCACAGATTTTTTTCAATTAACGGAACGAAAAAGATATAATTTATATAAGGAAAATAATAACTTCAAAGTGTCGTCCAATAGAAAATCAAAGTTATTTGCTACGCTAACGATACTTTCTCTTTTGGTATCACTTTTTTCTTTCGCCAATAATTCTCTCGCCGCTGTCACTGCGGTAGAGACAATGTTTGGCGATCATACAACTATTGATATTACGGACAACTGGATTGCACCTCCGGGCGTAACCTCCGTGCAGGTGGAAGCGTGGGGTGGCGGAGGTACCGGCGGCCCGGCAACGGGCAACAACTCTCGCGGCGGCGGCGGGGCCGGCGCACAATACGCGATTGACACAGGCATAAGTGTCACCGGCGGATCAAGTTACGCTGTGACCATAGCTTCGCAGCCAGCAACTAGCGCCACCACTAAAGTAGATGGGAGGTTGACTCAATTTGTAGGTTGCACCACGCAGAACACACATGTCTGTGCTCAAGGTGGAGTGGGAGGGGCGGTGAACGCAACCGCCAACTCAACTGGCGTTGCCGGGGGTGCCGGTTCCAGCTCGGGTGGTATCGGCGATACAGTGTACGCAGGAGGCAGCGGTGGTTCTTCCAATGGCACAGCTTCAGGCGGCGGCGGCGGCGGCGCGGGCTCAACCGGCGCGGGTAATGCCGGTAGCGGACAAACTGCCGGCACGGCGAAGTCTGTTGGGGGCGGCGCAGGAGGAACTGGAGTCACTGTTTCCAATACCAACAACAAAGGTAGCTGGGCGGGCGGTGGCGGTAGCGGCGCGTTTGCGAACAACACCACTGATCGCGCTGGCGGTCAGGGCAGTTTTGGTCGGATGGGTTTCACCTACAGCATCGCTGACAGCTACCCCGCGATTGTGGAAATAGTCACTGGCAACGATACTGCGGACGGCACTTGTAGCAACATAACCATGCCCGCGAATATCACCGCCGGAGATTTGCTTTTGATAATCTATTCCAATGACGGGACTGCCACAACTACTGCCAAAACCAATGCTTGTGCCGGCAATGACACTTCCTGGACAGAGTGGACACAGCAGAATGATTCTACCAATGTGGTTACGAGCTCGATCATGTATAAATCCGCGGCGGGCGGAGATACCCTAAGTATCGGCAAAAGCGCATCGGAGCAAGGTTCCTGGATAATGTATCAAATAAGAAACACCGGAACGCCGACCGGGGCAAGCGTGGGCGGCAATAGCACCAATTCCGATCCGCCGAATCTATCTGGCTCGTACGGTAATATTGATTATTTGTGGATTGCCACTCGTACCGGGGATGCCAGCGCCTCGACCGGCGCCACGGATTCTCCGGCAAACTACTCCAGCCTAATAAATGCATACCCACTTACTTCTGCCTTTGCCGTTTCCACTACCGGCGCATACACCAGCGCCTCGAGGCGCTATCTAGCCGCCTCCAGTGAAGATCCCGGCACTTTCACCTCCGCCACCGAGCAATGGGCTGCCTGGACAATAGCGGTGCCCGCCATCCGCACTATTTTAGCTGACGGTGCGACGAACAACTCGAGCACGACTATCGGTCCGGGCGCGAGCGCCACGGATGCCGGAGTATTTTCTTTGCAGACCACCAAGGGTACCGGCGACACAGTGAACAGCATGACGGTGACGCTGGCGGCGAATTCTTACAACAATCTTGGCACCGTGGGCGTGTACACCACGGGCGATTCGCTCAAATGTGAATCCTCGAGCTGGGGTGCGGATACCACAGTGGAGCTTTCTTCCTGTAGTATTGCTGTCACTACTTCTGCTACGGACTACAAAATAAAAATTACTCCCAAGTCTCACGCCAGCATGCCCGCGGTGCCGGGAGCGTCCTACGATCCCGCGCCAACTGTTACTTCCATAACTTCGGCAAACTCTTTCACCACTACGGGCTCTGATTCGGCGGATCCGACTGTCTCCGTGGACAACGCTTCGCCTGGGAACGTCTCTAATACAAGTGGCTCTGCCGGAAATGCGCAAGTTATAATTAATTACACTGCTCCTGCCGATGCAGACCTAGACTCGGTGGTGGTCTTGCGCCGCGCGGGTTCGGCGGTAGCCGATGTTCCGGTGGAAGGCGCAACCTATACCGGCGGCGAAGCCATTGGCACTGCCACTGTCGCCAACGGCTGCGTGGATACTTCACCTTCCGGCGTTGATTCCTGTATCGCCACTGGTCTCTCGAACGGTACTGCCTACCATTTCAAGATTTTCACCAAAGATTCCAGAGGCAATTACGATGCTGGTGTCGTGACCAGTGGCAGTCCCTTTACACCCACCGAAATAACCACTCTTGGAGCAGGTAACCATGTCGCTACAAAGACAGTGGCTCCGGGTTCAGGAATCAGCGACTTTGGAGAATTCACTTTTTCCACAAGTGCAGGTACGGACTCTATAACTGCTCTGGATGTCCTTTTAAAGAGTGGACAAGGAACCTGGTACACTGGTATAGGAGAAGTAAGAATTACTTCTAATGATGGCTCCACGACTTATTTTAGTCCTGTTTCAAATCCCTCCAGTAATACAGTGAGTTTTAGCGGGGGAACAGCGATTACTGGCACTACAAGTTCCACAACGTATAAGATAAGAATCACCCCCAAAGCTCATACGGACATGCCTGCGGTGCCTGGAGACATTTACATCTCCGCTCCAAAAGTTTCAAATTGGACAGGCACGAATGCCCAAGCGGGTTCGGATTCCCAATCTGGTGATCAGAATATAGACAACGCTTCGCCGGCGGGAGTAACTTCCTCCACCGCCACTCCGGGCGATACCGTGGTAGATCTGGCCTGGACTAATCCCGGAGATGCGGATTTCGATGAGATAATAGTTCTCCGGAGAACCGGCGGCGCGGTGACTGATGTGCCCACGGAAGGTAGTGAATACTCTGTAGGCAACACTATAGGTTCTTCGACAGTTGCCTGCAACACCGCTTCCACTTCCTGCCAAGACACGGGGCTTTCGAACGGAACCGCGTATTACTACAAAATATTTACCCAAGATACCCGCGGGAACTATAATGCGGGTACTACTCCTACGGGTAGCCCGGCGACGCCAAGCGGGACAACTACTTTAGGCGACGGCACGGACGGTGGCAATTCCACCATCGGCCCCGGCGCCTCTGCCACCGAGATCGATCGCTTTAGTTTGGTTACCGCTGCCGGCACGGATACGGTCACCGGCATGACGGTGACCCTCGGGCCGGCCAGTGCGTACAACAACATTGGCACGGTGGACGTACAAACTACGGGGGGGTCATCGAAATGTTCCAACTCTTCAATCTCATCGAATACAGTCGCTCTTACTTCCTGCGGCATATCGGTGGACACCAACAGCACCGAGTATGTAGTCAAGATCACTCCTCTCTCTCACGCCAACATGCCTGCAGTCCCCGGTGCCTCCTATGCCACCACCGCCACCGTGACTGCCATCACCGCCACCAACACTACCGCCGGCACGGACACTGATTCGGCGACTATTACCGTAGACAATGCATCGCCTGCGGGGGTCACTTCCTCGACAGCCACCGCCGGCAATGCTCTCGTTGACCTCGCGTGGACCAACCCCACGGATTCAGACTTCACGACTGGCGGGACAGTAGTGGTATTGCGTCGAGCGGGCTCTGCTGTGGCCGATGTACCAACCGAAGGCACGACTTACGCCGTGGGTTCGATTGCATACGATGCCGGGACAAGCTCGGGTGATAAATCAACCGAAGCAAGTGCGACTTTCTCCCACACCACCGGCTCCGGTTCTAATCGGGTGATGTTGGTTGCGGTGCAAGTAAGAACCACTGATGATGCCAATCGCTCGGTGTCATCGGTCACTTACAACGGAGTCAACTTAGCGCTGGCTAAACAGCAGAAAGACGACAGTATCGACCTCACCAGCGAGATTTGGTATTTAGCTAATCCCGCTTCCGGGGCTAATAATGTTGTGGTCACCCTAACCGCCGCACCTCCTTCCGGTTCTTCTTGGCACGCTGAAGCCATGACCCTTACCGGAGTTGAACAGAGCAACCCGATTGACGCGACGGCGGGCGCAAGCCATGCCGATCTTACCGTCGCCCCAACAGTGGATATCACGACCACAGTAGCCAACGCCTGGGTGGTCGATTCGGTCTATAGCGTAGCCGGCGTTGCAGATCCCTTCACCGCTGGCAATGGACAGACAGAAAGGTTTAATCACGTCCTCACTACCAGGGACGATACAGTAATGGGTAGCACCAAGGGCCCCGTTGCCTCACCGGGAACGGTAACGATGAGCTGGGCTAACAGCAATGCCTCCAATATATCAGCGGCAGTGGCTCTCAAGCCCGCGGGGGCCGTAGGTAACTCGACGGTTGCTTGCGTGGTGACCGGCTCTCCGCCCGCGACCTCCTGCCAGGATACCGGGCTTACCAACGGCACGGCGTATCACTACAAAATTTTCACCCAAGATTCGCGGGGCAACTATGATGCCGGCACGGTGCCAACCGGGAGCCCGGCTACTCCGGCAGAGTCCGGGGTTACCGTTTCCGGAAATATCTACGAACCCGGCACCACCGTGCCTTGGGACGGCTGTGATGGCGCGACCAATAATGTCTCCATTTCAGTAAACGGGGGAGCAAAGACGAGCACTACTTGCAATGCTTCTACCGGCGCCTTCTCAAAAGCAAATTTGGTAACGGCGGCGAACGACATCGTGACCGTGTTTATTGATGACTCGACACCGACGACTCTGGTAGACACGGGCTTGGTAACAAGATACTACTTGAACGAAGCCGCCTCCGGGACGGCGCCTACGCAAGCCCTGGATTCCAGCGGCAACGATTATGACCTCACCGTCGATTATGGCGACAGCACTCTTTCTTACGACGATCCGGCGGCTGGCAATCGGGGCCTTAAGTCCAGCGTCGCTAACCCCGACGGCGACCACGCTGTGTACAACTTAATCCCCGACTCTGGCGACACAGTGCGATCGGAAATGGGGGGAGTGAAGAAGGCGACACTGGAAGTTTCTCTAATTGCGGAAGATTTCCCTGCCACAGGCGGCGGCGCGGAGCAAATTTTCGGGATTTATAACTGGGGCAACGGCTCTCCCTTTGGCCTAGCTGGCCGCAATCCGGTTTGGTTTTTCAACATAGGCACCTCCGGAGGCGGCGACAATTATCAGGCAGCTTTAGGCATCGGCAATTTCACCACGAAGCGGGTAGTACATGCAGTCCTGGATACTACTCAAGCCGATCCGGAAGACCGAATTAAAGTTTACCTTGATGGCACCCCGGTAACGGTGACCGATAGTATTGGTGATCCGCTCGACGGCAATAATACTCCCCCTCAAGATGCCACCTTGGATATCCCAAATTATGATCCGGATGATGTCTGGCTTGCAATGATGAATGGTAAAAGGGCTTCCGGAGGGGACTTAACAGCTGTCTGGGAGGGCACTCTCTTCTACGCGGCGATGTATAACGATGCTTTCTCACAGGCGGAAGTCGACAACAACGTCTCGGTCCTCTTGGCCAACGACGACCCCGGGGGAGTAAGCGAGAGCGTAGTTGGAAGTGGCGCCCTCTACACCCGCGCGGTGGACGATTCCACTAACATAACCAGTCTCGCTTTAGCTAAAAATGCCATAACTTTGCGTTATGAGACGGGATCTTCTATCACCAACTCGAATATCAACACCTTCGACCAGTCGAATGACTCGGCGATCCCCATCGCTTCCACCGGCACGAATGTGACTGTGGATCCCGGCGTGGAAATTTTGGTGGACAGCTCCAAGACCTATGCCCCGGGCGGCAACGTGACCGCGGACTCGCTCAAGGTCTCCGGGACTTACACTGGAGGCAGTGGAACGACGACGCTCAACAAGGGGCTCACTATAGGTTCCGGCGGCACCTTCACCGCGCCGGCGACGCTCAATCTCTCCGGGAACTTGACCAACAATGGCACCTTCACTCACAATTCCGGCGCGGCCAATGTCACTCCCGGCTTCTCCGGATATGGTTACTCGAGCGCCATAATCATAGATGCCGCCCAAGTCGCCGGCAGTGCCAACTTGACCAACTTCCCGGTGCTTGTCTCTGGCACCTACGACGGCACCGGTGGGGAACCGGACCTGCGGGGACCATCGGTGCCGGGGAAAGTTACCAATGCGAACGGCTATGACCTCATCTTCGCCGCCGATGCGGCGGGGCTCAAGCCACTTGACTTCGAGATCGAGAAGTGGGACGCCGCGACCGGGGAGCTCGTCGCCTGGGTCAAAATCCCCTCGCTCGACTACGACGACAACACTACTATATATATGCTCTACGGGAATTCCGCGGTGACCTCGAGCCAGGAGAACATCACCGGAGTCTGGGATTCGAACTACAAAGGCGTGTGGCACCTAAAAGAGACTGATATTGACGGCGGCTCGGGGGACATCAAGGACAGCACAAGCAATGCCAACAACGGCACTACAGGTGGCATGGACGGGAGTGACCAAGTGGCTGGGAAAGTGGACGGCTCGTTCGATTTTGATGGGGTGAATGATAATGTAAGTGTTATTCACGATACCAGCATCAATCCCACTGGAGACATGACTCTCTCTGCATGGATTAATCCACGTTCGTTTGGTGGCATAGATGAGGGGCATATCTTTGGAAAATTAACCGGAAGTTACCCAACCTGGACTGGGTACCGGTTTGAAATAGGGCCGTGGGGATTATCGGGGACGCTTGGGTATACTGCGGGCGATCACGAAGCGGTTGCTAGTGGACCAGACACCATAGCTCTCAACTCCTGGCAACATGTTGTGGCTACGGTATCTGGAAGTAACGTAACGTTGTACATAAATGGAGTTGTTAAGACAAGCTCAACCGATACGCTTGGTTCAACAAGATCAAACACTCTTGATCTTCAAATAGGGACTGATCCTGCAGGTGATAGATGGTGGGATGGCAAAATAGATGAAGCTCGCGTCTCGAATGTTGCCCGCTCTCCAGATTGGATAACCACGGAATACAACAACCAGAACGCACCCGGGAGTTTTTATTCCGTCGGCGCGGAGGCGCCCATGGGCTCGACTACCACTATCGCCGGCGCGAACAACATTACCTTCAACACCTTCACCGTGAGCGCGTCGGCCGGCGCGGGTAAATCTCTCAAATTCCACGCCGGCAATACTTATACCTTCAGCGGCGCTTTCAGCGCCGCCGGCGAGAACGGCAACATCCTCGCTCTCTCCTCCGATTCTGCGGGCAATCCCTGGACTACGACTTTCAACTCCACGGCCTCGGTCGGCTACCTGTCGGTCAAGGACTCGGCTTGCTCCGGCGGCAACAATATCGATCCGACCGTGAATCTCGTTAATCTCGGCAATAACGGCACCTGCTGGACGGTGACTATAATCACGCGCGGCGGCGGCGGCGGGGCGGCGGAGCCGCCGGCGGCGCCGCCGGCCCCGCCCCAAAGCGGCGGCGGGCCGGGCGGCGGAGGTGAAGGAGGCGCAGAACCGCCCCCGCCCCCACCCCCGCCACCGCAGGGCGGCGGGGGGGCCGGTGGTGGTGGCGGCGACTCGGGGGCCTTGCCCCCCTCGCGGCAATTTGCCGGCGCGGGAGCGTCCGGGTTCGACATCGCCGGGCCGATACTCCTTGCCCTCGGATTTGTTGTTATGATTAGTTTAATAATTAAGAAGAAGAAACCATGAACAAACTTTTTGGTTGGTCTTTGCTCTTACTGGGGGTCGTTCTCGTGGGCGGGACGGTTTTGGTCAATCGTCCCGATGTGCCGCCCTCTTCCCAACTGGCGCAGGTGGGCGGAGCATCAAATGAACCTGCGGGCTTTACTCAAATCAACGACTACCGGTTCGACGTACATCCGCAAGCGGCGAGTGGCATCGGCACTTGGGGTCCGACCTATCGGGATCGATCCGACTCTGAGTACCGGCTCACCTCGACCGGATTCACTGGGGCTGCGCCCCACGGTGGCTCGGTCGGGGACATGTGGTACTACCAAGGATTTAGTGGTGAAGGTGTAGAGGCAGATGCTCTCGGGATCGTCTTTCGGCCTGACGACGCTCCCATAGTCGAGAAGCTCTACATAGCGTTTTGGATTCAGTTCTCTGCCAACTGGCAGGGCCACGGCTCCGGCTTCGACAAGATCTTTCACCTCTGGATGCCGCCGGGACCGACGAGCAGCAACCGCGTGTTCTTCTCGGCGGTCAATTTCAGCGGCTCCAACGACGGGAGTGACGCCACCACAGTGTGGCCAAGTTCGTTTGCAGTAAACCTTCAAATGCCATGGGGGGCAAGAAATTTATATGATTTATCCCGACATCCAGATTATCCTAAACCCGCAGGCATGATGGGATTAAAACGCGGGCAATGGCACAAAATCGAAGTCCTCTTGGAACAGAACACTGGAGATAACTATGACGGCAAGGCCAAAGCTTGGGTAGATGGAGTAAAAACTATAGATTACAGCGATGTGCGCTACACCCTTGCTAATGAGGCCAAGGGGTTCTCGTATCTAGAGTGGGCGCCCACTTGGGGTGGATACTCTCCGATCAACAACAACCGAGTCGGTGGTACCCATATGTTTATGGATCGCATATATATCAGCGGTTCTGGTTTCAGCGGCAGTACCACGCCACCACCTCCTCCACTCCCTCCTCCTCCACTCCCTCCTCCCCCCCCTCCTCCACCTCCCCCACCTCCCCCACCTCCACCCCC